>ERZ1673738.1688-NODE-1688-length-32075-cov-6.493223_pt1 | contig 32075 bp, 22 predicted proteins | sample MGYA00580198_ERZ1673738 | MGnify/ENA primary metagenome ERZ1673738 (study PRJEB41218, sample SAMN15661784) | gut metagenome | host: Homo sapiens | place: Canada: London | collected 2015-08-20/2019-03-30 | study: EMG produced TPA metagenomics assembly of...
CGATATTCTTACTTCGCAGGGTGAAAACAAGAATTTTCACCCTGATCGAGCTCCTCATCGTGATTGCTATTATAGCAATTCTGGCGGGAATGCTGCTGCCAGCCCTGAACTCTGCGCGCCAGAAAGCATTGGGAATCGCCTGCATCAATAATATGAAACAAATCGGCTTGGCATTTCAGATGTATCTCAATGACAACAAAGGCATCTGGTCTCAACCGGAAGCTGTAAGTGCGAGCAGAAATCAGTTTCATCTGCTGGGTGGTTACATGGGGCTGAACCCGGTCTCCAATGCCTCACGCTGGGTTGCTGAAACCAAAGCTCTCCAGTGTCCTGCCAAAGACCCATTCGATGTCGGGCGCTTCCCTCTATATTCAAGTCACTCCATGCTTGCCTTCGTGTATAATTTCAATCAGTGGAGCGGTTATACAAACGGAACCACACCTTTTGTCAATCTCTGGAGATGTAAGCGACCATCCTCTCTGGTTTTTATTGTAGAAATGCCGGGATACTTTACATATTGGGCTAACGGAGGTACACTTGGTTCCTCGAATCACAAACCCGTTGAACTGCTGCGCCAGCACTCCAAGCGGAGCAATATGCTCTTTGCCGATGGCAGAGTCACGGCGGAACCATATATAAAAAAGCTCTGGTTCAAACCCGATCTTGAAAATACTGCGGCAAATAATCTGCCGCTGGACTAATTCATATTCAGACAAAGGAAAAAGAATGGGTAAATTAAAATCAGTCGTATTCGATGCACTTCCCGAGCATGAGACATGCTGGTCGCTGACAACGGCGCCGAACGGGAAAATCTATATCGGAGTCTGCGGGGAACTGACTGGAGGGCTCAGTGTATTTCTGGTTCAGTACGACCCTGAAACGGAAACAACGGAATATCTGCTGGATGTGGGAGAGGCACTCGGCCACTCTGCCCGTTTTGGAGCAACACCGATCAGTAAAGTCCATTACGGCATGATTCCCGGACATGACGGAAAGCTCTATTGCGCGACACACTTCTCCGGTCCGCCGGTTACGGATGTGGTCTGGCGACCGTGGCAGACATGGGATGATCCCGTAAGAATGGCGTGCGGGCTTTGCCTCTTCACTTATGATACGTCAAACGGACATTTGGAAAACCTAGGCTCCATCTGTCCGAATGAAGGGTGCCGCGCCGCAGGTTTTGCAGAAAGGCGCCGTCTCATGTATATTGTAACCTGGCCGCGCAACCATTTTGTTATATTTAACGTCGGTACCGGAGACTTCTTTGATGCAGGACGGCTTGGAAACACAAATCCGCTCTCCATCTGGACCGATGAACAGGAAAATGCCTATACCGTGGACGATCTCGGAGAAATCATCTGTTATGATGCGGAAGAGCGCAGGCTTCATGAAACAGGAATCAAAATCCCCAAAAGCCCGTTCTGCAGGGAGGAAAACCGCAGTATCTATGACGCAGTCCGGTCTCCGGACGGAAACGGCATTTACGGAAGCGTCTGGAACTTGGAATATATGCCGTTCGCCGGGCATCTTTTTTACTATGACATGAAGAATAATGAGATACGCGATTACGGTCCGGGCAAAAAAGGCTCTGCTGATAAAAAGTCCCATCTCAGCTCCCTGGTGTTCGGAGAAGACGGTTTTCTCTACTATGTCGTGTCGGAGGAAGATATGCACCGGCGTCTGGGGTGTCGGATGTATCTGATGCGCATGAATACGGAGAATGGGGAAAAAGAGGAGATCGGTGCGCTGGACGACGGGCAATGGCATTCGGAATATGTTGCAAAGGCGACTTTCGACTTCAAAGGCAACCTTTATTTTGCCGACACCAACAACCGTCCGACCCGCCTTTACGTCTATCGCCCGGAAACCGGAGAACGCAGACTTGTCAATGACTTTTCAAAAATCAGAAACTGGGGATAAAGAACATGAGCATTCCTATGGAAGAACTGAAAGCATACAAATGGCCGAAACCGAACTTTCCCATCGGGCAGGAGGTGCTTGACCGCACCACGCCGGATGACCCGCGGGGAATTCCCGACGACAATCTGGTTTCCCTGATTCCGCGTTCCGAATACACTTATTCAGGAAAAACATGGCCGCGCGACTATATGTCTTCCTGCTTCATCCCGCAGGAACGCATTGCCTGCATCCCGCTGGCGGGGATTCCGAACGGCTCATCCCGGATTCAGGGACTTCTTGCAGACGGAGACACGCTTTACGGAATCACCGGCGGTGAAAATGCGTATGGTTTCACATTCAGGATAGAACGTGTCACCGCTCATTTTCTGGCAGGAGGGATTTCCGCCGCTGCCATCATCAAAGGAAATGAGACTCCTTTCATCCTCCTGGAAAACGGCAGAATCATCACGCTGGACGGCAAGGAAATCTTCACTCTGCCCGCTGCTGTCTCATGCGCAACCGGAAACGGAGACCGTTTCGGGGGAATTCTTGCAGATGGCAGGCTGTTTCTCGTCAAGCCATCGGAGCGGACGCTGCTGCTGGAGACATGCCCCGACAAGGATTTGTCTCCGGCAGTCGCACTTGGAAAAACCGGTCTGTATGGAGCTTCCGCCGACGGCTTCCTCTTTCACTGGGACGGGGAACGGTTCAGAAAATTGAACTGCCGGATGCCTTCGTTTGCCGGGCGGCGCGTCTACAACAGGGTCGGCGCGCTGCTTCTGACGGAAGATGAAACATCCTTATGGGGAGGAACCTCCGAGGACGGCATCCTGTTTGAATGTATCCTGAAAGACGGAGAAGTCCGATGCTACGGCAAGCCCCTCGCCGGACGCGGCATCTTTGCCATGACACTGTCCGCCGGAACTCTCTACGGACTTGGTGGAGCAGGATGCTGTCACATATTCCGGCGCGATATGAGAACAGCCGAGCTGACGGATGAAGGACTCCTGAATGTATCTTCTCCCCGTTCCTGGTGCCTCTATGAAGCCAATACGCTTATTCCCGATGGAAACGGCGGAATCTGGGTTGGAGAAGCGGACCGGATCAGCCATCTGTTCCATGTCAGTTTTCAATGACTGAACAAAGAGGATTCGCATGATGAAACACTGGTTTGTATTTTTCATGATCGGATTTGCCGCAGTTTCGTATGCGGGTCAGGTCACAGGCAGTCACAGGGAGGCGGAAATGGATTTCATTGTAATCGGCGACATACATTATTTCGGCAGACACGCAAGAACGCAGGAACGGATGCGCGCCCTGTGCGGAGACCTGAAAAACAAAGGAATCACTCCCGATCTGATCTGCCAACTGGGGGACGTCATAGAGAATCAGTCCGGAAGCTCCCCCGTATCGGGAGAAGAAGGCGCCAGGCAGTGGCGGGAAGCGCTGAAAGACATCAAGACAGTCTTTCCCGACACCCCCGTTCTAATCTGCACCGGCAATCATGACTGGTATGGTAATCACTCCTGGTTCGGTGGAGAAGAGAATCTTCAGCGGTATCTGATTCCGTTTCTGGAAAAGGAGCTGGACTCCTCCCTGAACGGTCAGCTTTTCTATTCCTTCCGCTTCCGCGACTCTCTTTTCCTGTTCACAAATCATGTCGGCATGGATTCCGGAATGGATCTGGAACAACGGAAATGGCTTACAAAAAATCTCATGGCTGCGGATGCGAATCCGGCAGTCCGGCATGTCTGGGCATTCGGGCACTGCGGACTCTGGAATGTCAACTATTTCCGCTTCAACGAAAACGCAGAGCTGCTTCCGCTGTTTGCGGAATCCCGGAAACTGAAAGCATATTTCACCGGTCATGTCCACCAGAACAACATCAGTGTCCGGAAAGAACCGGGGAAACATCCGGTACTTCAGGCGGTCGCCGCAGGATTCAGCCCCGACAATGAGGGGATTCCGCAGAAGGAACGTTTCCTGACATTGAATCCACCGCCGGCTTTTCGCGGCTATACCGCTTTTCCTGAATCCTGCCCGTCTTACTGCCGGGTCACAGTGAACAACGGGAAAATCCGCATACGTTACGAAAAGATCGGAGGGGAAACCATCGCGGAAATCATCTATGAAGATCCCGGTCGAATACAGGATGCCGGAAAGACGGAACAGAGCGTCAGCCACACTCTTCCGTCCGAGGCAAAAGGTCTGAAACTCCACCTTTATCCCTATTTCCCGGAACGTTTTCTCAAGCAGAAAGAGACGCCGGAGGTCATATTCAACGGATATTCTGCGGGGAAAGTTCCCCGCAACAGCGCGACATGGCATGTCAACCATTTCAGATATACGCTCGAACTGCCGCCCGACCTCCTGAAAAAAGTCAACACGATCGAATTCACAAATCCGAACAGAGAGTCTTTCCTGATCCGGGACTGTCAACTGGAGGCGATTGACAGGCAGGGAGTATCCCATTTCAGCGAATTGTATCCCATGGTGATTTCCGCCGGAGACCACCGGAATATTTACATGAACTTCGGCCTGATTCATCCTGAATACGGGATTCTCCACAGCTCGCTGGAGTATAACGCGCCCGATGAAATCATCCGGGACTTCCCTCTTGAAGCGCCAATAAAAATCCAACTGAAATATCAATAAAAACGAAAGGATTCTTACCATGAAAAGACTCGTTTCCGCTCTTCTGCTCCTCTCCGCAGCATCGTTCTTTGCCGCAGATTCCATTCAACTGCTTTCCGATCCGGGCATGAAGACCGCTTCCGGCTGGAAGGCATTCGGAAAAAATGCGGTCAGAAAAAATACCAGGACACTGGTTCTGTCGAAACCGGCCGGAGCAGAACGGGAACGCTGCGCATGGCGTGCCAATACCGTGATCCCCGGGAAACAGCTTTCGGGACCGTTCATCCTGACATTTGAGTCGGAGACAAACGGCATCACCCCCGCGCGTGCCGATGATGCATGGGCCGGAGCAGTCGTCCTCATTCACGGGCATAAGGACGGAAAATATCAGAATGTCAAGGTGGAACGCATTCATGGGAAGGAAGCCGGTTTCAGGCAATACACGGTGAAAGGCGTCATTCCTGAAAAAATGGAGGATCTCTTTCTTGAATTCACTCTCCAGAACGCATCCGGAAATGTGAAAATCAAAAATATATCCATGCTTCTGGAGCCCTCCGGAAAAGACGGCAAGGAGGAACCCAAGTGAAATATCTGCTCATCTGCACCTGTCTCTTCTGTTTCGTCTTCACCAACATGGCCGATTCCGTCCAAGTGCTTGGCGCCCGGGATATGGCAGACAAAAAGCTCTGGAGGGCGTTCGGCGCAGCCTGCTCCCGGTCAGAAGATGCGGGAAAAACCGTCCTGCACCTTCAGAAAACGAAAAATGAAGACGGCCGCTGTTCCTGGCGCGCAGGGTCGATTCTGCCTGAAAACGGTGCCTGCGGTCCTTTCACGCTCTCATTTCAGGCTGAGCTGAAGAATATTGTCCTCAATCGTCCGGATGATGTCTGGGGCGGGTTCACCATATTGCTTCATGGTCATAAGGATGGAAAATATGTAGCTCTCAAGACGGAACGGGTCAGAATGGATGGAGTCGGTTTCCGTCCGTATACTCTCAGAGGTGCCATTCCAAGTGGATTGACGGATCTTTATCTGGAATTCATCTTGCAGAGAGCGTCGGGAAGTGTGAAGATCAGGGACATATCCATGAATTTGCAGGCTGATGGGCAAAAACAGAGATCGATTACGACAAAAGTGGTTGGCGGCAGAACTGTGGAATTGTTTCCAGTGCCCCGTCATCCGGTCTCCTCCGTTCCGCTCCGGATGGATGGGAAAGACTTCGTCTTTTTTGATGGAACCAACACCCGGCAGATTTACGATACGACAATTCCGGAGCCCTCCGACCTGATTGCACACGCAGCAGCCTTCGGCACACCCGGAGAACTGCGCCGGCTTTTCGTCGGCATTCATACACTGCGTCGGCTGACCTTGAAGAGTATTCTCTTTACCGGTCTGCAGGATGCATCAGGGCGGGAAATACCGACTTCTGCAATAGAAATATTCCGGGTGCACAACTGGCCGCAGAGCGATGGAATGGGACGCTCATTGAGCTACTCCATCGTACCGGAAGTTCTGCTTCCATTCCGGGAAACGACGTTACAGCCGAACTCCTCCGCTAATTTCATGGTCCGAATCAGAATTCCAAAGAATACACCGCAGGGAATCTACTCCGGAAAACTTATATTTCGCACAAACGGAGTGGAAAAAAAACTGCCGTTGAAGTTGCGGGTACTTCCGTTCACACTGGTCCGGCCAGACAATGAAAATATGGTTTACCTGGTGCATGTTGGAAATTTCGGAGACCGTGTGGAGGATGCCGTGGAAGCATGCCGGGAATTCAAAGACAGAGGTATAGAAGGGTTGGTGGTGGCGTGTCAGTATGGGAAGGGAATGCTTCAACTGGTAAAGGACGGCAACGCCAATCTCCGCATCAAGTCTTTCGGCAAACTGGAGCAGGCTCTTGCCGGATACAGAACTGCGGAAATGACCGGTCCACTGATATTGCATTTCAGCGATCAGCTTGAGATTGCCGTCGCCAGGGCAATGGGATTCGAACTGCCGCGCGGCAACGAAGCCGGCGGAGTGAATGATGCCATGAAAACGCCGGAATTCTCCGACGCAATGCAAAAAGTACTTGCCGAGATAAAAAGAAGATGTGCTGGGACAGACCTTTACATCATGTGCATTGACGAACCGGGTGGTTTTGTCGACCGCCGTGACCGTGCGGTCTGGGAATGCAGAGAAATCCGGAAGGCGGGACTGAATGCCGCCGTTTATCAGTTCGGCAGTTTCTGGAAACAGTTGAAAGATATTTGCCGGCTTCAGATATTCAGTTCACAGGCCGTTCCCGGACAATCAAGAAAAGAGACCGCGAGAGAAGTCAGACTCGCGGGAATCAAAGGTTTCGCCTACGGAATTCACGGTTCCTATGACGGTTATGCCTGCGGCATCATGCCGGGCCGTGCCCGCAGCGGCTATCTGGCGCACGAGGAGGGTTTTACGGGACAGACCCTCTGGCTGTATTCTCCGGGAAAGCCGATGAACTTCAATGGAACGGAACAGTTGAAATTCTTTCCCCTGCTGAAGTATCGCGGCACCGACGGCAGGATTGTTTCCACTTTGCAATGGGAAGGGCTTTGCGAAGGAATTGATGATTATGCCTACATGAACACCCTTGACAGGCTTCTTGCACGACATGGAAAAAAGGCTGAAGCGCAGAAAATCGCGCAGGACTATGAATGCCTGAAAAAAAATCTGGCTGAACAAATTGACCCGCGTACGGGAGATGAAGAAAAAATCGCCGCTTTTTCCAATCGGACGGCGGACGCAGTGCGCTGGCAGATTGCTGAATGGATTATGAAACTTCAGAAAATGGATCACAAAATATGAAACAAAGTCTTTTTATCTTTTTACCGTTTCTCTTTCTTTTACCCGGTCGTGCAGAGGATTTCTCCGCCGGAATGATGAATACGCCCGTAATTGACGGCAGAATTGATGCGGGAGAGTGGAACGGAGCGAGACGTTATGACACCTTCACTCTGTTCGGACGTGCCGTTTCCGGAAAAGCTCCGCTGCAAACCACTGCGTGGATCGGTTGCGATTCGGAACATCTGTATATTGCTTTCCGCTGCATGATCCGCAAAGGAATTCCGCTGCGCCTCGAACAGAAGGAAAACGATTCGCAGATATCACATGATGATTGTGTGGAGATTTTCCTGAACGGCTCTCCAAAAGGCAGAACTTATCTCCAGTTGGGACAATCCGCTGCCGGGGTGCGCTTTGATGCGGAGGTCAGGGGAGGAGCCAGTCAGGTAAACAGAAACTGGAGTTCTTCCCTGTGGAAAAATGCGGCGGGACGCACGTCCGATTTCTACGACGCTGAATTTGCGATTCCCCTGAAGATGCTTCCGCTCGACGGCTCCGGTTTCCTCCGCTTCAATCTGACGCGAACCGTTCGTGCCGGCGGCAATGCCTATCTGTCTCTTGTCCCTATGTCCGGCGACGGCTGGCATCAGCCGGAAAGATTTGCAAAACTGATTCTGCCTTCTATTGCCGGATACAGTGAAATTACCGCAATACCGCAGGAAAGAGCGCCGGTTCTCATGGGAAACAACAACTTTACCGTCGTCCTGACCAATCATACCGGACGGGAACAGACAGCAGAGTTGAGGCTTAAAACTTCAGATGGAGAAACAACGCAGGAATGGCGGCTTCCTCCTCATGCAAAGCAGCAGGTCACCCTGCCGTGGAAATGCGGCAATGCAGCGGGAACGTTTTCATGGAGTCTCTGCCGGAACGGGAAGGAAATTCATGTCTCTGCTCCGGAATCCTACGTTATCGACAACGGCAGCTGGAGCATTCCCGCGGTCTCCTATGCGGGCAGAAAAATTGTCTGCCGCCTGAAAGTGAATTACGGGAACGATGAATTGAAAAAGGCAAGAATACGCCTTCATCTCAGAAAGGACGGAATTGATTTTACTGCGCCGCAGCTGCAGCCCTTCACGGAAAAACTTCCGCTGGCGGGATTGCCTCCCGGCGGATATGAAGCGGAAATCCTTGTCATTTCGGAAGACGGCAAAACGCTGTTTCAGGGAAAGAGCGACTTTCGCGTCGTCAGTCATTTTCTGCAAGCAGGCATCACAGAATGAAGCATAGCATAAAAATGAAATTCGGGCAATATGATTATGCCGCTTTTTCCGGTTATGCGGCCTATGCGTGCTGCGCAATGGTTCTTTCCATCGTGCTGGCGCCGCTTGCCGAAAGCTTGGGTTTTCCGCTGGACCGGGGCAACCAGGGCGCCGGAGGCGCTCTGCATTTCTGGCGGAGCATCTCCATGTTCTGCACAATGGCATGCTGTACATTCATTGCTGGAAAATTCGGCAAACGCCACTCAATCGGAACTGCGCTGCTTGTAATCGGGCTGGGAATCTGCTGCGCAGGATTTGCCGGGAATTATATGTGGCTGACGGGAGCGGTCATTCTCTCCGCACTCGGACAAGGGGTTTTCGAAGTGCTTGTCACACCGACGGTTCAGACACTTCATGAAAAAGAGGACCCCTCGCGTTACATCAATGTCACCCATGCATTCTGGTCCATCGGCGTCGTAAGCATTGTCATTCTTTCCGGCTGGGCGCTCGGAGCAGGAGTTTCCTGGCGTGTAATTCTCTTTTTTACTGGAATTGCGGCGCTGATTCCCGGAATACTGTTCCTGGCCCCCTCAAAGAAACAACATTTTCCTCCCTCGGAACACCGGTCTCCGGCTGTGATCTGGAGTCAGATGAAACAGGTTCTGCGCATCCGCAGGTTCTGGATTTTTCTTGCCTGCATGTTTCTTGCAGGCGGGGCAGAGCACTGCCTTTCGTTCTGGCTTCCTTCTTTTATCCGTATGGAATATCAGAGCGGCAGTCTGCTCTGCGGGCTCGGCACCGCGTTTTTTGCTGTCGGAATGGTTGCCGGACGTCTTCTCTCCGGGATATTCGGAAGTGAAAAAAGGATGTACCGTATCATTCTCATTTCCGCTTCTGTCAGTGTTCTGCTCGGATTCCTTCCTCCTCTTCTGCACACACTCTTTTTTCTTTATCTCATTCTTTTCTGTCTGGGTTGCTCCTCCGGTCCCTTATGGCCCAGCATCCAGAATTATTGCGTGGAAGAGATCAGAGAAGATCCGACCACCATGTTTATTCTTCTGCCCTGCATCGGAATTCCGGGATGCGGCTTTTTCACATGGCTGATGGGGTTTCTGGGAGACTATATCGGTCTGCACGGGAGTTTTCTGCTCGTCCCCGGCTGTTATCTGCTTTTGTGGACTCTTATTTTTCTTGAGAAGAAACATTCACGGAAGATTCATTGACCGCTTCCGGAAATATTCTATTTTACAGAATGTGGAATGGTTCAGGTGCAAACCGGTTAGCTTTTAAAAGTGGTTGTCCTATGATCAGTGTCCCGGAAGGACGATCGGAAAATTCCTGTATCCCGAAAACTCCCCCAGGTGATGGAATCGCTATTTCCTGTGATGGACCGTCATGCAGCTCAAGTGCAAAGGAACTGATGACAGAATCATGATTTATCATCTTTACTGTCACAGGATTTTTTGTTGCCGTATCCGGAGCAAGCCCGATTGTGGCGGTAAAAGAGCTGAACATGCCTTCCGGCAACTGGAACAGCAAGGCATTTTCATAATGGACGCCGAAAGAGAAGCCATATTGAAAGACTGTTTTTTTTCCGTTGACGATTGTAGTCAATGAAACAGGATTTCCCTGCCGGTCAAAGCTGATATCCTGTCCATACGAACGAAAACGGAAAGCCATGCTTCCGCTGCCGCCGAGAGGGAATGCGAACGGCTCAATCTCTGTAAGGAAATAATCACGAGCCTTTGCCGGAAGTCCTTGACGGAGGTTCAATATTGTATGAAGTACATCGGCGCAAAGTGTCACCGCGTTGTAATACATCTGCCGGACGGGAGCGGATATTTCCTCCGGGCTTGAATGATTATACCGGGCCATCAGGAACTGAAAACAGCAACGTCTGGAATCCCGGTTTTTCCTGACATATTCCGTGTACAGGTTCATTACAGTTTCGTCAATTGAACTGCCGAGACTGCGCGGGATATAGTCTGCCACATCCTCCATTTCCAATGCCGATATTTCCACGAGCTGTTCCGTTGGAGGCTTTTCAAAGAAACCCAAACGGTCCAGAAACATCAGATCCGTTCCTCCGGGTCCCTCCAGTGCATGTAATGAAAACAAGGCATCCTCCAGAACATGCAGAAGGCAGCCTGCAAACTTCAGCATTTCCTCCGAATCCTCAGTCCTGATACACTTTGCCAGATAATGACGGAAACCGTTGGTCATGTGAATATAATTATCATTTCTGAACTTGTGCAGTCGCCGCAGACAGCCGTTCCTGAAAGTCCAGTAACGGTATAAATCATTGTAAGGCGTATCCGGTGGATAATGAAATTGAATCCCATCCGTTTCAAAATAATACGGTCCAAACCTTTCGGGATCGGAAAAGTAAAAATCCGGATAATTGCAGTATTCTTTAATCAACTCCGCGACAGGGATATTTCCTGAGTCGACCAGAGCTACGGCATTGGCGGTGATTTTTGAATGTTCTCTGCTGTTCGGCATTTCTCTGACTCCCGCTTCTTCAAAGTCTGATTCGGCTGAAATATGAAAGTTCTTTGTAAGGATATTGCAAAAGATCGGAAATAGAAATTTCATCGGACACGATTTCCGCCTGATGTCTGGCACGGACACTTCCATCAGCATAAGAGATGTTTGCCTTGCCTGCATGTTTCAGATGAATATAAGCGGCATTCGCTATGATCCGGTATTCCTGCTGATGGCTTGTGGAAAGTATGGAATCAAACAGAATTCCGTAAATAGAAGGCTGCCTGACAGACTTCAGCAGAATTCTGGTTGTGTCATAAGTTCCGGAAAGAGTGACTGTTTTTCCGGTCGAAAACGGGCCATAGTTGGTTCGCATGGCATAAGTCGTCCGATATGAACCACCATTGAAATTCCCGGTCACGCAGCGAATCTGCTTCAGACGTAAAATATCATCCGTATCCACACCTGTAATCCGTGTTCCCAGAAAACCCTCCTGCGCAAGCACTCTGGTGAAATAACTTCCGGTCCCGTTTCCGAAACATTCCGGTGTCCATGAGCCAAAGGAATCTCCATAATTCAAAAGCCCGAACATCAGCTGTTTCTGGTTGGAGAGACAATGAACCGCCTGTGCCGCCTGACGGGCCTTGTTCAATGCCGGCAGCAGCATCGCCGCAAGAATCGCTATGATTGATATAACAATTAATAACTCGATCATTGTGAAATATGTCTTTTTCCCCATTCGTTTCCTCCTGCTTTCCTGTTATGATACTTCTTCAAAAGAATCTGTTGTAAATATACAATACAGTAATTATAATATAAATCCTTAAAAAGTCAATACCGCAAAAGGCGCATCACGGAAAAAAAGAAAGAAAAAAATTGAAAAATGCATCAAACTGAAGTATATTTCAACAATAGTTTAACTTTTTCTTAAACTTATTGGGAGATGGAGATGATAAAACGTTCGGAAAAGAGAGGGCTGTATCTGATGCCCGATAAAGTGGATCGCAAGACCGCTCTGCCGGTTTATCAACAGATCTGCGATCAACTACGGAAGGAGCTGGTGCTGAACGGTTATCAGCAGGGAGAACGTTTTTATTCCTACCGCAGGCTGGGGGAACTCTATAAAGTGGAACCCAGGACGATCACTGCTGCGCTGGAGCCCCTTCTCCGGGACGGATTGTTGATCAAACGGGCAGCCAGCGGAATTTATGTCGGCGATGCAATTGACAGGGGGGGGGCGCCGCATGAAGTTGGAAATGTCTGGTATGCCGTAATCGGAGAGAAGTTCTCCCATCCGTTTTATTTTAATGTCTTTGAGGGGATTGAGTCGGAAGCGGAACGTTTCGGGCTGCGTGTTATCGTCGGCTTGAAAAAAGATCCGACCAGTTTCAAAAGATGGTTCTGCCCGCAGCCGGGGGACGGCTTAATCATTACCGGCTGCTGTTCCCAGGAATATCTGGATTCTGTATCCATGAAATGCAATGGCAACATCATTGTTGTCGGCAGTTATGATTTTTCCGGCGACTTCGGATGTGTCACCAGCAACTATCACCGTGTGGTGCAGCGGTCCTTGGAACTGGCAACGGATTACGGCTGCCGGAGAATCGGCATCATTTCCAATTCGGCGAAACGCCTGATTTCCATGGAGCTTTTTGCCGCCGCCGAAGCATGCCGCCGGTCCCACTCCAATGCGATTGAAAACCTGCTGCACATCACCGATCCCGAGGAAAACGGTTACAGGGCTATGGAAAAAATGAGTTCTTTCCGTCCCGATTGTGTTTTACTGACTGAACCTGCATTCATTGGAGCGATGGAGTATCTTCATAAACACGGAATGCGCTGTCCGGAGGATGTATTTGTCATCCGATACGGCAAAGAAGCCAACGATGACCGTTACCTCAATCTCGCTGCGGTGAACGTGGAAAGCGACAGCATTGTTTTAGGGCGGAATGCCCTGCGCATGCTGATTGCCAACAGTAAAGACACGTTGCGCTTTGATATGAGATTGACCGTCCCGTTTCAAGAACCGGAGAATCAGAAAGATTGAGCTCCGGCTCATTCATTCTGTTCTTCCGGAAAGTCTCAGTTCGCTTTCGTCCAATTATATTGGCGGAAGCGTCTGGAAAAACCGTCGATTCCGAAATAAGAAAAAGATTTTTCTTTTTGCCCCTTGACAAATGAAAGAATCCGGAATATAATTATAGTGTTGCATAAATATACATCAGATAAAAATATTGCCATAGAGAATAAGACTGGATGAAAAGACTGAAAGTAAATATCATTCTGATGGATGTCGACGGAACCATGACGGATGTCGGCGGCAAAAGAAAAACCATGGCTTTAACTCCATTGGAACATCTTGTCAGACTGGTTATGGAACAGTATTCCATTGAGGCGGACGAAGCGGAACGGAAAATCCGTGCCTGCGGTGATCCGAACCTTCATTGCCTTTCGGAATTCCTGCCCGTGCTGGGGATTGATGAAGAACAATATTTCTTATCATTGAAAAACGATCTGGCGGATTATATATCCATCCCTGCCGACACCGTTGCATTTCTCCGGGCAATGAAGGAAAAGAAGATTCCCGTCTGCATGGCAACAACAAATTCACTGTTTATGGGACTTGCCAAACTCGCCGTCGGCGGAATTGCCGACCGGAACGGCAGCGAGTTCATAACCCGCTGCCATCCCGGGAATGAATTCCTTGATCCGCTCGGTAAATTTTCCGGAAACTACTACTCGAATATTCTTAGAAAATATAACTATCCGCCTGATATGACGATGATGATCGGCGATGAGCCGGAATATGACTTGTATCCAGCCCTGAAAGCGGGTATCAGATATGGAGTCATCATCCGAAGAAATCAAAAAGAAAGTATTCTTCAGAAAGAGAGAGGCATTTTCATTAACTCTCTGGAAGTTTTAACCAGCATGATAAGAAAAGGTGCTTAAATGAAACAAAAAGAGTTCTATCCGGAAGAATCCCGCATAAGAAAAAGCAGAAAGACGGTCTGCTCTGTTCACGGTTCCATGTTCTTGTTCTGCAGGCTGAAAACAAGAATTTTCACCTTGATAGAGCTTCTTATTGTAATTGCTATTATAGTAATTTTTTGCAGGAATGCTTTTGCCTGCATTGAGTAAGGCGCGGGAAATGGCATACAATATCACCTGCTTAAGCAATTCTAAACAGCAGGCGATGTTTCATGCCATGTATACCAATGATTATAATGGATATATGCTTTCCTATCGCCGTGATTACCTCTTGGGCTCAACTACATTAAAAACAGTTTTTGAATATCTAGGGGGCATGAACGGTGCGAAAGATAGAAATGATATTTATCGTTGTACGAAATTCCTGAAATGTCCTGCTGATCGTATTCGGACAACTCACAATGGGGTAGAATATCCAAGCCAAATATTTACTAGCATGGCTATCGTTCATGGCAGCTACGGATACAACGCATATCTATGGGAGCAGAAATCAAGTGAATATGCATATAAATTGACTATGATCCGTAAAAATATGGACAAGGTGATTCTGTTTGCTGATACATCTGCCATCAGTAATGGCGCTATTTTTTCTGGAACGGACATTCGCAGCGGAACAAAGAAACGCCACCCGAAAGGATATAATGCGTGTTATCTGGATGGCAGTGCAAAAAACGAGTCCGAAAACTGGCAGTCAAAAACGACCAACAGGATCAATGTTTGGAATGTGGATGCTGCCGATCTAACCAAATATATGAATCGGAATTAAACGAAAATGAAGAATCTCTGGATGTCCCCCGTTCTGCCGTGGGCTCCTCCGCGGATTGTGGTATATCGCAACCGTTTCAAGGCGGAACGTGAACAGGAATTCGTCTTCGATTTCAGCGCGGATGAGTGCTGCCGGCTCTTTCTGAACGGGGAGCGTGTCGCGGACGGGCCCGAACGCGGAGATGCCCGGCACTGGTATTTTTCCCGTTTCCGGCTTGCTCTTGCTCCCGGCGACTATTGTCTGACGGCGCGGGTACTCTGTTTCGGTTCCGAACTTACTGCACATGCGCAGATGAGCGTCCGTCATGGATTGTTCGTGAAGGAATACTCCTCGCTTCTCGGTTCGTGGGAGTATCAGTTCGAGGAGGGACTTGCGTTCCGTAAGCCGTATCCCGACTGGGGGTATATCCGCGTTTCGATGCGGACGGATGCAACCCGGAGATTCTTTCCGGCCGCGGCGGAGTCTGGCGCGGCGTCGCATTTTTTGAAGACAGCCGCGAACTGCATGAACCGGAACTGCCGCCGATGCGTTATGAACCTGAGCTGGCATATCACCGTATCGGGAACCGTTTTTATTTCGACGATTATGTGTGCGTCTGGACCGATTATGTATTTTCCGGTGAAGGCTATGTGAAAATCCGCTGGGGTGAAAATCTTTATGACACTCCCGGATTGAACAGACGTTTGCAGGGCGACAAGGGAAAACGTGACGGCGGGTTTCTGAATTCGACATGCAACACGCTGAAACTTTCCGGCGGACGTTTCCGCTGGGTGGATTATCACTGGCACGCATTGCGCTGTCTTGAGATTGAGTGTTCCGGCTCCGTCGTTCCGGAGGAGGTTCATTTCCACCGGACCGGCTATCCGTTCCGCCGCGAATGGAGCGCGCATTCCTCGCTTCCGGCGCTGAACCGTCTGCTTGAGACGGCATACCGGACTCTGGAAGCGTGTTCCCATGAGACGTTCATGGACTGTCCCTATTACGAGCAGTTGATGTATATCGGGGATGCGCGTCTGGAGGCGCTTTCGGTTTATGTGACTTCGACGGATGCAAGGCTTGCCGGAAAAGCCCTGCGGATGCTGGCGCGTTCCCAGCAGGCGGACGGTCTGATTTTCTCTCGCTATCCCGCGCGTGTGGATCAGGTGATCCCGTCTTTTGCAATGATCTGGATTTCCATGCTGCATGATTATGCGCTCTGGCAGGATGACCCCGGCACCGTATACGAGCTTCTGCCGTGTGCGCGGCGCATTGCGGATTATCTGGAACTGCACCTGAAAGACAATCTGCTTTATTTCCCCGGATGGAATTTCATCGACTGGGTGGATTCCTGGCCGCACGGGGAACCCGCCGGATGTGAAAATGACGGAACCAATTCGATTTTGAATCTGTTTGCCGTAATTGCCCTGCGCCAGCTTGCCGGACTGGAAAAATATGCCGGAACGGAGGAGCACGGCAGGAGGTCTGCCATGCTTGCGGATCGCATTCTGGAATCCGTCCGGCGGCACTACTGGGATGAGGCGCGCGGGTTGTATGCAAATGATTTCGCACGGAAATATTATTCGGAACATGCCCAGTCGCTTGCTCTGATCATAGAACCCGACAGCAGGCTGGCGGAGACATTTTCCCATGTTTCGGGACTGGCGGAGTGCAGTATTTATTTTTCATTTTATTATTTGGACGCCTGTTACAGAAATCAGCTTGCCGGACTCTTTTTCAAACGTCTGGAACGGTATTTCGATCTGGAAAAAGAGGGGCTCAGAACGTTGCCGGAGGAGTTCCGCAATCCGCGTTCTGACTGTCATGCGTGGAGTTCCCATGTCCTTTATCACTATTTCGCATCCATTCTCGGAATCCGCCCGACTGCTTTCGGCAGACGGAAGATTGAAATCCGCCCGATGAAAGGCCCATTGTCTTTTGCAGAGGGGAAATCGCCGGTGCTGCCGTGATGTGATGAAAACATCCGCAATCCCGAACTGCCGCATTGCCCGCGCCCGTCCCGCGCGTAGGAACGTTCTTTCACTCCAGAGAGACGATTGCGGATGTCTTTCCGCCGGATGCCAGTTCCGTGATGCTGAATGTCGCTGTTCCGGCATCGAGGTTCAGGGGAATGTTGATCTTCTTTTCCAGCTCTCCTTTTTCATCCGTCGCGGCGTAGTCTTCGAATAGATTCCGCCCTGTTGCGGTTGCCAGCTTTATTTTGAGCGGAACCGGCATCCGCAGTATTTTGCCGTCTGAGTCCCGGAGAGAGACCCGGAACGGAAATCCGCTGCCGCGTTTGATGCTCCGGGGACATTCCACTGCGAGCGATGCGATTCTTCTGTCTGCAACGAGAAAAATTCTGCCGTCATTGGTGGAAAAGTTTACAGGGACGATAATTCTTCCATCCCGTTTCTCAAACGGAACTTCTCTGCCGGAAAGCAGATCGTAAACAGCTGCGGCGTTGCGCGCAACATGAACCTTTCCTGCATTCGGGAGCCCTTGTTCCATGACATGGCGCCATTGACCGACATAATCGCCGTAGCCGCGTCTGTCATTGATAACAAACAGATAATCGGCATCCGTCGCGGAACGTACCCAGGTCAGGAGATCCGCGTGATCCGCCCCTGCATGGGAACGGTAAAACGGAGCCAGTTTTCCTGTCAGTTCCGCAGCGCTTTTCTGCATTGAGATTTTATCCTCATGAGCGATGCCGCTGCGTTTGACCGGCGTGATTCTGATATCCGGCAGGATTCCCGGGACGGCAAATTCGTCCGCCGCCACAATGCCGCCCCGCCGCTGGAATTCGCATATCTTCTCATAAACGGGGCGGGAGAGCACATCGCAGTGCGGCATGACAAGAACTTTTACCGTGTCCAGTCCCCCGTCCATGATATCCTCCTCATAAAGGACTCCCGGCTGGAGATTGGCATAGTGAAGCATGACGTTGCAGTCGTAAATCCAGCCGCGCCAGCCCCATGAGCCTCTGCCCGCAAAGATGGTGGCGGGAAAACTTTCCAGCAGCGCGACTTCCATCCGGCGCTCCGGGATGCGGCGGAGCAGGGGACCCAGCGGCGTGAGCACATTCTTGGAAAAGGAGCGTATGACGCGGATCGTTTCCGGATCGGAATACTGATAAGCCCTGTCCGGATTCCTGTGTTCGAACCCGGAGCTGTCAAAAAGCGATCTCCAGCCGTAGACAGCCATGCCGTCCAGTTTGCGCGACGCCATTGCCCATAACGCCTCCCGCACCATGTCATGCGGTGTTGTGAGGTATCTTGCATCGGACTGCTCCCGGAGCCAGCGCGGCGGGTTTTTGACCTGCTTGCCGGCGGGGGCGAGCACCGAGCGGTAACTGATTCCCTGAATCATGCTCATGATTTTCTGATTCGGGTTGCCGCGCCCCATCGCCTGCTGTTCGGAAATCACGGCGCTGATGTTGAACGGTTCAGGGTAGACATAGGTCCACTGATTCTGCATCGTAACATTGCCGCCGCTGCCGCGGAGGGGCGGCACGCGCACCGACGGGTCATAGAAGCTGATGAACGGCATGGGAATCAGCTTCCGGTATAATTTATCCACTGCCGTCTGATAATTGTTCCAGCCGTCCCCGGTTTTCCAGAACCACCGGTAGTAAACGAGCAGGGGATCATCCGGTTCGACCAGACGGGTGGCGGGGAATTCTTTCAGTTCCGTGTAATGGGGTGCGGTACGGCCGGAAACCGTTTCGGGAATATCATAGCCGGCGAATTTGCGGAAAGCTGCCTGCTCGGAGCCTCCGAACGACGGATAGGAGTTGTCGCGGACTTCCGACGAGGTGGTCAGGTATCCGAAGGCGGGATGACTGCTGTAAAATTCCGCGTCTGCCCTCAACACGTTCAGACATTCCGCTACTGCCTGCGGATTGGAGGCTTCCATGTTCCTGCCTTCCGTTTTGCCCTCGCGGTTGACCCGGAGATATTTCTGCTCCACGGAATAAGGCGGCAGCGTATAGTGCCCGTAGAGGAACCCGTCGATCAGCATTCTGTCCATAAGATTGAGGAGTTTCCGGGAAACTTCCTCTTTCCTGATGTCCCCGTAAAATCCATAGGTGCCGCAATTGAATCCGGCATCGCGGACCGCGCCGTAAAGCTGTTCCACATCCGGCGAATTCATCAGCCAGAACAGGAACGGCATGCGTTCTTCCGATCTGGTGCAGATGTTGAATGTGAATGGAAACGTATTGGTTTTCCCGTTTCCGGTCACTTTGATTTTTCCCTTGTATTCTCCTTTGACGAGACGGGTTTCCAGGGGGAAGCGTATGAGTTTCAAACGCTTTCCCCCTTCTCCCTGAACGGCAAGTGTTTTCTGGAAATCTCCCGAAACTTCGATCGCTGCCGCATCGCGCGCCGGAGAAATCCGGTGATCGTAAAGCTGAAACGCCAGGAATGCGTCTTTTTCGTTCTGCAGGAAACTCCTGCGCTGGAATTCCACCGTAAAATCGGGGCGTTCGAGCTCATAAAGTTTCACCGAAAAAATATCGCCGTCGAAGCTGAAGTAATTCGATCTCCAGCGTGACCCGATGGTGATTCCGTAAGCCGACTTTGCCATGGCGCCGCCCTCCCGTCTGATCCGGGCGTTTCTTTTTCCGTCGATGATGAATTCCGCAGTCCCGGTGCCGTCATAGGAAAAAGACAGGGTGTGCGGGGTTCCTGCTTTCAGGGAGATTTTGCTGCCGGAAAAATCCACGGATTTCAGACCGCCCAGCCCGATCTGTGCTTTCGGTGTGTACCAGCCTTTGGAGTTCCGGTCAAGATAGAGAACAAATCCGCAGTGATATTCCGCTTTGTCAGGCTTCATCGGGTAGTCGATGTATTTGCTGTCCCACAGGATCAGCTTCTGGTTGCTTCCGGCTTCTTTGCGCAGCCTGAAAGTCGCCTCCAGCCGGAATGCCGCCGGGGAAAGTTCCGGGGCGTTTTTGCTGAGGGCGATGCCCTGCGGCATTTCCAGAGGACCCCTCCCGACCGAGAGATACTGACTGCCGGAGTCTCCCATGATCCTTGTTGCGCCGCGCAGCTCCGCCGTATATCTGCCGCACCTGCTGTTGATGTTCCCGCCGGAAAAATCCCACTCGGCGATCGGATGCTCCGTCGCATTGAGGGAGACCGCTGCCAGCAGAATCAGTAACGTAAAGTAATGTTTCATAATGCCTCTGCCTGTTTCGTTGTTTATCATGTCATGCTTCCGCCGTGATTTCCGTCTGAACGGTTTTCCCGTTCAATACCGCTTTCGCCAGAATGAGAGTTTTTCCCGGGTTTCTGATCCATGCGGCGCATTTGCCGTGAAAAGCGTTCACATAGGGCAGGGGAAACGGTTTGGCGCTGCCCGGATCGCCGGCATCCACAGCCAGTATTTTCCCGTTGCTTTCGATGTCGATTCTTTCCGAGGCGTGCGGACAGAGATTGCCGTTCCGGTCCGTGACCGAAACAACGGCGAAGACCATGTTTCCGCAGCGTTCGCAGTCGATTTGCAACTGTTCCGGCGCGCCCGCTGTGAAGACCGACGTTTCCGCCAGCGCTTTTCCTTTTTCGTCCAGCGCAACCGCTTTCAACTCTCCGGGGCTGTATGGAACCCTGCTCCAGACATGACGGTATGCTCCGAGGAGCTTTTTGGGATTTCTGGTCCGGCTTCCCATGGAGATTCCGTTGACGAACAGTTCCACGGTCTTGAAGGTGGAGTAGCATTGGACGGGAATTTCCTTTCCCTCGAAGCCCTGCCAGTTCCAGTGCGGCATGAGGTGCAGTGTCGGCTGTTTTGACCAGCGGGAGCGGTAAAGCCATGCACGGTCCTTCGGGATTCCGCAGAGATCGAAGATTCCGAAAAAGGAGCTGCGGACCCATTCCCGGTGATAGGGAGTCGGTTCTCCGAGATAGTCGAATCCGGTCCAGACGAATTCCCCCATGACGAACGGATTGTCGTCCTGTCCTTTGAATTCATGATCCGGGATCGTGGCGCTGTCCGCGCAGCAGAGGTCGAAACTGTCGACCTGCAGGTTGTCTTTCCTGCCGGATTCTTCAAACAGACGGTCGGAATACTCGCCTCGCGAACTGACCGTGGAGGCGCTCTCCGAGGAGTATATGGGCGCGTCGGGAAAGGCCGCATGGTATCTGGCATAAATATAGGGTTTGTAATTGAAGCCTTTGACGTCGATTGCGTCGAAAAGCCCTCCGGTGATGCTGTCGTCCACATTGTTCAGTCCGGCTGTGACCGGGCGTGACGGGTCTTCCTCATGGCAGATTCCGCACAGGCGGCGGGTCATTTCGGGTCCTTCGGGATAATACTGTTCCGGTATTTCGTTGCCGATGCTCCACATGATTACGCTAGGATGATTGGCGTCCCTGCGGATCATGTCGCGTAAATCGCGTTCGCTCCACTCTTCGAAGAGAAGATTGTAGCCGCGGGGCGTCTTCGGGCGCTTCCATTCGTCAAAAGCTTCGCAGATGACCAGAAAACCCAGTTCGTCGCAGAGATCGAGCAGTTCAGGATCGGGCGGGTTATGGGCTGTCCGTATGGCGTTGCATCCGATGGAAGCGAGCTGATTCAGGCGGTGCCTCGTAATATCGCGGTTAACCGCCGCGCCGGCAAGTCCGAGGTCATGATGCAGGCAGACACCCTGGAACTTCATCGGAATGCCGTTGATGAAGAAGCCTTTCCGTGAGTCGAATGTGAGATCGCGGAAGCCGAATCCTGTTTCATGACGTTCATCTCCGAGAATCGACACGATCTTGTAGAGAACGGGATTTCCCGGCTGCCAGCGGCGGACTTCATCCGGAATGAATTCGCAGTGGAAAAGACGGTCGCCGGAGGTCTGGCAGGAGGCGATCTCATTCCCGTCCGGGTCAATGAGCCGTGTCGTCAGGACAACTTTCCGGGCGGACGGATTCTCTATTTCCGTCCGGACCGTCACCCGGTTTCCTTCGGTGCGGACCCGGATTCCGCAATAGGCAATGTGAATCCGTCCGGCGACGATCAGGCGGGCATGACGGTAGATTCCCGCTCCGGGATACCAGCGGCTTGCCCCCGGCGGATTTTCCGCGCTGACCGCCAGCAGATTGGTTCCGTTCTTCACGAAAGGCGTGAGGTCGAGGGCAAACGAGGAGTATCCGTAAGGGCGTCCGCCGACGTATCTGCCGTTGCAGTAAACTTCCGCATGGCTCATGATTCCGTCGAATTCAACCCTTGCGGATTGTTCCGGCTTCAGGTTCAGTTCAAAATGTTTCCGGTAAAATCCCTTTCCGACATGGGGGAGTCCGCCGGTGCATCCTGGGTGAGAGAAAACCTTCCGCGTATGTTCTATCGGGTCATCGACAATCACCTCGGAATCATGAGCCGGTGAAAAGGGACCGGCGATCGCCCAGTCATGCGGAATATCGATTTTTTCCCAGGAGGAGTCATCCAGTTCCGCCGATTCGAAGCCCTTGCCGGAGTTCCGGGTGAAACGCCAGTCTTTTTCAAATGAATTCATAATAAAAGATTCCCGTCTGATTTTTCAGTTATTTCAAAATGTCGACCGTCACCGGTTTCCAGATGCCGCCGGCTTTTTCTGTGTCTTTCACCCTGACCGCCAGCAGATTTTCGCCGCCGAAGCGGATTTCTCTGGTGACGTCAAGCCAGAACGGAACTTTCCAGCCGTCCGGCCCGATGTCATGTTTTCCGATGTATTTCCCGTTCAGCCATACCCATGCCGACTCGTCCACCGCTCCGAATGCCAGCTCGACGGCGTTGCAGCCGGGGTTGGGAGGCATCGTGAATCGAATCCGGTACCAGGCAATGCCGTCATAATCCCTGAACCCTTGTTCCTCCCAGAATTTATCGATTCGAATCTGAGGCCATTTCGAGTCGTCAAGCTGTTTGCTGAAATACGGAATTTCCTGAAGATGCCCGGTTTCTGACGGATCGGTCATGAAGCGCCAGCCGCCGGACGGAAGCGGCAGAGCCTGAAGCTTCATGATTTCATGGTCGTGTGCCGGGTTTTCGCTGAGACGCACATTGACGCGCTCGAAGTTGAAGCCGATCTTCCGGGCTGCCGCCGCCCGCACTTTCTGCGACGGATGCCGTTTGATCAACTCCGCAAGGAATGTTTTCTTTTCTTCTGTCCGGCGGAAAACGGACGGGGCGAAGCAGACAAGCATCATCCCGACTTCCTCCGAAGAATCGCGGGACATCCGTTCCAGAAGCTCCGCCGCTCCCTTTTTCCGTTGCTGGACCGCCTGATAGACCGTGTGGGCGCGAATTTCCGGATCAGGGTCGGTTTCTCCGGTCCGCACTGCCTCATCGAAGTCAAACCGGAGCAGATTGCGGAATGCCCGCCGCCGCAGAACCGGTTCCCCGGAATCATGCAAGACCTTGATGCATCTGTTTTTGTCATTGAACTGCTGCCCCGGCTTTCCCGTTTCCGACATAAATTCTGTGCTGTACAGACTGCTGAAAGTTCCCAGCGCCAGTATCACCGGTTTCAGCTTCGTGTATTTCAAGCTTTTCATGCGTAGGCGTCCTTGTCACTGCGGATTGAATCCGTGAATGAACGGTCTGTACTTATAGCTGTCCCATGAGGGCGGCACGGTATCATTCGCCCCGCGTCCGCGGAACGTAACATAACCCATGCCGCCGATGTGCCCGTCCAGAAACAGCATATTGCATTCCCCGCGTCCCGGAATGACCGTCTTTGAGGCGGTAGTCCGCGGCCGCGGATCGCCCGCGCCGTGCCGGAAAGCCAGATTTTCCGCAAGGGAAACTGAGAAATCGGAAAGATTCATGGAATCCATGACCAGAACCGTCACTGTGGGCGACTTGATTTGCGGCAATTTCCTCTGATATTGATTGATCCATCCGTGCGAGTTGTCCAGCCCTGTAAGAAAGGTGTTGATCAGATAGTGGGTGTAATAAAAACGGTTGTCGGTGTAATACCCGAATGGAGTGGTTTCCGAAGGACATACCAGCGTGCCGCGGGTGATGTCGTCGCCGTAGAATGTGATGCCGTACCCGCTCTGCCCCGCATTTCCATATCCGGAAAGCAAACCATACCAGAGATTCGCCTTCGACCAGTTTGTTTCTGTCGGCAGTGTATTTCTCGCCGGCACGATCCAGTCGGAATAATCGCCGGAATATTGAGCGGCGGCAATTCCCATCTGTTTGAGATTATTTTTGCAGCTGATGCCTTTCGCCATCTCCCTTGCCCGGTTCAGGGCGGGCAGAAGCATACTGGCGAGAATGGCGATGATCGCAATTACGATCAGGAGCTCGATCAGAGTGAAAATTTTCATTTTTATCCTGCGAAGTAAGAACATCGAACAGGGAACAGGAAAACATTTGAACAATGGAACATTGGAATAAAAAAGGAAGAAGTGAGATCGCGTGCGGACTGACTGTGCCTCTGTCTTGCTGCCGGGACAATGCACATCCTTTGCTGTTTTCCTCATCAGAATCAGAAATTTTATCAATGCGAATCTTTTTCTCTGCAAAGAACAACCGACCTGAGCAATTGACATTTCAACCTCCATTGGATAAATTAATATTAACGTTAATATTTTTCTTTGTATTAATTATATATGATGATTTTGATTTTGTCAATAGTACAAAAATATTTTTTTGATTTTTCAGAATTCTCTATTGATATTAACGATCATGTAATTATATTTACAGCAGTATTGCCGAACAGGGAACGGAGGATGGCGTATGGCGGTCACATTAAAGGATGTTGCGGCACTGGTCGGAGTGTCGGTGAATACCGTGTCTCTGGCTTTGAAGGACAAGCCGGAGATCAAACTCAAAACAAGGGAACGGGTCAAGGCGGCTGCCGAGGCTCTGGGATACCGTCCCAACCTGAACGCCCGCAGTCTGGTGCTGCGGCAGACCAACACGATCGGCGTTGCCGTCACGGAAATCGACAACCCTGTCCGGATGGAATTCTGCGAACGGCTCCGCAGCCTGGCTGCCCGGAGCGGTTACCGTCTGCTGGTCACTTCGCTTGAACATACCGGGTGGCAGGCACGGAATATCAGTACGCTGGAAGATCTCCTGGCGCGCCGGGTGGATGGTTTGATTATCGGTTACATCTGGGGCATTCCGGGAGAGCAGCCGCTGGGAAAGATTCTTCAGGAGTGCCGCCGGAATGAAATTCCTGCGGTGCTTTTCGGAACGCCTAAAACCGAACTGGCGGACTGTGTGGAGATTGATTTCTTCGACAGCGCCTACCGCCTGACCGAATATCTGATCAGCAGAGGTTACAGGGAGATTGCATTCTTCGGCGCCGATATTCTCTCCACCCGGATTCAAGGCTATCTTCAGGCGATGAACGACCACGGGCTGAAAGACGGGATTCAGATTCGCGAGGAACCAAGCAACCGTCTGCAGAATGCCGCCATGTTCATGAATCAATATCTGCAGGAGTGCGGCAGGCCGCCCCGGGCAATTATCGCTCCCAACGACCTCGGCGCCATCGGCATTATTTCCGCTTTGAAAAAACAGGGATGGCGGGTTCCGGAAGACTGTGCGGTCGTCGGCATCGACAACATTGCGATCGGTGAATATTTTGATCCGCCGCTGACTTCCATCGGTTTCGACAACGGTTACTTTGCACAGCTTGTCTGGGATTTACTGGAAAAGCGTTTGAAAAAAGTGGAAAACGGCCCGGCAAGAAATCTGAAACTTCATCAGGAACTGGTCATCCGGGGGTCATGCTGAAACTCTGATCCTATTGGAGTTCATGTCCTGACACTCGGGTTGGCTTTGAGATGGAGGAATGCGTGTGCATTCTTCTCAAGTCAAGGGCTTTGCTCTCGAACTGTTCCAATGGAAAAGTCCGAGAGCTCCGGGCGCTTCCCTTACCGGCTTAGTTGCCGTTTCTGCCGAGAACCGGCGATTTCACCTCAATGCGTTTTCCGCTTTTTCGGTTTTCTTCCGCCTCCGCAATCGCCTGTTTCAGCATCTCCGCCATCGGAGTGATTGACTTTTCCAGATTTTCGACGCCGCGTTCCGCCGTGGCGTATTCCGGGTATCCCATGACGCCGACTTTGATTTCCGGGCGTTGACGGGTTGTCGCGATCTCCTGCGGCTTTCCGCTGAGCGTTGTGCAGATCTGGTAGGCGTCCTGATCATGGCGCATTCTTTCCGCAAGTTCTTTCTCGTCAAGTTCGAGCTGGTCGAGCTGAACCAGATTCCGGCGGTATGCCAGCATCAGCGAGGTTTCCGCGTCGCCGGCGTGGAAGTCGCTTCCGGTCATGCCCGGTTCCTTCGGGCGCTGCCAGAATTCACCTCGGCGGAGAATCATGATCATGACCTTTTCCAGTGCCGGATTCAGCCATTTCAGGATGCGGAGCGATTCTCTGAGCTGGTCAAGGCTCTCGGTGCCGCCGTGTCCGGGGAAAATCAGGATGTTCAGGAATCCCTGGTTCGCCAGCGATTCCACGATGTCGCAGACCATGGCGCAGAACGTGGTCGGGCGCACATTGATCGTGCCCGGGAGCTGTCCGCCGGAGAAACAGTAGTTGAGCGGCGGTGCGACGATACAGCCGAGCTTTTCCGCCAGTGCATACGAAGGAACCTCCGCATTGTGGATATCCATGCTCAGCGGCAGGTGGTAGCCGTGCTGTTCGACGACTCCGTACGGCAGGATGATGGTCTGGTTGGTTTTGAGATACTCGCGTATCTCCTTGACGGTCATTTCGCCCATTGCGTGCGTTCTCATTTCGAAGTGCTCCTTTTGTTATTGAAATGAATCTATGAATGGTTTGATTGCATAATCAACCGGTTTTCCTGTAAAATTCTTCAATCTGCGGACCGCCTCCGCTCCGAGTTCGCGGAAGTTGAAATTGATGCCGGGCACCCGTTGCGGCAGGCGCGTGCTGTAAGGAGTTTCGCAGTAGGTCAGGAGCCTGACTTTTTCCGGCAGCCCGAGATTTTCGTTCAGTGTGCGCGAATAGTCGAACCGGTGCAGATACGGAACCTGCAAAAACAGCCCGTCGAACCGGTGACGGCGGTAGAGGGCGTTCAGTTCTTCTCTGTATTTCCGGTCGTGTTCTTTTCTTGTGAAAAAGACGATCTCAGGGCAGGGGGCGTTCAGAGACAGATCGAAACTGCCCTGATCTTCTCCGGTGTAATTCCGGGTGATGATGCAGGTTTTTCCGCATTCATATTCCGTGCGCAGAAAATGATCCGCCTCCCGCATGACGGCGGAAATGTCGTCATGCAGATGAATCCAGCGATCCGTGAATTCGCGGCATCCGCAGCACCGGTTTTCATTACCGAGCGTGACCAGTGCGACACCTGTCCCGCGCTCTTTCAGAAACTGAAACAACGGCTGATACCAGAGTGTGAATACAATCACCTTGCCGGATTCATTCAGATGGGAGAGCGAATGCCAGTCGATGTCATCATTTCTGTTTGTGGGAGATACGGCGATCGTCTCGATGCGGAGCTTCTGCTTGTTCCCTTCAATCATGGCGCCGCAGAGCATTTCCCGCGTGATCAGCGAAGTCCGGTATCCGATTCTGTCCGCGATGATGTCTGCGCACGGGAGCAGGAAAGTGATGACGTTCCCCTGTTCCTTTTCCTGTGCGCGGATGAATGTTCCTTTGCCGGGAATGCGTTCGATCAGTTGTTCTTCTTCAAGAATCCGGAGGGCGTCCCGGAGAGTGTCGCGGGCGACATTGAGACGGTGCGCAAGTTCCTGCTCCGTCGGCATACGGCTTCCCGGAGCGGCGACTCCGCTTAGAATCCTCGCTTTGAATTCATTTACGATTTTATCTCTTTTCGCTGGCGGACGCATGATCGTCTCCTTGTATACTTATCAAGTATAAACTCCGGTATACTTAAATATCAAGGGGAGATTTGAATTTTTTTTGAAAAATCTCATGCGCAACGATCCGGTAAACCGGGACTGCCATTCTGTCCGGCTCATTTTCTTAAAAAACAGGAGCGCTGTTTCTGGTGAAAACGCGTTCCTGTCAAGGAGAATTACATGGAAAACGTTATTCCAGTGTCAATCTGCCCATGCGCATCAGGTCATGGTAGGAGTTCGTATAAGTCGGGCTCCATGCGAGCGCCGCCATACCGGGGATTGTGCGGAAGAAATTAAAGCAAAAGGTCTCTCCCGCGCCGATTTTCTTTTCCGGCAGAAGTTCACTCAGGGGAATCGCAACGTATATGTTCCAGCAGTCTGACCTTACGATGCTCCTGATGATGCTCTGATTTTTTACCGGAGATTCAAACGCAACCATGTTCTTGTAATAATAACCGAGGATTGCACTCTTTCCCGAAGGATTCAGGGCATACTGAATGTAAGGACGTTCCGGTGTCGCGGCAAGGAAAAATTCGATTTCATCACCGCTCCAGATGTCAGGCGCATTCTTCAATTTCGAGGTGTCTCCGGCCTCCGTGAACATCAGGTAAAAGAAATTATTGTCATGGGCGAATTTCAACTGTTTTGCCGGATCGCCGGGAAAGCCTGCAATCGTCTTGAACGCCGTCGCCGGAACGATTTCCGCCCATTGGACTTTTTGGGGATCGCCGCCCGCTTCTGCGACTCTGGGCACTTTGCCCGCCGTGACGGGGCGGGAACGGAATTGTTGTTTCTTATCATAATTTGAGCGTCCGGCAAGCATTGGTTTCCAGACTCCGTTGACGAACCATGCAAGACGCTGTTTTTCCACCGGCGATTTTGCGAGGCTTTGTGCCTGCGCAATATATCCGGCAAGTTTTTTCATCCGTTCTTTTGTGCCGATTCTGCCCCAGTTGAACTCCTCCGTAATCGCTTTTGTCCCGCTGCCGTAGATGGATTTCTCCCATGCGGCATCCTCGATCAGACGATAGAACTCTCTCATGGGAACGGCGGCGGCTCCATAGTAGAGCGTAAAGAACTCATTGATCATCTGTGTGCTGTCCTGCGTCGGATCATCCGCCAGTTTGTGGGCGATATAGGTTTCCAACTGAGTGTGCCAGAAAGGCATTCCGATTTCGTCCGGAGTTTCCCCGAACCAGCCTTGAATGCCGTCCGCCGCAAATTTCCTGAAGACCTTTGCCGTATGTTCCGGTGCGAACATCGGGAAGAAAAATTCATTTTTATCAATGAATTTGGCATACCATGCGCCGGAAAACATGTAAGTCCAGACGGTGAGCAGACGTTTTTTCGCTTCCCCATTGTCGATCCACTCCTGATATTTCTTTGCGGAGCCGTCGTAATTGACCCAGAAATCGTAGGGGGTGATGCACATCTGGATTCCGACGTTCGGCGCGATGTCAAGCCCGGCGGGATATTTCAATGTATTGTTGTATGCCAGTGTGGCGATATTGACCGCAGGATTGAGTGTTGCGGCTTCACGGGCGATCCGGCTGATCCAATCAAAGTGAATGTAATTGGTCGGGCGTTTCCCGTGGATACGTTTATCCTTGAAAAGAGAAAGACATTCGGGGCAGAGACAGAATCCGTTGTTGTCATCCGGTTCAATCGGATAGAACCACGGCGTCCCCGCCATTTTAGATATATTCAAACCGAGTCCGCTTTCGCCGGTTCCGTCATATTTTCCGACTGCCTCCCGCGCGAAAAAGCGGATGACATCCCTGTTCGAGTTGCAGAGCTGAGGCGGCAGATCGTTGTCGTCCGGATACTGGGGCCTGAGCGCGATCAGGTGCTGCCCGCTTTTACCGTTGTAGCCCCGGGCAAAATACTGCGGACGTTTTTCAATGAAATATTTTGCTTTTTCCGGGTCTTTTGCCTTGCCCCAGTAACGGTACCAGATGCTGTAAACATTATGATTGCAGAAACCGTAGTTGAGTGATTCTCTCCAGCGCAGCTTCAGCATTTCACGGTCATATTTGGAAAATTCCCTGCCGCGTTCCATCAGGAGTTTCGGCATATAGGCATGGCGGAATGCGCTCATCGCCGGTTTCTGCCGGAGATCTTTCGGCTCGACTTCAATGGATTTCCGCGGGATGAACGCGGTTCCTGTATCGGTCGGCGCATACCAGCGGATACCGAGATACCGTTCCAGAAAATTGTACGCCGCATACAAAGTTCCTTTGTGGTAGCCGAAGAAATAAGGGACGTTCGTAAAGGTTCCATAGACCGGTTTTCCGAATGCCTGAAGGTCGCGCCCGATCAGAATTACGCCGGATGGAGTGAACTTGATCTGCGATTCCTCCAGCCGGAAATCCTCGCCCCGGAATCCGTTTTTCCTTGCGAAGTCCGTCTCCCCCACGTAAATGCCGAAGCCGTTGAACGGTTCTCCCTCTTTGATGATCGGAAGCTTGGCGCCGGAAATCATTTTGATGTGATGGCGCAGTTCCATTGCGCTGAATTGAGCGGTGGAGGTTGCACGCGCCGGCAGAATGATTGCCGATACCGGTTTCCCGTCACGGACAAGAGAAACTTTTTCCGTGGCGGATACCGTGACCAGCAGTGTGAAGATCAGCAGAATGAATATGATATGCCGTTGGAGCATCATGAGTCTGATTCCTTTCATTTCATATAATCCGCGCCGTCGAATCCGAGCAGAAGGAGAGTGTTTGCGTCTTTTTCAAGGGCTTTTTCCGGGACCGCTTTCGGACGGACTGTATCGGAGATGCGCAGGTCGTCAAGCTGCATCTGGCATCCGCCGATGAACTGATAGGTATTCCCCGTATTATGAATTCTCGCACCGATGTTCAGATCGCCTTTCCTGCCGCCGCACGGGATTGTGTAAGGCGCCGTTCCCTGGCTCTCTCCATTGACGAACAGTTCCATTTTCTTTGCCGCAAGGTCATAGGTTACGGCGATGTGAACCCAATCCTCGCTGGTGATCTCTTTGGATGTGATCTGGCTGACTGCATTTCCGGGGGCGCCATTATAAGTCAGATATTGCACCTTGCGTGAGTTTGCGGGAACCGTGAGCTGGTGAAAGCGCCAGGGGGAACCGTCCGCACTTTGAATGAACCAGATGATCGCGCTCTCTTTTTTCTGCATCAGAGGCAGGAATACCCATGCTTCGATGGTTCCCCTGTCTGAATTGAACGGAACCTGATTAACCGCCGCCATTGCATTTCTGCCGTCGAAACTGAGCGCTTTTCCGAATTTTCCTGTGCTGCCGAGTACCTGATTGGCTTTCATCGGAATGGAGAGCATTTTCAACTGTTTCCACGGAACAGTTGTTTTCAGGCGCTCCACTTTGCCGCCGCGGGTGATGACCGGTGTTGTTTCAAGAGCGCCGCCTCCGTTGGTTTTTCCTGCGGCATAGACCGGGTGATAGAAGCTTTCCGGCTTGAATTCTGCTGTAAATGTTTTTTTGTCGGAAGACGGAGTGAGATTGATCCTGTCCGAGCCGTTGAGATGAAATGGGCGTTGATAGGATTTGAGTTCGAGATATGCCGAATCTGCCGGAGCGTCAAGCGTCAAAGTGACCTTGACTGGTATCTGTTCGTTCAGTGTCTGGGGTTCGATGACCAATGTGTCGGCGACTGCCAGAAAGCCGGTGAAGATTGAGGCGGCGAAAACAAGTTGTTTTTTCATGTTTTTATCCTTTTTCTCTTTATTTAGTAAGGTGAAAAGTCAAGAATGGTGATTCCATTGTTGAAAAACAGATCACGGTTTTTCAGATCGCAGTTGACAGGGTAGTAATCCGCATGAGTCCATAATGTTTTGTAAATATCCTCCGGATTCACATTGCCGCTGAAATAGGCGAGATTGCATCTTCTGGAATGGCGCAGGGCAAAGTAGCTCATGTCCTCCAGAACATAATAACCGCTGCTGCGATCTGCCATACTGCCGATTCCAGCCCATGTGTCACATACGACCAACTGTTTTGAGGGATGCTTGATTTGAGCAGTCTTGATCGGCGGCGTGACTTCGTTCTGCCAGGCGCTGGCATGTCGGTAGTCGTCGCCTCCAAACAGCATCGTATTGTATCCGTAGCTGATTCTTCCGAGATTCGTTTCCGGATTCTTTGTTGACGGACAGTGCCAGATGGACTTCTGCGGGAACGCTTGATATCCCCGGATATGATCGCCGTAGTCGTTCTGCACATAAGGGTAAAGCAGAACGACCCAATGATATTCTCCCATCTTGCCCGGCGGGAAATAATCATTGTAATCAACGGTGTAGCTGTTGATTCCGAAGCCAAGCTGTTTCAGCTTATTGGTACAGGTGATTGCCTTTGCCTTTTCTCGCGCCTTGTTCAGCGCGGGCAGGAGCATCGAGGCTAAAATCGCGATGATCGCAATCACGATGAGGAGCTCTATCAGGGTGAAAA
>ERZ1673738.1697-NODE-1697-length-31943-cov-5.843891_pt1 | contig 31943 bp, 32 predicted proteins | sample MGYA00580198_ERZ1673738 | MGnify/ENA primary metagenome ERZ1673738 (study PRJEB41218, sample SAMN15661784) | gut metagenome | host: Homo sapiens | place: Canada: London | collected 2015-08-20/2019-03-30 | study: EMG produced TPA metagenomics assembly of...
CGATATTCTTCTAAAAAGGAAAACTAGCGTTGAAGAATTAAAAACATATTTTCATACAAAAAGTGCAGATTGGAATTATGAAAAGGAGTATAGGTTTGAATTTTCTGTAAACAATTTGCACAAAGAATTTATTTCTTTTCCTGATTATATTAAACTGTACCCTAAATTTTTTGAAGAAATAAAAAATAAAAATGATTATATACATCCATATATAATACCGCAATGTGTAGATAGCATTTATATCGGATTAAATGCAAATATTGTTGATGAAAGTAAAATTATAAACTTGGCAAAAAATAAATACCCTGATACTAAAATATATAAAGCCGATTTATCAAAAAAAGAATTTAGAATTGAATTCAATCCAATAAATTAAAACAAGATGATGGGAGTCGAACACATAAAACTCTTATGTTATAAGGGTTTTGATGTTTCATGAAAAAATTTAAAGATATGAATAAAAATATCGAACTCTGAAAATCCACTCTGTTAAAGGGGTTTCAAGGTTAAGATTAAAAAAACTGGAGACGAGGGGAGTCGAACCCCTGTCCAAAATGGATTAAAACAAGCTTCTACGAGTGTAGATATTTATTCTCTCGGATTATTCAGGGAATATCATGACCTTTTAAATAATCCAAAGTGTTTTTGATGGAAACACTAACCCTTGAAGGTTATCTTGATACGTCTACCTTCATCAACGTACTGCCGCTTGCATAATGGACTCATAAAATCGGCAAGCTGGACTTTATGAGTAGCTATAATAAGTGACTAAGCTGCTAAAGCGTAAGCTCTAGAGAAGTCTGCTTTAATTACGTTGTTAGCATTTAATTTGTTTTGCTCGTTGATAAGCGGGAACAGCGCCCGCACTCGCAACTCATCTCAACCGAACATCCTGTCAAATCCAAAACGTCCCCATATTTATTTTTCAATGTTCTTATTTTATTATAACCTGCATTTTTTTTATTTTCAATCTTATACTTTTACTGATGAAGCTGGAATGAGCATTTGGTACAATGTGCTTTCGGATTATACATCAGGTTATCTTCCAAATCATATAACTTTTGTATTCTTGTTACTAAAGGGGCACCGCATACAGGACATTTTAGCCCTCCTGCTCCATTCAGGATTAATTCTTTTAGGCTTTCAATAATTTGTTCTGAAACTTCGTTATTTGTATAATCTTTTTCGAATTTTTTTATTTCTTCGGGTGCACATCTTAGTACTTTAGCAAGATTTTGGCGGACAGTCACAGATAAGAATAAATCTTTTCCGGATTCAATATCTTCAATAGTTTCCAAAGGCAGATTAGTTGCCATAGCCAAGCCTTTTGCGGAAAGTCCTAAATCATCTCTTTTATGTTGTATAAATTGTGCTAATGTTTTCATAATTTAATTATATAACGTAAACACCCTCTTTATTCAAGAGGGTGTTTTTATTGTGTAGAAAAAGTCTATTATTAACTAATCGCCGTAATTCCAGCCATCATGTCTGTATTCATTTCTTTTTGCGTAATCAGAGTAGATAACTGCCTGATCAAAGTCGTATTGTGCGAATTCCGGATTGCCATCTTCATCATAGAACGGTTCACCTGTTTCAGGATCATAAATTATTGATCCGTATAAGAATGTACCCGGTTCTTCACCTTTTTCGTAGTCACCTTGATAGATTAAGTTATTGTTGTTATCAAAGATTGATCTTACGTTTCTTTGACCGTCTTTGCCATTTGAACGAATTTCATAACCCGCATAGTTGTATAAATATTGTTGGTCATCTTCAGGCTTTTTAGCACTGTCTGCTATGTATCTTGTAATTTTAATTCCTCTTCCGGGAACGTCATTAATTACAGCTTTCATATAAAATGTTTTTGGATTTTTGTCGTCGTACATATCTACAACTTTGGTTACAACACCCATTTGACGTTTATTCGTATCAACACTGTCAACCATAGATTCATAGAATTTGTTGTCATATCTGTTGTGAGCTTTTGAGCCTACATAGGCAACGCTGTCTATGCCTGAACCATCGGGAACAGGTCCGTCAATAGGAATACCAATATTCATACCTTGCGCAATTAAAGAATCTGCTAAATGGAATGGATAATCTTTAACGTGAATAGGTTTTATGATTGTGTGGATTATTGTATCAGGTTTAATAATTGTAACTGTATCGTGGTGGCATCCGCCTCCGATATTAATATATGCATTAGCTGTTGCCGAAGAAGAAGATGATGATGATGAATTTGCTTCTGCCAAAACATCATGTTCACAGCTTGTTAATGCTCCTGCTGTTGTTCCAAGTGCCATTAAACCTAAAGTTAAATTTCTCATTGCTCTGCTTGCATTTGGAGATGCAGTTGCTGTTTGTTGAGGGTAATTGTTTTTAATTTCTTGTTTTTGTTTTTTATGTTTCTTTGCTTGACCTTCAAAGCTTAAAACATTAGCACTGTTTATTGCTTGTACTTCCATTTTAGTTGTTAACCTCCGATTTCTACACTATTTAGTATTAATATAAAGAAAAAACATGTTTTTAATTGCTACATATATCATAGCAAAAACATGCTTTTTCTTAAATTTGTTATTATTACGAGGTTTTAGCCTGTTTACATATTGTAATATTTTTTATAAAGCAGCTAATTTTTCTCTGACAAGAGTTTCTACGGTGCTTAGAATATCAGGGTTTTCAGCCAAAAATTCTTTTGCCTTATCTCTGCCTTGACCTAACTTTTCTTCATTAAAGCTGAACCAAGAGCCTGCTTTCTTAACTATATCAAGATTTACGGCTACATCTAAAATATTACCGATTTTGCATATACCCTTACCGAAAATAATGTCGAATTCAGCAGTTCTAAAAGGCGGAGCAACTTTATTTTTAAGTACTCTTACTCTTACATGGTTTCCTATATCTTCACCGTCACCTTTAAGACCTTCTGTACGTTTAATTTCCATACGAACAGATGCATAATATTTCAAAGCGTTACCGCCTGTTGTAGTTTCAGGGTTTCCGTACATAACACCGATTTTCATTCTTAATTGGTTGATGAAAATAACAGTAGTATTTGTTTTACCGATAATACCTGTCAGTTTTCTTAAAGCCTTACTCATCAAACGAGCCTGCAAGCCCATTTGCTGGTCTTCCATAGAACCTTCGATTTCAGCTTTAGGAACAAGAGCTGCAACAGAGTCAACAACTACAATATCAACTGCGCCTGAGCGTACAAGTTCTTCTGTAATATCAAGAGCTTGTTCACCTGTGTCAGGCTGTGAAATCAATAAGTCATCAACTTGAACCCCTAAGTTTCTGGCATATTCAGGGTCAAGAGCATGTTCTGCATCAACGAAAGCTGCTATACCGCCTTTTTTCTGGCATTCTGCAACAATATGTTGAGCAAGAGTTGTTTTACCTGAGCTTTCAGGTCCATAGATTTCGATAATACGACCGCGCGGAACTCCGCCAATTCCTAAGGCTACGTCTAAAGACAATGCGCCTGTGGGGATTGCATCAACGTTAACAGTGGCTTTATCGCCAAGTTTCATGATAGAACCTTTACCAAAATCTTTTTCAATTTTTTCAATAGCAAGTTTTAATGCTTTACTTCTTTCATCCGCATTAGATGAAATTTCAGCTTCTTTATCTTTTACAGCCATAATTTATCCCTTTTAATTTTTTATTCCCAAGCTTGTTTTTCTCTTTTTTTGTAGAAGCCTAAACCTACGGGTTTATAGGCGTGGAGGTCATTTTTAAGCTGATAAATTTCTTTATTAAGATCAATAATTTTTTGTCTTAAAGTTTCGTTGTCTGTTTTGCAGCGGATAAGTTCAACTACAACTTCATCCATGCCTTCAAGTTTTTCGTCAATAACTTTGGCAATTTTGCTGCTTAACTTATTTTCCATCTCTTTTAATGAACTTAAGATACTTAACATAGCTGAAGGTTTAGCCTCTGTTCTTGCCAAAGGTTTAGTAACGCCTTTCATTGCCTGTACTTTTCTAAGATTTTTTACTTCTTCATAAGAAAAATAAGTTTGACCTTTACTGTTTTTCTTAGGCAAAATAGAAGCACGTTTGCACAGTTCAACAATTTCTTTGTTATCTGTTTTTAAAATACTTCTCACTTCTTGTGGAGATAAAGTTTTCCCCTTCAACTCTTGTTCTAATATCATCTTATATCCCTCAAAATTTCCCACTAATATTTTATTTTATATATAGTAAAAAAACAAATAATTTTACAATCTTGTAACATCACTTAATAAATATTGATGTCCTGCATTCCATGTAACGAATTGTAACGAAGCATTTAAAAAGTCTGAAACGCAGTTATAATCCCTCATAGGATAGGATAGGATAGGATGCGAGGCGAGGTGTAAAGTTTTGAAATGATAGTCCCGATACTCTAAATGTACAAAGAAGTCAAGAAGTAAAAACGGGAGCAGGCTCCCGGCTAAAATTACAACAAATTTGACTAAAATTTACAGAAAGGGTAAACAATGGGACTGGCAGCAGGACAGGCGCGCTTATTAAGTATAACAGCGAGGAAATCTGATTGCGAATTCAGATCAATGAGTTTGTCGCACCAAAAGATATCTTTGGCACGTCAGTTGGCAGACTTATCAAATGAGTATCAGAACTCTTTAGATCAAAGCAAATTAATTTACGATTACTATGGAACAGGTGATACAAACACACCTTTATCATACGGAATTTTGATGAGCCCTTCAGCATTAAATGATTATATGCCTACAACTATTACCGACAGTATTGGCAGGGTTGTGCTAAACAATAAATACGCATCAGCGGCAAGAGCAGCAGGCATTCCTCAAGAGGGTCTTGGGACTTTGCCTTCTGAAGCTATGCGTAATGCGTTTATACTTGCTATGGAGTCAAAGGGGATTATTTCCGCTAATCTTTCCGATACAATTCTTGGACTTCCTTATAATCAGGAAGCCGGATTTGGGGGAGGAACAACAGTCAGCGTGGTAACTAAACAGGGAAACATCAGTGATTTAATACAAGCGCTAAAAGAGAATGGACAGTCTATTGATATTTCACTTGACGGAGTTAATACTGAAGGTGTTGACAGTGCTTGGTTCCAGCTTTCTAAAAATGGAACCGTTACTGATTTAAACAGTTCAGATAAAAATGTATCTTTAACTTTATCGGATTTGTTATCAAATGATGATACTTATATTTCTTTCGGTAACCAAAAAACAGGTGAATATGCTCATGAAAATCTTGTAACGTCAGCTAAAAATATTCTTTCAACCGTGCTGGATGCAACATACGAACAGTTAGCATCATTACTTGATTTGGGCGACGGTTATACAACAAAGGCTTTGGATTATGCAAGAACTGAAACAGAAAAACTGTTTTTACCTTCTGTTGATAACCTTAGAAATGAAGAATACAGAACATTCGTCGGTAAAGGTAACACAAACAACGCATCAAGTGAAAATAACCAAAATTATATGGGTTTTGTTTACGTAAAAGGTGAGAGCAGTATGTTCAAAAGCTCAAAACCTAAGGCTGCTGTAAACATTAATAACATGGCAAAAGCGTTCCTGACATTTTTTGTAAAATATATGGACGGTGTTGCAAGCAAAGATGCAGACGGCAGCGATAAATATAAGGTTCAAATTGGTCATTTGTCAGAAAACAAACTTGCTACCTCTGATTATTTATTCCAATATAGTATAAAGACAGGCACTGAAGTATCCAGTGACGACCTTGCACAGGCAACATTTTACGATGCATTGTTTAATCAAATCTGCAAAAACGGCTGGAGTGAAAACGAAAAGATAAGTGACAGCAGTTATTTGCAGCAAATGCTTCAAAACGGAATGCTTTTTATCTCAAAGATGAAAGACGACGGCTATTACTACCAGGGCAATTATGCAACCGATCCATATATCAAAGAAATCTCTGATGAAACCGCAATCGCTCAGGCAGAATCTAAATATACAACAGAAAAAGCCAAATTGAATACAAAAGAAGAAACCTTAGATTTAAAAATGAAAAATTTAGATACAGAAATATCCTCTCTAACGACAGAGTATGATACAGTAAAAAACACTATATCGAAAAACATTGAAAAATCATTCAAAAGGTATAGTGCGTAAGACTTGCTTTATGTTTTTGTTTTTTATTTAATTAATAAAAAAAGGATATTGAGATGAAGAAGAAAATTTTAGTGTTATTGGCATTTATGATGTCTATGGTTTCTGCTCAAGCTGCTGACTGGCAATTTGTTGAAACAAACAATCCTAACTTAAGTCTATATATTGACTTAGACTCAATTAAAAAAACTGATAATCAGGAATACCTTTACGCAATCAAATTCACAGACGGTAAGACTCCTGAACGTGTTGCATATATCAGATCAGATGCATCTATGAATTATATCGGAGTTATTTACGTTAATGATTACAGCGATGATACATACAGACCAAAAGCTGTTTTTGCAAATCCGCGCGTGTTTATGAAACCTGTAACGGAAGACTCTTTCCTTGCAAGTGTTCACAATTTTGTTATATCGGGAACAAATGTTCAGTCTGATGAAAAAATAGCATCAAATGAAGTTCAGGAAATCGAACAGGCAGAACAAGATTTTAATGAAAAGGCTGCTGTGGATAAAGGTGAAGAAGTTGCTGAACAAAAACCAGCTTTGAGAGAAAATGCAGCTCCTTCTGAGGATGAAATCAAAAATGTTGCATATGTGGTTCAGCCTTCTGTTCAGCAAAGAGAATCTACCGCACAAAATCTAAAAGAGTATGTTTCTCAGCTCGGATGCGAATTAAACGAAAACTGGAATCCTCCAAAATCCGGTAAAAATTCACAGGCAATTATTATAATTACAATCGGAAAAGACGGCGGATTTTACGGCTATGACTTTGCAAAATCTTCAGGTGATGAACCAACCGACAGATCGATTTTAAGTGCTGTACAAAAGACAGCGCCGTTTGCAAAATTCCCTAAGGTAAACAATAAAAATGCTGATAAGTTAAAATTCCAATTTGTATTTGATTATCAAAAATTTAAAAAATCAGTTGAATAAAAAAGCAAAAAAAAGAGAACCTTTAAAGGTTCTCTTTTTTTATAAGTCTTTACGCCAAAGCACTATATAGCTTTTTGAACTTTTCCTGCTCTTAAGCAAGAAGTGCAAACTTTAATTCTTTTAACTGTACCGTTCATATTAACTTTAACTGATTGCAAGTTAGGTTCTTGAGTATGAACAATTTGTTTATGCGAGAATGTTAATTTCGCTGCTTTAATCGGTGCTTTACCGCATACATCACATTTTTTTGACATAATTCTAATTTCCTTTTCTAGCTAGTTTGTGTATTATCATCATATATTAAAAATTAGAAAAATCAAGCAACATGTTAAAATACTTTAAGTGTAATAGTTATATAAGGACTTGAATTAAAATTTACCTTATGGTATATTTCAAATATCAAAGAACAATTTATTATTAGGGTATGGAAAAATGAAAAGCTCAACTATCAGAAGATCAAACTTATCTAAGGAGAAAATGGCTGTACTGGAAGCTTTATCTAAGTACAAACAAGATGCCTATGATAACTCTCCAAATGTATATGTAAGACCTAATAAAGAAAAAGAGCTGGATGTTTTATGGCAAAGCTTTAAAGTTAACCAGCGCAATGATAAATCACCTAGTATTTACCTTGCAACAGGATTTATTGCAGGTGCTGTGGTAATGCTTATTCTGACTGTATTAATAAGCTTTTCTGCTAACAGTATAAACTCTGTTGAAGAACAGGTTGCATCAGCTCCGGTTTCTGTTAAAAAAGAAAAATTGAGCTTGAATTTTATTCCTTCATCTCCCGAAAAAGTTGAAGAACAAGCAGCTGCTAACGAACAATATACTGTTCAAAGCGGTGATACAATGGAAAGTATTTTAATCAGATTTTACGGCTCATACAGTAAGGATAAGGAAGCTTTGGTCCTTAAAACTAACAACATGACAAATCCGAACAAACTTGCAATCGGTCAAAAGTTAACTATTCCTGTTGAACCGAAAGAATAATTATCATAACTTATATATTAAAAAAAGACTGATTATTTCAATCAGTCTTTTTCATTTTTTAGTACGTCATTTGCCAGTTGTCATTTAAGATTTTACCGAAACATCCGTGCCATTGATTTCCTAAATTGCTTGTACAAACTGCATAATTAGTGTTACGTTCTTCCTCAGTCATTGGCGCTGTGTTGTCTGAAGAAAAGTCATTGTCATCAATTAAACCGTTGTTATATAAAAAGATTGGAAATAAATCTCTGCCAACAATATTAGGACCTTTTTTGCCGTTTACATCAACATAAAATTCACATAGTACATCGCCGTTTGCTCTGTAACTTATACCAATTGAGGCGCCGCTTGCTATTACATAGTTGGTTCTCGGGGTATACCATGCTGTAACTGTTGCACCTGAAAGTTTTTTATAAACTCCCGTCTCAGGAAAACAAGGAGTTCTATCAGAGCCGCATTTTTGCACAACTTTAAAGTGCTCTTCAATAAAGCTTTCTGCTGCTGTTTGCGAGGTTAATCCTGCCTCTTTCAGATTAATTGCATTTCTTTCAGTTTGATATTGAACAGCAGCCTGTGAAAGTTCGTTGTAGACTTTGTGCAGTTATGTAACATAAGATTGCCTTTGATAATTCTGCATCAAAGACGGAACCGTCATTGCAGAAACAACACCGATGATGCCGAGTGTTACTAAGACTTCGGCGAGAGTAAATCCTTGAAACAATCCCTTAAAATCTTTTAAAGCCCCAATGTGGCAGGTCAAGCTCAAATGGCTACGTGCGTAGCACCGCTTGTCGGGGGGGGGGCAACCCTTAATGCTCTTAAATCATTCATTTTCAGCCTCCTTTTTTGCTTCTTGAAGAGATAAATGCTTCTTTTATAATATTATAACACTTTGGCTGAATAATTTCAATATGCATTATTTTGTATATTTTCTGTTAGCAAGTTCATCGGGCAGGAACTGCTGATGAACATCAGGCGCATCGTGCGAGTATACATAGCCTATTCCAAAGCCATAATTTTTTGCATCTTTATAATGTGCATCACGCAAATGCATTGGAGGTGGAAAATCTTTTCCTGTTTCAATGTCATGCAAAGCTGCATCAATTGCACAGACTGTTTCATTGGATTTTGGTGCGCGTGCAACGTAAATTACTGCTTGAGCAAGCGGTATTCTTCCTTCGGGAAGCCCTAAAAGTTCGACGGCTTTGTATGCATTAATTGCAACATTTAAGGCGTTTGGATCGGCGTTTCCGACGTCTTCTGCGGAACAGGTTATTAATCTTCGGGCTATAAATCTCGGGTCTTCGCCTGCCGCAATCATTTTTGCAAGGTAATATATTGCCGCATCTGCATCAGAACCGCGTAAACTTTTTTGAAATGCCGAAGCGCAGTCATAATGCTCCTGTTGAGAATATCTTGTGTTGCGTTTTTGGCAGATTTCTTCGATAATTTTTACGGTCAAATTTCTTCTGTTGTCTTTTAAATCACTTGCAAAATAAGCGTTTTCAACTACATTCAGCGCGTATCTTGCATCTCCTCTTGCAAGGTTTATGATAAAATCTATTGCGCCTGTTTCGCAATCCATTGGAAGATAATTTTTAGCGAGGTATGCAAAACCTTTTTTAATAATCTTATCCATGCTCTCATCGTCAATAGAGTTTAATCTTACGACCTGAACCCTAGACAAAAGTGCGGGAACTACCTGAAAAGATGGGTTTTCTGTTGTAGAGCCGATTAAGAATAGTGTTCCGTTTTCAATATGAGGCAAAAGCGCATCCTGTTGTGTTTTTGAATAGCGGTGGATTTCATCAATAAATAAAATAGTTTTTGTGCCGCTTCTGAGAGCATTTTTGGCACTTTCAACAGATTCTTTAATCTCTTTTACACCTGAGGTTACTGCGGAAATCTCAATAAAGTTTGCATTTGTTTTTGTAGCAATAAGTCTTGCAAGCGTGGTTTTCCCGCATCCCGGTGTGCCCCAAAAAATCAGTGAAAACAGTCTGTTTGTTTTTAAAAGATTTAAAATAGGACTGTTAGGCGAAACAACATTACTCTGTCCTAAAAAATCTTCGAGGGTTTTAGGGCGGAGTATCTCTGCGAGAGGTATTTGCTTATTCTGATTTTCGAGTTCCGTAAATAAATTATTCATAGTATAATTGTAGCATGAAATATGTAAAGGCTCTAATTGCTATATTTGTAATAATATTATTGGCTGCATTTCTAAAACCGTCAAATTCACCTGCAAATGAAGTTGTTTTCTGGACTTTGCAAATGAACGATTTTGCGCCGTATATCACAGGGGTAATCTCTGAATTTGAAAAGGAAAATCCTGAAATTAAGATTAAATGGATTGATGTTCCGTTCTCAGAGGGCGAAAAAAGAACACTGGCTTCTGTTTTGAGTGACAATCCGCCTGATTTAATAAACTTAAATCCTGATTTTTCAGCACTTTTGGCACAGCGCGGGGCTCTGTACGAGATTAATGAAGAATATACTTCGCAGTTTAATCCTGAAATCATTGATGCACTCAAATATAACGGAAAGCTTTATTCGCTTCCGTGGTATGCAACTTCTGCGGTGACAATTTATAACAAAGAGCTTGTCGCTAAGGCAGGTGTAAATGTTCCAAAAACTTATGAAGAAATGGGAAAAATTGCACCGATTATCAAACAAAAAACTAATGCATATGTGATGCTTCCAAATATTACTGAAAACGATACTATGCTGAAAGTTCTTAATAAATACGGTGTAACATCAGAAAACATAAATTCGTATGAATCAGCTGAAATATTTGATTACTTTAAAAATTTATATGAAAAGGATTTAATCCCAAAAGAGTCCATAACGCAAACCCACAGAGAAGCTTTGGAAAAGTACATGGCTGAAAAAATAGTTTTCTTTCAGGCAGGTGCAAATTTTCTGACAATGATTAAGGAAAACGCGCCCTCAACATATAAAAATACGGATGTTGCACCTCAAATTACAGGAAAACTCGGACAAAACGACTTTTCCTTGATGAACTTTGTAATCCCTGAACGCGCAAAACATAGAGAACAGGCTTTGAAGTTTGCACTTTTTTTGACCAATGATAAAAATCAGCTTGAACTTGCGAAACTTACAAATGTTCTTGCAGTTAATAAAAAAACTTTGAATGATAAATTTTACACGGATTACGACCAAGATGACCTGTCTGCAAAAGCTCGTGTAATCAGTGCAAAACAGCTTTATAAGATAAAACCTGCAATCAAATCCGAACGTAACCAAAAAGAGATTAATACAATAGTAAACACTGCTGTTCAGCAAATTCTTCTAAACAAAAACACCACCGAAAAAATTCTCGATGATGTTTCAAACAAAATTAAATTAATGGAAGAAAATTAACACCAGAACCCGCGCGGTCCAAATAATGTCGGTCCTCCGAACATAAATGCATTATTGCATCCGCATCCGCCTCCGAAGAAGCTTCCGCCCCACATTCCCATACCGCCTCCGTAAATCATGGAAGGCATCATATAAGGACTGTATCCGCATCCGAATATTCCAAACGGAGAAGTTAGCATTGAAGCTCCGATAAGCCCCATTGTGCCTCTGTAATTAGCTTCAGGCGTACCGTATCCTGCAGCCGAGTTGACAGCATATCCCAGATAACTTCCGCTTCTGTCACGAATATCTTTTGCTGCTTCGTTTCTTATAGCTCCGTTCATAACATTAAAGCCAAATCCCATTAAGGCATCTCCTGTATTGGCGCCTCTGTTTTTGGCATCAACATAACCAAGTGCACTGCCCATGAGTGCATTAGCGTTACTAAGTGCATAAATAGCGTTGTCTAAACCCATAATATTCTCTCGTTTTATTACTTTGCCTTGGATTTCTTCCACGCTCGAAATGTTTCGCCTTCCGCACATTAGTGCTAACGGCTCAAATTTCTCGCTATCCGGACTAACTCGCTTTGCTCGTATCGTCCGTACAGAAATCCGCTATATATATAAAGTATATTCTTTTGCAATAATTGCCTGAATTTCATTATTTTGTAAAGTAATGTAACGACAAGCTTTAAAATCCTAAAGTTTATGATTGTTTAAGCCGATTAACATAATAAGGAAAATTTTAAAAAAGGGATTTGAAAATATGGCAATGAGTGTTTACAATGCACAATACAAATTAGGGATTGATACAACAACTTTAAAAGAAGTTTCAAATGAAATCTTAAAACGTGCTGCGGAAAAAAACAGCCAATATAAGACTTCATCATCATCTAATAATATTTTTAAATCTGCTGATATGGGTTTGGATTTGTACAAAGGCAATCTTGATACAAAAGTTGCGCGTCAAATCGCTATGAACAATTCAGGTTTACAAATTCAATTAAATCAGGAAGTTTTGCAATCTATTCAATACTTAAATACAAAAGCAGCACAAAATGTTCAAAAAAATGTTGAAGGCAAGATTACCGTTGCATTGAATGAGGGTGTCGGAAATACTTCAAAAACTGAAGCAGCCCCAAAATTTAACAGCATTATAAGCTTAGGCGCAGGTAAAGATAAAAACGGTTCTGCTCCTTCATATAAAGGCGAATTCTTATTTATTAAGAAAGAAAAAGAGCAAGAAGAAACTGCTGCTGCATAACAGCATGTATTGCTATTTGTCTTCTTTTAGTTCTTTAGCAATGTTATAAAATTCTTCTTCTAATTCTTTTTCGGCATTTTCGCGTTTGTCTTTTTGTTCTTGCTGTTGATTTTTATGCCTTTGAGAATTTTCTTCTTCATTCTCTTTTTGAGAAAGAGCTTTTTTGCGTTCGTTAATCACATTTGCAACATTCATCATTGCAAGAGAGTTCAAAGTAGCACGGAGAACCGCACTTCTGTCAGTATATTTTTCACTGTCTTTAGATTCTTCTTCGTCGTCTTTTTTTCTTTGCGAAAAGTATTCACCGCCCTGTCCCATTTTGTCATCCTGAGTTTTGGCAGCTGTACCTGAAATATCTCCGCTTTTAAAGTTAAAAGAGCCTCCGATTCCGAAAAATCCGGCTGATCTGTTATCGACCATACTTTAACCCTCTGTTTGTGTTTATACTATCTCGTGATTATAGTACCAGATTGCATGGTATATTAACTCGTCTGAATGGATTATTTTGCTACTATGTTAATAAATATTTACATGGCGGATTTGTGAATTTGAACAGATAACATAAGTACTCAATACGATTGTATATTGAAAAAAGCGGGCATATATGTTATTATAAAAATAGAATAATTATGAAAGGATGTTTATGAGAAGATTTAAAGGTTTTACGCTTACAGAACTAATGGTTGCTTTGGCTGTAATCGGTATCCTTGTTGCGGTTGTTACCCCTGCTATAATGAAGACAAGACCTAATAAAAATAAAATGATGGTTAAAAAGACATTCTATACAACTGAGCAGATTGTTGCAAACTTAATTAATGATGCAAGACTTTATCCTGATATGAGAGAAGCTTGTGATGATAAATGGGCTGAAAATAACCCTGATGCAGATCCTGATTTGTTATATTGTGCATGGGGATTTGATTATACTAATGGAGTTACTTACGAGGGCGAAGAATATAAAGACGGCAAAAAATTCATGGGGTTGTTTGCCACAGGACTTAACGTTTCTAGATCAGACGATTGTTCAAATGATATATGCTCAGTAATTTATACTACTGACGGTGTAAGATGGGACTTAGGCGGTACTAATGGTGCTTGGATTCCTAAAAAGAGAAAAGTAAAGGATGCAGGCATCGGACATATAATTATTGATGTTAACGGTGACGATGCTCCTAACTGCAGAGAAGGCGGCGATGACGGTGAAGGCAACACCTGCGATGGTAATTCCGATGATTTTGACCGTTATGTAATTGATGTTTATGCAAACGGAAAGCTGAATATCAACGCTAATGATGCAAAAGCTATTGAGTATGCTACAATTAATACATCAATTCGAGATAATTTATAATAAAGTAACCGAATAATCGCGCTTGATATAAATCAAGTGAGGAAAGTCCGTGCATTCAAGGACAGGCAGCCGGAGAAACTCCGGACGGTGTGAACCGGTGGATAGGACCACAGGAATGAATGCATCTGCAGGTGTAATCTGAACGAAAGTGAAAGGATTGCACAGGCTGGATAGATGCAAATACTGCCGATGGACAGTAATGTCACAGGCGATGGTGCAACGGTGAGTTAAGAGCTTCACCAGCGATATTGAGAAATATCGGCTAGGCAACCCCCTGCCGAATGCAAGATTGAATTGAAGGCTATAAAGGCTGTCCGCCAACTTCAAAAAAATCGCTAGAGATTGGAAGTAATTCCAATACCAGACAGATGATTATTTAGAAACAGAACACGGCTTACGAGTTACTTTATTTTTATAAAAAAAAAGACCGATTTTATAAATCGGTCTTTTTTATAATTTGTTAGCATTATTTTTTCTTTGTTTTAGCTCTTTCTTCAGCTGCCTGTTTAGCTTTTTTAGCTTCTTCAGCGCTGTTTTGGAATGATTTTTGAACATCTTCTTTCATTGTTTTAGGATTGTATTCAGGGTTAAGATATTCAATTTTAGCATTTTTCTTTAATGATTCTGTTAAGTTATCAATCATTTCAATTTGTTTTTGATTTTCTAAATAACCTTTGATATCATTTTTAACTTTTTCGAACGGATCCTGTCCTGCTGCTGCTCTGTCTGTTACGTAGATAATATGATATCCGTATTGGGTTTTAACTACTTTATCGGATACAGTGTTAGGTTTCATAGAAAAAGCTGCTTTTGAAAATTCAGGAACCATTTCTTTTGATGCAAAGAAGCCTAAATCTCCGCCTTTTACTGCTGTTGTTGTGTCATCAGAGTTTTCTTTAGCAAGTTTTGCAAACTGTGTAGGGTCTTTTTTAATTTCTGCTAAAAGCTGGTTAGCTTTAGCTTCTTTAGCCTGCATTTCTTCATTAACTTTTGCTTTTAAAGCTTCACCTGCAATGCCTTTATTTTTTGCATCGGATTTTACGATTTCTTCAATTTCCTGAGGGTTAGCAGAGATTAAAATGTGTGATGCTCTTACTTTGTCAGGATGTTTGAATTTGTTAATATTTTCATTGTAGAATTTTTTTGCGTCAGCATCGGAAATATTTGTAGGTCCTAATTCTTTAGCTAATTTTTTCATTTTTACTTCTTCTTTCAAATCTTTTTTGAATTGAGAAGCAGTAATTCCGTTTTGTTTTAATAAAGTGTCAAGCTGTTCTTTTGAACCAAGTTTGTCAATTATTTCTTTAACTGCATCATCAACATCTTTGTTTGTTACTTCAATGCCGCGTTTTGCAATTTCTTCATCCAACAAAGCTTTTACAATAAGTTCATTGATAACTCTTTCTTTAATCAAAAGATAGATAAAGCTGTTTTTATCTTTTTTAACATCAATGCCCATAGCTGCAAGCATTCCGCCGCCTGATTGTTTGTCAAACATTTTGTCAAATTGAGCTTGAGTAATTTTCTTATCATTTACTTTTATAATCGCTTCCTGCGATTTCAAGCCGCATCCGGCAAATAATACAGCTGATACTGCCAGTGTTGCAAGTAATTTTTTCCCTCTCATAATGTCTCCTTATTTTTTCGTATAATCGTTTTTAGTTTTATTTATATAATAGAACAAATCTGTCAAAATGTTAAATACTTCATTAAAATTCATATAGGCATTATTTAAAAGCAAGATTGAATTGCCTTCCTGACAAGACTTTGGAGCAATTGTAAATTTTATTCGTTTAAGTATTTCAGAAGGCAGAGTGTGCTGAATAATTTTCCATTCAGGCTGTGTATACGGCGTATAAATCCTTATATTTTCTTCGGTTTCGCGTATAAGTGCAATTTTGACTTCTGTTGCCGCAAGTCTTAATTTAATAAGTTTTATAAGGTTTTCAACGCTTTCGGGCGGTTTGGCAAAGCGGTCTTTCCACTCCTCTGTAATATAATCCAGCTCAACTTCTGATTTTACATCCGCTAACCGTTTATATTCAATCATTTTCTGGTCGGCAGAACCCACCCACTCATCAGGAATGTATGCTGTTACGTTGATATCTACAATTGTCGGATTGGTTTTGTCAACAACCTGACCTTGAAGCTCCTGAACGGTTTCTTCCAAAAGCTGGCAGTATGTATCAAACCCGACATTCACCATGTGTCCGTGCTGTTTTGTGCCTAAGATGTTTCCGACACCTCTGATTTCAACATCACGCATTGCGATTTGATAACCGCTTCCGAGCGTTGTAAATTCTTTAATAGCTTTCAGTCTTTGCATTGCTTCTTTGGTAATCTCTTTTGATTTTGTATAGAAACAGTAGCAGTAAGCCTGTCTTTGTGAACGTCCTACGCGTCCTCTCAGTTGATAAAGCTGTGCAAGACCAAATTTATCGGCATTATGGATTATCATTGTGTTTGCATTCGGGATATCAATGCCGTTTTCAATAATTGTTGTGGCAAGCAGAATATCATATTCCTGATTTGCAAAATCAACGATAACTTTTTCAAGTGTTTTTTCATCCATTTGCCCGTGACCGATTGCAATTCTGGCGTTTGGAACGAGTTTTTGAAGCTGCATTCTGAATTCATCAATGGTTTCAACGCGGTTGTAAAGATAAAATACCTGACCTTCCCTGTCAAGTTCATGGGTAATAGCGTTTTTAACCATATTTTCATTCCATTCGCCTACAAATGTTTTAATCGGAAGTCTGTTTTTAGGCGGAGTATTGATGATTGACATATCTTTAATGCCTGAAAGCGACATATAAAGTGTTCTCGGAATAGGAGTTGCCGACATTGTTATGATATCAATGTTTTCACGCAATTGTTTCAGCTTTTCTTTGTGGCGTACACCAAATCTGTGCTCCTCATCGATTACAAGAAGCCCCAAATCCTTAAATACAATTCCCTCCTGCAAAAGCCTGTGAGTGCCTATTACAACATCGCACTCACCTGTTGCAAGGTGTTTTATTGTTTCTTTTTGTTCCTTTTGCGAACGGAAACGCGACATCAGTTCAACATTTACCCCGAAAGGTTTAAAGCGTTCTGAAATTGTTTGAAAATGCTGTAATGCAAGAATTGTTGTCGGAACAACCACTGCAACCTGTTTTCCTGAGGTTACGGCTTTAAATATTCCGCGCATTGCTACTTCGGTTTTGCCAAACCCTACATCACCGCAAATAAGTCTGTCCATAGGTTTTTCGCATTCCATGTCAGCTTTAACGTCAGTGATTGCTTTCATTTGATCAGGTGTTTCAGTGTACTCAAAAGCTTCCTCCATCTCAACCTGCCATGTTGTATCAGGGAGGAACTGGATACCTGTCTGCATTTTGCGTTTTGCATAAAGGCGGAGCAAATCGTAATCAACCTGTTCAACCTCTATTTTAACACGTGTTTTGGTGCTTTCCCAGTCTTTTCCGCCCATTCGGGAGAGCTTAGGTTTTATAGAGCCTGAGCCGCGATATCTTACAAGCTGGTTAATCTGTTCTGCGGGAATATGAAGCCTGTCTTTATTTGCGTATTCTATTGTCAGATAATCCTTAAGCTGTCCGTCGATTTCCTGCTGTGAAAGACCTTTGTAAACCCCTACACCGTGTACGCTGTGAACAACGTATTCACCCTCTTTTATGTCGTTAATGTTTTCTATATATTCGGGTTTTTCTTTGTAATAGGAGCGTTTTGAAGAAGTTACTTCTTTTGTCCTTTTGTTGAAAAGTTCTCTGTCAGTAAGGATTACAGTCTTGAAATCCTCAAGGATTGCGCCTGCGGATGACAGGCTTTCATTGTATTCGACATCAAAAATTTCCCGCTCGTTAAGGATTTCTTTTACACGTTCGGGATAATCGGTTGCTATTATAATTCTGTAATCGTGTTTTGAATTGATGTAACCTGCAATGTCATCAAGTTTTGCACCAAAATTTTGTACAGGCTGTGAGTTGAACTCGATTATGTCATCCATTTCGCTGTCAATAAAGTTGTTCAATCCAACTTTTACAAAACCTGCCATTTTTTGGATAAAATCCTCAAAAGGTATGTGGTTTCTACCTTTTAAATCAACATTCAAGCCGAGTTTTAAATTTTCCTGAAGCTGTTCTTCAAAGTTTTTGTCCACAAATTCGTATTTTGAATAAAGCTCGGATGTTTCATCAAGAACTATAATATAATCTTTGAAATAATCCAAAATGCTTGCCAAATCAGTGTTAAAATAATTTTGATAAACCTCTATCCCCTCAAAATATCCTTCTTCATCTTCTTTTTTTATTTCATCAGGAACACCGTTTTTCAAAGTGAATTTGTACATCGGCATAATTTTTGCGGATTTGATTTTTTCAATTGATTTTTGGCTTTCGTTGTTAAAATATCTTATATCAACAATTTCGTCGCCCCAAAGCTCAATTCTGACTGCATTCTTATCAAGAGAAAAGAAGTCTATTATATCGCCGCGAACACTGAATTCTCCAATATCAGATACCATAGTAGAGCGTTTGTATCCCAAATCCACAAACTGCTGAATAAGTTTTTTCAAATCTATTTCATCCCCGACTTTTACGGTAACAGAATTTTCTTCATAAAATTTCTGTTTCGGGAATTTTTCAAGAAGCGCCTTAACAGGAGCAATTACAACTTCTGGTTTTTCTGTCAAAACCCTTACCTGTTCTGCATAATCGTATCTGTTAGGCGAAACGCTTTCATACATAGAAATGTTCTGAAAAGGTATTAAATCAGCGTTTACACCAAATGCTTTTTTTAAATCGTTTTGATATCTAAGTGCGTTTTGTTCGGTTGCGGTTATTACAAGGACTTTCTTTTCTGTTATCTTTTGGATTTTTTGGATTAACAAAAGCCGTAAAAGTGTAGTCAAACCAGTTACTGCAAATGAAAACGACTTTGTCAGGTAATGTTCGAACAAAGCATAGTTTTCATCATTTTTCGGTGCGATTATGTTAAACATATCATTATTTTATCATAAATTATGATATAATAGTTTTATGAAAATAGGAATTATCGGGTTAGGTTTAATAGGCGGCTCATTGTTTAAGTCCTTAAAGGATTATGACGTAATAGCTGTTTCAAATTCACAGAGCGGTGAAAATATTTATAAAAGTTATGATGTGCTTAAAGACAGAGATGTGGTTTTTGTCTGCACAGCGATGAATAAAACCCTGAAAGTCTTGGATGAATTGGAAAATGTTTTACCTGCTGAAACTATTGTTACAGATGTTTGCAGTTTAAAACAATTTGTATCAGAGAAGAAAAGACCTTACAATTTTATTCCGTCGCATCCAATGGCTGGCACAGAGCATAAAGGTTATGAAAACTCTTTTGAGGGACTTTTTAAAGGTGCACGCTGGGTGATTACAGGTGAAAAAAATTCTAAACTGATAGAAATTATAGAGTACTTGGGTGCAAAGCCGGTATTTACAACTCCTGAAAAGCATGATGAAGCCGCTGCAATGATTTCTCACATGCCTATGGTAATCGCTCAGGCTTTAATGCTTGCTGCTAAAGACAATCCTCTTGCACTCGAAATTGCGTCAAGCGGTTTTCGTGATATGACAAGGCTTGCACTGTCTAATGAGGAAATGGCATGCGATATGGTTTCTATGAACCACAAAAACATTGAACAGGCTATATTAAAGTTATATAAGGCTGTTGGAGAATTAACAAACGGCGACTATCCAAAGACAATCGCCGAAGTTAAAGCTGTTCGTTCAAAGATGTTTATTTAGTAAACGCTTCTGCAATTGATTTTGTATAGTCAGGTCTTAGAATACCTTTTTCTGTGATTATACCTGCAATTAATTCATGAGGGGTTACATCAAATCCCGGATTAATTATGTTAACTTCAGGTGCGCAGATAATTTTTCCGTTAATATGTGTAACTTCTTCCCTTGAGCGTTCTTCAATAACAATTTCATCGCCTGTTTTAATACTTGTATCAATAGTTGACAAAGGTGCTGCAATGTAAAAAGGTACATTATGATATTTTGCTGCGATTGCAACTGTGTAAGTGCCGATTTTGTTAGCAGTATCACCGTTTGCTGCAATTCTGTCCGCGCCCACAACTACCATATCAATCATACCTTTTTTCATAAAGTATGAACACATTCCGTCAGTAATAAGTGTAGTTGGGATTCCGTCCATTGTAAGTTCAAGGGTAGTAATTCTTGCGCCCTGCTGGCGAGGTCTTGTTTCGTCTGCAAAAACCTGAATTGTCGGGTCGTTTGCAAAAGCAGAACGCACAACCCCGAGTGCCGTGCCGTAAGCTACGGTCGCAAGCGCGCCTGCGTTACAGTGTGTGAGGATAGTTGCGCCTTTTGGAACAACTTCTGCGCCGTAGTCACCAATTTTTTTGTTTATTTCAATATCTTCGTTTTCAAGCTTAATCCCGTTTTGTTTAAGTTCTTCTACAATCCCTGAAATATCGGAGGTTGATGAATTAAGAATATCTTTTTGTTTTTTCACAGCCCACATAAGATTAACGGCTGTGGGGCGGGATGATGCCATATAATCAGCTTTTTCATTCAATTTTTTGATAAACTCATCTCTTGAAAGGTTTTCTTTTGCAAGCTCCTGAGCGTAAAGCACAACCCCATGTGCGCCTGCAACCCCGATAGCCGGAGCTCCTCTTACTATCATTGTTTTAATCGCATCATACATTCCCTGACCTGTTGTAATATTTACATATTCAAAGTGTTCGGGAAGTATTGTCTGATCCACCATTTTTGAGTAGTTATCAACCCATTCGATTGTTTTAATTTTTGAATGAAATTCTGCCATTTATTTTTCCTTTTCTTATTTGTAGTTTTTAATAAAATCAATTACATAAAAAGTTAAAAATCCTGTAAAAGCATTAACAGTAGCGCTTAAAACTCCCATAAATACGGATAAAACTATTAGAATAAACGCATTAGCATCGTTCAGCATCAATCCTATGCCGTAATTAGATGCAATGTGGAAAAATTTCATTAATAAAATCGAAGCAGGGATAAAAATAATTGAAAATCCCATATATGAAATAAAACCTGACAGCGCACCCGTGATAATACTGTCTTTAATTGAAGTCAGTGACAGGCATTCATATTTTATTAATATCCATATAACTAAAGGTGCAATAAAGCATATTAAAAATATAAATGAAAATGTACCGATAAACGGGATAAGAGTAATTACACCGAGCAAAGCTCCGAAAAATACGCTCAAGATAGATATTTGTCTTAAAAGTATGTAATCAATATTCATAAATTTTATTTTAACACAACCGACCTTGTATGACAAATTGCAATTGCAATAGAGTCTACCGTATCATCAAGTTTAGGGAGGTTTTCTACTCCGAGTGACAATTTAACCATTTGCTCCACTTCTTTTTTATCGGCGCGTCCGTAACCCGTTAAAACCTGTTTAACCTCCATTGGCGTGTATTCATAAATTGGTATGTTAAATTTTTCAAGCACAGTAAGAATTACGCCTCTGGCATGGGCAACAGGCATAACAGTTGTCTGATTTCTAAAGAAGAAAAGTTTTTCAATTGCAGCAGTATCCGGTTTGTACTTGTCAACAATAATATTCATATCCTCAAAAATCTCTAAAAGTCTTGCGGATTCACGTGTTCCCTTTTGGGTTTGGATTGAGCCTGAATGCAAAAGCACAGAGTCTTTTCCGTCATATTCAATAACGGAATACCCTACTATTGCCATTCCCGGGTCTATGCCTAAAATCTTCATAGGAGTATTATAGCACAGTTTGTTTTTGAATTAAGTATTGTTGAATAAGTGAAATATCATTTTCTATATCATCTAATAATACTTGAAAGCACCTCATAGCAAGTCCTATGCTTTTGCTGTCCATACCATTAATGCTTGCTTTAGAAAGACATTCAAAAAGCCATCTGATATTGGTAAGTTTTTCTTTGATATTTTCGGAAATTTTTATTACTTCTTCTTTGTTCGTCATAATGTGCACCTTAATCTTATTCAAGTATTATTGTAATATTATAGTTTAACTATAATATTTATAATTATTTTTGTCAATATCAAGATATACTGTAAAATGTTTACTATGTTAGATATTAAGGTAGAAATTAAATCTTATATAGTTAGAGAGGGCACGTCTTTGACAAAAGTGATGAATGCTCTAAATAAGAAAAAATTAATTACTACTACTTATAGCAATATTGCTAACAAAATAAACACTGAAACAATTACTTTTAACGAAGCTCAATATATCTTTGACCATTTAGGTTACAAAATCACTATCGAAAGAAAATAGAGTTTTAATAATATTGCGTTTTATGTATCCCTGTTATATAATAATTTTGGGTAAGCCATTACTCTGCTTTCGGCGCACGGACTACAAATCTGAAAAACGGCGAAAGGGGGTGATAATGTGGAATTCAGAGTTACTGAAAAAGCGCTACTGCTTATCTTAATGATAATAATAGCGCTTATTTTTATCCACTAGCGGGCTTTTAATGTGCGGACGGCAATCCGCACGCCCATTTATATTATAACATATTTTTTTATTTATTCAACCCTTAATTTTTCTGCCCAGTGACAAGCCTGCAGGAAGCGGAAGCACAACGTTTTCGTAATCAGGATGAGCATTGATTGCATCTATAAAAGGTTTACATTTTGCCTCATGCGACAATACATTGTCACAAGCTATTATTCCGCCTTTTTTTAAATGTTTGTCTATAAGTTCAAAATATTTGATATATTCTGATTTGTTTGCATCCACAAATGCCAAATCTATTACATAATCTTCTGGTAATTCTTCCAGAAGCTCACAAGCTGAACCCTTTAGCGTAGTTATTGCGTCGTCAACTTTGCAGATTTTAAAGTTTTCTTTTGCAATATCCAATCTCTTATCCCAAAATTCTATTGTTGTAAGATGTCCGCCTGTTTCTTTTGCAGCTTTTCCGAGCCAAACACCCGAATAGCCGTTTGAGGTTCCTACTTCAAGAATATTCTTAGCTTTTTCTGCTTTTATAAATGTGTATAAAAATTCTGCCGTAACCCTTGAGATATTCCAAAATTGTTTTTGTGTTTCTTCTAAATTGTTTAAGACTTCTTCTGTTGTGTCATCAAAATATTTTTTCATACTATTTGTTTATCTTTTTAACCTTTTCTGTTGCAACTATTGAACTTGCAGGAATATCAATAGGAATTGATTTTAAAACTTTGTTTGTTCCCAAATCAAAAACTGTATATAATGAAGCTTTTGTGTCAGTAATCAAGGCAATATTTGTACCTTCAATATGATAAATTTTTGTTGAAAAACCGTTGGTATTTAAGTAAATAGAATCGGTTATCATATCTGTTTTTGCATCAATCACCTGAATTGAATTGTCGCCTGCTCCCAAAACATAAATTCTGTCATGGAATGCAAGCATATCAATAGGTTTTTCGCAAACTTCTGTTTCGCCTATCAAGCCTATTGTATCGTAGTCGATTATGGCAAGCCTGTTTTTGGTCCTGCTTGTTAAATAAATTTTGTTATTTGTATAAAGAATTTTTGAAACATTCGGGAATTTTCCGATTTCTTTCAGCAAATAATTGTTATCAAGTTCAATCGCCCATATTTCACGTGTCTTTTTGTCATAATAAAAAAGTTTTGAACCGTCATCGCTTAATGTAAGTTTTTCACACATTCCGCTTATTCTGATTTGTTTGGTTAAAGTCATTGTTTCAAGGTTAACCATATAAATGCTTGAGTCTTCAGCACTTGAAACGTATGCTATTCTTTTGTTTTTATCAATCAAAATTTCATCAGGCTGTGTTTTTGTATAAATCTGTTTGATTATAGAGTCATCAGCAAGAGAAATAACATCAATTGAAGGTTTATCATAAGAGGTTACGAGTAGAAAATCTTCATAAGCTTTCATTGATATAGGAATATTGTTCTGCGCCAGAGAATATTCCGGAGTTTTAGCCCCGATATTTAAAACCTGAATGTTTTTTGAATAAGGTGATGATACATAGAAATTCTTGTATTTTAATTGAGGAATTTGAGATAATGTTTTTAAAGTTGAACCTGAAATTTTTTCTACTTTAGGTGTAACGTTTTCAACTCTGATTCCCGGATCATCAACTGTTTTAATTTCAAGGTTTCCTATTATGCCTTTAAGGTTTTCAGGAATAATAAGCCCTTTAGGTACCAGCATATCTTGCGGGAGAAGCCCTGAACGAAGTTCAACGGGAGGGTTAGCCATTTTATAAATAGTTTTGTTGCCGTGAGTATCTGTCAAAACTTTTAACAGTACAAAATCGTTATTGAAAATCACAACATTAGGTTTTGACGCTAAAGTTTTGTTGGCAGGATATGTTGCTTTTATCTCCAGCTTGTCGGTATTAACTATTCTTGCAGGAAATAAAGGAAGATAAAGCGTGTTATCGGGAAGTATAATAACTCCGTCAAATCTGAAATTCGTTTTGGGGTAATCATTACTTACAAAATTTCTTACATTATCAGGAATTTGAGCTGCAAACACAGGTGCAGACAGCGAAAGCAATATTCCCAAACAAATTAATGATTTACGCATTATTAAATACTCCCTTAACTTTATCCATTATAGATGATTGTTGAGCTTTTTCTTTTTTGTTATTTTGAATTTCATATAATTTTCTGTAAAGTGTTTTTTCTTCATCAGAAAGTTTTACAGGTGTTTTAACAGAAACAACAACAATATGGTCGCCTCTTTGAGAAGGTCTTGAGATAAACGGAACGCCTGCATTTTTAATTTTTATAGAGTTGCCGCTCTGAACACCTGCATGAACCGTAATTTTTTGTTCGCCGTCAAGCGTTTTAACAACAACGTCATCTCCAAGAGCTGCTTGAGCAGGTGAAATATCAAGTCTTGAATACACATCGTTTCCGTCACGTTTGAAGTATTCGGAAGGCTTCACATGAAGCACTACAAATAAATCGCCTGCACGTCCGCCGTTTGTACCCGCATCGCCTTCACCTGAAACACGGATTTTAGACATATTGTCAACGCCTGCTGGAATTTTAATATTAATTTTCTTTTCTTTTTCGATTTTACCGTGTCCTTTACAAGCTTTGCAAGGATTTGAAATTTTCTTGCCTTTGCCGTGACAATCAGGGCAGGTAACAATTTGTGCAAATGAACCCAAAGGAGTTCTTGTGACTTGCTGAACCTGACCCGAACCGTGACAAGTCGGGCAAGTTACAGGTTGTGAACCTTTTTCGGCACCTGTGCCGCCGCAAGAAGTACAAGTTTCAAGGTGGTCAAATTTAATTTCTTTATCAGTGCCAAAAACAGCCTGTTCAAAATCAACTTCAATATCAAGTCTTAAATCATCGCCTTCAACAGGAGCATTCGGGTCAGGTCTTCCGCCAAAGCCGAAACCGCCCATACCGCCGAAAAATGAGTTAAATATATCGTTCAAATCGCCAAAACCGCCTGCAAACGGACCGCCTGTATCAAAACCTGCATTTTGAAGCCCGTCTTCGCCATAACGGTCATAAGTTGCGCGTTTGTTATCATCCATCAATGTTTCATAAGCTTTTCCAAGCTCTTTAAATTTCTCCTCTGCATCGGGAGCTTTGTTTACATCGGGGTGTAATGTCCTTGCTTTTTTTCTGAAAGCTGCTTTTATTTCTTCCTTGCTCGCTTCTCTCGAAACCTCAAGTATTTCGTAGTAATCAGTCATTTATATTAATTCTTCCCTATTCTTTGCATACTAAAAAGCAGCAGCCGAAATTATTCAGCTGTTGCAACGTTTACGAGTGCAGGTCTTAAAACCTTGTCACCCATTTTATATCCCTTTTGTAATTCATTAATAATTGTGTGTTCAGGATGTTCTGATGTCGGTGTCTGCATAACCGCATCGTGGAAATTCGGATCAAATTCTTTTCCTTCTGTATCGATTGCTTCTAATCCGAGTTTTGTGAGTACATCCATAACCTGTTTATGAACCAAATTAAAGCTGTCTTTTACTGTTTGGCAATCTTCAACGTTTTCAAGAGCTTTTTCTCCACGTTCAAAATTGTCTAAAACTTCTATCATTTTTTTCAATGCATTTTCAGCACCGTATTTAAGAAGGTCTTCTCTTTCGTGAGCCTGTCTTTTGCGATAATTATCAAAATCTGCAGCAAGTCTTAAATACTGCTGGTTTAATGTATCATATTTTTCCTGAAGTTCATTATTTGCTTCATTCTTATCTTCGGCAGGTGTGTGTTCCTCCTGCGGCTGGTTTTCAGAATTTATGTTTTCGTCTAAGTTTTCCGGATTTTTAAACGGATTGTTATTATGATGCTTGTGTGACATTTTCTCTACCTCTTAATAATATTATTATAATTTATCAAGATAAATTAACAAGAAAAATTTATTATTTTTTAATAATTAGGAATACGTTTTTATATTATTGTAGCCCTTTAAAACTGCCCCCATATATAAAGCTCCGTTTTTTACATATTGAGGATTATGAAGTACTTCGCAAATACCGTCTTCCGCGTCAAAGAGTTTTTCTTCATCTTCTTCTGAAAGTTCTATGTTTGGGTCATTCATGTATAAATCAAATTTTTCTGCCAAATCTGTCCCTTCGAGTAAATCCAACCTGCCTGCTGAACCGTCCATAAAATATTCCAGCGGCACATTGTAGAAAAGTCCCAATTTAGCTTCATTTGTGTAATGAAAATCTTCATCACTTTTAAAATCTTTTGCTTTAAAATTTGCTATTCTTTTTACAATATTACTCATAAAATTGAGTAACGGCATTTGTTCAGGTACAGGTGTAATAATTTCACCGTTCATTTTTGCACGGGTTAAGAAAGTTTCGCCAATATCAATAGTTTCCATTTCTATATTGAGAAAATCTTTATTAACCTTGTTTTCTAAAGACGGATTTTCCTTTATTAATTTTTTATACTCAGATAAATCTTTATTTTCATCATCTGTCAGCTGCATATTAATAACGGTTCTTGTACTGTTATTGCCGTCAAGTTGAGTATATGCTCTTGCATAACCTGCATTTTTAATTCCAGTAAAATTTACGGGGCTTATCATAATTTTTTTACAATCTCCTTTTACAATCTTTCTAAAACGTGAACAAATATTTTTTTTATAATTTGAAAAAATTATTCTTCTATTTCTTTACATTATTTAACTTATTTACACCAATAAAATCTGATTGTATTATGATTATGTTAGGTAAATATTATTTTTATTTGAAGGTAAGAAAATTGACTGATAAATTTTATATAAAAGGTGGTACCCCTTTAAGAGGTGAGGTTTCAATAGGCGGGGCAAAAAATTCAGTTTTAAAATTAATGGCAGCCGCTATTTTAGCTAAAGGTGAAACAAAGATTTATAATGTGCCTGATTTAACTGATGTAGAAATTATGTTAAACGTAATTGCTCAGTTAGGTACAAAAACAAGTTATGACAAAGCAGGAAAATCAGTTACTATTGATGCAACAGACATTTCGAGCATTACCGCAAAATATGAACTGGTTAGCAAAATGAGAGCATCGTTTATTGTACTTGGAGCTCTTGTTTCAAGATGTAAAGAGGCAATTGTAGCTTTACCCGGAGGTTGCGCAATCGGTGAAAGACGTGTTGATTTTCACATAAAAGGATTGGAAGCACTTGGGGCAAAGATTAAAATCGAAAACGGATATGTACATGCAAAAGCTTCAAAACTTACAGGTGCTGATATCTATTTGGATATCCCGTCAGTAGGTGCAACAGAAAACTTAATGCTTGCTTCTGTTTTGGCAGAAGGCTCTACAAGAATTCAAAATGCAGCTCAAGAACCTGAAATTGTTGATTTGGCAAACTTCTTAAACAGCATGGGAGCTGACGTTAACGGGGCAGGTACTTCTGAAATCGTTATTAACGGTGTTAAACAGGAAAAACTTCATTCAATCGAATACACTACAATTCCTGACAGAATTGAGGCAGGAACATTTATGTCGGCAATTATCGCGACACGCGGTAAAGCAATCATAAAAGATGTTTTCCCTGCTCACTTAACATTCTTTACGGATAAACTATTGAAAATGGGTGCTAATATCAAGTTGATTGAACCGAATTCGCTGGAGGTTTCATGTAAAAACAAATTAAATTCAATTAACTTTGTTACGCAGCCTTATCCTGGTTTCCCTACCGATTTGCAATCTATGGCAATGACACTTTTAACAACTGCTAACGGTGTTGGAATTATCACAGAAAGCTTATACGAAAACAGATTTATGCAAGTTCCGGAACTTCGCCGTATGGGTGCTGATATTCATCAAGACAGAAATCACGCTATTATTAAAGGTGTAAAAAAACTTACAGGTGCAACTTTAGCCGCAAGTGATTTGCGTGCCGGAGCATCTTTGGTTGTTGCAGCATTAATGGCTGACGGAAATTCAACCATTGAAAACCTACATCATATAGATAGAGGATACGAAAATTTTGAAAGTAAGCTAAGATTATTAGGAGGCAAAATAGAACGTAAAGATGATTCTGTAATCTCTGAAGTTTCTAACGTTGACCTGAAAACAAACCTAACGGAGGGCTTACGTAATGAATCCTACCTATAAACGCTGGTATGATCATGATCCACTTTTACTAGAAGTTATTGAGCTTTTGAAAAATTACCAAACAGAATTAAGAGCTCAGGCTGAAATATTTTTGCAAAAGATTGAAGAAAAAGTTTCAAAAGAAACTATTGACCAGTTTTATGCAATGGTTAAGCCTGTCAATGCAAATAACCGTTGGTATGATAAAGATCCTGTTATATCAAAAACAGTTGAAATCTTAAGGATTGTTCCTCCGGAAGCTCAAAAAATATGTGCCCAGAACTTTATAAGAACTTTGAAAGAAATGGGTATAGAATATGAAAGTCCGAATAAAACAGATGTTCAATAAATAAAAAAAACTCCTTTTTAAAGGAGTTTTTTTTAGATTAAATCTTTGTGGTGGAATTGTTTTTCGCCCGATGCATAATCACCTACGATTTGACCGTTTCCTATAAGTTTGTATTTATAAATAGTTAACCCTTCCAAACCGACAGGTCCGCGTGCGTGAGTTTTGTTTGTGGAAATTCCGACTTCTGCGCCGAAACCGTAGCGGAAACCGTCAGCAAATCGTGTTGATGCATTGAAGTATACACCTGCAGAATCCACTTTATTCATAAATTTTTCTGCGTTTTCAATGTTTTTTGTAATTATGCTGTCAGTATGACCTGAACCGTAAGTGTTAATGTGCTCAATTGCTTCGTCAACATTTTTCACTGTTTTAAACGATAAAATTTTATCACCGTATTCGTGCGCCCAGCTTTCAGGCTTATCAATCAGTTGGATTTCTGATAATTGAAGCGATGCAAGCAGGTTATCTTTTTTGTTAAATTTTTCGTGAATTAATAGTGTTTCAACCGCGTTGCAGGCACTCGGGTATTGAGTTTTTGCATCGGTAACAACTTTTATTGCCATATCAATATCGGCAGTTTCATCGACAAATATATGACAAATTCCATCAGCGTGACCCAGTACGGGAATTTTTGTATTTTCTTTGATGAATTTAACAAGACTGTTTCCGCCGCGAGGTATTATCAGATTAATGTATTTATCGCATTTTAGCATTTGGGCAACATCGTCACGGGAATATACCTGTTGAATTACGTTTTTAGGAAAATCTTCAACTTTATCAAGCGCTTTATTTATAATGGAAAGAATTGTTTTATTTGTGTTAATTGATTCTTTCCCGCCTTTTAAGATAACAGCGTTTGCAGATTTTATTGCAAGTGATGAAATTTGTGCTATTACATCAGGTCTTGCTTCAAAGATTATCCCGAGAACTCCGATAGGGCATGATACTTTATATAAGGTTAAGTCTTTGTCAAGTTCTCTGACAAGGAGTTTTTTATTAATCGGATCGTCAAGCGATGCAATATCACGTATGCCTTGAAGCATATCGCGCATTTTGTTCTCATCAAGTTTCAGACGGTTAAATGTTGATTTTGTAATCTCGCCTTTGTTAACAAGTTCTTCTGCTGCTTTCAAGTCTTGTTTGTTAGCTTCGAAAACTTTTTCTTTATCAGCTTCAATTTCATCTGCAATTTTAAGCAAAGCTTTATTTTTATGTTCAGTTGAAATATCGGCAATTTTTAATGAAGCTTCTTTTGCATCTTTTGCAATTTGGATAAAGTCCATTTTTTCTCCTTATAATAAAGTTATGTTATCGCGGGTAATTATTGCATCGTAGTTTTTAAATCCTAAAATTTCCATAATATTATCAGAATGGCATCCGATAACTTTTCTGCAAGAGTCTGAGCTGTAATTTACTATACCGCGTGCAAATTCATTATGTTCTTCATCAAGAATAGAAACAACATCACCTTTGTTAAATTCGTTTATTACATCGCAAACACCTATTGGAAGAAGGCTTTTTTGTGCCATAAGAGCTTTTTTGGCACCGCTGTTAACAACTATTTGACCTATAATATTTGTAGCGTAACCTATCCAGCGTTTTTTATCAGGCATACCTTCTCTTTGCGGAAGAAACATTGTTCCGATTTCATCACCTTCAAAGATTTTTTTGATTACATAAGGAATTTTTCCGTTAGCAATCAAAACTTTACCGCCAAATCTTGTAACCATTCTTGCGGCTTTCAATTTTGTTCTCATACCGCCTCTGCCGCCGTCTGATGCATCAGTTCCCAGTGCAAGAATATCATCTGTTACTTCTTCAACTTTTCTTATTATTTTTGCATTAGGGTTAGACTTGGGATTTTCATCGAATAAACCTTCGACATCAGAAAGAATTATAAGCAAATCTGCATCAAGTTCTGAGGCAACAAGTGCAGATAACTTATCGTTATCGGTAAAACATACCTGCATGTGTTCAAACTGCGGATGAACTTCAACTGTTGATACTGTATCGTTCTGATTAATAATAGGTATAACACCCAGTTCCAAAAGTTTGTTCAATGTAGTTCTCAAACTCAAATATCTTTGTCTTACGGAAAAGTCATCTTCTGTTAAAAGAATTTGTGAAGCAATAAGTCCGTATGTGTCAAAACCTGTTTCATAAATTGACATTAATTTTCCCTGACCAATAGCTGCGCAGGCTTGTTTTAAGGCAACACCTTCCGTGCTGTCTATTCCAAGACGTTTTTTGCCTAGTCCGACTGCCCCTGATGTGATTACAATGACTTCTTTTCCCTGTCTTGCAAGATGTGACAAATCTTCAATAAATGAAAAAATTCTTGGCAGAGAAACATAGCCGTCGTCACCTCTTAAAATATTTGTTCCGAACTTGAAAACTATACGTTTTGCATTTATAAATTCTTTTCTTTCCATAGTTTTATTATATTACAAACATTTTTTCTTAATTGGCAATTTTTTCTTTGTTTGTGTTTTTATTTAAATATAAATTGTAGAAAGGTTTATTTTTTTTATGGCAATTTTACCTATCCATACAAATTCAATTAAAAATATAAATTTTTGCTCAGATCATAAAGATAATGAGTCAATTGTTGTTAAAAATCAAGGCTTAACTCAAGATACAGTTGAAATAAGCAAAGAGAAAAAGGGACTTTCCAAAAACGCAAAATGGGGAATAGGCATAGGTGCTGCTGCTATTATAACTGCTGCTGCCCTGCTTATTAGAGGCAAAACAAAAGCAGCTCAGGAAGAAATTTTTAAACTTGCCGAACATATAGATTTTTCTCCTGCAAAAACAGTTGAAGAAGCCCGCAATTTTGCAAGAACTCATTTGGGCATTAAGAATTATGATGAAACTATGCCGCTTGAAGTAATGAACTGGGTGAACGAAGGGCTTGCAAATGTAAATAATGTCACAAAAGGTAAAGCCAAAATGTTTGACACTATCGGATACGTTCCGATGGAAGCTAAAGAAAAAGCATTAGCC
>ERZ1673738.1699-NODE-1699-length-31880-cov-6.305295_pt1 | contig 31880 bp, 30 predicted proteins | sample MGYA00580198_ERZ1673738 | MGnify/ENA primary metagenome ERZ1673738 (study PRJEB41218, sample SAMN15661784) | gut metagenome | host: Homo sapiens | place: Canada: London | collected 2015-08-20/2019-03-30 | study: EMG produced TPA metagenomics assembly of...
TCTTGAATTTCTGCAAGTCTTCGTTTGCCCCCAATATTGCAGAGACAATGATTGAAATAATTTCGATGAGCTTATCAGAAAGCAATTTGTGAGCGGATTGAAATTCAGATTTACTGTACTCGGAAATCAAAATGCTCATGTGTGTTGGGGCCTTTTTGCTGTATTCGACATTAATTGTGAACTCATTTTGTGGAACCTTAATGATTTTTATCTCAAATGAACTTGCTTGAGAAAAAATATCGTTGTAGAAACCCGTGGATAGGAAGCACTCTATTGTCGCTAAAAGCGTGGCAGCAAACTCTATTGCAAACATATCATTTGTAGAGTGAGCATAAAAAGTACAGCCCATGACTTTGGACTGAAGAATACTCTCCGCTTCAAATCCATACCAAGGGTCGTACCTAATCTGCTCCCATGCGGGTTGGTTTGCCCATTGTTTCATGTAACAATCTATTATTTTTTTGTCTCCGTTACAATCAGCGAGCCAGTCTTCATCATAGTATCCAAGCTCATATCTACAGGCTAACGCCGAAGAAACCAGAGCATACCTATCAAGGTATTGAGGGAGCTTCTCAAGGTGGCATAATTTCTCGAACGGTGTTTTAAAGAGAAGAAAGGCAAGAAAAATATCAAAGTTATTTTCATCCTCGGAAATCGTTCCTGGATACGCGTTTCGAGCAATTACTTCTATACTGTGCATTTCGGTCGAAAAAATTGCTCTTCCTTGCATAAGCTCAATCCACTTAAGTTTGTTTGCTGCAGCTGGAAAGAAGAGGGTAATTTCTCCCTTTTTCATGTAATTATTAAGACAATACGTTACGACATAAAAGTAATAGTTGCGTGCAGCCCAATATGCCCCTATCTTCTCATACAAATGTGCCATCAAAAATACAGTCTGAATGAGCAATGTAGTGTTTGCCTCATTGTGAAAGCCAAGAACCGCTTTACTAAAAAGTGAAAGCGCTTTGAAAGGGTCGGATTCAATTAACTGTTGCCCTCTGGAAGCAATCATTTTAGCCGCTTCCGAATCGTGCTTTTCTTTTGATAATCTGGATACTAAGAGGTCAAACAGTTGATCGTAGTTTTTGGCTTTCTGATACGGAAAAATAGTTTGAATTATTTTTGCAACAGTTTCTACATTGATCTCCAGACTATGTTCACTTTTTTGTATTATATCAATGTAATCGTCAACAATGTCATCTATCGGATCTCCAGCAGCAAGGCGAATTACTTGGAAACTGTTTCTGGCCGAGAGAATAGTGTTAGGCTTGCTACTATCGCTAATCAGATAGTTATAGATGGATTCGACAACGCGCCGATGCCACTCTAGATCAATTTCACTTTCGTGTTCACATAGTGAAAACAAGTTCATCCATAATGTGCAAAGTTTCTCGAAGAGATATGTAGTTTTTTCTTTGAGCGCAATGGTTTCAAAACGTTGGTAATACTCATAAAAATGCTTTTCGGAGGAATACCACCAGAACATAGTCCAAGCACTATCGTATAGTGCGTCCGCTTGATCGATAATGGTTCCGTATTCTGCAGCAAGACGATTAAGACGATCTAACCGGGCGAGTATATCTATCACATCGTTTTCCAATTCCCGTGAAAGAACCAGACTTCTTCTAGCCGCAGCGATTATTTCAGACGATTTCAAGTCGGCAAGTCTTTTCAACGAGCATTCTACCGCATTAAGTTCCTGCTGCCTTTTATAATCTTTTTCTCCAATTTGTTTTTCGTCCAAAAGATTTTCAGACAGTCCAAGTGTCGCTACTGCGGTTTGACGGTTTGATTCGCTTCTAAAAACTGCGTCCAGTAACCAGTCCATACTAAGAATTCGGATATCGATGTTATATTCACTTCGTAATTTATCTTCGGCCAATGCCCTTTTTTTGTCAGAAATTAGTTGGTTAGAAACGAAAAAAATCTTTGTATACTGTCGACCGTCAATGATGGTTTTTGAAATTTTTGCGACATCAGATTTTATCTTCGACAGCCAATCTGCTTTTGCACTTATTGCAAAAGCCCAGCGCTCGGAACCTGCTTTGTCTCCATATCCGTAAAGCCATGATTCTGTGAGTTGTTCAGCGACAGGATATGTCTCTGTATCTACTTTGCTGTCACCTCCGCCTGTTGGGCCGGTTTGGGGTGAGAGATTTGGACATACTTCGGCTTCCAAAATTGCTTTGCAAAAACGTTCGAAATCTTTTTCTTGGCTATGACTTGATATTCTGCTTAAGTAGTACTCCAGAAAATCGCGGCCGAGGCTAGCTTTTTTGACTATTATTGAATCTGAAAATTGATCAGGGTGCCATCTCTTATAATTTTCTTTAGGATCGTTCACAATATTTTTCACCACCATAATCAAAATAAGAAAAACACTTATGCAAAGACAAGTTTAAATGGTCTCTTCGCTCTTACATTTTACTTTTTGCTTTGCCGGTCGTCAATACGGTGCTATTATCGTTACGAAAGCCGATTAGACTATCTAATCGGCTACGATATACTTTATTGCGTTGTTGAATGCGACGTCTGATATTGAATCAGTTGCTGATTCCGTTTCTTATGAAGTCTTGACTTCACGGCGATTCCTATGTAATATGGGCTTTCGATAAACTCCAAAAGGTAGTCTTTCGGAACAAGGAACTTCTTCCGAATAATGAAGTGCTTCAGGTGGCCTGTGGTACACCATCGCTCAACCGAGCTTTTCTCATACCCGGTGAAGTCTGATATTTGCCGGATGGACAGAACATCCGGATACTGTTCCAATTCTGCTTCATACATCTGACGCAGGATGAGCGGATCGATCGCGGCGGCCGGGAGGTTAGATTCATCTCGCGCTCCGTCTCTTTTGCTTTTATAATGCCCCGCGGGTGGTTTGAACCGTTCGGGATTTAACTCGCGTTCCTCTAAATAGCGTACAACAGCCGCCGTTTCAATCGTGAACCGCCGGGTTTTCTTCCCGCTGTCCCTGCTGGGAACGAGGCCGCTTTCTAATAAGTATAGGCATGTCTTTTTGCTGATATGGCACACCTGATACATCTGCTCCTTTGTCATGCACCCAGGATACTGCTGCAGGATCTCGGAATAACGATTGTCTGGTTTCATCGGATACACCTCTTCATTTATTGCCAACAGCAGAAGATAATGTATCTTATTTCTCTCATTTGTTCTTCGGGAGTGCCGGTTTTCCCTTATACTTCAAGGGCTGAGATTCTCTCCTTTTTCTCTCCTTTCTTCCCAAATTCTCTCCATTTTGCCTTTTTTCAGCCATTTTGAGCCATCTCAGCGAAGAATTCGAACTCACTTGATTTCATGCGGCTTTGCGGGTAAAAGTGCCTTAAAAAGCCTGTTTTATCAAGCCTTTTTCACTTCCAATAGGCAGGACTATTTTCGCCTATTTTCCACGAAAGTCCGTTTCGTAAGAAAGTCTCGAAAACCGTTGGCCTTCACGGGCACGTGGGTTCGAATCCCACCCGCTCCGCCATATTAGGTAGGTTATTTTGATAGAATAACCTACCTAAACTTTTTGCCCAGAAATGCGAAGAAATAGCCGAAATTCAGCTATTTCCTCGCATTTCTCGCTTTGAAATTCAAATCGCTCTCGGTCGCTCGTCATGTCGGTCGGCCGATTTTTTGCTTTCTGCTGCCTTTTTTTGCCCTTGCTCCCCGAGTAATCGTTCACTTTCAGGGGCAATCGTTCACTTGGTTTACATAATTCAAAGAGGGGTCCCTGAGATCTGGTGTGCAATTATATCTACTTGCTCTTCCGTATTGTCCATTCCCAATGTCACTCTGATGGTGCCGTGTGCATAATCATCTATCTATATTTTCCTGCGTTAAATAAACTCGGCATAAGTCCTCATATCCTGGGCGATAGCCAAACCATCTGCACATCTGTAACAGCGTGTCATATGTACCCGCATTACGGCTGTAATAGCTGGTCATAAGACCTTCAAGAGTCAAGCCACGAGAAAGAACCATGCTGCCGATTGCTATGGCACGTGCTCCGACGTCAGCGTAGTCTTCATAATCAAACCGCTTTTTCTTGCAATCGTCTCCAAGGACATCCATTCTACCATTTCGTGAGTTAATAACGACAATGGTAAACTGCTTGATTTCATCGTATAAGCCTTTTTGTATTTGTTCCCAGCTTATAGGCAGATAGCCCTTACGAACCAGATGATATTGATTTTTCTTTAGATGAAGATCTCGTAAACGGTGAGGATGGAGAGCCAGATGCCCCCATGTATTTAAGTACATGGCGATACAGCTTACACAGCTCCCGGAACGAAATCTGTTGTACCGGAACACTGTCATCAGCAAGGTGATTTCATCACAGAAAACCAGGGTTGAAGCGGATATTTTGACACCATCAGGAAATTGTGGAATTCGGCGGCATTAACAGCTGGCCAGGAGAGACGGTTTCCGGCGCAAGGTGACAAAACCGTAGAACAAAAGGGGCTTGATTTCCATTTTTCAGTGTTGTATACTGTATCTGTCAGTATGACTGACAGATACGTGAGAAGGAGGGCGCAGCACTTGCCGCACGAGGAGCAACGGGAGAAAAATATCCAGTTGGTTACAGAGAAGGCTCTGGACTGTTTTCTGGAAAACGGAATCGAGAAAACAAAGATTGCAGACATTGCACGGCAGTGCGGGCTTGCCGAGCGGTCGGTGTTCCGGTATTTTGAAACCAAGGCGGATCTGGTTCTGGCCGCTTCCCTGCTGTACTGGAACCGGGTGTTGGAACGCATTGACCAGATGTTTCAGGAGGACAGTCCCGAAAGCAGCACAACCGGCTTGGAGGATGCGGCAAAGATTCTTGTCTGCTATTCCAGGCTCTACCGGCTGGACCCCAAAGGGATGCGCTTTACCCTTGATGCAGAGCTTACCCTGCACAATGCAGGAAGGCTCCACGAGATCAAGAACCAGCCCCCCGAGTCCTTTGAAACCTCCAACGGCCCCATGGCCAAGGCCATCCGAAAGGGGCTTGCAGACGGCTCCATCAGTCCAGATGTGGATGTGCGGGAGATTTACTACAACTCCTACGACGCGATCCTGGGAATCATGCAGCGCCTCTCCATCGGCGGTACTCCCAGCGCCAGAGAATTGGACTACGACAGCCGGATGCTTCATCTAAGTCAGATGTTCGTTCGGGCCTTGAGCGCCAAATAATTCCATACATTTCAAATCCCGAGGCATCGGGATTTGTGTATCCCTCTTATGTCAGTTCTACTGACATAAAGGGGGCGGTAAATAACAAAGAGAAAGAAGGGCAGCAATGAAAGACCTGAAGCATTTGATCTACTTTGAGAGTCTTCTGGAAGATGCGAACAACGAGCTTGTGCGTAGGGCAGAGGCAGAGGGAGACCTGGCCATCGGTTACACCTGTTTCCATGCGCCGGAGGTGCTGCTGAACCTGGGAAACTGTTTCTCGGTTCGGCTCCGCGCCCCGCATACCAACTCTATGGAGCTGGCCACCTATTACATGGCCAACAACAGCTGTGAGTTCTCCCGGGCGCTGCTGGAGCGGGCGCTGGAGGGCAACTACAGCTTTCTTCATGCCATGGCCGGTGTGGACGTCTGCGAAGCCAACAACCGAGCCATTGAGAATATGGAAATCATGCATATGCAGGGAGAGGACAAGGAGAAGTTCTTCTACTGCAATCTGGACATCCCCTACTCCGACGATGAGGACTGCGTTGAGCATATCTGTGAACAGGTCTCCCGAAAGATTCTGAAGCCTTTGCGGGAAAACTATGGGGTGGACACTTCAGATGCCGCCATCCGCGCGGCAGTCCGGGAACATAACGAGGTCTGCCGTATCCTCACGGAGATCGGGGAATTGCGCAAGCTGGACATTCCGCCCATCACCGGCTATGAGTTTGCTGTCCTGGTTCTGGTGAGCTATACCTGTCCCAAGCGGCTGGTTCTGCCTCTGCTGCGGGAAACGCTGGAAGAAATTCGGACCCGCCAGGTTGATCCTGAAAAAAATTACCGGGTTCGGGTGGCAGTGGTCGGCTCCGAAATTGATGACCCCAATCTGATCAAGTTGGTCGAGAGCTGCGGCGCTCTGGTGGTTGCGGATCGCTTCTGCTACGGCAGCTTTCCCGGCAGGCAGGAGATTGCGCTGACCCAGCAGGAGGACGCCCTCACGCAAGTCTGCCGCTGGTATCTGCAAAACACAGAGTGTCCCCGTCAGAGTGCGCTGCACCGTGTCAAATACCGCAATGACCATGTGGCCCAGTTGGTCAGGGAGTTCAAGGCGGACGGCGCAATTTATGAGCAGATGAAGTTCTGCACCTACTGGTCCTATGAGCGGGTCATTGCAAACCAGATCATGCCCAGAGATTATGGGATTCAGATTCTCTCCATCGACAGGCCTTACATTGTGGGGCAGAGCGGCCAGCTGCGCACCAGAGTGCAGGCTTTCGTGGAGAGCATTGAGATGAAGAAGCTTCGTGCAGCACAGAAGGAGGAGAACTAACATGGCGTATGATCCCAAAACCGGCAAGGGATTGGGCCAGTTCTACGATGCCAATCACCGTGCTTTCCGAGCCCGCGAATGGAGAGGCTTCCGGGACACCTTTTATGACTTTTTCCGCTGGCTCTATCTCTACGGCTTTATGGCTGTAAAGCTGGGCTGCCACCCCATCCTCATGGTAAAAGCCATGCTGCGCTACCGCTGGATGGTATCCTATCTCACCGCCGCCCACATGGTGGACCGGCATACCATGGGACTGCGGGGCAAGGAGCTGCGCTACGCCCACAACCAGTTCTTCTCGGTTCTGCACAACTCGGTTCTCGGCGTGCGTGACATTATCATCCGGGACGAGAACCTGCGCCCCCACAGCAAGCGGGCCGCGAAGCTGCGGGAGAATACCGTGATGTTTGACGAGATGACCCCCCATCTGATCATGATGGGCTTTCCCACGGTCAAGTGGATTGACATTGCCATGTTTGCCATCGGCCTGCCCTCGGAAGTGGATCAGAATGCCAGCATGTACTACATCGACGCTATGGAGCACCTGGGTCTGCCGGCCGATGTCTGCCCGGAACCGGCTGCCGAAAGCGGCTGCGCCGTTGTGGATGACTATCCCCGGGTGGGCAAATGCTACTTCACCGGTTCCATGCCCTGCGACGGCGCCATTTCCCAGACCAACATCATGACACGCCACTTCAAAGACCTTCCCTCCTTCCAGATTACCCCGCCCCAGCGGGTGAATGAGCCGGAAGTGCAAACCTACGCGGTGAAGAATCTGAAAAAAGGCATTGCCTTTCTGGAGCAGCAATTCAACGTCAAGTGGGACTGGGATGCTTTCTGGAAGAACGCCGAAATGTACAACGAAAGCTCCCGCTATATGATTGAAAAGTGGGATGTGAACTGCACCAACTATCCCCAGGTCTGCGGCGCCGCCCTGGCTCTTCAGCGGGAATACGAGTTCATGGCCGCCGCCTGTATGGACGAATTCATGCTCAAGACCGACCGCAAGGTCACCAAAATGATGCTGAAAGGCTATGAGCAGGACAAGGCGGCAGATGCCAACAAGCCCAAATATCGCTGCATTGTCTGGGCCTGCCCCGCCCATTATTATACCAACTTCACCTATTGGACGCAGCACTGCTGGGGTGTCACCTGCGTCAACGACATGGAGGCCATGCTCAGCTACCAGCCCATTACCATCGGGGACAAGGAACAGGCCCTTGAAGATCTGGTTCGCTGCTATGAAAAAATGATGATGCGTTCCCACACCAACGGCGGCTATGTGAATCTGCTGGATGAGTGCTGGAAGATGTGCGAAAAGTTCAATGTGAACATTGTCATTATGTACGACCATGTATCCTGCAAGAATGTGGGCGGCCTGCACGGCCTGTTTGAGGATCAGGCCAGGGAGCGGGGCATTCACCTTATCTGGATTCCCCACGATGTAATGGATCCACGTACCGTTTCCCGCCGTGAGATGCGGGAAGCCTTCAACCAATACATGATTACCGTTTTGCGGGAAAAACCCCTGGACCCCACCCTGTTGGATTATGAAGACGCACTTAGCTGGTAAAGGATGGTGAAAAAATGGCCTGGTACTGGATTGTTCTGATTGTTGTTGCAGCCCTCTTCGGTCTGCTGTTTCTTGCCTATATGACAAACGCGGACATGAAACTCATTGAGAAGCTGTACGACGCTCTCATCAAATACCACGACAGCAAAACCGTGGAAGAAAAAATCTGATATAAGCAGGCACAAAGCCCGTTTTCGCGCGAATCGAAAACGGGCTTTGTGCCATTTTGCTTGTGTTATCCTTCGCCCTCAGTGATACAGTAAGTTTGAACAACTTTGTCTAGAATCATCAGCTGGGGATTAACCCATGCCCACCCCGTCGGCTGATGGGCATGGGAAAACGTAGCTGCCACAGAAGGTTTTCGTTATAGCCCTTAAACTTCAAGCGGACAATAGAGCTATCCGAATTAGACATAGATTTGTTTCGAGTTACTACAGCCGCGAGTTTCTGCCGGTTTGGTAATTGATCTTTTTTCCGGGTATTACACGATGGGCAGGCCAACACGAAATTCCATAGATGGTCTGATTTTATAAACGACCGCGGGATTACATGATCAACATGATGTGTTTTATGAAGCATTCTCCCGCAATAGAAGCATGTATCAGTCTCGAATTCTTTTCGGAGAATGTCTCTGTATATAAAAAACACCGGTTTTCCCTTGAAGCATAGCCGCTGCCGCCCCAGGCGCGGCAGCGGAGATAAGCCTTGGCAGTTGACGCCTCCATAAGCAGAAATGTGTCGAATAATGTCGAAGTATAGCGACAAAAACCGTTTTCTCTGTCATTGGTTCTATCATCTTCTTAAGTCTCTGGATCTGGGAGGATATACCAATGACAGCCGTGCAAGACATCCTGCGATCTCTTGGCATTACAAGATGCTACAAAGGCTTTAAACATACCGAGTACGCTATCTGTCTGGCCATTCAGGACGAATCCCGTCTGGAGGCGATCACAAAAGAGATCTATATGGAGACGGCAGCTCACTTTGAATGCAATTGGACGGCAGTCGAACGAAATATCCGGACCGCCGTTTCCCGCGCATGGTCTGTCAATCCCGGCTTGCTCTGTCAGATGGCCGGTTATCCATTGGAATCTGAACCCACTTCCTCGCAGTTTATCGAGATAATCTCTTCCTACACAATTCGTTCTCAGCCGCCGCATGCGCAGCTTCAGCCTCTCGGTCTGCCGTGATCCGTTGCTCGTTCCTCTTAAAACATACGGCCGTCTTCTTTTCCGCAGGTATTTCTCCGACAGCCACAGTCCGCGCGAATACCGGGAAAAGCACCCATAAGCCGTAATATTCCGCTCCGTCCCCTGAAGGCCCGTGGTTTTAAGCACGGGCCTTCATCTTTTTCCCGAAAAAGTCAGCGTTGTGCAGTGCCGCCAGAGATCTCCGGCGCGCAGGATGGGCTTTTCAAAGCCATCGCAGGCCATGGCATTCGGAAAGTACTGCGTTTCCAGGCACAGGGCGCAGCGCGGCGCATATATTGCGCCCTGCTTGCCGCGGCGTTCGGTCAGGAAATTTGCGGTGTAGAGCTGCACGCCCGGCAGCGTCGTCCGCACCGTCATGGTGATGCCGGACGCGTCGCCGTGCAGTACCGCCGCCGTTTCTCCGGTCAGGCAGAAGTTGTGGTCGTACCCGCCGCCGTTTCGCAGTTGGATATCGTCCGCGCCGATATCCTGCCCGACGCGCTTCGGCGCGCGGAAGTCAAAGGGCGTTCCGGCGACCGGCAGCCGCTTCCCGGTCGGCAGCGTCGCCGCGCTGTTTTCCAGAAACTCTTCGGCGCCGATCTGCAGCGTGTGGCCGAGCACGGAACCGCTGCCGTTAAGATTAAAATAGCTGTGATTCGTCAGATTGCAAAGGGTATCCCGATCGGCAGACGCTTCATACGCCATCGTCAGCGTATCCCCGCACAGGCGATAGCTAACGGCGGCGCACATCGTGCCGGGATACCCCTCTTCCCCATCCGGCGATACGCGCGTGAGCCGTACGCCGTCCGGCAGCATTTCCGCAGACCATACATATTTATCAAAGCCGCGCACACCGCCGTGCAGATGATTCTCCCCGTCGTTTCCGGCGAGCCGGTAGTCTTTCCTGTTCAGCGTGAAGGCTGCGCCGCCGATGCGGTTGCCGACGCGTCCAATGCACGCGCCGAGATAGCCGTCGTTTTCCTCGTATTCCCGAAGCGTATCATAGCCAAGGACTGCGTCCGTCCACGCGCCGCCATGATGTACCCAAAGCGAGCGGATCGCCGCGCCGTACTCCATGATCTCCACGGCCAGCGCTTCATTCCTGATGCAATAGACGCCGACAGCTTCCCCGTCTTTCGTCATGCCAAAAGGCTTCTTTTCCACCGAGACCGACATGGTATTTTCTCCTTTCACGCCGCAGCGCCGCCTCCGTTTCTTCTCCTGTCCGCTCAGCTGCGCTCTCATCAAATCAGCTTTAAAAGCCGTTTCTCCGGAACTTCCGGCAAAACAGTGCGCAGATGGGCGAGAATACGCTCTCTCGATCCCTCCGACTTTCTGCGATAGGCCGAGGTGACGAAGTCCGGGCCGAGCTGCATCTCCGGCGTCGTATACTCCGCTATGCCCCAGCCGTAGGGCCGCCCGATTTTATCCTGCGAATACACAAAGTCGCCGATGGTGATATAGGTCTGCATCCGGAGACGGGTGATCACCGTATCGAAGCCCGTATTGCCGCCCTTGCGGTAATTTGCGTGTATATACCTTTCCGGATTCAGAATACCACGCCGGAGAGCTTGGCACAAGAGACGAGTCTCTTGATTTGTCCGCTGTCCGGATGCTACAATGGATATATTCCGCAAAGGATCAAAAAAAGGGGAGCAGACATGGAGAAGATCAAAAAGAACTTCGGCTTTGGCTTTATGCGTCTGCCGATGAAGGACGGCGAGATCGACACCGAGGAGACCAAGCGCATGGTGGATGCGTTTCTGGACGCCGGATTCAATTATTTTGACACCGCCCACGGCTATCACAAGGAGAAGAGCGAAATCGCGCTGCGCGAGTGTCTTACGAGCCGCTATCCGCGCGAGAGCTACGTTCTCGCGGACAAGCTGACCGAAAACTATTTTAAGACAGAGTCAGACATTCGTCCCGTATTGGAAGAGCAGCTCGCCGCCTGCGGCGTGGAGTATTTCGATTTCTATCTGATGCACTCGCAGTGCGCGCTCAACTATCCGCACTTCAAGGCGTGTCGCGCGTATGAGACCGCGTTCGCGCTCAAGGCCGAGGGTAAGGTGCGTCACGTCGGCATTTCGTTCCACGACCGCGCCGAGGTGCTCGAGCAGATCCTGACTGAGTATCCGGAGATCGAGGTCGTGCAGATCCAGTTCAACTACTTGGACTACGACGACCCCGCGGTGCAGAGCCGCAAGTGCTATGAGGTCTGTGTGAAGCACGGCAAACCCGTCATCGTCATGGAGCCGGTCAAGGGCGGCAATCTCGTCAATCTTCCGGAGGAAGCAAAGGACGTTCTCGATGAACTGCACGGCGGCAGTCCGGCCAGCTACGCGCTCCGGTTTGCCGCAGGGTTCCCCGGCATGATGATGGTGCTCTCCGGCATGAGCAGCATGGAGCAGATGCGCGACAATCTCTCGTTCATGGCGGACTTCCGGCCGCTCAACGATACCGAGCTCGCCGCCATCGCGCGCGTGCAGGCCATTTTCCGCGGCAAACATCTCATCCCCTGCACCTCCTGCCGCTACTGCACGGACGGCTGCCCGAAGCACATCGCCATTCCCGACCTGTTCGCCACGATGAACACCCGGCAGCTCTACCGCGACTGGAACGCCGGTTACTACTATGATATCCACACCATGGACGGGCGCAAGGCGTCCGACTGCGTCAAGTGCGGCAAATGCGAGCACGTCTGCCCGCAGCATCTGCCCATCCGCAAGCTGCTGGAGGATGTAGCAAAGGAGTTTGAAACGAAAGAATGATCGAAGCATATCTCCCCCGTCCCGATGAGCTGTGGTTCCGGCGGAAAATGCTTGCCGACGAAGCGACGATGGCCTATAACCGCGCTTACGGCGGCACGGTGGATTTTCCGGAGGAACGCTGGCCGGACTGGTACGCCCGCTGGGTCGCGCACCCGGAGGGACGGTATTACCGATATCTCCGCGAGAGCGCTTCCGGCGAGTTCGTCGGGGAGATCGCCTATCACTTTGACGGGGAAAAATATCTCGCCGACGCGATCGTGTACGCCCCTTACCGCCGCCGGGGCTACGGCGCGGCGGGGCTTGCGCTTTTGTGCGCGGCGGCAAAGGAAAACGGCGTCGGCGTTTTATACGATGACATCGCCGCGGACAATCCGTCCGTCGCACTTTTCCTCCGCTGCGGGTTCTCGGTCGAATACCGGACGGACCAGATCGTCATGGTGAAAAAAGTTCTGACGGAATGACCGCCGCGTACGACAAAATACGCCCGCGGAGAGTTTCTCCGCGGGCGTTCAATCTGTCGAAAATGCCTCGCAGAGTTTGCGCCCGCAGGCGCAAATAGAGTGCAAAACATTTTTGCCGGCGGCGTGTACGTCGGCAAAAATACTTCTCGGCTCGCAAACGTGCGAGCGTAGCGAGTGCGCTGCGGCGAGCCGCAGCCTTTTCAAACGAGAGCCCAACGAAGTGGGTCTCGTTTGAGAGCTTGTCAAAAATACTTTTTTGACAAGCTCACGCCCGCGGAGGATATCTCCGCGGGCGTATGGCGTTAATATAGCTTCAATTGCTGCCGCGCGAGCATTTTTCGGCGTCAATGGCGAGGACCACCATGAGTGCGCACAGCGCGTCCCTCGCGTCCGGTACGTCGATGGTGTAAGTATCCGTCCAGCGGAGGAGCTCCTTGGCTATGCGCGCGACGGTGCGGCCCGCCGCGTCCTCGATCGTATAGTCCCACTCCAGAAAGCTGCCCTGCACGCGCCAGCCGTTGAAGTCCAGCACGAACGCGGGGCGGAAGAGCGTGAACTCCTTGCGGATCGTGCCGATGCTCCGCTCGCCGATGTAGAGATCAAACTTCGGCAGGAATGTCAGCACACGCTCTTTTACTGTGGCGATGTGCCTCCCCTGCGCGTCGAGAATGTGCAGGCAGTGTCCCCAGGCGAGCTTTCCTTCCACAGTGAAAGCCGTTGCGCCGGTAGAGGCGTCGTAAATGTCGTAGCTGTCAAACCACGAGAAAAACCGCTGCTTGAAACAGAGCTTCATTTTGTTTCTCTCCTTTGCATGACGGCGCACACGAGCGCACACACGCTGAGCGCCATACAGAGATACTTGAACTCGCGTCCGGCGGCGAGATACATGGCGCTGTTGAAAAAGAGATCGATCACGAGGATCACGACCACGGCGAGCGCAAGCGCCGCCGTCAGGTGCGAGAGCAGATTTCGGAATTTCACGGCGGTCACTCCTTTGCAATGTACAGGATATCCGTCACGTTCCGGCCGCCGCCGGCCGGCGTGTTCACGGTCGTATCGCCATCCCAGACCATAACGGCGGATTTGCCGCCGTCGAAGTTGTAGGCGAGCGTGCAGCCGAGACTTTCAAAGAGGCGGGAGAGCTCCTCGAGCTTATACCCGCGCGAGCCGTTCTCCCCGCGGCCGTCCACGACCACAAAACAGTAATGTCCCGGCTCATAGTACCCGAGCGCCGCGCGCGGATTCAGTCCGGCGATGTTCGTGTTGAATTTGTCGATGCTCTTCCCCTCGGCGTCCAGCAGGGCGGGGCCGAACGACCAGACCTGCACCGCGCCCTTTTCCATCTCCGCATCCATGTCAAAGGCATTGCCGCGGAAGATCCGCATGGAGCCGTCCGTATAGTATACAAGTATGTCGTCAAATCCCGTGTCGCGGAGGAACGCTCCGTTGCGCACGATGGGCCCGTATTCCCGCGAGAAGGCATAGTCCCCGTCGATGGCGAGAATGGCGTTGGATTCTGCGGCCATATCGTGTACGCTCCGGTAGCCGTTCGTCACATACGCCGTGCGCAGATACTCGCTCGAGCGCAGCCAGATATCCGCGACATAGTATACGACGAGCCCGTCGTTCGAGCGGTCCTCGTGCCGCGTCCAGCTCACGCTGACATTGGCGCTGCGGTAGGAGTTTTCCGTCTGTTCTATCGCCCCGTCGGTAAACGGGCCATTGGCGACCAGTGTCTCGTCCGGCGCTTCCGTTTCGGGCGTCGGCTGCACCAATGCGGCGGCCGTGGGCTGCGCTGTCGCGGCGGGCGCTTCCACGAAGCCCCGTCCCAGAAGATACATCCTCCCGTGGTGGAAATAAGCAAATACAAGCAGAATCACCGCGGCCAGGACGATATCCGTTATGGCTCCCGTCAGAGCGCGGAGCCTTTTTTTCGTTTTCATAGTTCATCCTCCTGCGGAGCGTATTTTAGCGCAAAAGCTCTTTTTTGTCCACACCGCCGGAAAATAATTCGCGCTTTTTTTGCGTCCCGCGCGCCGTGGACGAGCGCGTCGAGCAAGGCGGCGAGCCGGTCACGGAAGCCGAGCAGAACGCGGCCGTTCCGCCGGGCAAACCGGAGACGCTGTCCGCAAGAGCCATGGCAAAGCCGCCGAAGAGCGTATAAGCAAGAGGATTCACGCTTTCATCTCCTGACAGAAAACAGCATCGTCCGATATTCTTTCGGACGATGCTGTTTTCGTATATCGGATAAAAAGCGTTAAAGCGATTTTACACGGCGTCGCGGCAATCCGCCGCGCAGATCTGCTGCACCGTGACGGCCCGGGTATGGTCGATGTGCGTCCACTCGGGCGTTACGAAGAGCGACTGCACCACGATCGGCACATACGTGAGCATGAACACCGGGAACGTGAACACATAGGCGATCTTCTTCCACGCCGCGCAGTGGATGCTGCGCCACTCCGTCGCGGTCGTGACCGCGCCGAGGACGAAGAGCGTGAGATAAAGATTCATCACCGTCTGCAGCGCCGATATGGCAAGCACGTCCCACTCATGGTAATGGAACACGTTGACCGCCGCCGCGCCGAGATTTACCACGATGCTCAGCCCCGTGAGCACCGCCGCGGGCATGATGCTCATCGCCATATCGTAGCAGGAGAAGCTGCCGCGGAACATGCCGGAGAGGAGCTTTCCGCCGTATTTGCGGAACACCTGCAGATACCCGCGCGACCAGCGCAGACGCTGCGCCCAGGACTGCTTGAAACGGACGGGCTGCTCATCGTAGAGCACGGCCTCCGGGCAGTAGCCGACGCGCCGTCCCGCCGTCACGTTTTCGATGGTAAACTCAATATCCTCGGTCAGCAGGTGGAACGGCCAGCCGCCGCCCTGCCCTTCGAGCACGGCGCGCGAAAAGAGAAAGCCCGTGCCGGAAACGCCGCAGCTCGCCCCGATGCGGGATCTCGCGCCGTTCAGATAGCGCGATTCGCGGAGAAACCAGAGACCGTAGCCCGCGGAGATCCAGTTGTCGCCGTAGTTTTTCGAGTCACGGTAGCAGGTGACGATGTCCTTGCCCTCGGAAAACGTCTCGTTCATGCGGGAGACGAAATCCCGGTCGAGCACGTTGTCGGCGTCGAGGACGATGTAGCCGTCAAACTCGTTGTGCGCATGGCGCTCCATTTCGCGCAGGAGGAAGTCGAGCGCATAGCCCTTGCCGCGGAGCGAAGCGTTGTGCCGCTCATACACCTCCGCGCCGTGGGCGCGCGCCGTTTCCGCCGTTTTATCGCGGCAGTTGTCGGCCACGACGAAAACCTCGAGAAAGCGTTCGGGGTAGCTCTGCGCCTTGATGCTGTCAAGAAGATTGCCGATGACGGTCTCCTCGTTGCGCGCGGCGATGAGGACCGCAAAGCGGTGCAGCGGCGCTTCCCGCGCCCGCCGCTTCCGCGGCAGCCACGAAACGGGTATGTACAGAAACTGATACATATAGCAGGCAAAAAACAGGCACATCAGGATGAAGTTTATCATTTTCACGGTTTGCATGGCGCTTTCTCCTTTCCCTGTGATGCCAAGGATATCACGCACCGCAGAGCAAAATCCATTAAAGGGTCTTTAAGATTTGTTTAAAAAGGAGAAGGCGGAGTCGCCCCTGCCTTCTTTGGAAAAAATCATGCGCTCACGATGTTGTAGTACGCCTTCGCCGTCAGACGGTAGACGATCGTATAGAGCAGCGCAAAAGCGCCGAAGCTCACGAGCGTCGTGGTGACGAAGAGGCCGACATTGTAGAGCGAGAACAGCTCGAGCAGCCGCCGGATCATCGGGAAGGCGAAAGCAAGGTGCACGCCCGCCAGCAGCAGCGGCAGGAAGAACACGGTCAGCAGCTGGGAATCGATGCTGCGGCGGATCTCCTTTTTCGTCATGCCGACCTTCTGCATGATCTCAAAGCGTTTCTGATCCTCGTAGCCCTCGGAGATCTGCTTATAGTAGAGGATCAGCACCGCCGCGAGCATAAATACAAGCGTGAGCATAATGCCGATGAAGAAGAGCGCGCCGTTGCTGCCGTAAAAATCGGCGCTTCCGTCCGCACGGCACTCAGCCAGGAGGTACATATAGCCCTGCTCCGGCTCCACCTCGCCGAGGGTGCGCATGACGCCCTGTGTGAGCGCTACGCACTCTTCATCGCCGAGGTCGGTATTGAAATTGTAGACCCATTTATACTGCATCGTAACCACATGCCCGTTATATGTGCGGAAATCCTGAACGGCGGAGGCCGTGTCGTTCACGATGAGGGTCATTTGCGCGATAAGTCCACCGACCTCCGGCGGGAGAAAATACCCGTTTCGCACATCGGAAACGCGCCACGTGTGGGAGACGTCGTCCATAGCAAGCGTCAGCGTCGGACGGTCGTAGGAGCATTTGTAGGTCAGCAGCAGCACCTCGTCCGGCGCAAGCGAAACATTCTCGCCGGTTCGGGCGGCATAATCCGCAGAGGAAACGATATAGATGTCACGAAGCTCCGAATATGAATATGAGGCCGAGGCGCCCTCCCGCGAAAACCAGCACTGCACCGTGTCGCCGGAGAAAAGACCGCTGGTATTGATATAGCGGTAGTTCTGCACGTCCTTCGGCGGAACGCCCCGCTCTGACGTATAATCGGCGATGGCACGGCGGTAGCGCTCGATATTGCCGTCCGTGATCTGCTCCGGCGTCTCCCCGGCGAGAGTGATGTTTATATCTCTCGGGTAGCGCATATTCGCGGAGTCCTCCGCGCCGAAATAAAGGCACGAGGAAGAGGAGATCATCACGAGGATCATTGTGGCGATGATGCACACGCTCGCAAGGCCCGCGCCGTTGCGCTTCATGCGGTACGCCATGGAGGAAACGGAGACGAAATGCTCCGGCCGGTAGTAGTATTTCTTATTCTTCTGCAGCACGCGGCAGAGCAGCACGCTGCCTGCGACAAGCAGAAGATATGTGCCGATGATGACGAGGATCACGGCCACGAAGAACCATACGATCGCGTCAAGCGGGTTGGTGATGCTCACGGCAAGGTAGTACGCCGCGGCGAGGATCACGACGCCCGCAAGGCCGAGCAGCCAGTTTGCCTTCGGCGGCTTTTCGCCGACGGACTCGCTGCGCAGCAGCGCCACGGCGCTGCTGCGCCCGACGCGGACGACCGTGGAGAGCCAGATGACCGCGAAGATGATCGCGTACAGTCCCAGCGCGCGCGTCAGGGAATCAACGTCAATGCGGATGCGGTAATTGATATCGCCGCCGAGCATATTGACCAGTCCAAGCTCCGCGAGCTTTGAGAGGACGATGCCGAGCGCGAGACCGAGCACGAGCGAGAGCACGGCGGTAATGAGGCTCTCCCACGTGACGATGCGCGCAAGATTGCGCTTATTCATGCCAAGGACGTTATAGAGTCCGAATTCCCGCTCGCGGCGGCGGACAAGGAACGAGTTGGTATAGTAGAGAAAGATCGCGGAGAACACAAAGATCACAAAGCTGCCGAGATTGAGGATCAATCCGGTGCTGTTGGAGCCGCGCGGCAGCAGCGCGCACGTCTCCGGCGAGCCGAGGAACGAGAGGATATAGAACATCATCACCATGCACACGCAGGTGAGCAGATACGGGGTAAAGAGCCGCTTGTTCTTGCGCAGGCCGTCCCACGCGAGACGCGGGTAGAGAGCGGTTTTCATCGCGCCTCACCGCCTCCCGCGAGCATCGTGAGCGTTTCGGAGATGCGCTGGTAGAAGAGCTCGTTCGTGGCATCGCCGCGGTAGAGCTGGTGGAACACCTCGCCGTCGCGGATGAAGAGGACGCGCCCGGCGCAGCTCGCGGCCTTCACGGAATGCGTGACCATGAGGATCGTCTGCCCGCCGCGGTTCACCTCACCGAAGAGACGGAGCAGCTCGTCCGTGGACTTGCTGTCGAGCGCGCCGGTCGGCTCGTCGGCAAGCAGGATGCGCGGCTTTGTGATGAGCGCGCGGGCGACGGCGGCGCGCTGCTTCTGGCCGCCGGAGACCTCGTAGGGGTACTTTTTCAAAAGCTCGCGGATGCCGAGTGTTTCCGCAATATCGATGAGGCGGGTGCGCATCTCATCGTAGCTCTTGCCCGCGAGGACGAGCGGGAGATAGATGTTATCCTCAAGCGTGAACGTGTCGAGCAGGTTGAACTCCTGAAACACGAACCCGAGATGATCGCGGCGGAACGTGGCGGCCTCGCTTTCGCGGATCTTAGTAAAGTCCCGCCCGTCGAGCAGCACCGTGCCGGCGGTGGGCTTGTCGAGCGCGGCGAGGATGTTCAGAAGCGTCGTTTTGCCGCTGCCGCTCTCGCCCATGATGGCGACATACTCGCCCTCGTTCACGGAGAAATTGACGTTGCGGAGCGCCTCGACCGCATTGCCGCCGAAGCGGGTCTTATATACTTTTTTCAGCCCGGAAACTTCCAGTAAACTCATGAGAAATGGACTCCTTTCGTTTTCTGGCATCAGTATAAGCGAAAAAGCCGACCCGTTCCATCGGATCGGCTTACACTCGCACGGCAAATCCAACATTTCTGTCACATTTACTCTACCGTGATCTTCTTTTCTTCCAATTTGATCCGGACTGTCGTCCCCTCGCCGGGGCGCGACTCCGCCGTGATCGTGTGGCCGAGATTCCGGCAGATGCGGCGGCAGAGATACAGTCCTATGCCGCTCGCGCGCTTGTCTGCGCGCCCCTGCAAGCCGGTGTAGCTGCGCTCAAAGACGCGCGGCAGATCCTCCGGCGCAATGCCGATGCCGGTATCGCGGATGCAGAGCGTTTTCGGCTCTTCAACGTACACGGAAACGCCGCCCTGCGGCGTATACTTCAAAGCGTTCGAGAGCACCTGCTCAATGACGAACGAGAGCCACTTCTCGTCTGTAAACACGCGCACGTCCGTGGGCGTATAGTCGAGCGTCAGGCGGCGCGCGATGAACTCCCCGGCGAAACGCCGGAGCGCCGGACGGACGATATCATCGAGTTTCGCTTCGCGGAATACATAGTCTGTCCCCTCGCCCTCCAGCCGGAGGTACGTGAGCACCATTTCCACATACTGCTCGATGCGTCCGAGATCGGCGAGAAGGCGGCGGGAGGAGTCGCTGTCCTCGCTCTGAAGCCGGAGACGCATGGCGGCGATGGGCGTTTTGATCTGGTGCGCCCAGAGCGTGTAGTATTCAAGCATATCGGCGCGGTCGGCGGCGGCCTTTACCGCGGCGTCCGCGCTCTGGCGGCAGAGACTCTGCACGATCGCCTGATAGTCTGCCTCCGGCACGCTTGCCGCCGGCAGCACGCCGATGAGCTCCGCCGCCGTGGTCTCCAGCTGGGAAAGCTCCCGATGGAGCTTATATACGCGCCGGAAATCGAGCGCGAGCGCCGCGAGACCGAGCAGCAGCGCGAGCGCGCACGGATACGCCACGGCGCGCAGCGGCAGATGGAAGAGGGCGAAGGATACGCCGAGCAGCGCCGCCGCCAGCGCAAAGAACAGCAGCACCCCGCGGCGGCTTTTGATATAGTCTCCGAGCAGCTTCATTTTTCCCCCACGGCGTAGCCCACGCCGAACTTCGTCGTGATGAAATCGCGCAGCCCCGCGTTTTCGAGCTTTTTGCGCAGGCGGCCGACGTTCACGGTGAGCGTGTTCTCGTCCACGAAGGAGTCCGTCTGCCAGAGCGCTTCCATGAGCTTTTCGCGGCTGACGTTCTTCCCCTTGTTCTGCATCAGCGTGAGAAGGATGCGGTATTCATTTTTGGTGAGAGCGATGTGCTCGTCGGCATAGGTGAGCGTATTGTCGCCGGTATTGAGGATCGCCCCGGCGTGCTCGAGCACGGGCGCTGCCGCGCCGAACTCATACGTCCGGCGGAGAAGAGCCTGCACCTTGGCAATGAGCACGTTCGTATCAAAGGGCTTGGCGACAAAATCGTCGCCGCCCATGTTCATCGCCATGATAATGTTCATATTATCGCTCGCCGAGGAGATGAATATGACCGGCACGGAGCTTACTTTTCGTATCTCCGCGCACCAGTGATACCCGCTCATGTACGGGAGCGACACGTCCATCAGCACAAGGTGCGGCTGCACGCGCGCAAACTCCGCCATGACCGCGCGGAAATCGGCAGCGCAGGTGCACTCCAGCGCCCAGAGCTTCATCTGCGCGCAGATGGCGTCGGCGAGGCTGCGGTCATCCTCTACGAGCAAAATGCGGTGTTCCATATCTCGCCCTCCCTTTTCTTTTCGGCTCCACTATACCAGTACCGTCCGGCGCGTGTCAACCGGCCGGGCCGATATAAGAAGACCGCAGCGCGTGGCAGCGCTGCGGTCTTTGGTATCACCCCACGAGGAAGCGCGAGAGAAATTCGCGTGTCTTCGGATCCTGCGGGTTTTCAAAAATGTCCTTCGGGCGGCCCTCTTCGCAGATGACGCCGTCGGCCATAAAGACGACGTTCGTGGAAACGTCGCGCGCGAACGCCATTTCGTGCGTTACAACGATCATCGTGAGACCGTCTCCGGCGAGAGAGCGCATAACATCGAGCACCTCACCGACCATCTGCGGATCGAGCGCGCTCGTCGGCTCGTCGAAGAGCAGCACTTCCGGCTCCATCGCAAGCGCGCGGGCGATCGCCACGCGCTGCTTCTGTCCGCCGGAGAGCTGCGCCGGGCGCGCGTGGATGTACGGCGTCATGCCGACGCGCCCGAGATACTCCATAGCGGTCTTCTCCGCTTCGGCCCGGCTGCGCCGGAGCACCGACATCTGACCGGTGACGCAGTTTTGCAGCGCCGTCATGTTGTTGAAGAGATTGAAGCTCTGGAACACCATGCCAACCTTTGCGCGGTACTGCGAGAGATTCATTTCCCGCGCGGTGATGTCCTGTCCGTGGTAGAGCACCTGGCCGGACGTCGGCGTTTCAAGAAGGTTGATGCACCGGAGCATCGTGCTCTTGCCCGAGCCGGAAGCTCCGATGATGCTGAGCACTTCACCCTTTTCCACGCTGAGATGGATATCGCGCAACACGGTATGATCGCCGAACTGCTTTTGCAGATGCACAAGCTCTATGACCTTTTCGCCCATGGCTCAGTCCTCCCTCGCGGTTTTGATGCGGATCTCGGCGGCGCTGTCGCTCTGCGAGCCGAAGAGCACATAGCTGTCGTTCCCGTCGAGTTTACGCTCCACGAAGCGCAGCAGCCGCGTGACCGTGAAAGTCAGAATGAAGTACAGCACACACACGACAAGATACGTCTGGAACGTTTCAAAGCTCTGGCGCTTGATGATCCCGGCAAAGTAGTAAAGCTCCGTTACGCCGATGACGTTCAGCACCGAGGTGTCCTTGATGTTGATGACAAACTCGTTGCTTACCGAGGGCAGGATGTTGCGCATGACCTGCGGGATGATGACTTTGACCATCGTCTGCGAGTGGGTCATGCCGATGCTCATAGCGCCCTCAAACTGGCCCTTATCGATGGAGATGATGCCGCCGCGGACGATCTCGGCCATGTAAGCGCCGGTGTTGACCGAAACGATCAGGATGCCGGACGGAATGAGCGGCAGCGTGTTGCCGCCGGAGGCAAAGGCGTAGCCCCAGTAAATGACCATCGCCTGCACCATCATGGGCGTGCCGCGGAAGATCTCCACATAAACGGCGATGACGGCGTTCAAGATCTTATGGAGCACGCGCACAAAGCCGTTGCGGGAATAGGGCGCCGTGCGGACGATGCCGGTCAGAAGACCGATGGCGAGACCGGCCACGGTGCCGGTAAGCGCAATGAGCATCGTGTTTCCCACGCCGCTGAGCAGCTGGGGATAATATTTGGCGACTATGTTGATTACGTCCTGAAAAAAGCTCATGGCTGTTTACCGGCCCTTTCGGTCAGATTACTTGCGGATGATAACGACGAGGTTGGATTCGTAATAGGTATCGGTGAAGTCGATCTGCGCAGCGCGCTCGGCCGTGGGGCTCATGCCGGCAGCAACGGCGTCGATCGCGCCGGATTCCAGCGCGGGCAGCAGCGAATCCCATTCGATGGAGTAAATTTCCAGATTCATGCCGAGACGCGCCGCGACATACTTTGCGATCTGCACGTCGTAGCCGTTGGCGTAAAGGCCGTCCTTGCCCTCGCCGGAGATGGGCACTGCGCCGAAGGATGCGCCGGAGATGTCGGTCCAGTTATACGGCTCATACGCGCACTCCATGCCGACGCGGAGCGTGCCCGCCGGGTTTTCCGGCTCTTCGGCGCTCACGGCAAACTCGGTCACTTCCCCGCCGGAGCTGAGCGTCACGATCTGCTCCATGAGCGCGCTGCGCTGCTCGGGTGTGATCTCCGCGAGAACGGCGTTGATCTGCTCGCGCAGCTCCGAGCCCTTCTTCAGACCGATGGCGATGCCGACATCGGACGCCGTGGCGGTAAAGCCGGTTTCATTGTTCTTAAACGGAAGGAATGTGAGGCTGTCGTCGCTCTGGCAGACGGAGAAGGCCGTCGGTTCCTCGGCGATGTAGCCGTCGATTGCGCCGCTCTTGAGTGCGGTCAGAAGATCGGCAAACTCGGGATACGTCGATCCCTGCACGTTTTCGATCTGGTTGAGTGCGTCGGCGTGGAACGTTCCGGCCTGCGCCGCGATCTTCATGCCCTTGAGATCGGCGATCGTCGTGGCTTCCGTGATGCTCGTTCCGGTGCTGTCGGTCGTTTCTGCACTGCCGCACCCGGCGAGCAGGCAAAGACAGAGGGCGGCTGCCATCAGCAGCGCAAGGATGTTTCTTCTTCTCATTTTTTCTGTCTCCTTTTCGGAAAAATTAAATAAGCCTGCGACCCGATGTGGTATCGCAGGCTTTCCGAAAAATGAGATTCAAAAAAGAAAATCAAAAACCGGATTCCTTTGATAGCTCTCCACAGTAACTGTGACAGTCCGGCGCTTATTGGGCGTCGGCCCAGCAGCGGCACAGCGGCAGCCATGCGGTGCTTCGGCGGAATTGCCTTTCCCCTGCGGCCGCCTGCCGGCGTGTGCTGCAAGGTACTCTTCGTTTCCGCGACCTCTATCAGGTGCTTTCTTATTTTATGCACGGATTATACGGCGGGGGGGCCCTTCTGTCAATACCCTCGCGCCATTTTCCGCATTTTATCTCTTTACATTGATAAAAGCATCGGCATAATTATGCATTTATAACAGACGCAATTCCCACCATTGCCCCGGCGCTCGCCACCGTGCACCATCCTTTTTATCAATTATCCATCCACGAGATACCTGGATTCCGGGTATGGCTGTTTCACATCCGTCCGACCAAGCAGATAATCCGTGCTCGTGCCGTAAAAATCCGCCAGGCGAATCAGCACATCCGTTGGAATATCACGCTTTCCCAGTTCATAATGCGAATAGCTCACCTGCGTACAGCGCAAATACTCCGCCATGTCTTTCTGCCGTAGATCTCGGTCTTCCCGCAAATCGCGTATCCTCCTGTACATACTGTTCATCCTTCCCGGCGCGGTATATACAAAAGTATAGGCAAAACATTTTGTTATATTGACTTATAAAACAATTTGTTATATCATTGCTTTGGTCTTTATCATGTTATCGTCCATTTTTATAAAGGGGAGTGGTTTTATGCTTAGCAAAACCGATAGAAAAATCTGCGGTACATGTCAGTTTTGGACCGGCAAAAGGGATCCGGTGTTTGATCGCAAAGGTGTACCCAAAATCGATATCTCCGATACACGCGGCAACTGCGAAAACTGCAGCAGCCGATTTTTTGACACATCGCGCGCCCGTGACGCTCAATGTGTGAAGTATTCCAAATGGACTGAACTGTTCTGATCACAGGGAGGCACATGAGATCATGAATAATTCGTCCAACACAGTTGCTGATGTCTTAAAGGGTTACGGTATTTTAAACGCTGTCGCAGGTGTCATAGTGGGTCTTGTCCTGCTTTCCAAAGAATCTACACTTGTCGGTATTGTTTTTATCGCCATTGTTCTTGTTGCAAGTTTTGGAATCTACGCCTTCGGCGAGGTCGTTGAATTGCTTCACCAAATCAAAATGAATACTGCCGTCAATTCTCTTTCCGAAAAAAGCGGAATTGTGGCAGAAAAATCATTATTTGAAGATCTTCCGAATCTTTAAAGGAGGTTCCCATGTCGTCAAGATATAACGAAATAAAAAAAAGCTACTGCAATCTGTACTGTGCGGGAAGCCCTCTGGTACTTTCCGCATACGCTCTTCTTCAGGATACGGAAACGCACACTGTGATCCTTCAGGTCAAAATGAAGAGTGTAGCAAAAAAAGAAATATCGGCCGTGATTCTCGAAATTGAAGCCCGTGATATTATCGGAAAACCGTTGAAGGGCATACCGGAATATCAGTTTTTGGATTTATCCGTATCCCGTGACGCGGAGTTTGGAACTTCATCTGCCATTATTCTCCCGGACGCAACCACGAGAGACGTAACGATCTCCTGTTCCTCCGTAGTTTTTTCCGACGGTACGGCCTGGTCTTCTGACCCAAACACTTCGTGGAAATCCATTCCAACCGAAAAACCTTTGTCAGACATCTTTGATGACCCAGAAGTGCTGGATTATTTTATAGCAGAAAACGGCTCGGACTGCTGCTGCGAACCAGCGCTTTATCCGGATCTGGAACTTTGGCAATGCGCCGCCGGTCATCTCAATACAACGGAAGAAAAAGAATGTCACTGCTGCGGCCGGCCGTTTTTCCATATTTCTGTCTCGGATTATGTACAGCGAAAGAAAGAATACGAAGAGAAAAATGCAGCGAAAGCCGAAGCGGAGCGGTTGGAAACGGAAAAAAGAACACAGGCGCAAAAAGCCCGCACAAAAAAGTGCTTACGGATCGGAGCCCTTTCCGTTTTCACCGCCGCGCTCATCATTATGATTGTTCTCAGCGCGGTATTATGGATTCCTCTAAAGAAAGCGCAGTCCCTATATGATGCCGGAGAATATGAAGCCGCACTTTCGACCGCTGAAAAAATTCCCGGAAGCAACGCCCGGCAATTATCCGAATCCTGCTCCGCTCGGATAGAAGAAATCCGTTTGGAAAAGGAGGCGCAGGAAAAGGCCGAGCGCGAGACTGCCGTGCTGGACAGAGCACAGGCTTTTTATGATGAAGGACTATATCCCGACGCTGTGGAAGCGCTTCAAGGGTTCAGCTCACAACCAATTGATCAGCTCCGGGATGACTGCAAAAAGGCCATTGACGCACAGTTTCTTTCGGATTTGGAGCGAGCTTTTGTATACAGATTCAAGCTCGCCAATGATGACCGTTCTTATAAAGAATGCGTTGAAGCGGAATTAGATATTCTGGAAAAGTATTCAAAGTACAGCGGTCTGTTCTACAGCAGTATCATACAACAGAATGCTGAAAAATATATTGATGGCTGCCGTTCCGAGCTCGCCGGTATTCTTCCGGATGATCAGACAAATGAGGAATACCTCAAAGGAAACGCCGCCCGCTGGGAAGCACTGTATTATTTGTGTGAGAACAGCGACCTGTTTTCGGACAACGAGTATTTCCGGGCTTTTACTCTGGTGGGACATGCCTTTGATGAATTTAACTACGGATCAAGCAAAGCCCGATGGGATAAAGCGAGCCAATGCTATACCGTGCCTTATACGAACAGCACTCCCTACACAATAAACACCATATTGGAATACAGCGTCTATCGGGAAAACCGCTTGGTTTTCAGCGGCAAAACAGCCGTAACGATGAAACCCGGCGAAACCGTCAATATTCCTATGGAGCACCTTTCGGACTATTTAAACGCTCGTTCGGCGTCCATCACCACAGGGTGGGACCTTTCGATCGGTGACTGCCAGTTCTTTGACTCCAACGGAAGCCGTCTGCTCCCCAACGAGGTTTCAGAAGCATAAACCTTAAAACTACAGCAGGAAGCGCCGCCGGGGTTCCGGCGGCGCTTACTGCTTTCTTCACTTTTCCCATTGGGAGAGCATGGTGCGCATCCAGTCGGCAACATCCATGCGGTAAACGGCGTTGAGCGTTTCCGGCGCGAACACGTCCGCGGCCTCCCCCGCGGCGGCGATTCTGCCGTGGTCGAGCAGCACGCCGCGGCTTCCGTACATCCGCGCGAGCGAGAGATCGTGCACGACCGACACCACAGCGCGGCCGCCCTTGGAGAGCCACTCGCGTACAAGGGAGAAGATCTGCTTTTGATATACAAGATCGAGATGATTCGTCGGCTCGTCAAGCAGGAGCAGCCGCGGGTTCTGCGCAAAGAGCTGCGCGAGAAAGACGCGCTGCAGCTCGCCGCCCGAGAGCGTGAGCACGGACTGGCGCGCGATATGCGCCACGCCTGTCAGCTCCATCGCCTCGGCGACGCTCCGCTCGTCCTCGTCGCTCCGGCGGGAGAAAATACCGGGAGCGTAGGCATAGCGTCCGAGCCGCACGACCTCCTCCACGGAGAAGGCATAGCCGACCGTGTGGTGCTGCGCGAGCACGCCCATGCCGCGCGCAAGGAGATGGGCGGGCGTTTTCTGCACGTCCTTCCCTTCAAAAAGCACCGTTCCCGTATACGGCACGCCGCGGGACACGGCATTCACGATCGTGGATTTTCCCGCGCCGTTCGGCCCGATGAGCATGAGCCAGTCGCCGTCTTGCACGGAAAAGCTCACATCGTTCACGATCACGGCGCTGCCGAAGCGCACCGAGAGGTTTTGTACTTCCAGCATGCTCATTTCTCGCCCCTCCTTGTGCGGATGAAGATGACGACGAAGAGGATCGAGCCGATGAACGACGTGACGACGCCCACGGGCAGCTCGCGCGGGTCAAAGAGCGTGCGCGCGAGAAGATCGCACAGCATGAGGAAGATCGCCCCGCCGAACGCGCTCGCCGGGAGCAGCCGCCGGTGGTTCGGCCCGGTGATGAGGCGCACCATGTGCGGCGTCACAAGACCCACAAAGCCGATCGTGCCGCCGACGGACACGCACACGCCGATGAGCGCCGACACCGCGATCATCACCGTGAGCTTAACGCGCCGGACGTTCACGCCGATGTGCCGGGCGTTGTCCTCGCCGACGGCAAAGGCGTTGAGCTCGCGCGCGCAGCCGAAGAGCACGCCGCCGAAAACGACGAGCGCGCCGAGCAGCACAAGGACATGGACATACCCCCGCCCCGCGAGAGAGCCCATCGTCCAGAACGTGATGGACTGCACCTTATCCGGCGCGAACGTGATGACGAGCGAGAGAACGCTTGAAACGAACATCGAATAAATGACGCCGATGAGGATGATCGTGCCGGTGGAGAGCGAGCCGTCCAGCCGGTACGCAAGACCCAGAATGACGACGAGCGAGAGGAACGCAAAAAGCATTGCCATGCTCATCGTCCCGGCGAGCGGGATGCCGGGGAGCGTTATGCCGAACGCGATGGAGATCACCGCGCCGAGCGACGCGCCGGACGATACGCCGAGCGTAGAGCCGTCCGCCAGCGGGTTTTTCAAAAGGCCCTGCATCGCCGCGCCGCACACCGAGAGCGACGCGCCCGTGAGCGCAACGCACAGCACGCGCGGCAGGCGCACGGAGAATACGATCGTCGCGCTCATGCCCGTTCCCGTGCCGCGGCCCGCCAGGGCGTTCCACAAAAGGCCGAACGTCTCGCGCAGCGGCAGCTTCACGCTGCCGAGCGACACACACACGAGAAGCGTGAATACCGTCGCCGCGGCAAATGCCAGATACGCCGGAAGGCCAAACCCCTCCCGGCGTACCATGGTTTTATTTTCTTTTGGCTCAGGCCGCCTTGTCATTGGCCTCAACGCCGGCAATGAAGTCGGCGAGCATCTGCGCGCCTTCCGCCAGACGCGGTGCGGGGCGGGAAAGCTCGTTGTTCTGCAGATTGAGGATGGCGCCGTTCTTCACAGCCGTCACGTTTTCCCAACCGGCGCGGGAGGCGATCTCCTCTTCGGGCGTGGGGCCCTCGCCGGAGTACATGGAAATGGTCATAATATAGTCGGGGTTGCGCTCGAGCACCTGCTCTTCGCTGATCTCCGCCCAGCCTTCCACGTCGGCAAAGCAGTTCTTGAGACCGAGCAGCTCGGCGATCTCGTTCATGAAGGTGTTGGCGCCGGCCGTCCACAGACCGTACTCCAGCGGGGAGACCTCAAAGTAAATGGTCTTTTCGCCGTCGCCGCAGACGCCCTTGAGCGACTCAAACGTCGTCTTCATGCCGTCGATGACCGTTTCGGCTTCCTCGTTCTTGCCGAGCAGCGCGCCGATCATGCGGATGGCGGCATAGGTGCCCTCGATGTCCTGCGCGTCGGAAACGACAACGTGGACGCCGGCGTCCTCAAGCGCCTTGATCTGCTCTTCGGTCTGGGCCATCGTGCTCATAAGGAGCACCTGCGGCTCAAGAGCGATGATCTGCTCGATGTTGGTCTCATAGCCGGACTGCACGGAGGGGATCTCCTGCACTTCGGCGGGATAGTCGCAGTAGGTGCCGCGGCCGACGAGCAGGTCCATGCCGCCGAGCGCGCAGATGATCTCGCAGTCGGACGCCGTGAGCGCAACGATGCGCGTGGCGGGCTCTTCGAGCGTGATCTCGCGGCCGGTCATGTCGGTCACGGTGACGGAGGTATCCTCCGCGGGGGCTTCGGTGGCTTCCACGGGGGCCTCGGTAGGCTCGGCGGGAGCTTCCGTCGCGGTGGGATCAGCGCTCTGTCCGCAGGCGGCGAGCGAGAGCAGCATCAGGGCTGCCAATGCAAGAGCAAGGATCTTTTTGGCGTTCATTTCTTGAACTCCTTCTCAAAAAATATTCAAACAACCAGCCTTCCGGCGCAAAAACGCCGCCCCTCTCTCGGAAATGGCGGCGGAATCGGCAATGGATCGCACAGCTATACCCCGTCCCAGAAGCTCTCATGCGAAAACAGGTTTCCCGACTTGGCATCATCCTACTCAAGCCCCTTCCCGCCCTTCGGCAGTGGTACCGGCTTTTTTGTCCGCTTTACGGTTACTGGGATAGTCCGGAATTTGCATCCGTGTTCCCTCGGCGGAGTCTCCCCCGACGACGTCTTTCGACGCGGATCCACACGCTGTTTGTTTGTGGCCATACTATATCGGTTTCCTCGCCGGATGTCAAGGCGGCAAAACCGGCGCTTTCGGTATTTTACCAAAAAGCGCCGGTTTTCTTCTAAATTTTAATATACGCTGGTAAGGATCTCACCATAAGACGGATACGGCCACGCGGTGCGGTCCATGATGAGCTCCGCGCCGTCGGAAATTTCGCGCAGGATCTCCATTTCCGGCAATATCTCACCGCGGCAGATCTCCACGGCGGATTCGGTGGAGAGGCGTCCGTCGTCAATGCGGCGCACCGCCTTTTCCAGTTTTTCCGCGCCGTCCCAGAGCTTCGCCGCGCGCGCGGAGAGCTCCGCCGCCGCCGTTTTTTCATACCGGCAGGCGCTCTCGCCGCAGAGCTTTTTCTTTTCGTGCGCCGTGGCGGAAAGAGCGCCGGTAAAGCGGCTCACCGCGGGGAGTACATCCTTGCGCAGCATATCGAGCAGCGTGAGCGCCTCGATGCGCACCTCCTTGGCGTAGTGGTCGAGCACGATCTCGCACCGGGCGCGAAGCTCCGTTTCGCTGAACACGCGGTTGCGGCGGAAAAGCTCCGCGTTTTTCGCGTCGAGCAGATGCGGTACGCAGTCCGGCGTGGAGCGGTAGTTGCACAGACCGCGGCGCGCGGCCTCGCGCACCCATGCTTCTTCGTAACCGTTGCCGTTGAAGATGATGCGGCGGTGCTCACGGATGGAGCGCTTTATGAGCTCGTGCAGCGCGCTCTCAAAGTCCGCCGTGCCCTCCAGCTCGTCGGCATAGCGGCGCAGCACGTCCGCCACGGCGGTGTTGAGAATGATGTTCGCCTCGGAGATCGACTGCGACGAGCCGACCATGCGGAATTCAAACTTATTGCCCGTGAAGGCAAAGGGCGAGGTGCGGTTGCGGTCGCTCGTATCCTTCGGGAAGCGCGGCAGGACATGCACGCCAACCTTGAACTGCACCTTTTCGCCGGATTCATACGGCGTGCCGTTCTCAATGGAATCAAGAATGCCGGTGATCTCGTCGCCGAGGAACACGGAGAGGATCGCCGGGGGCGCTTCGCTGCCGCCGAGACGGTGGTCGTTGGATGCTCCCGCGACGGAGATGCGCAGCAGGTCCTGGTATTCGTCCACGGCCTGCAGAACCGCCGTGAGGATAAGCAGGAACTGCGCGTTTTCCTCCGGCGTGTCGCCGGGGTTCAGAAGATTTTCGCCGCGGTCGGTGGAAAGAGACCAGTTGTTGTGCTTGCCCGAGCCGTTCACGCCCGCGAACGGCTTTTCGTGCAGCAGGCACACCATGCCGTGCCGGTCCGCCACGCGCTTCATGCACTCCATGACGAGCTGGTTGTGATCGGCGGCGATGTTCACCGTGGAATAGACGCACGCGAGCTCGTGCTGCGCGGGGGCGACCTCGTTGTGCTCGGTCTTGGCCGGGACGCCGAGCCTCCAGAGCTCCTCGTCCAGCTCGCGCATGAACGCCGCCACGCGCGGCTTGATCGCGCCGAAATAATGGTCGTCCAGCTCCTGTCCCTTGGGCGGGCGAGCGCCGAGAAGCGTACGCCCGGTGTAGATAAGATCGGGGCGCTGCTCGTAAACGCCGCGGTCAATGAGGAAATACTCCTGCTCCGCGCCGGCATTCGCGCGCACGGCGGCGGTCTGCGTGTCGCCGAAGAGCTTCAGAATACGCAGTGCCTGGATATTCAGCGCGTCCATGCTGCGGAGAAGCGGCGTTTTCTTGTCGATGGCCTCGCCGCCGTAGGAGGCGAATACCGTCGGGATGCAGAGCACGCCGTCCTTCACGAAAGCGTAGCTCGTCGGGTCCCAGGCGGTGTAGCCGCGCGCCTCGAATGTGGCGCGAAGACCGCCGGAGGGGAAGCTCGATGCGTCCGGCTCGCTGTGGATGAGCTCTCGGCCCGAAAACTCCGGCAGCGCGCCGCCGTCCTTTGCCGGGGAGAGAAAGCTGTCGTGCTTTTCGGCGGTGATGCCGGTCATCGGCTGAAACCAGTGGGTATAATGCGTCGCGCCGCGCTCGATCGCCCAGTCGCGCATCGCCTCGGCGACGACGTCCGCCTCGGCGAGCGTCAGGCGCTTGCCGTACTGCCGGGCCGAGCGCAGCGCGCTGTAGATCTCCGCCGGGAGACGCTGCTGCATAACGGCATCCGAAAATACCATCGAGCCGAATTCTTCTGTCATACTGCTCATAAGCCCTGCCCCTTTTATAATTATATAGTAGATATCCGGGTGAAGACCCCCTTGGTCACGGCCGCGCCGTGCAGTCTCCCCTATCGTGGGGAGCCAAGGGGGTTTGCAGAAATCGATCTTGCCTCCCCTAACAGGGGAGGTGGCT
>ERZ1673738.1710-NODE-1710-length-31776-cov-7.299486_pt1 | contig 31776 bp, 22 predicted proteins | sample MGYA00580198_ERZ1673738 | MGnify/ENA primary metagenome ERZ1673738 (study PRJEB41218, sample SAMN15661784) | gut metagenome | host: Homo sapiens | place: Canada: London | collected 2015-08-20/2019-03-30 | study: EMG produced TPA metagenomics assembly of...
CAGTAAAAAAAACTGATTTTTGAATATAATTTGAACGTTTTACAGAAAACATGAACATTTTAACATAAGGAATGAAAATGGAACCATTGGAAAAGATTTTTGAATCGCATTTCGGCAGAAAACCCGCGGTGCTCTCCCGTGCTCCCGGACGGCTGGAGATTCTCGGCAACCATACGGATTACAATGAGGGCTATGTCCTGAGTGCCGCAGTGACGCAGGCGACCTCTTTCGCTATGGCTCCGAAGGAAGGTTCCGTCTGCACTCTTGTAGACTGTGCGCTTTCCGGCGAGTTTAAAATTGATCTTGACAATATGGATGCGCCCCGCAAGGGCGACTGGACAAACTATCTCAAGGGTGCGCTGGTGGAGCTGCGCCGCCGCGGTGTCCGGTTCGGCGCGTTCGATGCGGTGCTCAGGAGCACCGTTCCGCTGTCCGCGGGAATGAGCAGTTCCGCCGCGCTGGAAATGGCATTCTGTTTTGCTCTCAAGACGATTTACGGCATTGATCTTCCGAAAGCCGACTGGGCGAGGGTGGGGCAGGCTGTGGAGAATAAATATATGGGATTGCAGTCGGGACTGCTGGATCAGTTCAGTTCGATTTTCGGCAGGAAGGATGCGCTGATCCTCTGTGATTTCCGCTCGGTCGAGGTTCTGAAAAATGTGCCGATGCCTCCGGGATATTCGATTGTCGTGGCGAATACGATGGTGAAGCACAATCTCGTGGAGTCCGATTACAATAAGCGCCGCGAGAGCTGCGAACGCGCCCGCGATGCGATCCGCCAGGTCTATCCGCAGGTCAAAATGCTCCGCGATGTCGACCGGAAAATGCTGGAGTCCTGCCGTGACAAAATGGATGCGGTCGATTACCGCCGCGCCCTGCACGTGGTCGGGGAGGATGAGCGTGTGATGCGTGGAGTCGCGTTCCTTGAAAAAGGCGACATCAGATCTTTCGGAGAGCTTCTTTTCGAGAGCCATGAAAGCTCGCGCGTCAACTTCGAGAACAGTTGTCCCGAGCTGGACGCGCTGGTAGAGATCGCCCGTTCCATCCCGGACTGCCTCGGCGCCCGTTTGAGCGGCGGCGGTTTCGGCGGAATTACGATTCATCTTGTCAGGCACGATGCGGCGGAAGGTTACTGCAACCGTCTCAAAACCGCATATAAAGCCATGACGGGCAAAGAGACGCAGACGATTCTCTGTGACATCGGCGACGGCGCCAGTGCGCAGGCGCTCTGATCTTTTCCGTATCGGAAATGAATGAACCGGAAGAACGGAATGAACTCCGCTTCCGGTTTTTTATGTAAAAATCCGCATTTGACGGTAGAGCCCGTTCCGGATTCAAAAGTGGTCCAGCGGTGAACTGCCGGCCACGCATAGCGCGAAATCTCCGCCGGAGGGATTTTGACCCGCTTATGCCGTATACTGTTATCGGGCTTTCGTTATTTCCGTTTCATCCAGACCGTGAGTCTGTTATCCATAGAAAAACGGTTTCCGGCGGAGGCGTAATCACAGAGGAGCGTTCCGTCCGAAAGGCGTTTTACAAGGTGAAATTCGTTTCCCGGATTTTCCGTGTCTTGTGTAATGCCGTCTGCCGGAACGGGGCGGTTCACCTCGCCGAGACGGGAATCCTGTGCCAGCACGACCGGTCCCGCGAGATAGCCCACCCTGCTGATGTCAGGGGAAAACACCTGTTCCGGCGTAAGATCGAACAGGATTTCAACCCGGTCTGCATTGCTCCAGCTCCGTTCGAGAGCCAGATACTCGCCGGGGACTGCGGAAAGTTCTTTTCCGTTCAGTCGGAACACCGATCTGCCTTTCCACCAGCAGGGGATGCGGAAGCGGATCGTGAACCGTTCCGGTTCCTGTATGCAGAGTGTAATCCCGACGGTTTCCCGCCACGGATAATTTCCGCTGACTTCCAGTTCCGCAGTCTGTCCGCGAGGGGTATTGAAAGAGCAGGTGAGAGGCTCATAGGCATTGAGGACAATACCGTCATGGCTGCCGAGGACGGCGGTATAGGACGCCATGGCGATGCCTTCCGGCCCCTGCGCCAGACAGCAATCCTCCCCGAATCCGGGCAGTTGATCCGGAGCCGCTTTTTTGAAGCCGGCGCCGGAAAGCGGGGAGGGATTGGCGTGAATGTACCAGCTCCCGTCCGGTTTCATGGAGCCGAGCATCGCATTGTAGAAAGAGCGTTCCATGCAGTCTGCCGCGGTGGCGGATCCGGTCAGTTTCAGAATCCGGTCGCAGTAATGAAGCCATGTGGCTGTAACACAGGTTTCTCCGTGATTGCCGGAGTCGTCGCGAGTTTGCCGCATTGCCCCGTAATACCAGAATTCGCCAACGGTATCTTTGAGTCCCCCGCCTCCGGTGATGAAGATTTCCTGTTCTTTCACCATGCGGAAGAACTCCATCACGGATTCCAGATATTCTTCCTGCGGGTCCATGAGATGGAATTCCGAAAGCCCCTGAAAACAGGAGAGCATTTCATAGGCCTTGCCGTTTCCGATCTCCGCCGGAGGAATGTGCCTGCGTGCGGCTTCGAAGATATTGTGCTTCAGGGAACAGCCGGAGTCAACGATCCGGCGCGCATAGTCGCGGTAACGCTGTTCTCCGGTGGCGGCGGCGACTCCGCAGACCGCGCCGAGAATCGAACATGCGGCGAGCCCTTCGTGCCAGCCGTAATGCGGCATGGACTGCCCTGTGACCGGAATCTGCTGCATCAGATGGTCGAGCATGCCGCGGCAGGCGTTCAGCACCTGTTCATCATGCTCAATGAGATTGTAATAGCGAAGCAGGGCGAGAAGCACATACTTGCGTCCCCAGATGTCCCAGCCTTCGGTCTGTTTTTCTGCCGGATAAGAGCTGATGCAGCCGTCCGGTGTCTGTGTGGAAAGCATGTCGCGGACTGTGTCCCGGATTATTTGCAGGAGTTCGGCGTCCTGCGTTCCGTGCCATGCAAGAATTGCCGAGCGGACGATCTTTCCCCAGAATTCGCAGCGCCAGAGATTGTCTTTTTCATTCCGGAAGCGGAACGGATCGACCAGCTTTCTGTAATCGACTTTTTTGAGACGGTTGTCCGTGGTCAGCCTGAGCGCTTTTCCCATGACACCGTGAAGCCGGACCGCACCGGCGGGAAGAGAATGAAAACGATCCTGATTCATAAAACCTCCTGTTTTTGGATTCATGTTTCACTTACGCCTTAAGATAAAAGATTCCGTCTTTGAATTCTATAACAAACCGGAAAAAAAACAGGATGATTTATTCCGGTTTGAAACTCAGGCATCTTTCTGCTTCCGGCGGAAGGCCAGTGGAGAGGTCTTCATCTGTTTTTTGAACATCCGTATAAAATAAGAGGTGTCGTGGAAACCACATGCCTCGGCGATGTCCGTGACATTCATGTCCGGCTCGGAGACAAGGAGGCGGCAGGCTTCGCTGATCCGGAGCAGATTGGTATGGGCGAGCAGGGAGATTCCCATGTTTTTCGCAAAAAAACGGCTGACGCTGTTGGGCGTCATGTTCATGGTTCCGGCAATCTGCTCCAGTCGGAAAGGCGAACGGAAATGAACGGCAAGATAATTCGTCAGTTTCGAGAGCTTCTGCGCCGTCGTCCTGTTCATTTTCCCGAAATCATGGAGCTGTCCGGCTTTCCGGCAGATTTCAGAGAGAATCAGCAGTGTGCGGGCGTGAAGTTCCGCTGCATAACCGGGAGAGTGTCCCTTGAGCGAGCGGTAGATCGCGGTCATCATTTCCGCGATGCCCATACTGTTCGGGGCGGACAGATGGAGGCATTTCCCAGTGTTTTCCCGTTTCATGAAAATGTCTGAAAAATTGGCGTATTCATTCAGGGAATCAAGTTCCAGACGGGAAAACGCCCGGAAATCAACCAGAAGGTTGCAGGTGATCGCCTGATGAGTAATGCAGAACGTATGGAGCGTTTCCGGCGGAATGACATAAATATCGCCGGGTATGATCGGATAATCGGACCTGGCGATCGTATTGACGCCGCTTCCGCTTTGGATATAAAGGATTTCGGTATAATCATGGATATGGGGCGCTTCATAATATCCGGCAGGTGCGGACTGGCGGACAAGATGGAGGTGGAGTCCGGATGTCTTGCAGAAATCTTCGAGTTTGAATATCTTCATGAGTTTTTCCCGGTGAAAATAGAATTTGCCGTATCATACTCTCTGTTGCAGGAGATTGCAAGGGTGAACTGTCATATTCCCGCAGACATTTGCGGAGCATCCGCGATGCGTGGCGATACGCTTGAAGTTGCGGGAATAAGCTTTTCCTTTGCGCCAAAAATCCGGTTTTTGCGCCAAAAATCCGGTTGGCGGGCGTCATCTCCGGCTGTACTTTTAGATCACATCAAACAGTGGAGGATGTTATGAAAAAAGTAAAAGTCGGTTATTTTTCTCTGGTCAAAGGTTCCTGGATCAATGACAGGCTCGCCGGGCAGCGTACGGATGCCCTGAATATGTTGAATTCACTCGATATTGAGCTGGTCGACTGCGGGGATCTGATTCAGAATGAGGCGCAGGCTGCGGAGGCAATCGAAAAATTCGCAGATGCCGGAGTGGATTGCCTGGTTGTTCATTTCCTGACATTTGCACTGGGCGCCTGTGCGCCGTCCGCGGCGAAGAAACTTGGCGTGCCTGTGATTTTCTGGTCCGTTCCCGAACCCCCGATGCAGGGCGGCCGCCTTCAGGCAAACAGCTTTTGCGCGACCAACATGAATGCGCACGCTTTGTGGCGGATGGGGCTGAACTACTCTTTTGTTTATGGCGATCACAATACGGTAAAAGAGAAGCTGATGGAAAAGTTTCTTGTGGTCCGCGCGATCCGTGAACTCGGAAGACTTCGCATCGGTTCCGTCGGCGGGCGCGTTCCCGGCTTCTATACATCCAATTACGATGAATTGGCGCTTTGCGCGAAATTCGGGGTCGAAACCGAAAAAATCACCCTGCTGGAAGTCGTGGACCGGGCGAAGAAGATTCTCGAAGGTTCCGTTGATCCCGTTTGCGAAGCGGCGGATAAAGTCAGGATCAAGGATATCACCAGCGAGGAACAGCGCAAGCTGAAAGCTCTTTACCAGGCGCTGGAAGAAACAGCCGCGAAATACCGGCTCTCCACCTTTGCACTCCGGTGCTGGCCGGATGTGAACGATATTTACGGGCTTGGCATTTGCGCGTTGATCGGGATGCTGAACGAGACGAAATACATCACGGCATGCGAGGGGGATGTTCTCGGCGCGGTTGCAATGAAGCTCGGCGAATGGCTTACGGACGGCGCGATTCCCTTTTTCTGCGACTGGATTTATTTTGATGAGAAAGAAAATACCGGAGTCGTATGGCACTGCGGTGCGGCTGCTCCGTCTCTCTGCCGCGGCGGATGCACTCCGCAGTTCTGCAAGTCTTCGATCATCGACGGCGGCGGTGTCAAGGGAGTGACCTGTGAATTTCCGCTGAAACCCGGCCGCATTACGATGATGCGTCTCGGAGAGACCCGGGAACAGGGAAAATACCGTCTTTTTGTCGCCTCCGGAACGGCGCTGGACACGGATCAGATTCTGCGCGGCAATCCGCTGAAAGTGAAGTTTGACCGTCAGGTTTCTGAAATGGTCGATACGGTGATCGGCAACGGTATCGAACACCATTATGTCGTGGTTCACGGAGACATCACGGACAAACTCAAACAGTTTGCCGAATGGATGGATATCGAAGTATTGTAAAGCCCCGGAAAAGATACTCATAAAAAAAGCACGGCATCAGGAAAGACGCCGTGCTTTTTCATATTCTGATCACTGTCAGGGATCGACGATTGCGAAAAGCATGCAGGTGTGGGATGCCAGTTTGTCGCCGACATACATGAAACCTTCGCCTTTGCCGAATTTTGATTTCCCGTCGGGAATATCGACTTCAAGGCGGAGCTGGTCGCCGGGGAAGACCGGAGCGAACATTTCGGATTTGTCAATGCCCATGAAGTAGGCGATTTTTCCCTTGTTGTTTTCATTGGAAAGCATATAAATTGCCCCGACCTGCGCGATGATTTCCGCCTGGACCGCACCCATGAGCACGGTATAGCCGTCTTTGTACTGACGGAAGATCGGCTCACTTTCCGTGGTGTTCTTGACGCCTGTCACATGGCTGCCTTCGATTTTGGAGACATAGTCCACAAACAGGAAAGGATAACGGTGCGGAATCAGCCCCATGATCTGATTGACGCTCATGACGCTGCTTTCCCCTTTATCGAATTCATTATACGGCATGATCGGTTCCGCCGCCGTGATCTTCGGGCGGATTGCGACGATTCCGTTCGCATTGCATGCGACGCCGGAATTGTTCTTGACCGTGGCTTTGAATTCCGCACTGTCCGTGCCGATATTGGAGAGTTCGACTTCGATGACAAGGCGGTCGCCGGGGTTGTTGGGGCGGCGGAACTTGATTTTATGAAGCTCCTTGATGTAGAAATCACCCTTGCGTTCCGGATCAAGACGCTTCCAGAGACCGACTTCGGCGAGCTGCGCGATCGCTTCGACCTGAAGCACTCCCGGCAGAATCGGGTGTCCGGGGAAGTGCCCCATGAAACAGGGTTCGTTCATGGAGATGGACTTGAGGCCGATGAGTTTGTTTTCGCTCTCCGCAAAGACCCGGTCGAGCAGGAGCATGGAGGGGCGGCAGGGCAGGATATCTCTGAGGGCGGAAACGCCGATAATTTCTCCTGACATAACATTTTCCTTTCTTTATTTTTGTGCGGTTTCCCGGGCAAGCATAAGCTTTGCAAGCTGCACATTCGTGGAATGGCCGGGTTTGATTGCAATGACATGGGCGCGGACTCTTTTTCCGGTCAGATAGAGGTCGCCGACCATGTCCATGATTTTATGTCTGACGAGTTCGTTGGGGAACCGCAGACCGTCGTTGCTGATGATGGCGCCGTCATGAAGGATCACCGCATTATCGAGGCTTCCGCCTTTGGCGAGCCCCGCGGCGATGAGTTGCGCGAGGTCACGATATGCGACGAAAGTCCGGCACGGTCCCAGTTCCTTCTCAAAGTTTTCAGGCGTGACTTCCAGGCTGTAGAACTGTGTGTCAAGCGCCGTCTCGCCAAATGCCACGGTGCAGGAGATTTTGAATGTGTCGGACGGCAGGACAACCATTGAGGTAGCCCCGTTTTCGACATAAAGCGGGACATCGGTCGTCCAGAACTGCGCCGGAGCGTTCTGTTCCTGAATTCCAGCTTCTTTGATCATTTTGAAGTAGGGACCCGCAGACCCGTCCGCGACCGGAGGTTCGGCATTGTCCATCTCCACATATGCATTGTCCACGCCTGCCGCATGAAATGCCGCCATGATATGCTCGACGGTGACGACGTATGCCTTGGAGGGGGCGGCAATCGTCGTGGCGCGGCGGACATCGATCACATTGGGTGCATAGGCTCTGACTTCCGGCGCGCCCGGCATGTCCGTTCTCCGGAAAACGATTCCGGTATTTTCCGGGGCGGGTTTCATTCGCAGATGAATGCGGACGCCCGTATGGAGAGCGATTCCGCTGATTGCCGCCTCGCTTTTGATCGTATTCTGCATTTCCATGTTTCCGACTCTCAATTTTAAATATTTGAAAAATTTCTGTAATTTAACTCCAAGAACGCATGATTACCAGCTAACAAGCGTTATATTTAAGAAGATAGATACTGAAAATTGCATATTTTTTGAAAAAAACGGGTTTTTTATGGATGATAAAATAAAAATTATCGTGATCCTCGGTCCGACGGCGTGCGGGAAAACGTCATTTGCGGTCCGCCTTGCCGCGCAGATCGACGGTGCAATCGTGAGCGCCGATTCACGCCAGCTTTATCGCGGACTCGACATCGGGAGCGGAAAGGACATCGGGGAATACACGCTTCCTTCCGGCGAAACTGTGGAGCATCATCTGATTGATATCGCGGAGCCTGATTATGAATACAATCTGGCTGAATTCATGCGTGACTGCCGGAATGCGGTGCAGGACATCCATGCGAGAAAACGGATACCGGTGCTTGCCGGCGGCAGTGCGCTGTATCTCGACGCGGTTCTGCGCAATTATTCACTTCGGGGCGGAGCGCCGGACCCGGAGGAACGCAAAGCCCTGCGCTCCATGAGCACCGGAGAGCTTCAGGAGAGACTGCGCGGGCTGGAACCGGATTCCGGTATTCTGCACAGCGAACCGGAAAACCGGACGCGTCTGATCCGCCGGATCGAAATCCTGACGAAACGGCCGGACGAATCTCTGCTTGCGGAAGCGAATGCGCCGTCTTCCGGCTGGGAGTTTCTTGTGATCGGTGTTCTGCGCGACCGTCAGGAGGTGCACCGGCGGATTGAGGAACGTCTGGACGCCCGTCTGAATGCGGGGATGCTGGACGAGGCGCGGTATCTTCATGATGTCAGGGGCATTTCCTGGGAGCGCCTGGAATTCTTCGGACTGGAATACCGTTACATGGCGCTTCATTTGCAGGGAAAGCTGACTTACCGGGAAATGCGGGATCAGCTTCTGATTAAAATCCGCCAGTTTGCGAAACGGCAGGACTCATGGTTCCGCAACATGGAACGCAACGGCGTTCCGATCTACTGGTATCGTCCCGACGCTTTTGACGGCGCACTGGCATTGTGCCGGAATTTTCTGGCGGGGAAAGAGCTGCCTGAACCGGGATTCAGGCTTTCGGAAACATTTTACGGTCCGAAAGCCTGACGGAATACGGTTTGCAAGAATGCAGCGGCGGACTGCCTGCCGCTGCTTTCGTTTATGGTTCCGCATTATGCCGGATTTTCAGGGAACGCAGTTTGCCGTTGAAAAAGTTCAAATGATATTTTCCTGCGTTCTTGTTATTGCCGATAATACCGCCGAAGATTGCCGCCGCCGCTTCCGCCGCTCGCCGGGCAAACGGAACGCTGCGAGTTTGCCCGTTCACGGAAAAAATCATTTTTTCCAAGTCGTAACTGATTTTTACCCGGTTCCAGTGTCCGCACGGAAACGGCAGTTTTACCGGAAGTTCATAGTAACGGCTGTTGAAATTGACTCCCATGCCTGCGAAGGATGCCCGGAGATATCCGTCCACGATATAAGTATCCAGCGAACTCTGGTCAAGTGCCGCATGCCGGAACAGCGCCTGATTGGCGGCTGAATCCGTTTTTGCTTCAAATTCGAGTGTGAAAGGACCTGTCGGGAAGGCGTCCATCGGAAATACCAGATAGTTGGCAATTCCGTCGAATTGCAGAATCCAGTCTGTACCTTCGCGATGCCATTCCGGCGCCGTTGTTTTTGTATTTTTCGGCAGACTGCCGAAACACATGGGATAAAGATACTGGAAGCCGCCGCCCAAACCGGCGTCCTGCATCCGCGAGGCGGCATCGGTCAGCCAATTGCCGTAATCCGGTTTGAAACGATAGTCAATTGCCGTAATCCTGCTTGACGGCACTTGCAGTGTCACCACTTTATGTTTCGAGGCGGAAAAAACGTTGAATTGTTCTTTCTGCACACCTTCCTGCTCAGGAAATACGGGTTTGGAACGCCAGATTTTTCCGGAAACCGTTATGACCCGCAGCTGGAAACATGGCTGTGGACGTTGCGCTGTAATTACTGTATCAAAAGATGCTTCGGGACGGTTCCAATGCACCGGATGATCTCCCAACGTCTCCTGAACGGAATATTTAACCTGAGTCTGCCCCGCCAGTTCGCAGGCATAACGCTTTTTCTCCAACAGCTCTTTTACTGCCAGTTGCGCAGCACCCATTCCCTGAATGTCCAGTTTGATTACTGCGTCAACTGCGTTTTTCGGAATCCCAAGCAGCATGGAGCTTCCATTCTTCCAGAACAGAAGATTGCCTGTCACATGGTCTCCCTGTTTTTTCCATCTGCCGAACCCCGCATAGGGGCGTCCCCAGGGCTGATACAGAAAATCCGTCACCCCCGGAACCGACAGTGTAACCGGATGCAGTGCATCTTTCTTCGCGGAGAACTGAATACGCAGCAGATGGTATTTTTCCGGCGCGAAACGGTTCTCCCTGTCCAGTGCCCACACTTCTCTTTCCCCGTCCAGTATTTCCACCGAAGCCAGCGGTTCCGTCGCTTTCAGTTTGCCACGGACACGATAGCGGGATTTCCCCAGAGCTTCTGTTTGGAAATCAATCGTGACGGGAGTTGCCAGATCCCGCAGGGGGTGCCGGATTTCTTTGAAGTTCCAGCCCTCCGAAGCATTGAGGCGGGTACAGGGCAGGGTGTCGAAGTTCAATTCTTTCCCTTTATATATGATTTTCAATTCCGGAATCACAGCCTGGTGATCCGCCAGTTCCTCGCTGGGTACCTGATAAGTCACCGCAGTCAACTGATTGTATTGAAAACGGTCCGCCGCAAATGTATGAAGTACCTTGCCCGACTGATTTTTCAGGGACAGTTCAACTGTATATGCTCCTTTGTCAGTTGTATCGGGTATATGAAGCAGTTCAATCCGGTATTTTTCTCCGAGTTTGACTGTCTGCCGGACTGATACCAGCAGATTGGGGATGGTTGTGTCATCTCCGGGATTGGGCGTTGCCGGCAACCCCTTCAGGAGACGGGCATAGAAGCGGATCAGGCGCTGAAGCGCACGGGAGTTTGCCACCGTGGGCTGGAAGCTGGTATTTTCATTGACTTCGTTCCATTCCACCAGTGACAGGATATCCGGATTCATCAGCAGTGCGGTATCCATTGCTTCCCGCAGTTGAGAGGTTCCGAGTTCTGCTTCGTTGATTCCGCTCATGTGTCCGATATAACCATGACGGATATTTACGCCGAGCAGTTTTTTCCGGTTTTCCGGTTCTTTGTAGATTTTCTCCATCAGCGGGGCAATATACTTCTTGTCCAGTTCCGGGTAGAAACGGCGTTTTAAGGTATATTCCCCTTGGGGATTCCGGTCCATGTGGAAATTCGCCAGAATAAGGCCATCGGCATAATTCAGTTTCTTCCGGATTGCCTGACCGGTTTTCTGCAATGTGCTGTCGGAAAGTTTTCCAGTGCGGTTGTATTCCGCAAAAACGTCCAGCCAGATATCATCGAACAGCAATACATTGGAAAAACCGTCCGCCGCAAGACGGCTCCGGATTTCCCGGAAGTTTTTTTCCGGAATAGAAACATAACTGAAAAGCGGAATTTTGCCGTCGATCCACAGTGTATGGGGGCTGCCCGCCGCCAGTTTGACGGTTTCCAGATAACGGGAGTAAGGAATGCCTGTGCTCCAGGCGATTCCGGACATAAAGCTGAAATTTTGGATCTTACTCTGCTTCACCCAGTCCAGAACAGTTTTATAACGGGTGGCGTAAGCGTTGGCAAGCATGGTGAAGCCTTCGATTTCGTATTCCTTCGCCGCTTCCATATCACGCCTGAACGCGTTGAGCTGTCCCGCCGCGCTGTCGCGGAATTCACGGTTGTGGTAAAGGGGGCGGTCGATCCACTCCTCCAGATAATTGCCGTAAAGATCATAAGGTTGGATCCGGGCATAAATCATCGTATAAGGCGTTACCCGGGGACGGGAACCGATTTTCAAGGGAGAAGTGACTTCCGTCCGCTAGAATGTCAGTGTGCTTCCCTTGTCTTCCGCCCATCCGTTGCCTGAAAACAGGACAGCCAGTAAAAGTCCGAGCCATTTCATCATTTTCAGTCCCTTTCATAATATTTGCGTTCATACAGCAGAGAGTAGGTTTTGCGGACATAGCTGACATGCCCGTCCACCCAGAGGAAATTGGCTCCATTGTTATGTATTGTCAGAACATTGCTCGGATTGGAGCCGGAGGGCAGGGTGAGCCGATAGAAAGCATTGGTCTCTCCCAGAAGAATTTTTTCCGACGGACGTTTCACCTGCCGGTAAAGTGCCGGTGTCCAGGTGCCCAGTCCGATGACACTGTAGGAGGAACCGATGTGATTGCCGTTTTAGCCGTAGTGGACATATTGATAGCGTGAATTGATCGCAGGATTGCTGACCAGTTGATCGCAATACAGTTTATTCGCCCCCACCTGCTTCAAAATACTGTTGCAGATATAGATGCGGTTATTGCTGATATAACTCAGGTCTCTCATGCCTACTCCCCAAGTCCAGGTGGACTCCGGTACCGGCGTGCCTGTCCAGCCCATTCCCGTGTATTGCAAGGGAATAAAGCTGTCATTGAAATCTCCCAGATAAGAAACGAACGCCGTGCTGAGCTGGCGCAGATTGCTGAGACAGGCGGTCTGTCTCGCTTTTTCCTGTGCCTTGCTTAATGCGGGCAGCAGCATCGCCGCAAGAATCGCGATGATCGCAATTACGACGAGGAGCTCGATCAGGGTGAAAAATCCAGGTCTTTTCATAAAAAAGGAACCTCCGTTTTGGTGTTTAAATAATATTTGATTTCATTGATCATGATTCCGATGTGAGTTGCCATGAATTCCTCCGTGTCGCTCAGTTCATTATCCCGCCAGAAAGCCCGTGCCTCCTCTTCCCATTGCTCCGCTTTCGGAAGCAGTTCCGCAAACGGGAGGATACAATTCCTGTGAAACATTGTCTTATCCCTGCCGACGAATTTCCCGACCTGTTCCAGACAGGTTCTGGTACTGCGGTGAATCAGAAGCTGTTTCTGCAGTGACTGATACCGCAGCGCCAGATTCCACCATCGGCGCGATTCAACTTCAATGGCGCCGTCTGCCGGAAGCTCCAACATTTCCGTCGCCGCCCGGTCCAGCTCATCCGGCACATCCTGTTCCATGATTCTCGCGAGGCGTTCCATGAATCCATGCCACGGGTGCCGTTCCCATCGCTCCGGATTTCCGCCTGCGATGAATGCCGGCAAAGCTCCATGCCACGGCCCGTAAATATTCCACAGACTGGCTCCGCGGGTCCATGTGGTATGAATCATCCCGATGTTCTTTTCCATCGCCCAGCGATTCCATGCGCTGACGTTCCGGACCCGGCTCTCCGGTTCGCTCTGGACCCGGTAGCAGTGTTCCCACCAGCCGGTCATCACGCCGGAGGCGCCCATGACCTCATGCCCGCATTCCAGCAATGCTTCAGTCGTCTCGTAAGGCGGAGCGCCGTCATACTGCCAGTCTACAAGAATCGTTCCCACAGGAAGTCTGGCTGCCACATCCGGGCGCTTTTCCCGCCAGAACATGTCCGCCCAGATCAGCGGGCGCCATCCCTTTTCCAAAACGTAATTGCATAGCCTGGAAACGTGCTCCCCATACAATTCCATTTTGTCATGCAAACTGCACTTTCCGCACTTGCCCATATACCAGGTCTCATCCGCCCCCAGATGCAGGAAACGGCTCCCCGGATGCAGGCTTGTGACCTCGTCAATCCATTTTTTCAGACGCGGAAGCACTTCCGGATGCAACGGGCAAAGCTCGCTGCTGACTCCGTTTTCCCGCCATCCGCTGTACCGCTCATGTTTCAGAAGCCATTCCAGATGCCCTTGAATTTGAATCAGCGGCACCGTTTCCAGCTCCAGTTTCCGACAGGCGTCCATCAGGCGCCGCTGTTCCTGAATGGTGTAGCCGCCGCGCCATGTACCCGGCCAGCTCTGCCACGGAATCCGGTCGTCGTATTCCCAGACGATGCCGTCATATCCGCAGTCTTTCCAGAATTCCAGTTGTTCCAGCAGTTTCCCCACGGAAGGAATTGCTCCTTTCAGATCCAGATGGAGCCAGTTGTTTTTCCGTTTCCCGTTCATTGCTTGCAGATGCTTTCCGTAACTGTTTTGATATTGTGCCTGTTCCCCGCGGGAGCGCAGGATTCCCGGACTGACAATTCCACTTTCATCAGGCTGACTTGTGTCGGCGCGTCCGGATGCGCCATCCGGTGGAACAGGGTCTCCAGCAGTTTTTCCACCAGTTGCCGTATGTCGCCGCCATTGGTCGTAACCGCCGGAAAACTGTAACGTCCTTCTTCGATGTTGTCGAATCCGATGACGGATAATTCCGCGGGGACGGAGATACCGGTTCTTGCGGCGGCATTGAGTGCTGCCAGCGCAGCCATATCGTTTTTTGCGATCAGGGCAGTCGGTTTGTCTGGCCGGCTCAGCAGGTTCATCGCCGCCTGATAGGCGTCAGCCAGAAATCCGGAACACTCCGCCATCCACTCCGGACGGACTTCCAGCCCCGCTTCCGCCATAGCTCGAATGAAAACCGGGTAACGCGGATCGTGCGGCTGAATTCCCAGACAGCCGATCTTGCGGTGCCCCAGCCGCAGAAGATAGCCCAGGGAGTTGCGGATGGCAGTTTCATAATCAAGCAGGACACAGTCATAATCTTCCTGCTGCATACCGTAAATCACCGTAGGAATTTCACGCGGGAACAGCGCCGGATTGTCATGAGTCGTGATAATGCCGTCCACTCCTCTGGTCAGAATGGCGTCATAGGCTTTTTCCACCTCCGAATCATCGTTCCAGAACGCATAGATTCCGGCATAACCGCGGGAAAGGAGCTGCTGTTGCAGTTCAGCCATCATCGCCGCATAAAAACGGTCGCGTGTCGAATACGCCAGAACCCCGATGGCAAAGCTTTTGCGCGTGATCAGACTGCGGGCTGTCAGATTCGGGCGGTAGTTCATCTTCTTGACCAGATTCAATACCTGTCTGCGCTTTTCCGCTGAAACCCGGATTGATTTGCTGCCGTTCAGGACAGCTGATATGACCGAGGGGTCCACTTGCGCGACCCGCGCGATATCCCGCATTGTAACAGCCATTTTTCCTCCGGTTTTTTATTGTGATCATTCGTTTGATCATTTATATTATATGCGATAATGCGCGTTTTGTCAATAGGGGATTGCCGAAAAAACATATTTTTTTGCTGGAGGCGGGAATCCGGTAAAATTCCCAAAGCCGGCAAGCCTGTCTGCCGGTGATGCATTGTCTCTGAATGTTTTCAGGAGGCGGAGACAAAAAAACGGCATACAGCGCAAATCCGCTGTATGCCGGGCAGTTGTCAAACAGCCTGCGGACAGGCTCAGTGATATTTCGGGAGCATATTCCCGTGAGCTTCGATGAGGTCGTCGCACATGGCGATGATATCGTCGATATTGAGTTCCGAGCTGGTATGCGGATCAAGCATTGCCGCATGGTAGATATGCTCACGTTTGAGTGTGAGAGCCGCTTCGATCGTGAGCAATTGAACATTGATGTTGGTCATGTTCATGGCGGCGCACTGCGGCGGAAGAGCTCCGACGTAGGTTCCCTGAACGCCGTTTGCATCGACGAGGCACGGAACCTCGACCACCGCATTGGACGGCAGGTTCGTGATAAGACCGTTGTTCATGACGTTGCCGCCGATCTGATAGGGCGTATTCGTTACGATCGCATTCATGATGCCGGAACCGTATTCTCTGGAGAGCTTATGGTCGAGTTTCGGGTTGCCGCAGATATCTTTATACTGTTTCTTCCAGTTGTTGATCTGGTTGACGCAGCGGCGCGGATACTCATCCAGCGGGATGAAGTATTCGTCGATGAGTTCGGGATAAGCCGCCTTGATCCAGTAGGGGGCGTATTCGGCGTTGTGTTCGCTGGATTCGGTGACGTAATAGCCGAAGCGGTTCATCATTTCGAGGCGGATCAGATTGCCGTGCTTTTCCTTGCCGCCGCGATATTTACTGACGATCTTCGGACCGAGCTTGCGCATCTGCGGATAGACGTCCTTGCCGTCTTTCGTGAGTTCGAGAAGCCATGCCATATGGTTGATGCCGGCGATCTTCGTGCGGTAGCCGAGGTCTTCAAAGGGACCGTCTTTCTTTTCATCGTAGAGATTGAGCGCCATCAGAAGTGACTGTGCACAGACCTGAACCGAGTGGCAGAGCCCGACGGTTTTGACGGAGGTCCCGCGGAGCATTGCGCCGGTGAGCATCGCCATCGGGTTGGTATAGTTGAGGAACCATGCATTCGGGCAGACTTCTTCCATATCTCTGGCGAAATCAAGCATGACGGGGATCGTGCGGAGCGCACGGAAGATGCCGCCGATGCCGAGGGTGTCCGCAATGGTCTGGCGCAGCCCGTATTTTTTCGGAATCTCGAAGTCGATCACAGTTGAGGGCTCATAGCCGCCGACCTGAATCGCGTTGACCACGAAATCGGCTCCCTTGAGTGCTTTCTTACGGTTGGCGACGCCCAGGTGCGTCGTGATCTTCGCGCGCCCGCCGTTGATGTTCTGGTTGAGCGTCGTGAGCATCTTTTCGGATTCGATGAGACGTTCCTTGTTGATGTCGTAAAGTGCGATGTGAGAATCTTTCAACGCTTCTCTGCACATGCAGTCGCCGAGCACGTTTTTGGCAAATACCGTACTGCCGGCTCCCATGAATGTGATCTTGGCCATTTTTGTTTTTTCCTCTTTAGTTGATGAGTAACTGTGAAACTCTCTGATATAAAAAATATAAGGGGGAAAAGATAAAAAGAAAGCCTTTTTTCTCTAAAAATATAAAACTTATGTGCTAATCATGGTAATTTTGTGCTGCAATGCGGATTTTACCGCCCTGATCTGCGGATTATGGAAAACAGCCGCCCCGGGAGAGGATCAGGCGCTTTCCCGGATTTTCAGGAAAGGAAGCAGACGTACACGCACGGGGGTCAGGGCAAGATCCTGATTCGTGATCTTGTCGATGACCTGCCTGGCAAGCTGTTTGTAGTCGAGAATGATCGTCGTCAGTTGCGGATAAAGCTGTTCGCCGACAGGCAGCCCGTCGCATCCGCAGACCGCCACATCTTCCGGAATGCGGATGCCGCGTTTCAGGAGGGCGCGGTAGACGCCGCCCGCCATTTCGTCATTCGTAAAGACCGCATCGAATTTCACGTTCCGCTTCAACAGGGATTCCACCGCGTTTGCCGCCGCCGCTGCCGTAAAGTCCGTATAGCAGATCAAACTTTCGTCCGCCTGAATTCCGGCACCGGACAGACTGTCACGGTAGCCTGTCTCGATTTCCCGGGTGAAGAAGTGTTCTTTCGGCCCTGAAACGAGAGCGATCCGGCGGTGTCCGGAGGAGAGGAAATGCTTCATTGCCAGAGCCGCCGCACGCGTGTTGTCGAAAGAAAAGGAACTGTAAACGGATTCGATCACATCTTTTCCCGTATCGTCCAGCAGGATTGCGCCGGGCAGGGCGGTCAGCAGGGAACGGCGTTCCTTTTCACTGAAATTGCCGATGATCAGGCTGGCTTCCACATCCGCTTTCCCCGCGGTCGCAAGCATTCGCGTGAACTCTTTGTAATTGCCGTCGGAGACACGTATGATGCATTCGTAACGTTTCGAGGCGAGCAGACGCACCAGCGACAGGGTAAGTTCCGAGTGGAACCGTCCCATTCCCTCTCTGCCTTCCCCTGCGATGATCTGGACGGGACGCGAATGAAGCTGTTCATGAAGCGTCGCCTTCCGTCCGGCGCGGGTCGTGCGCAGATAACCGAGGCGCGCCGCAACTTCAAAGATACGCTTCCGGGTCTCCTCGGAAACCGTCGGGAGCTGGCGCAACGCACGGCTGACGGTCATGGGGCTGACGCCGCATTCCGCCGCAATGGAGTCCAGAGAGATGCTGTTCTGTTTCTGTTTTATCATAATATGGTAAAAATATCACGCAAACGGTAAAATTTCAATGATTTTTTTCTTTCAGGGGTTGTTTTCTTCTAAAAAAAATACTATAATTAACAATATAAATGTTAAATCTAACATAAAACCTTAAAACATGGAGATTTGTTATGGGCTACCTGATCAAAAGTGAAAGTGAAAACCGTCTCGCCGCAGTGAGGAAGATTCTCGAAGAAAAGAACCTCGATCTTGCGCTCGTCTATTACGATGAGTTCAATATCGGCAACGGCTGGTATCTGACCGGCTGGTGCCCGCAGTTTGAGAGCGGCGCGGTGCTTGTGCCGCGCAGGGGCACGCCGCTCCTGCTGGGCGGTCCCGAGAGCGAACCGTTCGCGAAACAGGACAGCGCAATCACCGAAACGCGCAACTTTCCGGTATTCATGGTTCCGGACGAAGAGTATCCGGCGGCGACGATCATCGACTTTCCGCATCTGTTTGCCGAACTCAATGCGAATCTCGGCGCCGTGAAACGCATCGGCATTGTCGGCGGCGACCGGATGCCCTACGGATGCCACAAAGGGATTATGGACGGCTTCGTCGGGGTTGAAATGGTCGACATCACTTCAGAATTCCTGAACCTGCGCTACCATAAGTCGTCCTGGGAAATCGAGCAGATCCGTGCCGCGTTCCAGTTGGCGGACCTCAGTTATGAAGCCATGAAAGAGATGATCAAAGTCGGCAATACCGAAATTCAGGTTGCGGCGGCGGGCGAATATGCGGCGCGCAGCCGCGGCGCGACGGGCTTCGGTTTTTCGGCGATTGTCGGCAGCGGCAAACGCGGAAATGCGGTCGTTCCGACTGCCACGGCAAAAGTGATGGAGGACGGCGAACTGGTGATGATCGGGATTGCACCGAAGATTCGCGGCTATGCCGGCGTGGTCGGCGATGCGCTTCCCGTAAACGGAACTTATTCTGCGAAACAGATCGAGTGCATGAAGTATCTGCGCGAGGCGTTCTGCCTGACGAAAGAGATGTTGAAAGTCGGGCTGACCGGGCGCGAGATTGATGCTCCCGCGCGCGCTTATTTCAATAAGCACGGCTTTGAAAAGAACCTGGTCTGCCCGTTTGTGCATACGATCGGTTTGAATGAGGCGGAGTGTCCTTTCTTCGGACCGAACAGCGACGATGTGCTGGTTCCGGGAATGACGGTTTGCGTGGACGTGAGTTTCTTCGGGCATCCGGAGTTTAACGGCGTCCGTATTGAGACCGGCTACGAGATCACGGACAAGGGCGCCGTTCCCTTCAGTCCGAAAATGGATAAGCTTCATACGGATCTGGATCACTTCTGATTTGCGCCCGGCGAATGAACATGACAGGGACGGGATTGCTTTCCGTCCCCGTCAGACATCATTTCCTGGTTATGATGCCCGGATTTGATTGCGCAGTCTCTTGATACGGAACAATGCCGATGTTGTGAGCTGCAGAAAAAAGTGATTTGCTTCTTTACCGGATGGTTTGATACCGCGATGTTCTGCATCGGGCAGTTCATCAGGATAATAAAGTTGAAAAATCTTTATTTATAATAATATTTCTATTGACAATGCAGTAATTTAAATTATAATATTAATGAAACGGGATGGGTTTTTTGCAGCGGTATCGCATGGAATAGTTTCCGATTCATGAGCAGGGGTGTTGTTTCCGGATTCCGGGGAGAATGGCGGAGTATGGGTTTTCTGCTGTTATCCGTTGCGGTGTTGTACAGGGAAAACGCCGTTTTTCGTTTTGGATTTGATGTCCGGGAACTCGGTCATTTTGAGGTTGGTTTATAAATATATGATTACAATTCAGGGACAGACAGCAATTTCAAGTTGGATTCTTCCGCAGGATGCCGGACTGGATTGTCTTATTTCGGTTTCCTGTAAGTCCGAGCACATTCTGTCGCCTGCTTCTTTCCGGGTATCCATTGCGAAACCGCTTTCCGGGTTTGAGTATTCCAGAACGTTGGATATTACCGCCGCCGGGAGTTTTATCATTCTCAAATCCTGGCAGGCGATGAATCATATTTATATCACAATTTCTTCTTTTGTGAAACAGATACGGAGAAAAGCGGACGGATTTTTCTATTTCGCCCGTATTTTCATCAGACGCTTCCAATTGGATATGTTCGTTTTACTGAGACAGTGAGATTGATTTCATAATGAAACAGAATCGACAAGATAAAAACACAACAGGCGCCCGTCCGGCATCCCGGATGGACGTTTGTTGTGTTTTTATGTTATGCAGATCAAAATTATATAAAAATCAAGGAGATGTGGAGGAGCATAGATACTGTAATTTTTGTTGACAGAATGTCACAGAGCACGAAACAGATTCAGGGACATTGATAAGGAACTGTTGAGTGCGATATTTTTGATAAAGTGGATAATTGAATAAATTTTATATGAGAGGAAAGTTATGGCGGATTTAGTGATTTCTACATTGGAAGAACTCAAATCTTTTCGTGATGAAGTAAATGCAGGTAATACTTTTGCGGGAAAGACTGTAGAACTGGCGGCGAATATTGACTTGATGAGTGAGGAGTGGACTCCGATCGGAAACGATACGAACAGATTTCAAGGGACTTTTGACGGCAAAGGCTATACTGTCAGTAATCTTGTGATTACGGGAAATAATTCCTATGTCGGATTTTTCGGTTTTACTAGTGATGGAGCAGTTAAAAACCTGACTATTGACAATGCTTCGGTTTCCGGTTATTTGGGTGTCGGTGTGGTTGCCGGATCTCCTTACACTTCAACTTATTCCAATATCAAGCTTACCGGAGTAATCAAAGTGGACGGTTATGCTTATGTCGGGGGTATGTTCGGCAGAAACGCTTATGCGGATTTGACTGATCTTACAATTAATGCCGACGATGGCAGTTATGTCAAGGCAAACTCTGAAAACTACCGCACCTATGTCGGCGGTATCGTCGGGTTCATGGGAGAGGGAGCCCATACTGTTCAGAATGTGACCTCCAATATCAATGTCGAGGGTTCCACCTGTGATGTCGGCGGTATCGCCGGTATTGCGCATTATGAAAATATTTTTATCAATGTGACCTGCACAGCCAAAGAAGTCGTATTGGTCAATGCACAGGATGAAGGCGATCACCTGGAAGTCGGCGGAATTGCCGGCGTGTGGCATAACAACGTTGGTGGAACAGTGCAGATGATTAACTGCAATGTGGAAGGCACTGAACTGAAATCTTCTCTGAACGGTGTGGAGCAGGATGTCTCAGAACATATTACTACAGGCAGACAATACAGTGCAGATTCTACCGGTTCCCTGTTGGTCGGCAGCCAGACTTCCGCCGATGAGATGACTTGGACGGTGAGCGGTCCCAATGCACAGACGGATCTTGCGAATTTACTTGGAATGGATCCGTCCGAGCTGGTTGCAGATGAAAATGGAAATTATACGGTGCAAGCCAGTATTGATACCTCCGTATTATATGTGAATTCCGCATGGACTGGAACAGCAGACGGGCAGTTCGTCACTACATCTGATGGAGTTAAACTCCGTTTCGGAACCAATGCATTCGGTTCGCTGAACGGTGCATCTGCGGCTCTTAACGGGGCGGATGTGGAAATTGTTCTTGCCGGAGATGAACCGATTCTTGCTGATGCGGTTGATCTCAGGGGGAATGTGACTCTTTCCGGTAATGCGGTGATTCAGCGCAATAATAAGAATTTTCTGATTGGTTATGGGACAGGTGACGCTAAACTTACCATTGCCGAGGGTAGTGTATTGGATTTCACCAACAATGGAACAGAGACGGATGGACAGGGAATTATCGTCAGCGACGGCAGAACTGAAAACGGCGTGACTGACCGTTATCATGGGGAATTGTTCATAGACAATGCCTATGTAAAGGCCAGTTATTTCATCAACCGTAATATCACGACTATTTCCGGTGATGGCGTTGCGGTCAGTAATACTGCGAACTTTTCTTCATCCAATGGTTTTTATATCGGCAGCCGTCCCGAGAGCGAGACGGGCGATACCAACGTTGCCACTGTAACAATTAATAATAAAGCTTTTGTCGATGCCAGCGGCACCAACGAAGTTCTGGTCGGCTATGAAGGGGCCGGCATGTTGGTCGTCAATGATGCAAAGTTCGTTGCAGACCGGCAGAATGTTGATGTTGCTTCCGGAAGCAGTATTCAGCTTGTCAATGCAGAATTCAGTGCCCGGAGCATTGAGAATGCTGGAACCGTCAACGTATCCGGCAACAGCAAGCTGGCGATTACGGAACTGACGGGCAGTGCTGTCAATATTCAGGACGGCGCAACCCTTACGGATTCCAATGTCGGCGGTTATGTTTGGATTATGGGAACAGCAACGCTTGCCGGAGACAATGCTTTTACAGGCGTCAATCTGTATGGAGGAAGCGATGCCGTTTTGAACATTGGTGCAGACGCTGCATTGGCTGTGACAAATGATATCTGCATGCGGGACGGCAGCACAATGAATGTTTACGGAACCATCAGCGCCAGTGCTCTTTCTATTGGCGGAAGCACATTGACTGTCGATGGCGGAAGCTTAGAGGCTTATGTTGAAGACTATCATGCAGACCAGACTGCCCAGGTGAATATTGTAAATGGCGGTAGCGTCACACTGACCAACGCATACAGAGGTCTGAATGTAAGCATTGATACAGCATGTACGCTGACACTTACCGGAACAGTTTACGGTGATTTTACGTTCGACGTTACCCACACCGGCGAAGGTGATGTTTTCGCGAAGATCGTTGATGTTGTCAACGATAATGTTTCTATTGATTTCTCCGTGGCGGTTGCGAATAATGGCAATCTGGTTGTGTTCGGCAATGACCTTTACTACTCTAACCTTGATTTAAGCGTTTATATCGTTGATTCAGAGTTCGATTCTGATGTTGTTGGTTATGGAATCTACAAGTTCAGCAATATTACCGATGCTGTCAAAGCGGCAGAGGCAAACGGCGGTGCCACGATCAACCTGACGGATGAAGCATACAGCGGCAGTACTATGGGGCCCGCCAATGCCGGACTTTTCCAGACGAATGGCACCTATACCTTTACCGGCGGCAACTACATTGATTTCGTCTATGTTGATACGCCCCGTCCCACAACAGACAATGCCGGAACGGTTGATGTGAATATTGTCTTTGACAATGCGAAAGTCACAGCCGGAAAATTCCGTCTGGACAATGGTGCCAGCCTGACGATCAAAGACTCTTTTGTTGATGCTCAGATTGCAAATGGCGCCAGTGTCGGCTGGACGACTTTCTACGGAGATTCAACGATCCGTGTTGAAAATTCTGTCATTGGCTGGTATAACACAGCACAGACAGTGGAATCTTCTGCTATTACGGCGGGAGACAGAGAAACCAATTATTACAATGTAGCACCTTACGGCACTGCGATCGGCGATATGTGCTATCTCGGATCCGGTGTCATGGAAACTGTCGGTTCGACAGTCTTCACCTATGTATCAGAGGCATCTGACCGTACAGCCCTTGGTGTTTATGACCGCGGTTTAATGAGCTTCACGGATTCTGCCGTTTATGCCTATACACTGCGTGTCGGTATGAGCAGCAGCAATAAGACCGTCGGTCGCGATGATGAAGTCGCAACGATGATATTTGACAACAGCACCCTGAGAAACAGTCTCGGAGAAGCTGGCGAGCGGATATTTGTCGGAGATGGCGGCGATACCGCGGGAACACTGATTATCAGAAATAACTCTGTTGTCGACAAAGCCGGCGCGGCAATGACAGTTGCCAATAACGGAACTGTTTGGATTACAGATTCGGAACTGAATGTCAAGAGTCTTTCCAATGCCGGCACAGTCAATGTATCCGGAACATCAACTTTGGATGTTGTTTTAACCGGTAATGGCAAGTTCAATATCCTCGGCGGAACGGAGGATGCTCCGACCAGACTTTCCGGAAAAATTACTTCCGATGACAAAGATACGGATCTCACGCTGAAAGAAGGAACCATTCTGCTTGGAGCAGATGCGGATATCAGTCTGAACGGATATGAAGGAGACGTTTATTCTGAATTCATTGTCGGCGGGACGGACAATACAACGACCGATGTAACGGATGTAACCATGTCTGACGGTGCAAAAGTATCTGCACAGCGGGTATGGATCGGCGGCGAGTATGACAAGGAGAAAGATACGGCTGCCCATACTTTGAATGTGACCGGAAGCGGTACGCTTCTGAATGGACATTCCCAGATCGGAGTTAATATCCGCCGTGACGGTGTCTTGAATGTTTCCGACGGCGGCGAAGCGAAAGCTTCGGATCTGGTTGTCCGCGGGACAATTACCGTTGACAATGCAAAACTTACTGCCAACGGCGGCAATGTCTACGGCGAGGGGAATAATAATATTCCCGCAGTCATTACCGTTGAGAACAAGGGCGTATTTACTGCTTCCGGAACGCAGGTGTTCCAGATCGGGCATGCATCTGCTGCGGATCGTACCGGTGTGCTGAATGTGAAAAACGGTTCCATTGTTACGGTCAATAATCTTAAACTGGAACAGTCCGGTTCCATTAACATGGATTATACCTCCACTTTGGCATTCGATACGTTTGTCAGCAGCGGCACGATCACCGTTGACACGGCGGGATTCACCAGCGGCGTGTATAAAATCTTCGATGATCTCACAGGCTCTTATACGGAAACGGAATACAGGAGTCTGCTCGGCGACGCCAACTGGAATGATTCCTACAAGGTGATTGATAACGATCTGTATCTGACGAATCTGGAAGGCGCCGAGCTTTATGTCGACAGCGCATGGGCATCCATGAGTCCGAATGAGGAAGTGACGTTTGTTGACGGAACAAAGGCTTATTACAAACTCAATGCTTTTGACACTGTTGCAAATGCACTGGCTCTGCCCTCCGGAGAGACGGCTTATGAGAACGCCGTCAAACTCAATATTACAGGGGCGGTCAAGACGGATATCTCGGTAATCGGATCAAACATTACGGAAGTCAATTCCGCTGCGAGAACTGCCGATGAGAATGCTGTGATTGCGGAAGATGCCCTGACAGTCAATCTGGTTCAGGTCGATAATACAGAGGCAGGCTGGGAGGTCTATTATCCGCTGGCGGCAGGAAGCGCCGCTTCGGTTTACGGCGGTATCACGACCAACTTTGTTTCCGGTCTCTTTACTTTTGAGACGACCCGGGACCCGAATATCATCGGCGGAGCATATGGCGCTTCTGACGCGAAAATTTACGGCAGCACGACTGTGAATATCGGGACGGACGGAGGAGCGGACAGTGATGTTGACATCTATGTCGATGCCCTGGTCGGCAGCGGCGGCGGAACAGTCAACGGCAACAGCTCCGTCAATATTTATTCCGGAACGATTGACATGACCGGCTCCATTATCGGCGGCTCCAGTTGGGGCGGTGTGGTCAAGGGCGACAGCTCCGTCAATATCTACGGCGGCAACCTGATCGACAGTTCGGACGGCAAGAGCAAGCGCGGCATCATGGGCGGCAGCTATAACGGCGTGACCGAGGGCAACGCATCCGTCAACATTTACGGCGGAACCGTCAACGGCAGAATCTACGCCGGCGGCAGTCAGGCGGGGACAACGGTCAAAGGCAATGCTTCGGTCAATATCTCCGATGGTGTGGTCAATGGCAGCATTTACGGAACCGGCGGCGTTGTGGAAGGCAGCATTTCCATTTCCGTGACCGGCGGCACGATCAAAGGAAATATTTATGCCGGAGGGCTTAACGTCGGTGTTGCCGGGACAAAGACTGTAAATATCAGTGACTACAGTAATCCGGATAAAGATAACAAGAATCACTTCTATGGCGGTTCTTCTGTGACACAGAGCGGAACGGCAGATGCTTTGCTTGAGATCGTTGATGGGGATGTCATCATGAATGTGGCAGATACAGAAGCCTATGCCGATATTTTCGGTGGGGCATCTGTGACCAACAGTGATTATGTTTCTGTAGAAGCCGGCTCCTCGGACGTGACGGTTAAGAACCTGTTGATTAACGGATATGACTCCGGTAAGACGATCTGGACCGGACGTGTTTACGGTGCCGGGCAGATCAGCAATTCCGGCAACAGTTCTGTTGACAATTATGATGTCTATTATCAGGCTTCTTCGAATGTTCATGTTACGAATATCGGCGGGATCACTGTCAACAAGGATGATGGCAGTGTAACCCATAATCCCGGTGCGCGTGTTTATGGCGGCGGCTATCTTTACTGGTCCAGAAAATCTGAAATGACTGTTGGTTCTACCAACGTTGTTGTGGATGAGGACCTTCAGAAGGATTCTGATGTGAAGACAGAGTTGGCGCATGTGATCGGAGGTTCGCTGATCAGCGGGACCATTGACGGTGTGAATGCAAGTACCATTATTACCGGCAATACGGATGTTACTGTAAATGCAGGAGTTATTTCTGCATGGCTGGTCGGCGGCAATAACTCGAACTGGTTCGGTCGTTCCGTGATCGGTGTTGCAGATGAAAATGGCGCCTATGAGTATAATGGTGAAAAATACAGTGCAGGAAGCACCAAGGTCACATTGAATGACGGCGGTTCCGAGACTCTTTCCATTATCGGCGGCAGTTTGACTGATTATGCATCGTATTATGAAGCTGGCAGACTAAGAGAAGCTGTTGTCTTTGGAAAGACTGAGATCATAATGAATGGCGGCACGGCTTACGAGGCTGTTGGCGGTGGGTATGCGCTGTATCAGAATCAAAATGCCGATACCTCCGGCAAGCTGACAGGAGTTGAGAATCCGCTCAGTAATGTCGAAGGCGAAACGAATGTTACAGTGAACGGGGGCACAATCAAGAGTAATGTGATTGGCGGCGGGTATGCCTACAGTAATCAGGCTGCTTCCTTGAGCTCAATCGCAAATGTTACCGGTAATACTTTTGTTGCCATTGGCGGCACGGCAGCGGTTGAAGGCAACGTTTACGGCGGTGGATATGCCGATGGCGGTGAAGCCGATGTTACCGGAAATACCTCTGTCAATGTTACCGGCGGAACTGTTGCCGGCAATATTTACGGCGGCGGGTATCATGCCAATGTCAACGGCAATGCCACTGTGACGATTACTGGCGGAACGGTTTCCGGTGACATTTACGGCAGTGGCGAAGGCGAGGCGACGGTGAACGGAAGCCGGACTCTGAACCTCGGTTCCGCGGATGCGGCGGCGTATGCCGCAACATTGAACAATGTATATGATTTCAATGTCGTGCAGATTGTCAATGCCGATGTGACCGTAACTGGTGATTTCTATGCGGAGGAGATCAACATTGCCGAAGCAACGCTTACCCTGAATTCCGGATTCAAGGCCGCGACAACTGCGGTTACGATTGAAGTCGGCGCTTACAATGTGGCTGCGGCTGCTTTGAATGTCGGTGTTTCCGGCGTGAACCAGCCGTCGATCACGATCAGTGCGGCGGAAGAGTTGACAGCCGGTCGTTACCTTGTCGCAAGCGGTTTCGACAGTCTCTCCGGCTTTACCGTCGATGGAATCAACGGCTATACACTGCGGCTTCAGGGCGAGGATGTATATCTGACCAAAGATCTGGCTCCGGATGACTATGACGCCAACGGGCGTCCTGACATCCTGATGCTGCATGATATCGGCAAACTTCAGGTGGGACTTGTTCAGGAGGATCAGAGTGTAACCCTGAAAGATGTTGCGGATCTCGGCGACGGCTGGACGATTCTCGGCAGCGGTCAGTCCGGCAACGGCGAGAATTATGCCGATATTTACCTTACGAATGGTGAAACGGTCGGCATCTGGCAGCTTGATGAAACTACCGGTGTGGCGGCATGGCAGGAGATCCAGAGTTTCGACAGTGCGACGCATGTTCTCGGACTTGGCGATTTCAACGGCGACGGCATCACGGACCTTCTGCTCCAGAATGATAATGGCGCAGTCGGCGCGTATCATACCAGCGGCGAGAATGTCGGCTGGAACTACTTCCAGAGTCTCGGCAGCGAGTGGAGCATTGCCGGTATCGGCGATTTCAACCATGACGGAATCGACGATGTGGTGCTGCAGAATGAACAGGGCGGTTATGCCGGCATCTGGCAGCTTGACCGCGATGGTCAGGTGAGCTGGAGTGACCTCGATGTCCTGAACAATGGACAGATTGCCGGTACCGGCGACTTCAACGGCGACGGCTTTGATGACGTTCTGCTGAAGTGGGGGAATTCCTACGGCGCATGGACGGTCAGTGGCGGTAATCTGTCCGGCTGGATGGATCTCGGCACGCTGGAGGACGGCACTGTTCTTGAACAGATCGGCGACTTCAACGGCGATGGAATTGACGATCTTCGCGTGCGTTCCGCGAACGGAGATCTCGGCGCTGTCTGTGTCCTCGGCGAGGGCAACCTCCAGTGGAATTATCACTTCAGTGTCGGCAGCGAGTGGCAGACGAATCTTGTCTCCATCTGAGTGATGCTGTAAATGGAAAACGGTTCCCCCGGATGCAGAAATGTATCCGGGGGAATATTGTATCACCTTTTGAAAACGAAAGAGTTTGCCGCTGTGTGCGGAGAGAGGGGGGCTCTGCTGTCTTCCCGTTGAATTTATTTTTTTGAATTTTGTCTTTACCGTCAGAACCCATCAGAAACAGTTCCTTTTTTTCTTTCCGTTTCCCCCTTGATATTGACTGGTGAAAGGGTATATTTTGTTATCGTCTTTTTGAAGAGCGTCTTCTTCTGTAATTGATCGTGCGCCCGGACGGTTTTTTCCGGAATATTTTGAATCAGGCTTTATTTCAGGAGGAGAAAAACGGATGGCGGAGGGCTCTGTACAGCATTGGTTTAATCACCTTTTTGCTTTTTTCATCAAGGGTGCCCGACGGCGGGGACTGCCGGAAAAAGAGCGGGATGAGCTTCTTTTCCCATCAATTCTGTTCCGTTTTCTCGGTATGGCGGTGTTCGGCGATCCCCGGAAGTTTTTTCTGGAACAGTCCGCTGAGTTGCAGGTGGAGCTTTGCCGCAGAGCCGGGCCGCTGGGATTGTCACCGTTGTTTTATTACATGCTGGCGGATACTCTGCCTGAAAGATGGTATGCTGCATTCAAACAGGATTTTTATGTGCAGTCGCAGTATGATTTCCGTTATTCCCGCGCGTTGAAGAAAGTTTACGGCGGATTTCAGGTCTGTGAGACGCCTTTCATTCCTCTCAGGAGATGTTACTTTGCATCTTGTGTCTATCCTCATCCGGCGATCTGTTTCCGTGAGGAACAGGATGTTTTATTTCATCGCCCGGACGTGGAAAAGGTGTTTCGGAAATTTCTGGGGCATGACTGGAAAACAGCCGACAGCAGACACCATTTTTTTACGCGTCTCCGCCTGCCGGTTCTTATGAAACCCGGTTATCCTGCATTGGAGTTGCGCTGGCATGTTTTGAGAGATTCTTGCTCTTTCGATCCTGAAATACTCTGGCAGAATACCGTGCCGGTGCCGGAGATCCCCTTTTGCCGTTACCTGCGCCCCGAAGCGTATTATCTGCTGACTGTTTACAATATGTATTCCGACCGCTGGCTGTCCGGCTGCCGCTATCTTCTGGATCTTGCATTTCTCCAAAAGAAGTTCCATCTGGATACGGCGCTGATTGAAAGACTGAACCGGGAGTGGAATTTGAATCTTGATCTGGGGCTCTGCTACCGGCTGTTCCCGACGATGTTTCCCAAAAAACAGTGTCTTTTTCCATCGGATGCGGCAGTGCCGGATGAGGCGCGTTACGTCGTTTACCGGCTGGCGCTGGCAGAGTATCCGGATAGTGCGTTTCCTGCCCTGGACCGTGAGCCGCCTGTTCCGGAAAGATGCAGGGAGAACGGGATGTTTCACCGTTCCGGCAAGAAGAAGCGGGCGATGCGGAAAATGCAGGAGAGACTGGAGCGTATGCTGCCTCAAATCACGAAATTGAAATGAGAGAGGTTCCGGGGGAGCCTTTCCTATCTTTCACGGGTAAGGCTGCGGTGTTCCGCCCGGAAAGTGCGGGGAGTGGTTGCGAAGGCTTCGCGGAACTTTTTGCAGAAGTAATTGCTGTCGTAGAAACCGCAGCGCGCGGCGATCTCGCTGATGGTGCTGTTGCTGTTGATCAGCAGGTCGGATGCGTGTTGAAGGCGGATTTGCATGAGGTAATCCACAGGACTGCATCCGACCGTTTCCCGGAAATGACGGTGGAAGCTGCGCTGTGACATATGGGCGATCCGCGCCAGTTCCTCGACCTGAACTGCATCCGCGAAACTGCGGTTCATGTAACTGACTGCGTCGCCGATCAGGAAATGAACCCGCTGCTCCGGAATTTTGTATCCGCTTATGCGGGATATCCGGACAAGAATTTCCATGAACAACGCAAGACTGTAAAACAGATTTCCCGGCCTGCAGTTTTTCAGTTCGTCTTCGAGCCTGCGGATCATACGGACCGTTTCCTGAAGATTCTGCCCTTCCAGATGCGCAACGGGTTTGGCTGAATTCTGCTGTTTGCCCTGTCCGGGGAAAAAGATTCGGAACAACGGCATGGAATATCCGTCCAGTATCGGCAGGGAAATTTTCGTGCGGTCGTAAACCAGATTGATGATTTCCATATTTTCCGTATGGTCATAAGCATGGGAGGCACCGGGATGGATGACCAGCAGATCGCCTGCTTCGATCGGAATATTTTCAGATTCAAGAATATGGCGTGCCCTGCCGCTGATGATGAGCGCGATTTCCGAATATTCATGATCATGGAAAAGGCGTGCGGGATGCAGTCCCGCCTCCCTGTGGACTACCCACAGCGGCAGTTTTCCTTCTGAAATATAACTTCTGATTGTGGAGTGATAATTCCGCAGCATGGCAAAATCTCCATTTTGGCGGTATTATACTATAAAATGGCTCAAAAATCAAGGTTTTTTCTGAAATTTAATTTATAATAACAGAGTAAAGAAAATATAATTTGCTGAAAGGAGCGGATCATGATTCAGAAAACACGGCGGCGGGGTATCACGGGACATGAGATGTATGCGATCAGGTTTCTGGAAACGGACAGTGTGGACAGCCAGTCCGTACCCTGTCTCACTTCTCACTTCTCACTTCTTCCTTCTTTATTCAAATGTTCAAATGTTCTTGCTTCGCAGGGAGAAAATAAAAATTTTTACTCTGATAGAGCTCCTGATATAGACAACTTGTCAAATATACTTATATGCAGTATATTAGCGATGACAAGAAGAAAAGCGGAAGGAGAATTGAGCAATGAAAGCGTTGATTTATGCACGGCAGAGTAGCGGGAAGGATGATTTTTCGGAGTCTGTGGAGGCGCAGATTGCCAACTGCAAGAAGCTGGCGGCAAAAGAAAAACTTGAGGTAATTGGCGTTTATAAGGACCTGAACACCAGTGGGGAGACTTATCCTGTGGGAGCGGAGGAAATTGCCAGGCTTGACAAAGCATATATGAATTGGAGTCTCACGCAAAGTACGAAAAAGGATTTCCGTCTGGGGCTGAGTCAGGTATTGCTCAAACTTTCCGAGGTTGATTTTGTGCTGGTTAATGAATTGACCCGGCTGTATCGTCCGATCAACGGGAGCTTTCTGGAAGGACACATCAATCAGCTTCTCAAGGAAAACAATGTCAAAGTTCTGCAGGTTCAGGGTGGAACGATTGATTTGAGCAAGTTCGATCAGCAGTTGATTACACTGATCAAAAATCAGATTCTCTATGAGGATTTACAAAAGAAACGGCAGAACAGCATCAACGCTTTTCGTATCAAGAAAGACAGCGGACGACTTTGCAGCGATGCGAAAATGTATGGCATTCGCTACCTCGGCAACGGAAAAATCGAGGTGATTCCCGAATGGGTTGAAATCATCCGCTTCGTCTACGACAACATTTGCGCCTATCGTCCTTACCGTGCCATCATCCGTGATTGCAACGAACGCTGGGGGAAGGAGATCTTTTTCTATGAAAGTTCGATTTATGCTATTGCAAAACAGCCGATTTACTGCGGTTATCAGTATAACAGCCAGGGCGAGTTGATTAAAAATGTGCAGATTACCGGTCAGGAGTTTATTTCATTCGAGCAGTGGCAGGATGTTCAGAAAATCATTTCGCAGAAGCGTGCGAAATATCATGTGAAAGCAAAGAAACACTGGCTTCCTTTATCCGGCCGACTTTACTGCGGGGAATGCGGAGGAAAATTGATCTGTCTGCTGGAACATG
>ERZ1673738.1713-NODE-1713-length-31731-cov-9.453088_pt1 | contig 31731 bp, 25 predicted proteins | sample MGYA00580198_ERZ1673738 | MGnify/ENA primary metagenome ERZ1673738 (study PRJEB41218, sample SAMN15661784) | gut metagenome | host: Homo sapiens | place: Canada: London | collected 2015-08-20/2019-03-30 | study: EMG produced TPA metagenomics assembly of...
TTCCATGCTCAAAGCTAAAAATACAGAGGCAAGCAAACGCTTGCCTCTGTATTTTTAGCGATATGTTGTGCTTATGAACTCAACGACGTCTGCGGATAGCAAAACTCCTGTTGTTGTGTTTTCACAGCTCGGCAATGACCTCGCACTCGACGAGAACATCCTTGGGCAGACGGGCGACCTCGACGCAGCTTCTTGCAGGATATGGTTCGGTGAAATACTGCGCATATATGCCGTTTACGAGACCGAAATCGTCCATATTCTTGATGAATACGGTGGTTTTTACGACCTTAGACATGTCGCTGCCGGCGGCCTTGAGCAGCTCCGAGAGGTTTTTGAACACCTGATGCGCCTGAGCCTCGACACCTTCGGGTACAAGACCGGTAGCGGGATCAATTCCGACCTGGCCGGAGGTATATACCATGCTGCCGACTATCTGAGCCTGGGAATATGGGCCTATTGCCGCGGGAGCCTTTGTTGTGGATACGGTTTTCATTTAATTTTCCTCCTCAGTTATTTAATCTTACTATAAAGCCCTTGCCGCCGAGCGCGCGCAGGAGCCTTTCGCCATGCTCCTTGCCGCCGACCTCGCAGGCTATGTGCACGTTTGTCTGATTTGGATTGAGCCCGGCACTGAGCCTGTCGTGCTCAACAGTAAGTATATTAGCGCCCTGCGCCGCAATATCGTTCAAAAGCTTTACCAGACTGCCGGGCTTATCAAGCAGTGTAACGGTAAATCTCAGACGGCGGTTTCGCACAACAAGACCCTGCGCAATGATACGCTGTATGAAGCTGACGTCAATATTGCCGCCGGAGAGCAGGCATGCGACCTTTTTGCCCCGGACGTTGACCTTGCCCTTCAGAACCGCCGCGACAGGAGTTGCGCCTGAGGGCTCGACTATCTGCTTGCAGCGCTCCATGAGCAGCAATATCGCTTCGGATATCTCATTATCGTTAACCGTGACAACATCGTCGGCGTAGCGGTTTATGAGCTCCACCGTAATGTCGCCGGGCGATTTGACCGCTATGCCGTCGGCGATAGTGGAGACAGAGTCAGTGCATATGTATTTTTTCTCGCGGAAAGACTGCGCGATGGCGTCTGCACCCTCTGCCTGAACGCCGATGACATTAACACGCGGATTTATCTGTTTTATGCAGGCGGCTATGCCTGCCAGAAGTCCGCCGCCGCCCGCCGGTACGATGACTACATCGGCAGTCGGAAGGTCACCTAGTATTTCAAGGCCGAGTGTACCCTGGCCGGCGATGACATCAAGATCATTGTAAGGATGCAGAAACGTTGAACCCTCTGTTTCGCAGACTGTGCAGGCCATTTCGTATGCGTCGTCGTAGCAGCTGCCATGCAGAATTACCTTAGCTCCATAGCCCTCAGTAGCCTGTATTTTGGCTATTGGCGCGCTCTCGGGCATGACTATTGTTGCGGGAATACCGAACTTGTGCGCCGCATAAGCAACGCCCTGTGCATGGTTTCCGGCGGAGGATGCAACGACGCTTTTAACATCACCGCGCTCGACAAGCACCGCAATTTTATTGCTTGCGCCGCGAATCTTGAACGAGCCTGTTTTCTGGCGGTTTTCGCATTTGAGATATATTTCTCCGCCTGTCATGGTTGAAAAGGTTGTGGACATATCGAGTTCAGTGTGATGAAGTATGGGATTGAGCCTCTTGGCTGCAAGCTCAATGTCCTTAAGCTGTAATTCCATCCGTTTCACCTCCATAGTTTGTATTTAAATTTTACTTCATTCGGCCTGAATATACAAGAGCGTTGCCTTAAAAAACGTCCGCAACAGAGGCACAAATTCGTAATGCGTCCACGCTGCGAGCACAAATGACTTTCCTCAGCCGATTGTCTTTAAATTATCGACAAAGCTCTTCATCTCCTTGCGGCTTTTAAGCTGTCTGCTCTGCTCAATGATGCGCTTTTGCTGCTGTGTGTCGAGTGCGGAAAAGTATAAAAAAGCATCAGTATTACGCATCAGCGCCATTCCGAGGCCGAGCGGAAGCTCGGCGCTTTTACCTGTATTCATAATATCACCTCGTTTATATTTTTTCGCAGATGTCATAAAAAATACGCCGCAGCGCGGCGTATTTTAAAAAGTTAGTTTTTGTACGGCAGGGAGGTAAAGCAGCTCGTGTCGGGCTGCCCACCGATCGTCCAGCCCGAGCCGGAGCTTACGATGGGGATAGAGCCTGTAAAGCCTCCGTCGGTAACGAAGTGTATCACGGAGCTTCCGTCGGTTGAGGTAAAGCGCAGCTTTGTGCCCTTTGCGAGCAGGCTGCCGTTTGAGAGCTTGATGCTTTTTGAGGTGGTGACATATGTTGTATTGTTATCGAAAACAATGTCACCGGTGGACTTGGCAAAGGTATTATCCGACAGCGTGTACACGCTCTTGACCTTGTATGTGCCGAGAATGTTCATTTCAGTATCCAGCACGAGCTTGCCGTCTTCAAAGTCCTTTATAACACCGAGAGCATAGCTTTGGCTGTTAAACAGCGCAAGATGCAGCGGGCGACTTTCTCCCGCCGAGTAAAGCACGGCACAGGTGATGCTCCGGCCATTTGCATCCTTACCGTCGAGGTATATCTCTCGCACACCGTCGCCGTCAAGGTCGAACAGGCGGACACTGCCGAGCTCCGTTATACCTGTCGTGACGCCGGTCGTGCTGCCGTTTGCTTCAATATTGAGTATGGTCAGCCCCTGCTCGTCGGCAGCCGTGCTTATAGTTTCGTCCTTATTGTCTCCGTCAATATCGCCGGTGTAGGGCAGGCGCGAGGTTATGACCGTGCCTGAGCTTGCATTTGGGTCTGTTACCTTGACAGCGCCGTTTTCGTCCAGCGAGAGGAGACGTATCTCCTGCGTGGCGTCTGCGAGCTTAAAGCGCACGACCATACCGGGGGTCGTCCCCTCAAGCTGTGCGTTTATTGCAAGCGCGGCGCCGTCGGACATGTCGCTGCAAGCAAGTATCTGCTTCAATATATTATATGTTTTCGCGGATTCGTTGTAGCTTATCGTGTAAACGTCAAGATCGTAAATACTGCCGCTTGCAGACAGAATAAGCGACTTTATATCATCCGCTGCGGGACTTCCGAGGAAGGTGAGATCAGCTGTCGAATTATCGGCAGCAAATTCAACGCTTACATCGCCCTCTGAGCCGTCAAGATCCGCTGAGGGGATGTAGTCCTTGCTTATAACGTCGCCGAGCTCGGAGTAGGGCACGGTAAATTCGTAAAATCCGGCGGCTGCGTCGGCTATCTCGCCGGGGTTTGCGATTATGACGATGCCGTCGGCGGACAGATACCAGTGCCCGTCGGACACCAGAGACTTTATCGTCTCGGTATAGCCCTCGTTGAAGAATACGCCCCGGTACTTGGAATCTTCGTTAAAGGACACGAGTATTTTCTCCGAAACGGTGTTAACGAGCTTTTCGCTGCTGCCGAGGTCGGCAAGCTTCAGCTCATCTCCGGTCTGCGAATCATAGCTTATGCCGCTTATCTTAAGCGTATTTGTCGTGCCGAGGGAGGCGCGGTCAACAACGCGCAGAGAGATGACTCCACTGTCGGCACGCTGAGATCTTATTGTGCGCTCCATCCCGAAGGCGCTGAGCCCTTTCGCCGTACCGTCGCCGATATTCTGCGTGTAATATCCGTAATTATCCTGATAGGTCTTAGTGGTATATTCGGTCGCCAGGGCTTCGAGGCTTTCGTTGATCTTCGCGGCCGCATCGCTGCGCTCGGGCATGAAAACGGTAGGGGACATGTAAGAAACGTTATCATCGCCCGTTTCCGTCGCCATTTCGATGACCACATCGCCGCCGCAGCTTCCGGCATTTGCGTTTATTATCTTGTGATCCTCCGTCACGGTGATGTCGATGCGCGCCTTATTGGAAAAATCATCGACGAAGGACTTGGTCGAAAGGATGTTGAGCTCCTTATCGTAGATGCATATGCTGTACTCGATATCGGCGCGTTCGGTGCTCTCGGCCTTGTCTCCGGCGAAGTCAAAGTGAATGACGCTTCCGGCCTTGATGGCGGACTTGTCCGCATTTTCAAATGAATCCGAGCCGTCCTCTGTGCCGCAGGAGACGGTAAAAACGTCGCTTGCCTGCATTGTTATATATACGCCGCACTCGCGCTCAGCCTCGCCGGTATCCTTTTTCCCGCATGCGCAGAGGGATAAAACGCAGCAGAACGCCAATGCCATAGCTATAAATTTTCGCATATTATCAACTCCATTCCAAATAATTATAGCATGACTGTGCCGCAAAATCCACTGCCTGAAAAATTGTTTATAAAAACGTAAAAACTCCCCGCCTCGGCGGGGAGCTTTTGTGCTGTTATTCGTGACCGTGGTCGGGATAGTGGACGTGCAGAAGATCGTGAGCTCTGCCGCGTAGGAGGGCATAAACCAGGTCTAGCGCGGTGTTCTGCTCGACCGAGCGCAGCGTGCATTTTTCGTCGGCGTTGAATATGCCCTGAGTTCTGATTCTCTTCTGGGCAATGTCGGCTGACGGCTGGCCGCCGCCGCCGATGCATCCGCCCGGGCAGGCCATGATTTCGACGAAGTGGAAGAATTCCTCGCCGCTTTCGATCTTTTCAATGAGCTTGTCGGCATTGCCGAGTCCGTTTGCAACGGCGATCTTCAGCGTTAAATCGCCGGCCTTGACCTCGAAGGCTTTTATGCCCTCAAGACCGCGCACGCCGCATTCGGCGACGCTTGCTATCTGCTCCGCCGTGACCGTTCCGAGAACGTGGCGGATAACTGCCTCGGTAACGCCGCCGGTTGCGCCGAAGATGACGCCAGCGCCCGTGTACTCAGCAAAGGGATCATCCGGCTCGGTGTCGGGCAGATTTGCAAAATCTATGCCGGCCTCCTTTATCATCCTGACGAGCTCCTGCGTGGTGAGCACGAGGTCAATGAGCCTTTCGCCGTCCTTCACAAGCTCGGGACGCGCAGCCTCGGCTTTCTTGGCCGTGCAGGGCATTATTGCGACCGAGTACAGCTCATCGTCGGTGTAGTGCTGCCTGAGGATAGCGCCGAACATTTCCATCGGTGAGCCGCAGGTGGAGACCTGAGGCATGAGATGCGGATGCATGTTCTCAACATGCTTTATCCAGCCCGGACAGCAGGAGGTGAACATGGGAAGCTTTGCGCCGGTCTTGAGCTTTTCCATAAACTCCGCCGACTCCTCCATGATGGTGAGGTCGGCCGTCAGCGAGGTGTCGAAAACATAGTCAGCACCGAGCATCTTGAGCGCGGTGACTATCTTGCCCATGACGGGCTGAGAGGCCGGAAGGCCGAACTCCTCGCCGATACCGACACGAACCGACGGGGCGACCTGAACGGCTACCTTTCTGACCGGATCGTATATTGCCTCCCAGAGCTTTGAGACCTCGTTTTTGATCAGCAGCGCACCGGTGGGGCAAACTGCCGCGCACTGGCCGCAGCCAACGCATTTTGTATCCGCAAGCTTGTTCTCAAAGCCGCAGGAGATGTAGCTCTCCATGCCGCGCTCGGCAAAATCAATGGCGTGGATATTCTGTACCTCCGAGCACATTCTCACGCACTTGCCGCAGAGTATGCACTTTGAGGGATCGCGCACTATGGAAAGCGAGGAATTGTCTATGGGCAGCTTGGAGTACTCGATCGGGAAGCGGATTTTGGTTACATTATAGCGCTTGGCATAGGACTGGAGCTTGCATTTTTCGGACTTTTCGCAGGTGGTGCATTCCGATCTGTGGCTTGCAAGCAGCAGCTCAAGTATCATCTGGCGGTGCTTTCTCAGACGAGCGGTGTTGGTCTTGATGACCATGCCGTCCTTGGGAAGCATGGAGCAGGCAGCCTCAACGCCGCCGCGTTCGTTTTCGACCACGCACAGGCGGCAGCCGCCGTATATCGAAAGGCTTTCGCAGTAGCAAAGGTTCGGTATGTCGATATGATATTTGCGTGCGACCTCAAGGACATTGCGTTCATTTTCAAATTCACAGCTTATTCCGTCTATGATCATGTTCTTCATATCATCATACCTCCTTTATCGCGTGCTTCGGGCATCCGTTCTTGCATTCGCGGCACTTGATGCACTTTTCGGGGTCAATCTTGTGCGGCTTGCGAAGCTCACCGGTTATTGCGCCGACAGGGCACAGCCTTGCGCACTTTGTACAGCCGATGCACTTGAGCGGATCTATCCACATCGTGCACAGGCTGCGGCATGCACCGGCCGGGCACTTCTTATCAACGATATGCGCAATGTACTCGTCCTTGAAATATTTGAGTGTGCTGAGTACGGGGTTCGTTGCGGTCTTGCCGAGGCCGCACAGCGAGCAGGTCTTGACAACGCTTGAGAGCTCTTGAAGCATCTCGATATCCTCGAGCTTGCCTTCACCGTGGGTTATGCGCTCAAGTATTGACTGGATCTTGGGTATACCCTCGCGGCAGGTAGCGCATTTGCCGCAGGATTCCTTCTTCGTGAAGTTCATAAAGAAGCGGGCTATCTCGACCATGCAGGTATCGTCACCCATGACGACCAGACCGCCGGAGCCGATTATGGCGCCGATTTTTTTGGTCGACTCAAAGTCAAGCGGCATATCGAGGTGCTCCTCGGTCAGACAGCCGCCGGACGGGCCGCCTATCTGAACGGCCTTAAAGACTCCGTTTTTAACGCCTCCGCCTATGTTGAATACTATCTCACGCAGAGTTGTGCCCATTGGAACCTCTATAAGGCCGGTGTGCTTTATATTGCCAGTCAGAGCGAAGGCCTTAGTGCCGGTGCTGGTCTCGGTGCCTATGCCGCGATACCATGCCGCGCCGCGCTCGATGATTGGCGGAACGTTTGCAAAGGTCTCAACGTTGTTCAGAGAGGTCGGAGCATCGAACAGACCCTTATCAACGCTTCTGGGAGGCTTGGTTCTGGGCATGCCGCGCTCACCCTCTATAGAGGCTGTCAGCGCCGAGCCCTCGCCGCAGACGAACGCGCCTGCACCGCGGTTTATGTGCAGTCTGAAATTCTTGCCGGAGCCGAGAATGTTTTCGCCAAGTATGCCGTGCGCTTCATCATCGGCGATTGCCATTTTAAGACGCTCAACCGCCAGAGGATACTCTGCTCGAACGTAAATGTATCCTTCTTCGGCACCGGTCGCGATACCGGCGATTATCATGCCCTCTATCATCCTGTGCGGATCGCCTTCCATAATGGAGCGATCCATAAACGCGCCGGGGTCGCCCTCGTCGCCGTTGCAGACGATGTATTTTACGGGCGCGTCCTTGTGAGCGGCGACCTGAGCCCACTTCTTGCCGGTCGGGAAGCCGGCTCCGCCGCGGCCGCGCAGACCCGAATCGGAGACCTCCTTGACAACCTCCTCCGGCGTCATGTCGAACAGCGCCTTTTCAAGGGCGGTGTAGCCGCCGACGGCGATGTACTCCTCAACGCTTTCGGCGTTTATATGTCCGCAGTGCTCAAGAGCAACGCGGGTCTGCTGCTTATAGAAGGGGATATCCTCCTGACGAACATAGCTCTCGCCGTCATCGTGATAAACAAGGCGGTCTATGACCTCGTTGTTGAGAATCGTTTTTTCAACAATCTCCTCACAGTCGTCGACTGTGACCTTTATGTACAAAAGGCCCATGGGTTCGATGCGCATCAGAGGCCCCATCTGGCAGAAGCCGTGGCATCCGCTGTGCTTTAAGCCGATCGATTCGTCATGGCTCTCATGCTGCAAAACCACGTCAATGCGCAGTCCGCGCTCCTCCATGAGCTGCTTCATCCTGTCGTAAACCTTAAGCGAACCGCCGGCGACACAGCCTGAGCCGCCGCAGATAACGACCTGCTTATACTGACAGTCGAGAGCATTTTTATATTCCTTGCGACATTCAATAAGCTGCTGTCTGCTTTCTATTCTCATACCGTCTCAGCCTCCCTCAATTCCTGAATGAGAGCATGCATCTTCTCAGGAGTCATGGCCGGATGCACAACATCATTGACAGTGCAGACCGGTGCAAGGCCGCAGGCGCCCAAGCAGGAAACACGCTCGATGGTGAACAGTCCGTCGGCTGACATATGCTCCTCCGGCTTCATTCCGGTCGCCGCGTAAAGAGCCTCCTGGACATCGTCGGACTTTCTGACGTGGCACGCCGTGCCGTTGCAGACCTTTATAATATATTTACCCTTTTCGTTCATCGAGAAATTCTCATAGAATGTCGCGACTCCGAAAATCTCCGCCTCGCTCTCGCCGACCTTTTCGGCAATGTAACGAAGCGCATCCTCCGGCAGGAAGCTGTACTCGGCCTGTACATCCTGCATGATAGCAATAACCCTGGTCTTATCGCAGTCGTATTTTTCAAGCACACTGTCGATAAAGCCGAAATCAACCTTTACCAAATAAATCATCCTTTCTATACAACTTCTTCTTACACCTTAAAAAATAACTTGCTGAATTTATTATAGAGAAAAACATTTTTTGTGTAAAGAATAATTATTTTTTTGCTAATTTCGGTTTTCAAAAAAAGAAAAAATACAGAAGCAAATGTTTGACAAAAATATGTCAAAGTGCACTGAAGCAGACCGATGATATTATACAACTTGACGATAAAAAATGGATGTCCTATGGCATTTTCACTAAAAAATTCAACAGAAAATGTATACAGAGTCTATTTTCGTGTGTGAAAAAAAGAACGCTCCGATAAAGGAAAAAACTTGACAATACAACGGTTTCAGGTATAATAGAAATAGAAAGTGTCTCATATGAGACAAAAAGGAGACGCCCATGAGGTTAAGCGCGGTTCAATTTTCACAGCTGAGGCAGGCAAGTATTTTTTATGCCGTTCCGGTATCTACAATTGAAAAGGTGCTGGCTTCGCCGTACTGCGAGCTCAGAAGCTATAAAAAAGGACAGCTTGTATACACTAAGACAGACTTCTCGCGCAGTCTCGGAATTGTGCTTTCGGGGAGCCTGAGAGTCACCAAGGGCAACGCGGGCGGCCATGCGATGATAATGAGCACGCTCGGCTCTGCCTCGCTCTTCGGCGCGGCTGCGCTTTTTAATGACGAGCCGGAGTATGCTGCGGATATATTCGCCCTGTGCGATACTCAGATCGTTTTTTTCGAGCAGCGCCTTGTTCACCGTATGCTGCGCTTTGAGCCGCAGATTGCGGTCAATTATATTAAATATCTGTCAGACAGGATAGTGTTTTTAAATAAAAAAATGTACTTTCTCAGCTCGGGAACCGCAGAGCAGCGGCTTGCAAGCTTCCTGCTTGATAATCTGCCCGTCGGACAGCCGGCCGAGCTGCCCATGCAGCTGAACAAGCTCTCCCTTGCCCTTAACGTCTCACGCGCCTCGCTTTACAGGGCGTTTGATGCGCTTGAGGAGAGCGGAGCCATAGTAAAAGAGGGCAGAAGCGTTTGCGTAAACGACGCCGAAAGGCTCAAAGAATACATGAGGTGAAAGAAATGAAAAGAATTATATCCCTTATCCTGGCCGTACTCATGCTCGCGTGCCTGTTTACAGGCTGCACGAGCGATGACCCGGCCCCCACAGAGACCCCAAGCGTAACAGAGGAGCCCGTCACTATCCGTGTCGGCGCAATGACCGGCCCGACCGCTATGGGCATGGTAAAGCTCATGGACGAAAGCGACAAGGGCGAAAGCGCGAATAAGTACGAGTTCTCGCTCAAAACAGAGGCTTCCGCATTCGCTCCGGCACTGACAAAGGGCGAGATCGACATTGCGGCAGTTCCGGCAAACCTTGCGTCGGTTCTGTATAACAACACCGACGGAGGGGTCAAGGTGCTTGCCGTTTGCGCTACCGGAGTTTTGTACATCGTAGAGCGCGGAGACAGCATAAAGAGCTTTGCCGATCTCGCGGGCAAGAAGCTCTACGCCACCGGCGAGGGCGCAACTCCCGAGTTTGCGCTGCGCTACCTGCTCAAGGCAAACGGGCTTGAGGGCGACAAGGCTCCCACCATCCAGTGGTGCGCCGATACCACCGAGGCGCTGTCCTATATAAGCAAGGACGCAGGCGCGATCGCAATGCTGCCGCAGCCCTTCGTCACCGCGGCTCAGACCAAGGTCGAGGGACTGAGGGTCGCCATTGACCTCAACGAGGAGTGGCAGAAGGCAAATGACGGCGCATCCATGGCCACCGGTGTTATCGTTGCGCGAACTGAATTTGCCGAAAAATATCCTCAGCAGCTTGAGAAATTCATGCAGGAGTACGCAGAGAGCGTAAAGTTCGTTAATGAGAACACCGAGCAGGCAGCTCAGCTTATCGGCAACTACGAGATAGTGAAGGCTCCCATCGCGCTCAAGGCTCTGCCTTACTGCAATATCTGCTGCCTCACCGGAGATGAGCTCAGGCAGTGCCTGAACGGATACCTGTCGGCTCTGTATAATATGAATCCGCAGTCGGTCGGCGGCAAGCTGCCCGATGACGGTCTGTATTATGCAGCGAAATAATAAGCTCGGCAAGGCGATAGCCGTTGTGTTCGCGCTGCTGCTGTGGCAGATTGCCTCGGCGGCAGTAGACCAGCGCATACTGCTTGTTTCTCCGCTGGACGTTGCCGTGAGAATTACGACAATATGGCAGGTAGACGGCTTTTTATCGTCGGTTTGGTTCAGCTTTTATCACATCGCGGGCGGCTTTCTTCTCGCACTAGTAACGGGCGTTGTGCTCGCAGCGCTGTCCGGCAGGTTTCCGTGGATAGAAACGGCGCTTTGGCCGTTTATGATAACGGTCAAGACCGTGCCGGTCGCGTCGTTCGTGGTCATATGCCTTATATGGCTCTCGGCGCAGAATTTGTCCGTTTTCATATCCTTTCTCATCGTGCTGCCGGTCGTTTACGGCAATGTGCTCGAGGGGATAAAGAGCGAGGACAGGAAAATGCTCGAGGTCGGGCGCGTGTTCAATATGCCGCTGCTTAAGCGCATATTATACATCCATATGCCGCAGCTCAAGCCCTTTATGCTCTCCGCATGCGCAACGTCGCTGGGCATGTCTTGGAAGGCCGGCGTCGCGGCCGAGATAATCGGAACGCCCGACGGCTCCATCGGAAAGCAGCTGTACTACGCCAAGATATACCTTGATACCGACGATCTTCTGTGCTGGACGGTGATTATCGTTATCATAAGCGTCGTGTTTGAAAAGCTGTTCATGCTGCTTGTGCGCAGGTCTTATGCGAGATTGGAGCGTGCGTGATGGAGCTCAAAAGCATATACAAGAGCTTTGGCGAGAATGAAGTGCTGCACGATATAAATATCGTCATCCCGAAGAGCGGCCGAGTGCTTATCTCCGCACCGTCGGGAAGCGGGAAAACGACACTCCTTCGTATCATGATGGGACTTGAAAAGCCCGACTCCGGCGAGATAATAAACCGCCCGAGGCATCAGGCGGCAGTGTTCCAGGAGGACAGACTTCCGGAGGAGTTTACGCCCGTTAACTGCGTGAAGATGACGGCGGCCCACGGTGTTACCAAGGACAGTATTCGCAGACACCTGGCCATGGTCGGCCTTGAGGGGCACTGCGATAAGCCGGTATCCCAGCTTTCGGGCGGTATGTGCCGACGCGTTGCGATAGTAAGAGCCATACTCAGCGGGGCGGATACAGTTTACTTTGATGAGCCCTTCACCGGCCTTGACGGGGACACGAAAATGCAAGTTATAAAATACATCCTGACTAACTGTGAGGGCAGAACGCTCATATTCGTCAGCCACTGCCCTGACGATGCAGGCTTGCTGAATGCAAAAGAAATCCGTATCTGAGTGATACGGATTTCTTTATAACTATATAACTATGATTATTACGGGCGGAGCCGATTACGGCTTCGCCCGCTTTGAAGGGGGGGTGTAGCATATGTTCGTTAGCTTGGAAATAGTTAGGAAGGGAGAATTACAAAACATGTGCCTGTTTTGACAACGAGTAGAGGACGCTTATATGTGGCATGGCAAATAACGAACATAGTTATAAACGCATTCAGAGCCGCTATCTGCGTGAGAGACCTGAATTGCGAAAACCTACGCGACTGATTATAGCACATTTCGAGCCGTTGTCAATACAAAAAATAAAAAATTATTTTTACACAATTTCATAATATGTCGCAAATACATCAAGATTTTGAAACAATCACTGCTTTCCGTGCCTGCTGCATATGCGCTTATATATAAGCAGACCTATGAGGCTTATGACCAGTGTTGCGGCAAAAACGGCTGCGGCGAACCAGTAGTTTGAGGTTCCGAGCGCGTTGCCTCCTACGGTAGAGGTGACTATCGCGGGAAGCCTTCCCAGTGAGCAGATAAGCAGCCAAAGCGTGAACTTAATGTCTGTAAGTCCCGCAAAATAGCACAAAAGATCCTTAGGCGTTCCCGGTATCATAAATATGATGAAAAATATCATATCCCGTTTTGCTGTGGTTTTCAGAAATTTAAGCCTCTTAAGCTTTTCCTCTGGGAAGAAGACCTCGACGAGCGGTACGCCGAAATAACGCACGAGCAGAAAAACCATAACGCTGCCCAAGGTAGATGCGGCAATACACAGCAGCGTACCCTCCACTGCGCCGAAGGCGTAGCCGGCGGCGATCTCGAACGGCTCTCCCGGCAAAACAGCGATAACTACCTGAAGGATTACCATGCCCATATAGGCAAAGCGGCTCCAAATGCCACTGTCATTTACCCATTGGCGGAACTGCTCGGGCTCGGATGCGAACCTGACAAGAGGCACACCCGCAAGCCATATTATGAGCGCCGTTGCGATAACGGCAATAGCTATAGCCGCAATGCCGACGCGCTGCTGCTGTTTTTTTGTAAGCAGTATTTTCTTCATTACCTGTAACCGAATAAGCCCGGCTCTGCTGCGGACATTCCTGCTTTTGACGACCGTGCAGCTTACTTGAGCTTGGCGATTTATTTGCTCAGCCGGCGCGCCTTTTCAACGCGCTCCCTGAGAGCGTCTATGAATATCGCGGCGTCGAGGCTGTATGCCATACCGTCAAAGCCGCGGGCAAAGCCGGCAGCGATACCCTCGACCGTGCCGGTAAAGAATATGCATTTCCTGCCTGCTTTTCGGCAGGCATTAATTATGCGGTCAAGCGCCGCCTGAAACACTGGATTGCTGAAATCTCCCGGCATTCCCATGGAAATGGACAGGTCAAACGGGCCTACAAATATTCCGTCAACACCGTCGAGCGCACAAATTGCTTCAATGGACTCGAGTGCGCCGACCGTTTCGCACTGCGGGATTATAAGCGTCTCGGCGTTAAAATGCGCCATCGTGTCGGGCACGCTGCCCAAACCGTCAAAGCCCCAGCCATCCTTGCGTGAGGGGCAGAAGCCGCGCTGACCTATGGGATAGTAGCGGGCATAGGATATTATGTCCTTGACCTGTTCAACATTATGTACATTGGGGATAATGAGACCCTGCGCTCCGACATCGAGCAGCTTGAGTATCGCCGGCCGGCTTATCTCACGTACGCGGCATATGGGAGTAACGCCGGCGTTTTCCGCGGCTCTTATGAGCCTTGCACTCGTCTCGGCCTCAATGGGGGAGTGCTCGTTATCAATGATGACGAAGTCTATCCCGCTGCGTCCGGTGCACTCCATTAGGTACTCGCTTGCCGTATCGAAGAATATGCCGATCGGCTGCTCGGCGTTATTGAGCTTCTGCTTGAGTCTGTTATTCATAAAAAAATCGCCCTTTTCGTGTTTTATAATGCCATTATACAAACAATTTACACGATTTCAAGTTGTAAATTGTTAATTAAAATGTTATCATCAAGGTATCTGAGAATAATACGAGAGGTTATACATATGAGTGAGTTTTCGAGAGAATATCTTGAGCTGCTGGCGGAAAAATATCCCGACGAGGCTGCCGTATGCTCGGAGATAATAAATCTGCGCGCCATACTTGCCCTTCCGATGGGCACCGAGCACTTCATAAGCGACCTGCACGGCGAGTACGCCGCCGTGCGCCACATATTAAACAACTGCTCCGGCGTTATATCGGAAAAGGTCATGCGCCTTTTCGAGACCGAGATAGGCGAGGAGCGCTGCCGCAGCCTGTGTACGCTTATTTACTATCCGCACGAAAAGCTCAATGCCATGCGCGAGGCGGGCGAATACACGCATGACAGGCTCAAAAGCATCCTGACCACGCTGCGCACTCTTGCCGAAACTCTTTCAAGCAAATACACGCGCAGCTATGTGCGCAAGCAGATGCCGCCGAAATGGAGCTTTGTGCTCGATGAGCTTCTGCATATGCAGCGCGATGAGTATTCAAATCAGGTGCGCTATCACGACACAATCTTGGAATCTATCATATCCACCGGCGCAGCAGACGACGTTATCACGGCGCTTTCTGATATCATAAAGCGTCTTGCCGTCGATAAGCTGCACATAGTCGGCGATATATTCGACCGCGGCCCTGAGCCTGCGCGATTGCTTGATGCACTCATGGAGCATCCGAATATAGACATTCAGTGGGGCAATCACGATATACTCTGGCTGGGTGCGGCCTCCGGCAGTCCGGCATGCATTTTCACCGTGCTCAGAATATCTCTTGACTACGGCAATGCGAATCTTCTCGAGCGGCGCTACGGTATAACGCTCCAGCCGCTTTACGATTTCACACGCAAATACTACGGCGAGGCGACGAAGGATAATGTCAGCATCGCGCTCAATACTATCGGCTTCAAGCTTGAGGGCAGAGTCATCCAGCGCCACCCCGGCTACGGGATGAACTCGCGCCTCATGCTCAACCGCTGTGACTTTGAAAACAACACAGTCATACTCGATGAAGGCGTATATCCCCTCAACATCGACAAGTGGCCAACCATCGACCGCAGGGATCCCTACAGTCTCAATGACGATGAGCTAGACCTCGTAAACGAATACATAAATCTGTTCCGCGACAGTCAGTCGCTGCACCGCCACATGGATTTTATATACCGCGTCGGCAGCACCTATCTGTGCTGCAACGGCAATCTCCTGTACCACGGCTGCATACCCATGACAGAGGACGGCGAGTTTGCGCGAGTACGTCACGGCGGAGTGTGGTACTCCGGCAAGAGCCTTATGGATTACTCCGACATGGTCGTCAAAAACGCCTGGGCAAAGCATGACGAGTCGGCACTGGACATGATGTGGTACCTCTGGTGCGGCAACGACAGCCCCTTCTCCGGCCGCGTGTTCCACACCTTTGAGCGCGGCGTTGTGGACGATCAGAGCACTTGGGAAGAGCCAAAGAACCCATATTTCAGCTTTTGGGAGGATGAGAAGGTCGCCGGTATGATCCTATCCGAGTTCGGCCTTGATCCCGAGAGCGGCCACATCATAAACGGACATACGCCGGTAAAAGCCAAAAAAGGAGAGAGCCCCGTAAAGGCCGGCGGCAAGCTGTTTATCATCGACGGCGGCTTCTGCGAGGCGTATCAGAAAACGACGGGCATTGCTGGATATACGCTGGTATTTAATTCCCACGGCCTGAAGATCAAGGCGCATAAGCCCTTCGAGGGTGTCGCCGCCGCAATAGACGACAATGCCGATATCGAGTCCGAGGCCGTGCAGGTCGAGAGCTTTGAGCGACGGCACTATATCTCCGACTGCGATACCGGAGTCAGCCTGCGCCGCAGGATACAGGCACTTGAGAGCCTGCTCTCGGCCTATCGATCGGGCGAGATACAGGAAAAAGAGTAGAAGATAAAAAAGCCCCCCGAAGCTGTGTGTGCAGCTTCGGGGGGATACTTATTGTTTTATCAGATCCGCTTCCACTTTGCGCCGTTGGGGATATCGGTCACCTCTATGCCCTGAGCCTTGAGCTCGTCGCGTATGCGGTCGGCCTCGGCAAAGTTCTTGGCCTTTTTTGCGTTGGCGCGAGCTTTAAGCAGCGCCTCGATCCCGGTATTGCTCTCGCCGGATTCGGAGATAACGGTGAACTCGCTCGTGCCGGAAACGGCCTGCTTTTTGAGCTCGGCGCGCCTTGCATCGGCCTTTTCAATGAGGCTGAGGCTCAGAACGCGGTCAAAGTCCGCGATGACTGCGAGCTTTGTGTCATCATTGGTGTCATATTTGAGCACATCGTACAGCGCGGTAACGGCAAGAGAGGTATTCAGGTCGTTATCCAAAGCCGCTGTGAACTTTGACTTGAGCGCCGCGACAGCGTCTTCGTCGACTGCCTCGCCCGCAGGCTTTAGCGCCGCGATGCGGTTTATGAGCTTGTTATAGGTGCCCTGCGCGTTGTCGAGGTTTTCCCAGCTGAATACGAGCGACTTGCGATAGTGGCTCTGCAGGCAGAACAGGCGGTAGGCGAGGGGATCGTAGCCCTTATCCTCAAGGAGCGAGACGGTGAGGAATTCGCCCTTGCTCTTGCTCATCTTGCCGGAGTTTGTGTTCAGGTGCAGAACATGCATCCAGTAGTTGCACCATTTGTGGCCGAGATATGACTCGGACTGCGCGATCTCGTTGGTGTGATGCGGGAATGCGTTGTCAATGCCGCCGCAGTGGATATCAATATCCTCGCCGAGGTGCTTCATGGATATGCCGGAGCATTCAATGTGCCAGCCGGGATAGCCAACGCCCCAGGGGGAGTCCCACTTGAGCGCCTGATCCTCGAACTTGGACTTTGTAAACCACAGGACGAAGTCGTTCTTGTTGCGCTTGTTTACGTCCTCCTCAACGCCCTCGCGCACGCCGACATCGAGATCATCGGCATTGAAGTCGTTGAAGATGTAGTAGCGCTCAAGCTTGGAGGTGTCAAAATACACATTGCCGCCGGCAAAGTAGGCATAGCCGGTATCCATGAGCTTGGTGATTATTTTAATGTACTCATCGATGCAGTTTGTCGCGGGCTCAACTACGTCGGGGGTCTTGATGTTGAGCTTAGCGCAGTCGGAAAAGAACGCATCGGTATAGAACTTTGCGATCTCCATAACGGATTTGTGCTCGCGCTTTGCGCCCTTGAGCATCTTATCCTCGCCCTCGTCGGCATCGCTTGTGAGGTGTCCGACATCGGTGATGTTCATGACGCGCTTGACGTTATAACCGGCATAGCGCAGGTACTTTTCAAGCACGTCCTCCATTATGTACGAGCGCAGATTGCCGATATGCGCAAAGTGATACACCGTGGGGCCGCAGGTGTACATCTTGACTATGTCGGGGTGATTGGGGACAAAGTCCTCTTTTTTTCTGCTTGCAGAGTTATAAAGCTTCATATATATTCTCCTTCACGCTCAGGCGCAGTGCTTGAACACGCCGATGTTTTTTACAAAGTATTCAATGCCGGAATACAGAGTGGTTGCAAGGATCAGCACCCAGCAGATGACCGCGATTACGCCGGGGACGGGGAACCAGGGCTGCGTTGCGATGATGAGTATGCCGAGAGCTACCATTGTAACGCCGGTCTTGATTTTACCCGACCACGCGGCGGCTATGACAATGCCCTGCTCGACGGCCAGAAGCCGCAGACCCGAAACACCGAACTCGCGCAGCAGAACGACCGCCACGACCCATCCGGGCATGAGCCCGATTTCGACAAAATAGCACATTGCCGACAAAACGAGCATTTTATCGGCCAGCGGATCCATGAACTTTCCGAAATCGGTAACGAGATGATATTTTCGCGCTATCCGTCCGTCAACGAAGTCGCTCAGACATGCAATTATGTAAACCGCAAGCGCCCAGTACGGAAGATCACAGTACAAAAGCACCATGAAAACGGGAACAAGAATTATTCTGCCTATGGTTATCTTGTTGGGTGTGTTCATTGTTATTCCTCCTCGCCAATCAGGTTTCCGTCATCGGAAACGGCGGTTATGCGCACATTAACTATCTGTCCCTCACCGCCGCGGCCTTCAAAGAATACAAGGCCGTCGATATCGGGCGAATCATAGCAGCTGCGGCCGATCCAAGTGCCGTCCTCGTCGTGGTCTGTGCATATTACGGGAAGCACCTTGCCGACGAGCGAGGCCGCGAAATCATCCATTATGCGCGCCTGAATATCCATTATGAGATCCGCGCGGCGCTGAGCCTCCTCGAACGGAACATGCTCCATCTTTGCCGCCGGCGTGCCCTCCTCGGGAGAGAAGGGGAAAACGCCCGCACGCTCGATCTTTGCCTCGAGCAGGAAAGAGCACAGCTCCTCAAACTCGGCCTCGCCCTCGCCGGGAAGACCGGAGATGAGGCTCGTGCGCAGAACAAGTCCGGGGATGCGGCGGCGCAGAGCTTTGAAAAGCTCGCGTATATCGTCGCCGGTGCCGTGCCTGTTCATGTTCTTGAGTATTTTGTTATTAATATGCTGGATGGGGATATCCAGATATTTTACGATCTTGGGGTTTTGCGCTATCTCGTCGATGAGCTCGTCGTCAAATTGATCGGGATAGGTGTAGTGCAGTCTTATCCATTCAACTCCGTCTATCTCGCTTATCCTGCGGCAGAGCTCGGCAAGACATCGCTTGCCGTAAAGATCCGTTCCGTAACGCGTTATGTCCTGTGCGATGACGATGATCTCCTTGACGCCGTGAGAAGCGAGGTCACGCGCCTCCTCAACGACGTTTTCAATTTTTCTTGAGCGGTATCTGCCGCGTATATACGGTATCGCGCAGAAGGCGCAGAAGTTATCGCAGCCCTCGGCTATGCGCAGATACGCCCATGACGGGCCGGTGCTCACAACGCGCGGTATCTCATCCACCGGGGCGCTGTTGTCGGCAAAGATGCTGACGGGCTTTTCCTTAAAGACCGCGTCCACCGCAGTAACGATATCGCCGAAGCTTCCGACGCCGAGTATCGCGTCAACCTCCGGCAGCTCATCGGTAACGGCGGCGCGATAGCGCTCGGTAAGGCAGCCGGTGACGATGATCTTGCTGAGCCTTCCCTCGGCCTTGAGCTTTGCCATTTCCAGAATGGTGTCTATCGCTTCGCTTTTTGCCGCGTCAATAAAGCCGCAGGTATTTATTATAACAGCGTCCGCTCCGTCGGGCGAGGGAGCAAGAGCATAACCTGCCTCGCTGAGCAGATACAGCATCTGCTCGCTGTTGACAAGGTTTTTTGCACAGCCCAGAGAGATAAGGGCAATTGTCCTATCCATTCAATAATCACCTTGAGTATCAAATTCGTTCAGCGCATGTTTTATCTGCTCCCAGGAGTAGCCGCGCCGAAACAGCGCGTCCGAGACCTTTTTGACCTGCGCCCTGTCGCCGGGCTCACTCAGCCTTGCGCGGATAAACCGCTCAAGATACGCATCCTGCTCCGGCATTTGAAGCATCGCCTCGTCCCACATTTCGCGGGGAACGCCGTGATGCCGCAGTTCCTGCTTTATGCGCGCTGAGCCGTAGCCCTTGGCGGCATAATGCCGCACAACGCTTCCGGCGTATTCTGCGTCGTTAATCAGCCCCATACGGCACAGCCAGTCGGCGCAGGCCTCGGCGTTTTCGGGCGTTTCGCCCTTTTCAATGAGCCTTTTTCTAAGCTCCTCACGCGACATGGGGCGTGCGTTTATTATCCGCAGCGCCCGCGCCTTAGCCATTGCAAGACCGGATGCCGAGACAAGCTCGTTATATGCTTCCCCGTCGAAGTCCATGCCGGATCGGATAAAGCGCCCGGTTATGATGCCGAGTGTGGTTTTAAGCTCCGTGCCGTCGTCGAATATAAGCGTAAACCGCTCGGGCGAGGTCTGCTTTATCTCACGCAGCGTCACGCTGATTATCCTTCAAAATCATCGGCGGAAACGTCGATGGCGCGGCCTGCCGCCTGAGCGGCCTTGCGTGCCTGCGGACTCATGAGCTTGTACGCATTTTCGCGTATCTGCTGCTCGATATTCGCGCAGACCTCGGGATTGCAAAGCAGATATTCCTTCACCGCATCTCGACCCTGGATGCGCTGCTCGCCGACGGTGAACCACGCGCCGGCCTTGTCGATAATTTCAAGCTTGACGCCAAGATCGACGATCTCGCCGACCTTGGATATGCCCTCACCGTACATAATATCGAATTCCGCCTCCTTGAACGGGGGGGCGCACTTGTTCTTTATGACCTTTGCTCTCGTGCGGTTGCCTATCATTTCGCCGCCGACCTTGAGCGTTTCGATCCTGCGTACATCGATGCGTACCGAGGCATAGTATTTAAGCGCAAGACCGCCGGGTGTGGTCTCGGGGTTGCCGTACATTACGCCGATCTTCTGGCGCAGCTGGTTTATGAATATGACGGTGCAGCCGTTTTTCGAGATGCAGCCTGCCAGACGGCGCATGGCCTGCGACATAAGCCGCGCCAGCGCACCGACGACGGAGTCGCCCATCTCGCCCTCAAGCTCAATGCGCGGGATAAGTGCCGCGACGGAGTCGACAACGACGACATCAACGGCGCTTGAGCGCACGAGGCTTTCGGTTATGTCCAGCGCCTGCTCTCCGGTATCGGGCTGCGAAATGAGCAGACTGTCGATATCAACGCCGAGTGCGCGGGCGTAAGCCGGCTCAAGGGCGTGCTCGACGTCGATATACGCGGCCTCACCGCCGGCCTTCTGAGCCGCCGCGACAACATGCAGCGCAAGCGTCGTTTTGCCCGATGCCTCGGGTCCGTATATCTCGATGATCCTTCCCTTGGGAACGCCGCCGATGCCGAGCGCGAGGTCGAGGGACAGCGAGCCTGTCGATAATGCCTCAACGTTCACGGGGATATCGTCGCCAAGGCGCATTATAGCACCCTTGCCGTAGTTTTTCTCTATCTGCGCGATGCAGGTCTCGAGAGCCTTTTTCTTATCGCCTGCCTGAGAGTGGGTGGATATGGGAGCCTTCTTTTTTTCAGCCATTTCTTTTACCTCGGTTTATATCAGAATTCGTTTTTCCATTTTCCGATTACGACGCGCTCAAAGCCGAGAGTGTCGTTGCGGCTCTCTACCGAAACGTATCCGGCCCTTAAGAGCATCAGCTTTACCTCGTCGGCTTGACCCTCACCGACCTCGAACATCATAAGTCCGTTCGGACGGAGCGTTATCGTCCAGTATTTTATGATCGCCCTGTAGAAATCAAGGCCGTCCTCGCCGCCGTCAAGCGCCGTCATGGGCTCGTAATCGCGTACCGAGCAGTCAAGCTCAATGAGTTCAAAGGAGGGGATGTACGGCGGGTTTGAAACTATAACGTCAAAGCTGCCGATGCTCATTGGCGGCCACGTGGTCGCATCCGCATTCATGGGGATTATCCTTGACGTTAGCTTGTTATCTTTAATATTCTTCCGGCAGATCTCAAGCGCCGAGGGGCTTATGTCCGCTGCCACAACGCGTGCGGCGGGGAGCTCGTTTGCTATGGCGCAGGCTATGCAGCCGCTACCGCAGCACAGATCGAGAACCCGGCCCTTCATACCGAAGCCCTTTATCGCGTCTATCGCAGCGTCAACGAGTATCTCCGTGTCCATACGCGGGATGAGAACGTCCGGCGTGACGGTCATGGGAAGTCCGTAAAATTCCCAGGAGCCGGAGATATACGCAAGCGGCTCACCCTGAAGACGGCGCCGGATCATGCCGTGCGTGCGCTCCTCGATCTCCGACGAGGTGTACAGATACATATCGCGCATGAGCTGCTCGGTCGTTTTGCCTGCTGCCGCTGCAAGGAGTATGCGGGCTTCAAGGCTGTAGGCCTCGACGCCGTTTTCTCTCAGCGCATTTCTGACTGAGAAATAGATGTCATTATATGTTTTAGGCATTTTCCGTATCCTTAATTACCAGGCGTCGCTGCCTTTTTCTTCGGGGATGACGAGCTCAAGCGCACGGATGGCGCATCCTATCATCTCATCGTCGGGCTCGTTGGTCGTTATGCGCTGGAACTGCTTGCCCGGCCATGAGAGTATCGCAGAGCACAGATTGTCGTGCCTGCCGACCCAGCGGTTTAATTCGTAGCTCAGACCGACGATGAGCGGCAGTATGAGAAACTTCAGCCCCATGCGCAGCATAGTGTCCGAAACGTGGATAAACGAGCCCGCGATTATACTTATTATAATTACAACGAATATGAAGCTCGTTCCGCATCTGGGATGCAGCCTCGGCTGCGGACGCACGTTCTCGACCGTCAGCGGAAGACCCTTTTCATAGCAGAAGATGGTCTTGTGCTCGGCACCGTGATATGAAAACAGACGCTTCATATCCTTCATTTTCGAGCACAGTATCAAATAAATAAAGAAGATGACGAGCTTAAGTATGCCCTCAAGCAGCGTCCTCCAATAGAAATCGGACTTGACGGCAGGGAACAGCCCTACGATAAAGGTCGGCAGGAACAGGAACAAGAACAGCGAAAGTGCAATGCCCAGAACAACGGCAACGCCGATAACGAGCTTCTGCGCGGTCTCGTTTGAAAAGTGTTTTTCTATCCAAAGATCTATTTTGTCCGGCTCCTCCTGCATATCCTCGGGAAGCTGATCGGCCGAATACGACAGCGCCTTCACGCCGTTTACCATAGACGATATGAACGCCGCGACACCGCGGATGAGCGGCCAGCCGAGGATGGGGCTTTTCTCCTTCAGAGGGGTTACGGTTTCGACCTTTTCGACCATTTCGCCCGAACCGCGGCACACAATAGCGCGCTTATCGGGTCCGAGCATCATTATACCCTCGATGAGCGCCTGACCGCCGATGGAGGTCTTGAATTTCACCGAAGACTCAGTGTTTTTATCTGACATTTATCTACCTCAATTTTCTGACAGGGGTAAGCATATTTCGGCAATGCAGCCGCCGCCCTCGGCGTTTGCGATGCTGAGCCTTCCGCCGTGGCGCGATATGATTTCGTCGCACACGGCAAGCCCTATGCCGCTGCCGCGGTTTTTGCTGCTGCCCTTATAGAATCTGTTTTTGACAAACGGCAGCTCGCCGGCGGGTATGCCTTTGCCGTAGTCACGTATGCGGATGATGACGTTATCTTTCCTGAGCGCAAGCGTTATGTCAACCTTGCCTCCGTCTCCACCGTGCTTTGCGGCGTTGTCCAGAAGATTCAGGAACACCTGCTTAAGGCGCTCCGGATCGCCGGATATGAGCGGGATATCATACTCCGGCGGCTCATAGCTTACCTCGATGCCGGCCTCGCTCATCAGCTTACCGTAGGTAAACAGCGAATCCTCAAGCTCGGCTGCGATATCCACAAGCTCCATGCGCAGATTGAATCTGCCGTCCTGTATGCGCGTAAACTCCAGAAGATCGGCCACCATGCCGGTGAGCCTTTCGGCCTCCTTGGAGATTATCTTGACGCCGCGCAGGGACTCATCCTTTATTGCGGGATCGTATTGCAGCGTTTCGCTCCAGCCGAGGATGGCTGTAAGCGGTGTGCGCAGCTCGTGTGATATCTGCGATATGAATTCTGCCGTCGCCTTATCCGAGCGCGCGATTTTTTCGGACATGATGTTTATATCGTCGGTGAGTCTGCCGATCTCATTATCGCCGACCGACGGCACCTGCGCACCGTAGCTTCCGTCGGCAATGTGCTTTGCCGACTCACTCAGATCCTGAATGGGCTTTGATATGTAGTGGTCAAACCAGATGTTTACGAGAATGATATATGCCGCAATTATAACGGCTATTACGATTGCCGGAATTATAAGTTTATTGGCCGCAAAGGCGATAAGGCATGAGATGAGGATGACCGCCGCGATGCTTGATGCAAACAGCTGCCATTTAAGTTCTTTGAAAATCATCGGACACTTCCCGGGAAATAATTAAGATTTAATAGCCCCATTTGTAGCCGAAGCCCCAAACGGTCGTGAGAAATTCCGGTTCTGTGGGATCGGCCTCGATCTTCAGGCGCAGACGGCGGACATTGACGTCCACTGTTTTGAGCTCACCGGAAAAATCGTCTCCCCAAACGGCTCTGAGAATATCCTCGCGCGACATTGCCTTGCCGGGGTTTTCCATGAACAGCTTCATCAGCAGATATTCTATCTGTGTGAGCTTCAATCGCTTGCAGTCCTTTTCAAGGGTGCGGTTGCGTGTGTTGAGCAGGAAAGGACCGCTGGAAATCTCGTAGCTGGGCTTGTCGGATGTATCGCTGCCGAGACGGCGCACGAGCGCATCGACGCGGGCGGTGAGCTCAGCCGGGGAGAAGGGCTTTGTAACATAGTCGTCGGCACCCGTCATAAGACCCGTGACCTTGTCAATTTCCTGACTTTTTGCGGTCAGCATGATGATGCCGATCTTAGAGCCGGAGGCGCGGATGCGGCGGCAGACCTCAAAGCCGTCTATATCAGGGAGCATAACGTCCAGAAGCGCAAGGCTTATGTCGGGATTCTTTTCAAGCAAAGCCAAAGCGGTCATGCCGTTTTCAGCCTCGATAGGCTCATATCCGTTGCGGCGGAGGTTGATGACCACAAAACTGCGGATATTCGGTTCATCCTCAAGTACGAGTATCTTTTTCATGGTTTGGCCTCTTTCTTATAATTTTACATTGAAATATTGTAACATACAATTTTCAATTATGGTAGAGGTAAAGACAAAAAAATTGTAATCCAAGAACAAAAAATTACACAAATTCTTTGGCGCTGCACTTGAATAATGCGCTTTTATAGGTTATAATACTCTCGTTTTAATTTGCCGGTGTGATGGAATGGTAGACGTAGCGGATTCAAAATCCGCCGGGGGCGACTCCGTGTGGGTTCGAGTCCCACCACCGGTACCATTGAAAAGAGGCTGTTTTTTAGTAAAACGGCCTCTTTTTTTATTTTTATCCATTTTGAGCTCACGGAGCAGCCTCAAAACCAAATCCGTTATTATAAAAGCCCTCCTTCGCCCGAGCACGCTGTGCGTATCCGAAGGAGGGCTTGCTTGCCCGCTTTATTTTGTCATATTTCCTGCTCCGCCTGCTGCATACGCATGAGCGCGTAGCAGAGCTGAAGCTGCCGCACCTTGTGTATCTTCGTCTTATCGTAAATACGTTTCCTGTATGTATCGATCGTACTGACCGCGCAGCCGAGCTGCTCTGCGCACTGACGGGTGCTGAGCCCTCTTGCCAGGGCGCAGCATATCTCAAGCTCCTTGGCGCTGAGCCGGGCATAGCCGATCAGGAAATTCTCATAATCCTTCGGATCAAGATCCTTTTTTCCGAGATAGGCCAGGCGGCGCACCTGTGCAAGGGAATCGTCGAGCTGCCCCTGCGTATCCTCGACCTGACTCTGCATATCCTCGACCTGCCCCCGGAGCTCCTGCTTCTCAGTTTCCAGATCGGTGATCGTCTGCTCATGGAAGCGCAGCTTCGCGGAGACAGGGCGTAGCTCGTCAAAGGTCATCTGCGCGCCGTCGCAGTTTTCCTTATTGAGCAGCTCAATGTCACGCATGACGGGACGCAGGTAGCGGCGGGTATAGTACAGGCAGCATACAGCGCCGAAAAATATCAGCAGCGTCAGCAGGCCGCCGATCTCCAGCGAGCGCTTGAGCATGATCCGGTTATAGTCGCCCTTGGGAAGCAGCACGCTCAGAGTGTGCTGCTCGGGATCCCCGTCGGCCGCCGAGAACGGCTTTGAAAGTCCGACAAAGGACAGCTCCGTCCCGGAGAAGAACATAAGACCGTCCCGGCTGCCTGTTTCCGTCAGCAGCTCCTCCGGCACGAAGCAAAAGCCGCCGGAGGGATAGGTCACGAGCGCCTTCGGAATATCCGGTCCCTCCGTGCTCTCCGACAGGAGGCAGGCGAGACTGCCGATGCCGGAGGGCTGGACGTGGTGGGCGGAGAAATAGGTCTGGTTTATCTCAAAGCCGCACAGCCCGTACACCGTGCCGTCGGCTCCCAGCATGGGCACGGTCAGCAGCATCGCACGCTCTGAGGTACCGGGCAGGGTCAGCAGACTTGTCGTCCGGCAGCTGCGGTCAATGGGCGCCGATGCCGTATTCAGATGCCCGGCAAGCTCGGAAAACTCGGACAGCTCAAATTCCTGCGCCCACTTCCGGTGCGGCATCACGCCGTGACTGCGTCCGACGCCCGCCATGCCGCGGTAGAGCAGCAGATCGCTGGCAATGCGCGCAGAATTGCTCCGCTGAACGTACAGGCCGCCGCGGAACTCCTCGCCGCCGAGGGAGGTGTTGAGCACCACGAACGCGCCGGAGCAGTCCGCCTGCCGGACGTACTGACACAGCGGCTCGAGCATGGCCTCCTCCAGCCGCTCTATTGCGTCCGCGCTGCCGTCGAGAGCGGAAAGCTTCGAGGTCTGCCTCTGCACGATGGCGCTCATGTCCTCGGACAGATGCACGCCCATGACGGAGACATTGCGCCACATCGACTTCATGTCCGTCTCAAAGGCCTCCATGCGGAAGCTCAGCGAGGTGCACAGCTCCTCCCGCGGGCTTTTGAGCTGATTAAAGAAGAACAGCCCGGCGATAAGCGCCGCCGCCAGAATAAGGCCCAGCGCGATCATATAGACCGTAAGGCGCTTTTTCATGGAGCGCCGTATATTATAAAATTCCGAAAGTGTGTATCTCGTCATGCCCCATATCCTCCGGGGAACGTTTTCATCTGCAGATCGAGCACAGCAGCGCCCATGTCTCCTCGGCCAGAGCGTCGACATCCTCGCCGGCTGCGGCGCGGGCGGGCAGCTCCTGCTGCAGCTGCCGCAGAGCGTCGTACAGGGCGTTGACCCTGCCGTAGTAGCCCTCGAATCTCGGCTCGGACACGGGGGTATAGCTGTCGCGCATGGTTTTCAGCGCGGCGTAGAGCTGCCGGTAGCTTTCCGCAGGCTCCGGGAAGCTGTCATAGTCCTCGATATCGTCAAATGCGCCGCTGCGCACCGGCATATATCCGGTCTGCGCCACGAAGTCCAGGTTGCGCCCGGTCTCCGTCAGCCAGCGGACGAAGACAGCGGCGGCCTTCGCCTTCTGCTCGGTGGTTTTGTAGGCGCAAAGTCCGACGCCAGCCTGAGTCATCATAGCCTCGTGCCCGGCGGTCATCGGCATTGGCAGAACATGCAGGTTCATCGGCTCGCGTGTGCCGTCCCGATAGGTGACGGTATCATTATAATAAAGTATCGCCGCCGAGGAGCCCAGACCGGCCAGCACCTCGCCGGTCATCACCTGTGTATTTGAGTACAGGTCGGACACCACAACATGTCCCTTTGCAAGGGCGCGGGCAAACTGCATCCAGCACTCCTTGAAAACGGGGTTATCGGTGTTATACCGGCCATCCTCGGTGTACAGCTCGCCGCTGCCGCGCTCGAGGGCGCAAAGCTCCACGGCGCGGATGGGATAATCCAGCGCGCAGAAGGGCTTGCCGCCCGACCAGTCATAGTATTTTTCGGCGGTATCGTAAAAGCCCTCCCATGTGCCGAGGTCGCCGTATTCCGCGCCCGTATCGGCGGCGAAGCGGGCAAAGCCGCTGCCGTTGCACATGATAAGGTGCGTTGACTTGGAGATGGGAAACAGCAGCAGCCTGCCGTCCTGCGCGGTGCCGTCGTCCAGAAATCCGGGGACGAAGTCGGACAGCTCCTCATCCGTGAACCAGTCGTGCCAGTCCACGAGGTTTTCCTCGCCCAGCGCCGATGCGTCGCCGATGTGGCAGGTAAACAGGTCGGGCATCTCCTGCAGATCGCCGCCGTTCTGGGCCTCCTTCAGAAAGCCGCCTATCTTCGACGCGCTGCTGAGGTTTGTGACCTGCACGCGGACGCCGCTTTCCATACCGACGGTGCGGTTAAACTCCTGCACAAGAAGATCCATCGGCGAGCCGGACTGCTCGCCGTAGACGTGCCAGAAATTTATCGTCACGGGCGTTTTATCCTCCGTCAGGGGTGTATCTGCGCAGGCGCACAGGGCGAAAACAAGGGCTGCCGACAGCAGCAGGGACAGTATACGCTTTTTCATGGCTTGACCTCCGGGGCAGAGCGTGTGTTTGTGGATTCGGGGGCGGTTTTTCTTGAATTTCAAAAATTTTTTCCCGTTTTGTCCCCTGAATGAAGAGTTTAGGGGACAGACAGAACGGCGGATATATGGTATAAGGGAAGTATACAGTGCCGCTATATACGGCAGCGGCGCCTCTGCAATATTATCTATTATATCATAGACCGAGGCGCTTTTACAAGGCATAAAAACGAAAGGGAAGGGGTGGATGCGGATGACGCAGGCGAGGAAAACGGCCGTCTACCGGGTCATTACGGATTCCGGCGGCAGCGGGGCCGGACTGCATGACACCTTCCGACCGGTAAGCCGCGGGCCGGAACACAAACGCGGCAAATCCACCAATCTTTCTGTAAAGGAGGAAGAAAAAACATGAGAAAAAGACTTATGAGCATCCTGCTCTGCCTCGTCATGCTGTTCTCCCTCGTGCCGGGCGCTGCGACTCCCGCCGAAGCCTTTTGGGACGACTACGACGACGGCTTCGATTGTCCTAACTGCGACCACTACCATTTCGGCAGCGAATATATGTGTGACTGCCTGTTCTGCACCATTGAATGCAACTACGAGTGTTGGGTTGAAACCCATTGCAACGACTGCGGTGTGTGCTTTGGCGACACGCCCTATTGGTGCGAGGAGTGCTACAAGTGCGCCGACTGCATGGAGGAAACGCACTGCTCCACCTGCGCCAAGTGCTACATCGGCAATGATGACCAGCTGTGCGGCGAATGCCATAAGGGCCCCTGCTGCTCCATAACCATCTGCGACTCCTGCGGCTTCTGCGACGACTGCGCAAACGATGACAGCGATCCGATGCACTGCTCGCTGTGTAACGCCTGCTTCGGTGCGGTGGACGAGTGCGTGGACGACGATGATACCGGCGTCATCCACTGCGTCGATTGCCACACGGCCTGCGAGCAGTGCGAGGAATGCCTGCTGGCCAAGGAGAGCTGTGAGGACTGCGGCCTGTGCCTGGAGTGCTGCAGGGATAACTCCGAGGGCGGCGGCTGCCCGGACGGCGAGACCTGCGTGGAAAGCGCCGAGTGGGACGAGCACATCTGCCCGGGCTGCGACGGCTGGGTCACCGATAAGGAGGACGAGGACGAGTTCTGCCAAACCTGCGAGCTGTGCAAGGAGTGCTGCGAGGGCAACTCCGACTGCTCCGAGGGGATGTGCGCAATGGACACGGACTATGCGGATCACTTCTGCGAGGACTGCGGCCTGTGCTTCCACGACAGCGACCGCTGCGAGGACGGCTGCGATCAGCGCTGCAAGGACTGCTGCCTCGATGCCGTGAGAGCTATGGGCTGCGATCATGACGACTGGTGCTTCAGCGACTCTGATTTTGAAGACCATCTGAAAGCGGAGCATTCCGGCGCCGGGCATAAGCACATCGCTTCCGCGTCCTGGTCAGCCGACGGAACGCAGCACTGGAATCCCTGCCGCTATTGCGACGAAAAGATGAATCCTGCCGGCCATGAATTTGACGCCAAGGGCGTGTGCAAGGTCTGCGGCTACATCAGCGGCAGCTCCATCGTCATCACCCGCCAGCCCAAGAGCGTCAAGTGCAAGACCTCTATCTACAGCGGCGGCGATTATAACGAAGAGCCGGAAAACGGCCTGCTGTACAGTGAAAATAACCAGGTCACCTTCTCTGTCTCGGCAAAAAGCCTGAGGGGCGACGGGCTGACCTATCAGTGGTATCGGAAGAATAATGAGATTCCCACGGCGGCGCACAGAAAGCTGGAGGAGTGGCCGAATCATATTGAAGGCGTGAACACCCCCACGCTGAGGCTGTCGGTTTCCACCCAGGCCTGTCAGGAGGACTACTCCTACTACTGCGTCATCGGCAGAAAGGGTGACCCTTCGGACACCATGAAAACGGCGGAGGCAAAGCTGACTGCCACCCATGCCTTCAGCTATAAGCAGGCGGGTGAGCCTGTGTACACCGATGACAGCAAGAGAACGCCGGAATACAAGGTCACTTGGGTCGATAAGGATGGGGTTACCCATAACACTAGCGTAGGCAGCGTTCGCAAAAGCGACGGCCACAAGCTCGCGTGCCTGTTTGAAGCAGGCGCAGAAGAATACGAAGCACATTATATGACCAGCGGCTCCAAGGAGCGCGTCTTCCCGCATACCTTTGAGATTGAAAAAAGCTATGACGCGGTGGGCGGCGGCAGGGTTGATATGCTCGTCTGCACCGTCTGCGACTATTTCGTTTTTGTGAAGAGCCATGTCCATGATTACGGCTGGAACTGGGATTACACCGGCTTCGAGGATATCTATCACTATACCTTCAACATCGGCGGCTCGCCCAAGACGGTGGAGGAGCTCATCAACGAGTCCGGCTATGCCCACCCCGAAAAGTGCAAGGTTCCCGGCTGCGAGGAGTTCATCATGGTTCCCCATAGCTGGAGCTACTGGCATGTGGCCGCAAACCCCGATAATGCGGGCAGCAAAGGCGGCATGGCGGCTGAGTGCGGCGTCTGCGAATATTTTAAGTCGAAAATAGATAAGGACAATGACAGCGAAGAGATCGACCATTGGACAAAGGACACCGCCCTTGTGACGGTGAAAAACGGCCGCGCAACCCGTATGATCGTCGAGCCCGGCGACAAGATCAAGCTTTATCCCGAGGAGAGAACCGGTCAGAAAGCCATCGGCTGGAAGGTGGAGTATCTCCGCCAATACAACGATGGACCTTATGTTAGCAAGCAATGGAATTACAGCCAGGCGGAGTCCCTGTTCAAGCTGGTAACCAACGGCTCCGCGCTCGAGTGGGGCTGCACGATCCCGGCGTTCAGCGCCATGAGCGCACCCGGCGGCGGCCAATTCTTCTTCGAGCCGGTCTACTCCGGATGTACACACAGCGGCGGCACCACGCTGCTCAATGCGAAGCCGCAGGTCTGCGACCGCAAGGGCTACACCGGCGACACCGCCTGCGCCGACTGCGGCAAAGTCATCAAGCCCGGTTCGGATATCTACCCGCCCGCAAACGCCGGCCATACCGGCAAGCTGGAGCCGCTGTACTACTACGGCACGAACAACTCGGCCACCACGGACGCGAGCCATGGCGGCAAACGCTATAACGCCAAATCGGGCGACTGCAAACACCGCGCCTATGAGGGCGACTACCGCTGCACGGCCTGCGGCGGCACCGTAAAGGGCGAGATCGGCGACTTCAGGCATAGCGGCCCCCTTGAGCTGCGCGATGTAAGAGCGGCGACCTGCACCGAGAAGGGCTATTCCGGCAACCAGTACTGCACAGCGTGCGACAGGATCGCGCAGAAGGGCAAGTCTACCCCGTCCCTCCACGAAATTGCCGGCAACTACCAGGTGATCAATGCGGTGAAGCCTACCTGCACCGCCGTTGGCTACAGCGGCGACCAGCAGTGCACGCGCGACTGCGGACAGATCTTCCGCTACGGCCATGTCATCGATAAGTCCGGCCACGACTGGGACGACGGCAAACCTGCAACGCAGGGCAAGAGCGAAGGAATTCTCTACACCTGCCGGCGCGTCGGCTGCGGCGAGACGAAGTTCGTAAAGAACCCCGCCGCGACCGAGTACAGCGTCAAGGTCAGTACCGACGGCAACGGTACGGCCATGGCAGACAAGACCTCTGCCGCCGCCGGAACAGTGGTCACCCTGACCGAGACTCCCAAGAGCGGCTACCACTTCAAGGAGTGGCAGGTCATCACTGGCGGCGTGACGATTAATGACAATAAGTTCACCATGCCTGCCGGAAACGTCGAGATTAAAGCAATCTTCGAAAAGAATGCAACGCCGCCTCCGGCACCGACGTATTACAGCATTACCGTGACCAGTGACGGCAACGGTACGGCCAAGGCCGACAAGACCTCTGCCGCCGCCGGAACAGTGGTCACCCTGAGCGCGACTCCCAAGA
>ERZ1673738.1715-NODE-1715-length-31684-cov-16.287110_pt1 | contig 31684 bp, 30 predicted proteins | sample MGYA00580198_ERZ1673738 | MGnify/ENA primary metagenome ERZ1673738 (study PRJEB41218, sample SAMN15661784) | gut metagenome | host: Homo sapiens | place: Canada: London | collected 2015-08-20/2019-03-30 | study: EMG produced TPA metagenomics assembly of...
CCTCTCAGATGGTTCGTACCATTAAGTACTTCGCTGAGAACTGCTAATTGCGTTCTTACGCTCAAAAGTGCTTGAGGTGCCGTGCTGAATGACAACTAGTATTGGCTTTGCTGATACGAACATGCTGTGATTGGTACGACAACAGGATAACGAGTTTAACACCCTTCCTTTTGCGGGTTTCCGTGAGAGGAAGGGTGTTTTTGCGTGCAGAATTCTGGATTATTGCTTTTTTGTCTGGACAATGGTTGATTTGTTTATACGAGAAAATATGCATTTTTCAGGCTGGATGGATAAATTCGAATAGTAATGGCGGTGAGGAGGCAAATACATAAAGAATGAAAAAATGAGGGGTAACGTTGATTTTTGGTCAAAGGAAAAGAGGCTTTGTCGAAGAATTAAAACAGGCAATAGTTGAAAAAAGAAATTTCTTGACGAATTGGGTATTTTAGCAAGAAAATGCGTAAAATAGACTGAAATCTTATCCGTAAAATGAGCAACGATAGTGCAACGAAGTATTGTATGCAAGAAGAAAACATGCTAAAATAATACTGATAACAACAGGCTGAAATTGGTAGAAAGTTGGTATCGAAAGGTTACTCAAAGAACGAAATCTCCTGAGTTGCGGTTGGGGGAAATAAGTATGCTTTTGGTGAGTGGGGGAACAGAAAAACATCTGTACTTTCGAGCAGAGAAACTGCGCAGAATTAAATCACGTGGATGAGATACCCTGGGCGAAAGATCGTCCGGGGTTATTGTGGTACAAAAACAACATAAAATCAGATTTGGAAATCCAGAGGACAAAGCGGGTGAAACGGATCCGATTGCGGAGAATACAGAACCCGTATGGAACCTGTGAAACAATACGCGGCTGTCATAATAGGGACAAGGGTACGGCAGAGAATGAAAGGCTCCGCAACCCGAAGTTCATATTTTCTTACCCGAAGAATGAACGACTGATCTTTTTGGGTGGCAGAAATGCCGCGCAGGAAGAAATCTCGACCATGAGGGTGGGGTGACAGCCAGCGGACAGGCAAGCGAGCCTATCCGCTCTTTGTGTTGGCCGAGATATTGATGAAGAAATTGAGTGGGATTGTGGGAAAGATTTATGAGTAAGAAACTTGCGATTGCGATGTTCGGACAGAAGCGATTATCGAGAGAAGGCGGAGTAGAGATCGTTGTCAAAGAACTCTGCACCCGAATGGCACAGAATGGCTGTGATGTGACTTGCTACAACAGGGCAGGCCATCATGTGAGTGGTGCAGAATATGACGATGTTGGTAAAACGGAGTACGAGGGAATCCGCCAGAAGTCTGTTCCGACCATTGAACGGCGCGGGGCTAGAGATATAATAGGGTCAACCAAGAAAAACTACGATAACTAAAGGGTTTTGATGGCTTGAGTTGTCCTTCAAATGTTTTATTTGTTGAAAACTGCAAGAAGCAGATAATCCCGGGGGTTATATGTAGGAGGCTTTTGGAAGCTCTGTTTTGACCCACAAAAAGGAGCAACAAATAAAAATAGGAGGATAACACAAGCCTACGGTAGATTGCGATAAGTGGTCTGCCGTGGGCTTGTTGTCGTGCAATGAAATAGCAGGAGATTTAACAAGGGAGGAAAAGAAATATTATGATGGAAAATAAAACAAAAATTGATCTGAAAAACAAAAGCATTTTTATCACGGGTGTAGCGGGTTTCATTGGTTCCAACCTTGCAAAGCGGTTGCTCTCCACGGTGGAGGGTGTCAAGGTCGTGGGTCTGGACAACATGAACAATTACTATGACGTGCGCCTGAAAGAAGCCCGTTTGAATGAACTGGAGCAGTTTGAGAATTTTAGTTTCGTGAAAGGTAATCTGGCTGACAAAGCTGTGATTGAATCTATCTTTGAGCAGTATAAGCCGGAAATTGTGGTGAACCTCGGTGCGCAGGCAGGTGTTCGGTATTCCATTACGAACCCTGATGCCTATGTGGAAGCAAACTTGATTGGCTTCTATAACATTCTGGAAGCCTGCCGCCATTCTTACGATGAGGGGCATACCCCGGTAGAGCATCTGGTTTATGCGTCCAGTTCTTCCGTGTATGGCAGCAATAAAAAAGTGCCTTATAGTACGGATGACAAGGTGGATAACCCGGTATCGTTGTATGCGGCCACTAAGAAATCCAATGAGCTGATGGCCCATGCCTATTCTAAACTGTATAACATTCCGTCAACGGGCCTCCGTTTCTTCACGGTATATGGCCCTGCTGGTCGCCCGGATATGGCGTACTTCGGTTTTACCAACAAATTGCTGAAAGGCGAAACGATTCAAATTTTCAACTACGGTAACTGCAAGCGAGACTTTACTTATGTGGACGACATTGTTGAAGGCGTTGTTCGTGTAATGCAGGGGGCGCCGGAGCGCAAGAACGGCGAAGATGGTCTGCCTGTTCCTCCGTATGCAGTTTATAACATTGGTAATCAGAACCCAGAAAATCTGCTGGACTTCGTACAGATTTTGCAGGAAGAACTGATCCGTGCTGGTGTCCTGCCGGAAGATTACGACTTTGAAGCACACAAGAAACTGGTTCCGATGCAGCCTGGTGATGTACCTGTGACCTATGCAGACACGAGCGCACTGGAACGTGACTTCGGATATAAACCTTCTACCAGTTTGCGCGAGGGTCTGCGGAAGTTCGCTGAGTGGTACGCAAAGTTTTACAAATAAGGAAGAATAGGAAAATAAGTCGATGAAGTGTGTTGAGGTTTATAAGGAATTATACCATCAGGAACCGTTTGATGTGGCGTTCTGCCCGTACCGTATCAGTCCGCTAGGTGCGCATATCGACCATCAGTACGGAAAAATCAATGGTCTGGCAATCGACAAGGGAATCCACATGGCCTACCATCCGAAACAGAACGGTGTTGTGGAGCTGCAGTCACTGAACTTTCCGAAGCGCGCCCAGTTCTTTGTGAGCGCGGTGCCGGAAGAAAAGCAGGGGGATTGGGCAGATCATTTGCGCGGTGCGGCTAAGATGCTGGGGGAAAAGTACCGCTTGAAAGTTGGTCTGTCGGGTATCATCGAGGGTAGCTTACCGATTGGCGGGCTGTCCTCATCTGCATCGGTTATTATCTGCTTCTTGTCTGCACTGTGCAAAGTGAATGGCATCCATTTGAAGCCGATGGAAATGATTCTCACCGCAAAGGCTGCAGAAAACCAGTATGTTGGCGTTTCTTGTGGCAAACTCGACCAGAGTTGTGAGGTGCTTTCCAAGAAAAATCACCTGCTGTACCTTGACACGAAAGACGATAGCTATGAGTTGATTCCCACCAGTGAAAAGATGAAGCCTTATAAGGTGGCCATTTTCTTCTCTGGCTTAGAGCGTTCTCTGAAAAACTCCAAATACAATCTGCGGCAGGATGAGTGCAAGGCTGCGGCTTATGCACTCATGGGGTATGCAGGGATGGACTATGACACCTTTGCAAATACCCGGCTGCGCGATGTGCCGTATGAGGTTTTTGAAGCCTATAAAGATCGTTTGCCTGAGTTGTGGCGCAGACGCGCAGAACATTATTACAGCGAGTTCGCCCGTGCCGAAAAGGGTGCAGAACTGTGGCGTAAAGGTGATTTAGATGGTTACGGACAGCTTGTTTTTGAGAGCGGAAAATCCTCTATTTACAGCTATGAGTGTGGCTGTGATGAACTGAAAAAGCTGTATGAAATTATGGTTGATACTGATGGTATCTACGGTGGCCGCTTCTCTGGTGCTGGCTTCAAGGGCTGTTGTATGGCTCTGATCGACCCGGACAAGGCCGAAGATATTGAAGCTGAGGTCACAGCGGAGTATCTGAAAGCGTTCCCGGCACTGGATGGAAAGTATAGTTTCCATTTGTGTGAGAGCGCAGATGGCGTTGAGTTGTAAGAGGGGAGTACATATAGATGAAATGCTTGATTTTGGCAGCGGGCTACGCTACACGGCTTTATCCGCTGACGGAGAATTTTCCGAAGCCGCTTTTGAAAGTGGGCGAAAAGTCCATCCTTGATTGGCTGGTGGATGATTTGGTGGATACCACTGACATTGACGAATTTGTGGTGATTTCCAACCACAAATTTGCACGGAATTTTGAGGATTGGAAAAGCAATAAGCAAAAGACGCGGCCTTATGAGATTACTGTGATCGACGATGGTACAAGCACCAATGAAACTCGTCTGGGAGCAGTCAAAGATATTCAACTGGCGGTAGAGAAGCTGAATCTGGCTGATGATTTGCTGGTTATGGCTGGCGATAATGTGCTGGATTTCAGTCTTTCCAAGTTCGTTGATTTTGCCAAGGAAAAGAATACTTCCTGTGTGATGTGCCATGAGGAAAACGAACTGAAAAAGCAGCAGAAAACGGCAATTATCACGTTGGATGGCAATGACCTGATTGCCAGTTATGAGGAAAAGCCGAAAGAGCCGAAAGGAAATCTGGCTGTGCCGCCGTTCTACTGCTATCGTGCCTGTGATGTAAAGCGGATTCAGGAAGCACTGGACAATGGCTGCGGTTATGACGCACCGGGCAGCTTTGCCGCATGGTTAAGCAAACAGACCCCGATGCACGCTTATCTCATGCCGGGAAAGCGGTACGACATTGGCGATATTAACAGTTATGAGTATGTAAAGAGTGTGTTTTCAAAATAAAAACACAAAGAGAGAGGAGAAAGTAATCATGAGAGATTTTAAGGATTTGAAAATTGCTGTGGCCGGTACGGGATATGTTGGGCTTTCCGTCGCAACGCTATTAAGCCAGCATCATAAGGTTACGGCAGTGGATATTGTGCCGGAAAAGGTGGAACTTATCAATAAAAAAGAGTCTCCGATTCAGGATGAATATATTGAAAAGTATTTGGCAGAAAAGGAACTGGATTTGACTGCAACTCTGGATGCCAAGGAAGCGTATTCTGATGCTGATTTTGTGGTGATTGCTGCTCCCACAAATTACGATAGCAAGAAGAACTTTTTTGACACAAGTGCGGTGGAGGCTGTGATAAAGCTGGTTATCGAGTATAACCCGGAAGCCATTATGGTCATTAAGTCTACGATTCCAGTTGGATACACCGCAAGTGTTCGTGAAAAATTCCACTGTGACAACATCATTTTTAGCCCTGAATTTCTGCGTGAGAGCAAGGCTCTGTACGACAACCTTTATCCTTCCCGTATCATTGTCGGTACGGATGTTGACAATGCTCGTCTGGTGAAGGCGGCACACACTTTTGCAGAGCTCCTGCAGGAGGGTGCTATTAAGGAGGACATCGACACTCTGTTCATGGGATTCACTGAGGCAGAGGCTGTTAAACTGTTCGCCAACACCTATCTGGCACTGCGTGTTAGTTACTTCAACGAACTGGATACTTATGCCGAGATGAAGGGTCTGAACACCCAGCAAATCATCAATGGTGTTTGCCTCGATCCTCGTATTGGCACTCATTACAATAACCCGTCCTTCGGCTATGGCGGGTACTGCCTGCCCAAGGACACTAAACAGCTGCTCGCAAATTATGCCGATGTACCGGAAAATTTGATTGAAGCAATCGTTGAGAGCAACCGCACTCGTAAAGATTTTATTGCAGATCGTGTGTTGGAGATTGCTGGTGGTTATGAGGCAAATGACAGCTGGGATGAGAGTAAGGAAAAGGAAGTTGTTGTCGGCGTTTACCGCCTGACGATGAAGAGTAACAGTGATAATTTCCGTCAGAGTTCCATTCAGGGTGTTATGAAGCGCATTAAGGCCAAAGGTGCAACAGTCATCATTTATGAGCCGACCCTAAAAGATGGCGAGAAGTTCTTTGGTAGCCTTGTTGTAAACGATTTGGATGAGTTCAAGAAACAGAGTCAGGCCATTATCGCAAATAGATACGATAAGTGTCTTGATGATGTGAAGGAGAAGGTTTATACGAGAGACATTTTCCAGAGAGATTAATTGTTAGTTGAGGGTGGAGTAATGAAAATTGCAATAATTGGACATAAACGTATACCGTCAAACGAAGGTGGAATAGAGAAGGGCGTAGAGCAACATGCGGTTCGGATGGTGCAAAGAGGAAATGATGTCACAGTATATAACCGTGGCGGTCACAATGTTTTTGGAAAAGAATTTGATGGAAAGAAACTGAGAGAATATAAAGGCATTAAAATAGTAACGGTTCCAACAGTAAAGGGAGCAGCTTGTGTTCCGATTTATTCTTTTCTTGCAACTATCCATGCAGCATTCAGTCGGTATGATTGTGTGAGTTTCCGTGCATCAGGATCATGTGCTATGATTCCACTTGCTAAACTTTTGGGGTTACGAGTAGTAGCATCGTTACATGGTATAGATAGCCAAAGAGATAAGTGGGGCGGCTTTGCATCAAAATATCTTGAGTTTGGAGAAAGAATGGCGGCTACAAAGGCAGATGTATGTCTGGTTCTCTCTAAAAATATGAAACAATATATTGATACAAAATATGGAGTAAATTCAGTTTTATTTGCTAATGGCATTGATAAACCGGAAAATCATGATGTGGATATTATCAAAGATAAGTATGGTTTAGAAAAAGATAGCTACATCCTTTCGTTGGGAAGAATTGTTCCAGAAAAAGGATTGCAATATTTGATTGAAGCGTTCAAAAATTGTAAAACTGATAAAAAGCTTGTGATTGCTGGTGGTTCAGAATCAAACAAAGACTATTATAATCAACTGTTAGAATTAGCTGACGGTGATAAACGAATCGTTTTTACAGGCTATGTGTATGGACAAGAGATACAAGAACTTTATAGCAATTCCTATATTTTTGCATTGCCAAGCAACTTGGAAGGAATGGCAAATGCGTTGCTGGAAGCAATGAGTTATGGAAACTGTTGTTTGATTAGTGATATTCCAGAAAATACTGAAGTGGTTCATGAGAAAGCGATGTGGTTTGAAAAAGAAAATGCAAAGGATTTGCAGAAAAAACTACAGATGCTCTTAAATGATTCTGAACTTGTGAAAAAATATAAGACAGAAGCTGCACCTTATATTTTAGAAAGGTATAGTTGGGATATTGTTGTTGATCAGATGTTGCGTGTTTATGCAGGTGATGTTGTAGATTACGATACTGTACTGAGAGAACGAGAATGCGGTAGTGGGGAAAAAGCATGAAAGTGGATTTTTACATAAGCAGCCTTTCTAGCGGAGGTGCGGAACATGTGTTGACAAATTTGGCGGCAAATTTTGCAGAACATGACATGGATGTTAGCATAACATCTTATGAAAAACGTCCGCAGTTTTATAGTGTTGCATCAAATGTAAAACTTAATAAGTATAATTTTACGAATAAAAGTAAGTTAGCAGAATGGCTCTGCGATTATCGCGCCACAAAAAAGTATCTTCAGAAAAGAAAAGCAGCTGTTGCGATTTCATTTTTAAGCAGATGCAATTTTATGCTGATTCTGGCAGGACTTTTTTCAAAGACAAAAATTATTGTCTGCGATAGAAATAATTTGCTGCGGAAATATCCTAAATATGTTTTTGATGTAACGTGTTTTTTGTACCGGTTTGCCGATGTCGTTTGTGTGCAGACTAATGAAATGAAAACTTTTTATCCGCAATATTTACAAAAGAAAATTGTGGTTCTGGAAAATCCGTTAGATTTTGATGAGATGGCAGCACAATGCGAGGGCCAGAGTATAGAAAAAGAAAACACAGTGATTTCGGTTGGACGGCTAGAAAGACAGAAAGATTTTGTGACACTGATTAAGGCTTATAAAAAAGTGGCCGAGTTATATCCCGACTGGAAATTAAAGATTTATGGACAGGGAAATCGAAAAGATGAACTACAAGATTTGATTGAAAAGGAGAATTTGACTACCAGCGTCAAATTATGCGGCGTGACGCATACGCCTTTTCTTGAAATGAAAAAGGCAAGGATTTTTGTGCTGTCGTCTTTTTATGAGGGATTCCCGAATGTGCTTTGCGAAGCTATGCACGCAGGGTTGCCATGTATTTCGACAAAATGTGAATGTGGCCCATCTGAACTAATCAATGACGGAAAAAATGGCTTCTTGGTGCAAATTGGAAATGTTGATCAAATGACCGAAAAAATTATAACTCTGGTAGAAAATGAAACTCTGCGGAGGACAATGGGAGAAGAAGCGGAAAGGTCAACGGAACGATTAAGCAGAGAGGTTATTTGCCAGAAGTGGAGAGAACTTGCTTATCGAGTGAGTGGAGAGGTTCAATAAATATGAGTAATATTGTAAAAAAAGCGATTGGCGTGTTGAAAAGCCCTAAAAAGAGAACGATTATTCTGGCACAGCATGGCTTTTTCAAAAATATGAGTGATGAAGATTTTTTGAAGATGCAATTTAAGAATGTTTTTGGGTATCCGCTGGACTTAGAAAATCCAAAAACATACAGTGAGAAACTTCAATGGTTAAAATTATATAATCGGAAGCCAGAGTACACTATGATGGTGGACAAGTATGAAGTGAAGAAGTATGTGGCTTCCAAAATTGGAGAAGAACACATTATCAAGACTTTGGGTGTATGGGATCATTTCGATGATATTGATTTTGCTCAGCTGCCTAATCGATTTGTATTAAAATGTACACACGATTCAGGTGGATTGGTTATTTGTACGGATAAATCAAAACTTGATTTGGCTGCAGCAAAAAGGAAAATAGAAAAAAGCCTAAAGAATGACTACTATATGCAGAATAGAGAGTGGCCGTATAAAAACGTAAAACGTAGAATTATCGCAGAAGAGTACATGGTCGATGAATCTGGGTATGAACTGAAGGATTATAAAATTTTTGCTTTTGATGGAGAAGCAAAAGCGATGTTTATTGCATCGGATCGCACAAATCCGAACGAAGAGACAAAGTTTGATTTCTTTGATATGGATTTTAACCATCTGCCTTTTACAAATGGTCATCCGAACTCCAAAGAATGGGATAAGATCAAACGCCCTAAGGGACTGGATGAAATGAAGAAATATGCGGAGATCTTGTCGAAGGGACTGCCGGAAGCGCGGATCGACTTTTACGACATCAATGGAAAAGTGTATTTCGGAGAGATTACCTTTTTCCATTGGAGCGGATTCGAACGCTTTGAACCGGCAGAATGGGATAAAAAATTTGGCTCTTGGATTACCTTGCCAACGAAATAAAAGAAGAATGAGGAGGCAAGAGCAGGAGTAATGGAAAAAAGAAATGTTTTATTTGTAATGAGCAGCCTAAGAAATGGTGGAGCTGAGAGAAGTCTGGTAAACTTATTACAGTTGCTGGACTATGATCGGTATAATGTGGATCTGCTGCTGTTTCAGAATGAGGGAATGTTCTTAAAGCAAGTTCCTAAAGCGGTGAATATCATCTCGAATTGCAATAAATTATATACACTGTATGATAATAACAAAGCAGAGGCGTTGAAACATCCATATCTTTCGGCTATTCATATGATAGGAACTTTTATCTCTCGCAAAAAAACAAACTCTGTTGCGAAAAGTCGCCAATACAGGTGGGAGCATTTTTACAAAAAAATTGTACCAGAACTCACAAAAGAATACGATGTAGCAATCGCTTATATGCAGCGCGAACAAACATATTTCCTTGTAGATAAAGTAAAGGCTGCAAAGAAGATTGCATGGGTGCATAATGAATATTCCCAGCTTGGGCATTTTAAAGAAATGGACCTTGAGTATTTTGAAAAAGTAGACAAGGTGGTAACGATATCTGATTTGTGTGCCAAAGACCTGAAGGAAAACTTCCCGAGCATCGCAGAAAAATTTGTGGTTTTACCTAACCTGACATCTTCTCAGGTTATAAGAAGCTTGGCAAAAGAATTTTATCCGCCTGAATTTAAAAGAGATATGTTAAATATCGTATCAATTGGAAGATTGAACGCGCAAAAAGGATTTGAATTTGCACTGGATGCGGCTTTGGAATTGAAAAAATCCAAAGTGAAGTTTCATTGGGTTGTTTTAGGAATCGGAAGTTTAAAGGAAGAATTAGAAAAAAAACGAGAAGAATTGGGAGTGCAAGACTGTTTTGAATTTATAGGGGCACGGGAAAATCCCTACGCATACATGAAAAATGCAGATGTGTTAGTTCAGACATCTCGCTTTGAGGGAAAATCCGTGGTTTTAGATGAAGGAAAAATTTTGTGTTGCCCGATTGTTACAACAAATTATCCTACGGTATATGATCAGATCAACAAGGATGAAGGCGTTATTGTAGGAATGAATGGCAAGGAAATTGCTGATGGTATTCTAAAAATATTGAAAGATCCTCATCAGTATTCGGAATACCTATCTCAGCATGAGTATGGAAATGAAAAAGAAATTGAGGGATATTATCAGCTTTTCAATTTGCAATAAAAGCGGAAAACAGTTTAAAGTATATGAGAGGTATTGCAATGTTTGATAAGAAAAAAAATACGATAAGAATTTTTATTTATGAAAATGTTATGTTGTATCCGCCAACAATCAATTTGATAGAATGCCTTTTGAACAATGGCTATAAAGTGCATTTGGTGGCTGAGGGTGTTCGGGATCTTCCAGCAATAATTCAAGAAAATAAACAATTTTCGTATACAGAAATAAAGGCGGTCAAAAACAGTAACATATTTTTGCGCTTGAAGAAAAGAGGCGTAAAAACCAAAGGATATCGAGCGGCTCTGAAAGATACTATGGATGGAGATATCGTGTGGACTGTTAATCCGAGCGTTGTAAGAACTTTGGGAAAAGAACTGCTAGAATATAGTGACAGACATGTAATGCAGCTAATGGAATTGACAGATACATATCCGATGTTCCGAGGCGCAAAATTTTTAAAATTTAATATTAAGCATTATGCACAAGAGGCATGGAAAATTGTTGTTCCAGAAGAAAATAGAGCATATATACAAAAAGTCGGCTGGAACTTGGAAAAGCTCCCCTATGTTTTGCCTAATAAACCGTACTATCTCAAGAGTGGCGAAGTACAAGAGGATATGCTTCCTGTAATTGAGGAGATGAAAAGGGAAAAACGTAAAAAAATCATTTATCTGGGCGTTATCAGTGCAGATAGAGATTTGCAATCTTTTGCAGAAGCTGTCGAAAGAGTAAAAGAGGACTATTGCCTGTATTTGTTCGGCAAGTTCAGAGGAGATGGCGCAGAAGAATTTAAGAAGCTGTGCGATAGTTATTCTTCCTTAAAATATATGGGATTTTTCAATCCGCCGAAACATTTGGAGTTTTTAAAATATGCGGATATTGCGCTGGTTCCTTATAAGCCGGGGAAAATCGAAGGCAGTGGCTTTACAATTCTGAATGCGCTGTATTGTGCTCCCAATAAGATTTATGAGTATGCAGGATGCAGCATTCCGATGATCGGCACAGATGTATTGGGTTTAAAAGAGCCGTTTGAAAAATACAATATAGGCGTTTGTTGCAAAAATTTAAAACCAGAAACCATCATAGAAGCAATTAAATATGTGGATGCAAATCATGATCAGATGGTTATAAATGCAAAGGCATTTTATGATAGCGTTGATTTGGATTGTATTGTAAATTCAATAGTGAATGAGTAATTTGGTATAAAAAATATTACTATCCTAGATTCCGTGGGTATGGAGGAAAATACATGTGAGAGTGATTAGGGTTTCAAAACTATTTAAAATAATTATATATTTTTTGACATTATATATACTTGGTTTTGATAAAATAATTGCACTGCCGGGTAGTACTTTCATATATGATATTATAATTGTGCTGTTAGGAGTTGGTCTTGCTTTATACGTAAATCAAAAGTGTCTTTCAAACCAATATTTAAGAAGTCAGTGTAAAGAGCTATCAAGCTATTTAGGGTTGTATTTTATAATTATTGTTATAGCAATGATCTATTCAATGATTGCATATGGATATAGCTTGACTCAATTATTAATAATTTCAAGAAAGTATTTTTTTGTTTTGTATGCATATCCTATTGTGTATATTTTTTCCATGGATGATGATATGTTTAAGTTCATAAATGGAATATATTGGATTTCCATGGTGCTGCTAGCAATCAAAACAGTTACATGGTATTTATATAATTTTAAAGGGATGACAATCTTTTCTGGTTTATTATTACAGTATTCAGAAGGATGGACACGTAATGGACTTGTGAGATTGGATGCGGGTGCGTTATTTGGAATAACATTGTGTTTGACCCTTTACTATTGTATGGTTAAGAAACAATTATTTTACTGGATAATGCTAGCGTTTATATATTTTTACTTGATTTTTGTAACCCAGTTTAGATTCCAGATAATAGTTTCAATTGTTATCACCGTATACTGCTATTATTATGCTTCGAATTCTAGTAAAAAAAAGGCAATAAGACTAATGATAATTTCTTTGGCGATTATTATTTTCATCCTTTCAGGTGGATTAGATTATCTGCTTGGTTTGTTTTCACTTAATGGAGTAGAAAAAGGATCTACGGAAGCAAGATTGCTGACAATTGAGCATTACTGGAGTCTGATTAAAAGAAAGAATGCTATATTGGGAGTTGGATTTCTATCATCATACACGAGTAAAGCTTTTGATATACTTAGGCGGTCTGATACAGACAGGTTTTGGTTAGAGGATTTAGGAATTTTAGGAGGATTTTTTACTTTTGGAGTTATGGCATTGGCATTATATGGAAAACTGTTTTGTGCCTCTATAAAAAAAGTTATTGATCCTTGTAGTGATAGAATGACTAATTATGAAAGTTGCATTTTTGTAAAGAGCATAGTGCTATATATGATTATTTCCTGTGTCTTGCTTAATATTTTTGATGCACAACGTATATGGGGAGTGCCGTTTTATCTGAGTATTATATTTTTTAGTGAAAATGCATCAGAAAAAATAGTTACAAAAGAATCAACTAGACATATTAGGATTAAACTTTGAGACATGAAACTTTTAAAGCCTCATTTGTGAATAAGTAGAGCGAAGAGATTTGAGTATACCATTTTTTATAGAAGATTGTTGGCTGAAAGGTTTGCTGTTACAGAATGTCAGGAATATAACTGACAAAAACATAAAGTTTCTGTTAATACACGCAATTATTTTGGATTGTATGGATGTAATAAGAATCTGGTTCTATTCACATCTCCTGAATTTTTAAATCGTTCGTTCATTAGAAAGATTATTTGCCTTCCTAGTGATTATACACAGAAATATAAGGAGTAAACTAAATGAAAAAGAAAGTAATGTTGGTCTTCGGTACAAGGCCAGAGGCAATTAAGATGTGCCCATTAGTAAATGAATTGAAGACAAGAAAAAACATAGAAACAATAGTTTGTGTTACTGGTCAGCATAGGCAGATGCTCGATCAGGTGTTGGAAACTTTTAATGTTGTTCCGGATTATGATTTGGCAATTATGAAACAGGGTCAAACATTGTTTGATATTACGACTGGTATTTTGGAAAAAATCAAAGCGGTTTTAGAGAATGTGAAACCTGATATCGTTTTGGTTCATGGTGATACCACGACGACCTTTGTAACAGCATTGGCTTGCTTCTATTTGCAAATTCCGGTCGGACATGTGGAGGCCGGTTTGCGTACCTACAATATTTACAGCCCGTATCCAGAAGAATTCAATCGTCAGGCAGTCGGAATTATCAGTAAGTATAATTTTGCTCCCACTGAACTGGCAAAAAAGCATTTGTTGGACGAAGGGAAAGATGCAACATCCATTTATGTGACGGGGAATACCGTGATTGACGCCATGCAGCATACAGTAATTGCGGATTACCATCATCCGGAATTGGATTGGGTAGGCGACAGTAGGATGATTTTTATTACTGCGCATAGAAGAGAAAATCTTGGCCAGCCGATGCACAATATGTTCAGAGCGATTCGGCGGGTTTTAAATGAACATCCGGATGTAAAAGCTATTTATCCGATCCATATGAATCCGATCGTCCGAAAAGCTGCCGATGAAGAGCTGGGAGATTGTAAACAAATCCATATCATTGATCCCATTGAGGTATTCGATTGTCATAATTTTGAAGCTAGATGCTTTTTGTGCCTTACAGATTCTGGTGGAATCCAAGAGGAATGCCCTTCCTACGGAAAACCGGTTCTTGTTATGAGAGATACTACGGAGCGTCCGGAAGGCGTTGATGCTGGAACATTGAAATTGGTTGGGACCAGTGAGGAAAAAATATATGAGTGGTTTACAAAACTGCTCGATAATGAAGAAGAATATGCAAAGATGGCACATGCTGCCAATCCGTATGGAGATGGCCATGCTTGTGAAAGAATTGCAGACATTTTGGAAAAAGGATATACTTCTATTTGATGTTTGCATGGAAATGACTGTATTGAGATAGTATCATTTTAACTCGAAAGAATAGATACTCTCAATTAGTAAAATGTATTCTATAAAGGAACTAAATTGATTTTATAGGCACATGTGGAATTGATGGATGAAGTGAATTCAATTTTAAATTCACTTCATCCGTTAATTTTAAGAAAATTCCTAAATACAAAAGAAAATCGAGAATTGAAAATGAAGGATAAGTTAAAAGTAGGATATTTAGTGAAAGGTTTCAAATGGAGATAATTGAATGAAGAAAAAAGTAATGCTAAATGTAGGCTGCACTATGCTATGTCAGTTGGTGACATTTATAAGTGGATTGATCGTTCCACGATTGATTTTAAGCACCTTTGGCTCAGAAGCGAATGGACTGGTATCGTCAATAACGCAGTTTTTGAATTATATTGCATTGGTTGAAGGTGGAATTGGCAGTGTGGTTCTTACAGCTTTATATGGACCACTTGCAAAGAAAGATGATAGAAAAATAAGCAGCGTATTGAAAGCGGCTGAGAACTTCTTCAGACAGATTGCATCTATATTTGTGTTTTACACCATCGCATTGGCATGTGTGTATCCGATTGTTATCAAATCGAGCTTTTCGTGGCTTTATGTGGCTTCGTTGACTGTGATTTTGTCATTTACTTTGTTTATACAATACTTTTTTTCTATTACGTACAAGCTTTTGCTGCAGGCAGATCAGAAAATGTATATTGTTCAACTGTGGCAATCGTTGATTACATTGTTGAACATCATCGCAGTCGTTGTTTCGATTAAGCTGTTTCCGGAGTTGCATTTTGTAAAGCTGTGCAGCGTGCTGTTGTTTGCAATACAACCGGTGGCTTATAGTAATTACGTAAAAAAACACTATAAACTGTATAAGGATGTGGAACCAGACAAAAACTCGTTGGCTCAAAGATGGGCTTGCTTTGGACAGAATTTTGCCTATTTTATCCACAGTAATACAGACGTGGTTGTGCTGACGCTATTTAGCGACTTGAAAACAGTGTCGGTCTATTCGGTTTATCTATTGGTCGTAAAAAATTTGCAAAACCTTTTTAAGTCGTTTTCCAATGCGTTTAATCCGATGATCGGAAAGGCGATTGCAGTAAACGATTATAAACAAGCAAGCAAGTATATGGAAACTTATGAGTTTGTTGTATCTAATGTCGCGACTATAATATTTGGATGCTGTATCTATTTGCTGCCTAGTTTTGTGTTGATCTATACACATGGCGTGACAGATACCAATTATTATAGAGTGATTTTTTCAACCATAATCATTTTTGCAGAGTATATTTATTGTATTCGCGATCCTTATGTATCGGTTGTATATGCAGCAGGTAAATTCAAAGAGACTTCCAATAGTGCTTATATAGAGGCAATCATCAACATCGTTCTCTCTGTTATATTGGTCTTTAAATTTGGCTTGGAGGGAATTGCTGTTGGAACATTTATTGGTATGCTGTACAGAATGATATATCTGGTCTGGTTTATAAATAAAGATATTATGCCTTATCCGATTTCTAATATCGTTAAAAGATTGAGCCTTTCGATTGGCACGATTGTGATTTCTTGTCTCATTGTGTCGGTATTAGATACGACGGGATCGTCTACATTGATTTTGTGGGTCAAAAATGGAGTGTTGTGTTTTGGCGTATACTGTGCAGTTACTGTTGTTTTGAATTTTGCATTTGATAAAGAGCTGTTCTTGAACGTATGCAAGAAAGCTGTCAGAAGAAGAAAAGGGTGAGATATTATGCGCAAAGAAAAGGTAGGAATAATATCGATACATTATGGCGTCAACTTTGGATCAGCACTGCAAGCGATAGCATTGTCCCAGTATCTAAAACAGAATTTTGAATTTGAATGCGTTGATGTTATTAATTATATTCCGAAACGATTCAAAAGAATAAACCGATTGAAGAATATATCTGGTTATGGTGCAAAATATTTTATGCACGGCTTGATTAGAATGAGCCGGTTTGAAAAAACGAACAAAAAATACATATCTTATCTGAAAGAAAACACCTCTGTTTCTAAGCCGATTTATTCAATGGAGAAGGCAAAGACTGAATTTGGTGATTATGATTATTTGATTGCAGGAAGTGACCAAATTTGGAATAGTGAATATAATCAGGGCATTGATGCAATGTACTATCTTGGCTTTGCCTCTGAGCATACAACGAAAATTGCATATGCGGCCAGTTGTGGCAAAGAGGAATATTCAAACGAAGATTGGAATAAAATCTGTAAGTTTCTTGAGGGTTTTTCGGCGATCAGCCTGAGAGAAAAATCTTCAGCTAAAATTATGAATGAACATGGGATTCAGAATTGCAAATTTGTGCTGGATCCGACGTTCCTTTTCAGCAGAGCACAATGGAAGAACTATGAAAAAGAAGTTGTGGGATGCCCGGAAAAATATTTGTTGATTTACTTCTTGGATACAAGAGGAGAAGATATTGTAAAATTGGCAAAAAAGATTGCTGTTGCTAAAGGACTGCATACAGTTTTAATCCGGCCAGTATATAGCAAAATTGATTATGGCGTTGACCTAGTCGTTTCGGACGCAACTCCGGATAAGTATATTTGGCTATTCCGGCATGCTTCGTTTGTGGTTACAAATTCTTTTCATGGAGTGTCTTTTTCAATCAATATGGAAAGACAGTTTGTGGCATTGAAACGTGACAAATACAATTCTCGATTGGATAATATTATGAATGTGATGGGGTTAGCAGATCGATTTGTCACCACAAAGGAAGATGGTTTGATCAAAAGTGATATAAATTATAGTAAAGTAAATGAAAGAAAAAGTGCATTATTAAAATCTTCAAAAGAATTTTTGCAAAGCGCATTGCAATAATTTGTGCGTCGCAGAAAGTTTGGTGGAAAATATGCAAAAAATTTGTGAAAATAAAAAATGCTACGGTTGTGGCGCGTGTTGTACAGTGTGTCCTAAGGATGCGATATCACTGAAAGAAAATGAAACAACGGGGCATCTTAGACCGGTCATCGATCAGGGAAAATGTGTAGATTGCGGTTTGTGTTCTAAGCATTGTCCTGCAAATAGCGAGTATAAGTACAAAGATAATACAGTAACGTATGCAGCGTATAGAACGGATCCGGAAAAGCAAAATGGAAGCAGTTCCGGAGGTGTAGCAGCAGCTTTTTATGAGTTGGCAATCGATAAGAACTGGGCGATTGTGGGAACGATTATGGACTCCAACTTTAAGGCCAGAATGGAGCTTTCCTGTGATAAGCAGAACATTGAACAATTTAAAGGAAGTAAATATGTTCAAGCGTATCCAGTCGATGCATTAAATCAAGTAAAGAGCGTTTTGAAAGAAGGAAAGAATGTATTGTTCATTGGGACGCCGTGTGAATGTGAAGCGGCTCGTATCATTGCAATGGACAACGCAGAAAGGCTATTGACGGTTGATTTGATTTGTCATGGAGTTCCATCATATAAAGTTTTACGCGATTATATCAAATGGGTTGAGGTAAAAAAGAAAAGTAAAATTCAAAAAATTTCTTTCAGATCATCTTGGGGCGAGGAGATGATCCTCAACGATGGTAAGAAAAATGTATGGCATCGGAGGATGTGGTGGGATCCATATTTGGAGGCATTTAATTCCGGCATTATCAATAATGATGCTTGTTTTGAATGCCCATTTGCACGTGAAAAAAGATGCTCAGATCTTACGATTGGAGATTTTTGGGGAATTGGCTCAGAAGCTCCCTTTCATAAGCCAAATAGAAAAGTTTCGGTAATAGGAGTAAATAGCAAACGCGGATTTGATTTTTTAAATGAATGCAAATCACTAGTTCTTGAAAAAAGAAATTGGAGTGAAGCTGTTGCTGGTAATTCACAGCTTCGAGCACCTTTACCTAAAAGTTCTCAATACGATTTGTTTTGGGAAAAATATTATAAATATGGAATAGATGCTGCATTTAAGGCTACGGTTTATAAAAAGGTGTGTAAACGTTATTACAAAGAATACCCTATTATATTACTTAAAAGTATTATAAAAAAGTGTATTTGTTGGGATAGAAAGATTCAATGAGAATACAGTGTAAATAATTGAAGGATAAGGGGTTTGATGAATGACTAAAGGCGTAGATATCAAGAAAATGAATGATTTCCGGGGGGGAAAAAAAGAGGTGATTTAGGTATTAGTTTTTGTAGATATATTGCTATGAATTTCATTGTAGCATGCCATGTTTTACAATATTATGGTAACGAGCTAGCATGGTGGTTTAACTGCGGTGTTCAAATTTTTATTTGCATATCCGGCTTTTTATATGGACAACGAAGAATCGACAATGGATACAGCTTTATAAAAAGAAGATTTATAAAGATTCTTAGTAGCTATTATGTTTGTTTATTAATTGATGTGGTTTTATTATATATATTTTCAGATCAAGTGGTTGATATAAAAGACATTATATTAATGGTGTTTTGTAAAGGAACTATAGCTGGTTTAGGACATTTGTGGTTTGTAGGAACAATTTTATTTTGTTATTTGTTGACACCGATATTATCTCAAGTATATGAGTTTCAAAATCGCAAAAACTTTAAAATAGAATTTTTCTCATTTTGCGTGTGCTTGTGTATTGTTGTTCAAATACATCTGCCACAATTTAATCCAATTTGGATTTTGTGTTATATATGCGGATATTCTATAGGAAAACTGAAACTGAAAGATGAAAAGTGGCTATATAAAGCGAGTTTGTTGTTTGTTCCAACGAGCATTATATTTAATATTGTAAAAATATATATGAAGTATATATTAAAAATCACATTAAAAAATGATGCGTTAAATTCGTTATATGCGCGATATGGGAACCTATGTCATTTATTACTGGGAGTTTCATTGTTTTTAATTTTATATGTGATATATAAAAAGTTTCTTCAACATATTTCAGGAATTGCTCACATACTAAAATTATCAGATAAATACTCATATGATATATACTTGGCTCATCATATATACATATTGGGACCTTTATCTATTTTAAGCTTGCAAATTTCTGCCTTTTCAAAAATCATTATATTAATTGGCTTGATTAGTGCTCAAAGTATTATAGTGCATAAGGCAAGTGCTTTGTTAAATCAATTGAAGATAAGTGATTAAACATATGATTATATCAGGAATGAAAAAATGTGGTTTGCTATTTCTGATATTTGAAAATTTCTCCTTTTAAGATAGAACAATAAGAGGTAATAAAAAATGGGTAAGTATTTTGGAACGGACGGCTTCCGTGGTGAAGCCGGAATTACATTAACAGCAGACCATGCCTATAAAGTGGGTCGCTTTCTGGGTTGGTATTACAATGCTCTGCGTGAGCGCAATGGTGATACCGACCCTGCTCGCATTGTCATTGGCAAGGACACTCGCCGCAGCTCCTATATGTTTGAATATAGTTTGGTTGCAGGTCTAACTGCTTCCGGCGCAGACGCCTACCTGCTGCACGTCACTACTACGCCCAGCGTGGCTTATATTGCTCGTGTGGATGACTTTGACTGTGGCATCATGATCTCTGCCAGCCACAATCCCTACTATGATAACGGCATCAAACTGATCGACTGCTACGGCGAGAAGATGCCCGAGGAAATCCTGCTGCTGGTAGAGGACTACATTGACGGAAAGCTCCATGTCTTTGATAAGGATTGGACGGAACTGCCGTTTGCTCATCGTGAGCACATCGGCTGCACGGTGGACTACGTGGCAGGCCGTAACCGTTATATGGGCTATCTGATCAGTCTCGGCATCTATTCCTTCAAGGGTGTCAAGGTCGGCTTAGACTGCGCCAACGGCAGTTCTTGGAACATTGCTAAAAGCGTTTTCGATGCGCTGGGTGCTGACACCTATGTCATAAACAATAAGCCGAACGGTCTAAACATCAACAATAATGCTGGCTCTACGCATATTGAGGGTCTGCAGAAGTTTGTTGTGGAGAAGGGTCTGGATGTTGGTTTTGCCTTCGATGGTGACGCCGACCGCTGCCTGTGCGTGGACGAGAAGGGTAATGTCATCACTGGCGACCATATCCTGTATATCTATGGCTGCTACATGAAAGAGCGTGGCAAACTGCTGACCAATACTGTGGTTACGACCGTTATGTCTAACTTTGGTCTGTACAAAGCGTTTGATGAGCAGGGCATTGGTTATGCTAAGACTGCCGTGGGCGACAAGTACGTCTATGAGTATATGGCAAAGAACGGCTGCCGTATCGGTGGTGAGCAGAGCGGCCATATCATTTTCAGCAAGTATGCAAGCACCGGCGATGGCATCCTGACCAGTTTGAAGATGATGGAAGTTATGCTGGCTAAGAAGAAGCCGATGAGCGAGTTGGCGGCACCTCTGAAGATTTATCCGCAGGTGTTGGAGAATGTCCGTGTGACTGATAAGAAGGCTGCACAGAGTGATCCGGCGGTGCAAGAAGCAGTGTCTAAAGTTGCTGAGGCTCTGGGCGATACCGGCCGTATTCTAGTGCGTGAGTCTGGCACTGAGCCGGTGGTTCGTGTTATGGTGGAAGCACCTGACCATGATACCTGCCAGAAGTATGTTGATGAAGTGGTCAATGTGATCTGCGAAAAGGGATATAAGGTATAAAGTCAATGACGACTCTGGCAGTGTCCGGAGTCGTTTTGTGTAAGTGGAAAAGTATCATAGAAAAATGAATAATAGGAGGGGCAAAACCTATGTGTGGAATCGTTGGATTTACAGGAAATCGACAGGCAGCACCGATCCTGCTGGACGGTCTGTCAAAACTGGAATATAGAGGATATGACTCGGCTGGACTGGCTGTCCGTGACGGAGAAAATCTGGCACAGGTCGTGAAAGCGAAGGGGCGCCTGTCCAATCTGATCGAGAAAACAGATGGCGGCAAGGCATTGAAAGGAACCTGTGGTATTGGTCATACTCGTTGGGCGACCCACGGTGAGCCGAGTCAAACCAATGCACATCCGCATGTTTCAGGTAACTGTACCTGTTCTGGTTCCGGAACAGTGGAGTCTGAGGTCGTTGGCGTACATAACGGCATCATCGAGAACTATACCGAACTGAAAGAAAAGTTGCTGAAGCACGGTTATACATTCTATAGTCAGACGGATACGGAAGTGGTCATCAAGCTGGTGGACTACTATTATAAAAAGTACAACCTCGGTCCTATTGATGCCATCGCTAAGACGATGGTGCGTGTCCGTGGTTCCTACGCTCTTGAGCTGATGTTCCGGGATTATCCGGGCGAGATCTGGGTGGCACGTAAGGATAGCCCGATGATCATCGGCATTGCGGATGGTGAGACCTATGTGGCTTCGGATGTCCCGGCAATTCTGAAATACACTCGCAATGTGTATTACATTGGCAACCTTGAGTTCGCAAAGCTCGTTCCGGGTGAGGCTCACTTTTATGATCTGAATGGTGATGAAATCGAGAAGCAGACCAACGAGATCAAGTGGGATGCAGAAGCAGCTGAAAAAGGCGGCTTTGAGCATTTCATGATGAAAGAAATCCATGAGCAGCCGAAAGCTGTCCAGGATACTCTTAATTCCGTAATCAAGAACGGCGCTATCGACCTATCCAGTGTGGAGATCACCGAGGACGAAATTAAAAACTTTGAGCAGATCTATATTGTTGCCTGTGGCTCTGCATGGCATGTGGGCATGGCTGCTCAGTATGTGCTGGAAGATATAGCGGATATTCCGGTGCGTGTGGAACTTGCATCTGAGTTCCGCTATCGTAAAATGCCGCTCAATCAGAAAGCACTTGTAATCGTTGTCAGCCAGTCTGGCGAGACAGCAGATACATTGGCTGCACTGCGACTTGCAAAAGAAAAAGGCATAATCACAATGGCAATCGTCAATGTGGTAGGCAGCAGTATTGCCCGTGAAGCGGACAAAGTGTTCTACACCCTTGCTGGTCCAGAAATCTCTGTTGCAACGACCAAGGCATACAGTGCACAATTGGCGGCTATGTATTGTCTGGCGGTTCAGTTTGCGAAGGTTAGAGAAAAAATCACTGAAGAACAGTACAGCTACTATATTTCTGAACTGTTGACTCTCCCGGAGAAGATGCAGAAAACTTTGGAAGATAAAGAGCGCATTCAGTGGTTTGCAGCAAAGTACGCCAATGCACACGATGTGTTCTTCGTAGGTCGTGGCATTGACTATGCTGTCTGCTTGGAAGGTAGTTTGAAACTGAAAGAAATCAGCTACATTCACTCGGAGGCATATGCAGCTGGCGAACTGAAGCACGGAACTATTAGTCTGATTGAGCAGGGAACGCTGGTCATCGGCGTGCTGACCCAAAGCGAACTCTACGAAAAGACTATCAGCAATATGTTGGAGTGCAAGAGCCGTGGCGCTTATCTGATGGGGCTCACTACTTATGGTAAGTATGAAATCGAAGATCAGGTAAACTTCACGGTATATGTTCCAAAGGTGGATGAGCACTTCGTTGGTAGTTTGGCAGTGATCCCGCTGCAGTTGCTGGGTTACTATGTGTCTGTAGCCAAGGGTCTGGATGTGGATAAGCCGAGAAACCTCGCAAAGAGTGTGACAGTGGAATAAGATGCAAGACCTAATAAAAGTATTAGCCAAAATCCTCACAAACATCCTGACCGCTCTCTACGAGCCGTTTGGATTTTCACTTCTGCTTTCCTTTTTGGCTATGTTTTTCTACCTGTATGCATATGAGCCTACCGCAGCAGGAAAAGGCTGGAAAAACGCCATAGTAACATGGTATCAGAAATTCAAGGAGAGTGTGTTCTTTCGGAAGCTGTTTTTACTGACCTTCGTGACATCGATGATCCTGTTTAGAACCCTGTTAAACCGGAACCTGTGGATGAACCCATTGTCCGATGTTATGGGTGGCTGGGGTATCTGGGAGACGGTGAATGGCGAACAAAAGCTGACAACGGAGTGCATCGAAAACGTGATCATGATGGTGCCGTTTTCAGCAGTAGTGATGTGGATATTCGAAGAAAAGATTGGAAACAGCTTGAAGAAGATCCTATGGCAAAGCGGGAAGATAGCATTTTGCTTTTCGGTAAGCATTGAGATGCTGCAATTATTGCTTCGCTTGGGTACATTCCAGCTATCGGACATCTTCTACAACACAGTAGGTGGAGTAATCGGCGGTTTAGTGTATTACGTGGCAATGAAGACAAGAAAGCGTCTGTAAAACAGGATGAAATTGTGATATACTGGGAGCAGTAGCTCCCTATGCTGCTCGAAACTTTGCACACCTCTACGTGGTGGGCGGCAGGCAACGATCTTACTTGTGAGTATGGTCGGCTAAGATGCGTGGAACTTTATACATAAGAACCCAAAGAGGAAAAAGCATGATTAAGAAAATAGTAATTGATAAGTTTAAGAGTATTAATCATCTTGAAATTACACCGGCGGGAAACTTTAATGTTCTTATCGGCGAAAATAATATTGGAAAAACCACCATTTTTGAAGCAATTCATTTGTGGAAAATGTGTTATGATAATAACCTAAAGAAAGACAAATCAGGTTTCTATTCTACGGCACATCATTTGAAGTTTGAAAGCATGGAATTTATCCGTGCTTATCATGACGAGGATTTGTTTCCAATAGGGTGCAGTGGAAAAGATGCAAAATGCGCTGTGACATTGGTGATAGAATATAATGGTCAGAGTTATAATTTGGGCTTTACTGTAAGTAAGGTTAGCAATATAGATGATGCTTATTTGCAAGTGGATTACATTGATGGAAATGCATTTAAATCTTTTGCGACAATGGTTGCCGGAATTCAAGGTAAGAATCTTGCAACCTTTTTTGGCATAAACGAATCAAGGCCTATTCCTAATATTGTGGCCAAAGAGCCATATATGTATAAGGCGCAGGTGCTAGATAAAATAGCCAAGGGAAAAGGCTATGAGGTATTACGGAATAAAGTTATAAGTCATATTAGTGAAGTGGAAACACATATTAAGAATGTCACGGGTGAAGATTTTGTGTTTTCCGAATCGGAGAAGGATGACAAGACATATATATCCATCAAAGTGAATGGAAAAGATATTTTTTCATACGGAAGTGGATTCTTGCAACTAACGGAGATTTTCTCTTCGATGGAATATCTTGATCCGGAAATATACATTTTATTAATTGATGAGCCGGATGCACATCTACATTTAAAGTTGCAAAAGAGGTTGATAGAGGAGTTTAGGAATATTCCAAATGCTCAAATGTTTATTATTACACATAATGAGCGATTTATGGAACAAGTCGATGAAGATGAGATTTTGTTTTTAGACGAAGGCTCTAAAAGTGCAGGAACTTTGAATCATTTGCAGATAGGAACAAAATGGGTGGCTCTTGAGGATTTAAAAGGATGTCTTAATCAACTTGACAAATTGAGATTGGCAGGCAAATTGATTATGGTGGAGGGACAAACAGATATAGATTTCTTTAATAATATCAAACCAAAGTATGAGGCAGTCACTGGAAAAAGTGAACCGGTTGCTAATGTGTATATTCCTATGAGGGGAATTGATACACTTAATGGAAAACTGGTTGCATATTCAAGAGCCTTAAAAGGCGTAATCCCTGATTCTTGCAAATGGCTTATTATTCGAGATACTGACTGCGTTCCGTATACTAAGAAGGAATCCGCTGGCAATGATGATAAAAAAGATATGGATACTTCTGCAGATGTTAAGGTTCTGTTTCAGGAAGGCTATGGTATTGAATCTACATTTGCTGCGGAGCCAAGAAAATTGGCTAGAATTTTAGGACGGTACTATGCGCTGAATGATTCTGCGTATACAACTATTGAAACGTACATAAGTGAAATTAGTAATGATTTTGCACGAAGAGTGAGAGATGTTACTGATACAGAAATACATGATGAATTGGAAAACCATTTTAATCGACAAATTAAAAATAGATCTGGAAGAATTTATAGGAATTTGCAATTTCGCGATGTGTTAGCCGTGATATCAAGTGGTAAAATTCAGTATATCATGACAAAAGGAATCATGAACAAATATCTGAAGGCTATTCACGATAAAATAGTAATCGGATTTCCGCAGACTGCGAGCATGACACCGTTAGATAAAGATTCTATTTTTACTGAGTACTACTCGCATATAAATACCGTGGATGATTTATTAGACTGTCATAAAAAAATACTAGATGAGATATATACATAAGCCGCTTGCAGTCGGTATTGTTCTCGTACCCACACTCTGCTATACTTAAACAACTATAAAAGGAAAGAGGTTATCACCTATGCCCAGAACTAAAGGTAGCAAGAATAAGCCCAAAACTGTGACTGTTGATTTTGCAACGCAGCTTACAGAAAAGCAGTCCGCAAAGGAAGCACTCTCTGCTGAGATTGCATCCATCACCGCAAACATTGACACTTTGAAGGCTGATCTGAAAGCAAAAAAGACTGCTTTGAAGAAGGCCGAAAAAGAAGTGGCCACTCTGGAAGCAAAGAAGGCAAAGGCAGATGCCAGGGCTGCAGAAGAAGCAAAGAAAGCAGAAGCGGAATCCGTTCTGAAGAAGCTGCTTGCCGAGGGCATGAGTGCCGATGAAATCCTCGCCAAACTGAAATAACAGAAAAACCCGTAATGAACGTTCGTCGTGCTTGTTCATTACGGGTTTTAAGATTACAGGAATACGGATTCATCCAGCAGCATCAAATCGATAATATTCCGGCAGGTTGAGCTGCTTGATAAATGCATGGTGCTGGGCGTGGTAGTGCCGAAGATCATACCCCAGATGATGCAGTTCCAGCAGCTTCACCAGCACCAGATTGAGGTGGATTCCCTTAGCAGCGGCAATCTGAGCAGCATCCAGCCCGCGCTTCGTCATTTGATAGACTTCATCACTGTCCAGCATCAGGTGGGATGTGAAAGCGTTATGCTCGTAAAGAAGGATGTGCTTGTCCTTAATGGTCAGAAACTTGTTCAGGGTATGCAAGTCCATGAGCAACTGATGCTCCAGATAATGTCCGAGCGCATAGCCGCACACCATCTGCTTTGTCTGTTTGTCCAGCTGGCGATTGATAAGAATCAGTGGCTTATCAAAATAGAGCGAAAGTAAACCCAACATATCTTTAATGCGAGATGTTTCACTGATGTCCAGGCTGCAACTGCGCGCAATCTGTTTGATGTTGCGAGTTCCGGCATTTTGGACAAGTTCGTTGGCAGCTCGGTAGATAAATGCAGAATCCATAATGTGATCTCCTTCCGGGGATGGCATAGTGAATGGAACAGTAATTTACAGGTTCATGATTCGTTCCTTTTCTCGTTTTTGTTCTCGGTACTTAAAATAGGCTTTGTGCATTTCATACATGATGCCGTCCATATCCTGCGGGGTCAACTCTCCGCTGGCAAATAGCTCAGTAAGCTCAAATGCGAGATGCTGGGCTTCTATTTTGCCCTTTTTTCCGTAGGCTTCAGCGGCACGTTCGATAAATAAAGATTGATCTGGCTGTAAATAGGTCAGAGGTACATGAAATATATCGGCCATCTTTTCAAGCATTTCAATGCTGCGAGGGTAGCGGCCATCCCGCTCCCATCCGATGATCGTTCGTTTGCTGATACCCAGACATTGTGCCAATTCGTCCTGTGTTAAAGAATGTTTCTTTCGTAGATCGCGAACTTTCTCTCCAAATTTCATGTTTGCAACCTTTCTATGGCGTAGTTATCGTGCTGTAACAATGTGCAATGGGATCTGTAAATATTCAATCTGAAAGATGCAACAAATTTTCACATTTTCCTCTTGACACGGCGACACGACTTGCTTATAATATATGCTATGTTCTATCATCTTTTGAATTATTATACCGTAAAAAATGTGAATATGCAAGCTGAAAAAGGTGAAAAAAGAACGGAAGTTCAAAAGGTGAAGTTGAATAGAAAAAAGAAACTTAAACCAACACAAAGGAGGCCGTAAGAAGATGAGCAACGGAGAACATGAAATCCGCACCCCAAAGGGGCTGCGGATCGGGAATCGCAGTGTCGTTGATGGAAAGAACATGCTCCAGATCAAGCGTGGTGGCTGTGAAGATTATATTTCTGCTGAGTCTCTGGTGGAGTGCATTCACGGCCTTCCAGTGAAGAGTATCGAATTTTTCACAGCAGAGAACCAACGGAAAGAAGCCTGAAGCAGAGTGCTTCATCGGACACTGAAATTGCAGAGGTGGAATCTTAGGCGGCACCTGGTTAGCCGACCAGCTCCATCAGACGTTCTTTTGGGTCTACAATATAATATCTGTTTGTTAGAGCGATACCGTAGCAATATGTGATATAGGCCGGAACAGAATGAGCGAATGCAGCGCAGCAGTGCGCCTGTGAGTAACTCATCCTGTTCCGGCTTTTTTAATTTTTTTTCAAAAATACCTTGCGAAATGCCCTTCCAGCAATTCTATATATGAGAGACTAAACATCACACCTTAAAAGAGAATCATGAAATAGCGATGCAGCAGGAGAAGTCTTAGACTTCCCGTTCAAAAAAAACGGGTAAGTCTGGGACAACTTTTGCTGCATTTTTTGTTTCAGACCACCCGCAGCCAAAAGGCAGAAAGGTGGACTGTATGCTGACATTCAAAAATCTGAAAAATCTTGTTGATCTTCCGGCACACAAAGAAGCTCGTGTGCCAACTGTGAAAGCTCTTGAGGAATCTGGCGTATCCGTAGTAGCTGAGAAGATTCTGGAAAATCATGGAAGCATCAGTGTCTACCAAAATGGTTATGTGATTTACAGGGCGCATAAAAGAGTGACCGTTTTCTCGCTTCGTAACTGCGTACATTATAAATATGATGCATTGGAAGGTGCGGGGCATCACATTGAGGAAGAGGAATTTGATGAATACGAGTGGCACATCCGTCTGGTTCTGGAAGGAGAGGATCGTATTTTCATGAACTACGAGATCATTCAGGGAAAATGGATGCCATCCCGTGAGGACAGGGAGTATAAGGAAGAAATCCTGGAGGGAGTCGATGAAGCAGTCAGTACACTGGAAAGAATGATAAGTGAGGAAAGAGTGGAAGAACTGCTCTCTACTTTGACTGATTTGCAGAGAAAAGTCGTTCACATCCACCTGTTCCATGGTCTTTCTTTTACAGAGGCGGCAAAACACCTTGGCATGACCCGCCAGAATCTTACCGGAATTTATAACGCAGCAATTTATAAGATACAGAAAAAGCACTTCCAGGCATTGTGCAGTTGCTAACCTATACATAATCAAAAGATGAGCCGTCCAATCACAGAAAACACTCTGAATTGGGCGGTTCAAAAATTTTTTTGAATTTTTTTAAAACACCTTGCGAAATATCCCTTCTCCGATTCTAGGAGTGAGAGGACAATGCAAAACCTCTCACATGAACCTTGAAAACTGAATAAGCCATCCCAGAGAGATACTTCTGATACTGAATGTGCATCCTGCGTGTCTTGTCAGAGAAAACACCGCTGAAATATGGGGCAGGAACGGGCTGGGGCAGAATGGCAAAGCTCAAATAACAGCAGATACAATGCGGCGGAGTGTCGAAAGATGCTCCGTCGTAGGAATGTACTGTTATTTATAATAGTGCAAATCCAGCAAGAGGGGAGGTGATGAATCTACATGAAATACCCGTATTTCAGAGGTCTGGAAGCAGACCGATATAGTTTTTACCGTGTGCCGAAAGCGCTCATCAAGGTAGACCTGTTTGAAAAGATGTCCGGCGATGCAAAGCTGCTCTATGCGGTCTTGCTGGATCGGATGAACCTTTCACTGAAAAATGGCTGGCAGGACGAGAATGGAAATGCCTACATCATCTGTACAATAGATGAGATCATGGATTCGATTCGATGTGCCAGACAAAAGGCGGTCAAACTGCTGGATGAGCTGGAACACGAATATCAGCTTATTGAGCGGCGCAGGCAGGGCTTGGGAAAGCCGAACCTGCTGTATGTGAAAGACCTCTATGCGGGACTTTCACAATCGAACTACTGGGAGTATGAAAATCAGACTTCTGGTGGTTTGAAAAGCGAACTTCCGGGAGTATGGAAATCAAACGGAAGTAAGACTGATATAAATAATACTGATAGTAGTGAGACTGATCTAATCTATTCTGCACAATCTGGTGAAAACATATCCGGGGAGATGCGGGAAGATGAAAGGTATCGCTTCTATTTTCAAGACAAGCTGGAAATCCCAATCTTAGAGAAGAACTTCCCACATGACCGGGAAATCCTGATGGAGATTCTGGAACTTCTTGTGGAAACCGTAACCAGCAGAAAGAAGTTCCTGCGCATTTGCGGGGAAGAAAAGCCGAAAGAGGTGGTCAAAAGCCGCCTGATGAAGCTGGATTCCATGCACATTCAGTATGTGATGGAATGTCTGAAAAGCAATACCACACAGGTACGAAACATTAAACAATATCTGCTTGCCACACTGTATAATGCTCCGACCACGATTGACAGCTATTACGCTGCACAGGTCAGACATGATTTCGGATGGGGCGGCAGAAGCAATTAAGGAGGACGATGCAATGAGCGTGTTTTTTATGGATTTTGATATGGCTCCCTCGGTGATCTGGGCGAGAGACTTGTACGACCAGATGCAGATTCGGAGTGACTTCCGCAAGTGGTTCCCCCGGATGTGCCAGTATGGATTTGTGGAGGGCCGGGACTATGAGTTCGTTCCCCGTGTCCGTCCGCAGGATGAGGGCGGGCGCACGGTGCAGCGGTATGTGAAAGACTACCGGATCACACTGGAGATGGCAAAGCAGTTGTACAAGCTCCATCACTTCCACAAGAACGACTGTTTCCGCAGCTGCGAAGGACAGCACTGCATGGGAACGAATCACTGGATGCAGGCAGTCATTGAACTGCTGCATCAGCACAAGTGCAAAAGCCACGCGCCGCCGAAGCGTTTTTACGAATCACAGCCGCCCGATTCGCTGGTGACAACGACACAGATCGCAAAAGAGTACGGCTGCGGTGCAAAGGTGTTCAATCGTCTGCTCCATCTGCACGGTATCCAGTACCGGGCCAATAACCAGTGGGTGCTGTATGCAAAGCATCAGGATAAGGGATATACTGCAAACCTTGTTTTCCGGCTCCATCGGAGTGATGGCAGTGCAGTGGAAAAGCTGCATACGGCATGGACGCACAAAGGCAGGAAGTTTCTGTACCACGAACTGAAACGGCGTGGGATTCTTCCGATGGCAGAACAGGAGGGGTGAGCCTATGAACTTTACGAATAGCCCGTTTGAACGTATGATGCGCCAGCGTCCGGGAACGGACAGTGACCATCCCTGCATTTCCTGCCGACACCGCAGGGAGTGCGGCTACATGATGCACCAGTGCAGAAAGAAATTTCGTTCGGTCTTTGGCGATACGGCTCCCCCGGTATCAGGCACAGTCAGTGTCTGATGCCGTTTGGATAAAACTATAAACCGGAAAGGAGGGCGCAGGTGCAGGATGAAGTAAACGAAAAAACGATGGCATTGTGCATCAAAGGCGGAAAAATCTCGGCGCAGCTTCTGAAAGCAGCACTGACAAAGCTGCTTTCAGAGATCGAGAAGAAAAAACAGCAGTCGAAGAAGATGGGAGGGCAGAACCGATGTAAGAGAGGAAAGCAGAGCATCAAGGGCCTGCAACAGAGCGGCGCACAGCTTACCAATATCGTTGTCACGGACAATAACATCAAGTCGTTTGACCGGGTAGCCCGGAAGTACGGCATTGATTATAGTCTGAAAAAGGCAGAAAAAGAGGGTAAAACCGAATATCTGGTCTTTTTCAAGGCGAAAGATGTAGACGTTATGACGGCAGCGTTCAAGGAATACACCGGAGTTTCGCTGAAAAAGGAGCAGCGGCAGTCCATCCGTAAGAAGCTGGAGCAGGCAAAGGAGCGTGTTGCCAAGCACCGGGAGATCACCAAGGAAAAGACGAAAGACAGAGGGCAGGTGCGATGAGCCAGAAAAAGAAAACGACCGCACAGAGCAAACGACCGCGCAAAGCCCCCTCCAACCAGACAGGCGGAACGGCATGGGGAAAGAAAGTAGCGGCGGCAATCAGTGGAAAGATGCAGTCGGCAGATATGAAAAAGCTGATCCTGCTGAATTTTCCTTACATTATCGCCTTTTACATGGTGGAGAAAGCCGCATGGCTGTACCGACACTGTAATGGCGATACCATCGTGGACAGGCTGATGGTTCTTTTTATGAACTTCGGTCTGGCCTACAAGAGTTATCTGCCAAGTGTCCATCCGTTCGACTTGCTGGTGGGTCTGATCGGTGCAGCAGCACTGAAAGCCGTGATCTACTTTAAGGGGAAGAACGCAAAGAAGTATCGTCAGGGAGAGGAATACGGCTCTGCCCGGTGGAGTGCATAATTTTAAGTGTAAATGACACATACAT
>ERZ1673738.1718-NODE-1718-length-31531-cov-14.126731_pt1 | contig 31531 bp, 23 predicted proteins | sample MGYA00580198_ERZ1673738 | MGnify/ENA primary metagenome ERZ1673738 (study PRJEB41218, sample SAMN15661784) | gut metagenome | host: Homo sapiens | place: Canada: London | collected 2015-08-20/2019-03-30 | study: EMG produced TPA metagenomics assembly of...
AGCACCTGACTGTTAATCAGGGTGTCACTGGTTCAAGTCCAGTAGGGGGAGCCATTAAAGCCCTTGAAAACACTGTGTTTTCAAGGGTTTTCTGTTATCTCGCAAGGTCTGAAAGGACTTCAAAAAATCCAATTTTCAAGTTTTCGGGACATACACCCCCGAATGACCGTTAATCAGCATTGCCCCGAAAAAATAAACAGCACAGGGGGTGACAAACGCCGCAGTTTGTGGTATAATGGTGCAGAATACAAAAAAGGCGGTATCTGAACTATGCATACTTCCATACCCGGACGCGCTGTCCGTGGGCTATCCCTCCTGCTCGCACTGCTGCTGGCGAGCGGATGCCTCGTGCTGACCGCTTGCCGGACTTCCCCCGGCGACAGCGCCACCGGCACGTCCGGTACCGGCGCGGATACTTCGGCGGACACGGAGAGCGCCGCGCCGGACAATACGGCATCGACCGATACGGCGACCGGGGCCGGATCCGAGCCGGCTCCGGAGGCGCCCGGCACCGAGCCGGTTTTCTCTGTCGGGGGCGGACTGTACACCGGGGCGCTGTCCCTTGCGCTGACGCTGCCCGCAGGATTGCCCGAAGGCACCACAATCCGCTACACGACGAACGGCTCGGTCCCGACCGGTCGCTCGACCGGATACAGAGCCCCGCTGGACATTCTTGCAAAGGCGGATACCGCCCTGACCGTCCGTGCCGCCTGCTTTGATGCGGACGGAAACCGGCTGGGGCAGGTCGTAACCAACACCTATGTCCGCGCCGCGGCGCAGGACGGCATCTGGACAGTCATGATCGCCGTGCCGGAACGCGATCTGGACGAGATTACCTCCCGCTATAACGAAAAGGTCGAGAAGCCCGCGCACGTGGAGATCGTGACGCCGGCAGGCAAGCGCGTCATCTCGCAGGACGCAGGACTGCGGCTGTTCGGCGGCTCCTCCCGCACGCTGGAGCAGAAGTCCTTCAAGCTCATTGCCCGTAAGAACGGCTATTTCGGCGAGGATGCCGCCTATTCGGGGAAAGGCTCCTTTGCCTACCCCCTGTTCGCCGGGCGCACCGTGCTTGCCGGGGAGAACGCGGGCAACGTGCTGGATCGGTACGACAGCTTCATCCTGCGCAACGGCGGCAACGACTCGCTCCTGCACACGGCGGCTGACCCCAAGGCGGCGACTCTCCTCCGGGACGGGCTTGCCAATAACTTTGCCGCTGCCTATGCCCCCGCCGTGTCCGCGTCGCTTTCGCAGTTTGCCGTCGTTTACCTCAACGGGGAATACTACGGCATACTGGATATGCGCGAGAACCTCAATGAGAACTACGTGAAACGCGTCTGGGGTGTGGACAGCAAGGATGTCGTCATTCTCAAGAGCGAACTGGACACCTCCCGGCACTGTGACGCCCACGCCAACGGCGGCGCCTGCCGCTTCTGCAATGTCTGGTTCTACTACGAAACCGACGATACGCCGACCGCGCAGGCGGCAATGGCGGAATGGATTTCGCTGTGTAAGCAGGCTGCCGACGGACTGTCGCTGGATGCGGCGGCGCGCGAGGCGCTGTACGGCAGGCTGGCGGAAAAAATCGACATGGAGAGCTTCCTGCAGTACATGGCGCTCAACCTGTACCTGTGCAACACCGACTGGCCGTACAACAATGTAAAGTTCTGGAAGTATACCGGCGATCCGGTCGAGGGCGTTGCCGTTACGGACGGGAAATGGCGCTTCATGACCCGTGACATGGACATGGCGTTCGCACGTTACGCCTGCCCGGAGATCCTGCCGGAGCTGGATTCCCGCGCCGAGCAGGACACCTTCTGGCGGACGCTTGGCAATTACCTGCCCGGCTATGCGGCGTACTATGCCAACGCGGGCGAGACGCGGCTGTATCCCGATTCCCTGTACGTGGAGGGGCTGTTCACGTTCTGCCTGCGGAACGCCGGCTTCCGGGAGGCATTCGTCACCTACGCGCGGTCGCTTGCCTCTGCGGAGGCGACTGCCGCCCTGCAGGAGCTGTACAGCGCGGGGCGCGCGGAGCTGAGACCCTGTATGCCCGCACATATCCGGCGCTGGCAGAACAGGGTACAGGTCAGTGCCAAGCAATGGGATTCCGCCGCCGCGCGCGTCGGAAACTTCATCACGAAGCGTCCTGCCCTGTTCGAGCAGTACCTGTCGCGTATGCTGGAGGTGCTGGACAAATGACACCGGATAAGGAGTATCAAAGCATGATCCCACTGTATGAAAATCACCCTGCATTGGCAGGGCTGGCAGACGCCGCCGACGCGGCGCTTGCCCTGACCGTATCGGTTTTCCGCGCCGGGGGGCGTATGCTGCTGTGCGGCAACGGCGGCTCGGCGGCGGACTGTGACCACATCGTCGGCGAGCTGGCGAAGGGCTTCCTGTCGCGTCGCCAACTGACCGATGCCGCCTGCGGCGCGTTCCGGGCTGTACTCGCGCCGGACGACCCCGACCTGCCGCTCCTGTGCGGCAGTCTGCAGGGCGGTCTGCCCGCCGTGTCCCTGCCGTCGCAGACCGCGCTTGTCTCGGCGTTCTGCAATGACGTTGACCCTACGCTGGTGTATGCCCAGCTGGTCCTTGCGCTCGGCAAACCGGGCGACCTGCTGGTCTGCCTGTCCACATCGGGCAATTCCCGCAACGTCGTGCTGGCGGCAAAAACCGCCCGCGCCCGCGGTCTGCACGTGCTGTCGCTGGTGGGTGCGCGTCCCTGCGCCCTGGATGGGCTTTCGGACGTTGTCCTGCACGCCCCCTCGACCGAAACCTACCGCATTCAGGAATACCAGCTGCCGCTCTACCACTGGCTGTGTGCCGGCGTGGAGCAGGCGCTGTTCGGGCAGTGAGTCCGGAAGCTGAAGCAGAAATAATCCCGGTAAATATAAAAATACACAAAACAGAGGAGGAGCCAACCATGAATTTCTTTGATTCCTTTGCCCCGGCTGACGAATTGCCGCTGGAGCGTCCGGTTCCCGTCGGAGGCGGGATGTGCTCGATTTTCCGCACGATCGGATGCGTCGGGGACAGCCTTGCTTCCGGCGAGTTTGAAGTCCGACTGCCCGCCGCACCGGAGGGTTCCGACCCCGCCGTACTGGCAGTGCACGGACAGACCGTATATCTCGATATGTTTGAACACTCGTGGGGACAGCATCTTGCTCGTATGGCGGGCTGTAAGGTGTATAATTTCTCGCGCGGCGGCATGACCGCCTCGGAGTACTGCCAGACCTTCGGCGAGGCGAACGGCTTCTGGGATGCAGATAAGGCGTGCCAGGCGTACATAGTCGGGCTGGGCGTCAATGATGTCATCAACGCGCGCCAGCCGATGGGCAGTATGGCGGATGTCTGTGACGACTGGCACCGGAATGCGAACACCTTTGCGGGCTGGTACGGACAGCTGCTTGCCCGCCTGCGCGAGATCCAGCCGGATGCGGTGCTTTTCCTCATCACGATGCCGCAGGCGGACGAATGGAATAGGTCCGGCGTCCGGGAGATCGTGGAGGCGCACCGCGCGCTGATGTACGAGATGGCGGCGCATTTCGGCAACGCCTATGTGCTGGATCTGTACCGGTACGCGCCTGTCCATGACAAGGCGTACACCGATGCGTTCTACATGGGCGGGCACCTGTCGCCGGTCGGCTACCGCATTGCCGCCGAGCAGATTGTCTCCTATATCGACTATATCGTGCGGCACGATCCCGCCGCCTTCCGCCAGGTGGGACTTATCGGAACCCCCTACTACCAGCACTGAACCCAAGCACCCGGAACCGTCTCAAGCGGTTCCGGGTGCCTTTGCACGAGCGGCTTGCCCTGCCACTGCGCCGCCCGGGGATCCGCCCCGTTTGCGTGAAAGCAACCTTGCGCTCCCCTTCCCGGGAAGGCAATCCACCACCCTATGAAAAAAGTCTTGCATTTCCGATGAAACTGTGGTATAATAGCGGCACTGCCGACGGAAAACGGCGGCAGATAGCGGTGAGTTCGTAACCATCCTCACCTAAAACAAAACTAAGGGAGAGAAAAATGAACAAGCAAACGATGCATGCAGGTACGAAAACAGGCAGCGGACGGCGCGCGGCGCTCTTCGCCGCACAGGGCGCCATGGTGGCGGCACTGTATGTCGCATTGACGTGGATTGCCTCCATCGCGGGACTGTCCTCCATGGCAATCCAGGTGCGGATTTCCGAGGCACTGTGCGTCCTGCCCTTTTTCCTGCCGGCGGCGGTTCCCGGACTGTTTGTGGGATGCCTGCTCGCCAACCTGATGACAGGCGCCGTGGTGTGGGACATCCTCTTCGGCCCGCTGGCAACCCTGCTGGGGGCGCTGGGAGCGCGGGGGCTTGCCGTGCTGGCACAGCGTGCGGATGCAGCCGGACGGCACAGGCACGCCGCCGTGCTGAACGTGCTGATCCCCCTGCCGACGGTCGTCGCCAATACGGTCATAGTGCCGCTGATCCTGCACTACGCCTACGGACTGCCGGATGCCCTGCCGTACCTGTTCCTGACGGTCGGACTGGGAGAGGTACTGTCCGCGTGGGTGCTGGGACTGCTGCTCCTCCGGGTGCTGAAAAAAGTCCTGCCCGGCATACACCGCAGGCAATCGTAACCCAAAGCCCCCCGGAACACCGTCCGGGGGGCTTTTTGCGGTACTATCCTGAACCTAAAATATCAGGTTTCCACGTTGGCGATCTCGCGCACCTGCCTGTCGTCAAAGTGCGTGGTATGGCAGAAGATCAGCGACAGCACGGCTGCGATGCACCAGCCGATGGGCCACGCCAGCCAGATGCCCGTGGAGCCGAGCGACGTCCGGGACAGCACCTCCGCCAGCGCCACGCGCAGGATAAGGTCTGTGAAGGTCGCAATGACGAACCCCTTCATGCGCCCGGCACCGCGCAGGACACTGTCCGCAATGATTTTGGCTGACACGACAAAGTAGAACGGCGAGAGGATGCGCAGGAAGATCACCCCGACGTCCATCGCCTCGCCGGTGGGCGAGTCCATGAACACATACACCAGCTGTCGTCCGGCAAGCAGGTACAGCGCGACCAGCGGTGCGCAGACGCACCACACCAGCCGTACCCCTGCCCGGAAGCCAGCCCGGATCCGGTCATACTTGCCCGCGCCCAGATTCTGCGCAGTGAAATTGGAAACGCCGTTGCCAAGCGTAGTCAGCGAGGTGATGACCAGATTGTTGAGCTTGACCGAGGCGGAGTACCCGGCGATGGTCGCCGTGCCGAAGCCGTTGATGACGCTCTGGATCACAATATTGCCCACCGAGATGAAGCTCTGCTGCAGAATGCTGGGAATGGCGACCGTGGCGATTCTGCCCAGCAGCCGCCACGAAAATACAGGTGCCTTCTCCGGCGTTTCAAACCGGCGGAACCGACGCAGGACAAATATAATCGCCAGCACGCAGCTGACCCCCTGACACAGGAAGGTCGCCCATGCAACGCCGTCCACCTTCATGCCGAAAGCCGTGACGAACAGGATATCTGCCCCGATATTGGACAGCGACGAGCAGGCAAGAAAGATGAACGGTGTCCGGGAGTCGCCCAGCGCCGAGAAAATGCCGGTCGCCACGTTATAGTAAAAGACGAAGGGCAGTCCCAGAATGTAGATGTTCAGGTACAGTTTGGAGTCCCCCAGTATCTCCTCCGGCGTCTGAATGAGCCGGAGCAGGCTGTCCGTACAGAGAAATCCGACCAGCATCAGCACCGCGCACAGCACGCCGCTTGCAATCAGCGTGGTATGGACGGCGGTCTTCATGTCGCGGTGCTGACGGGCGCCGAACAGCTGGGAGACAAGGACGGAACAGCCGATGTTGCATCCGAAGGCGAACGCGATAAAGATCAGCGTAATCTCGTAGCCGTTGCCGACTGCCGCCAGCGCTTTGTTGTCGATGAACTTCCCGGCGACAAAGCTGTCGGCAATATTGTACAGCTGTTGAAAAATGATACTGCCGAACAGCGGCAGGCAGAATTTCCGCAGTACCGCGCCGGGTTTTCCGGTGGTCAGATCCTGATTCATGACGGATACATCCCCCTCTTTTCCTTGAACCGATATAGTATACCACAAGCCGTGGCATATGTAAAATATATATATCACATACGGAACATTCTTTTGTGATATAGCAAGGAGGCATTATGTACGTCAACTGCGACTATTACCGCGTATTCTACTATGTAGCCAAGTACGGCAGTCTGTCTCAGGCGGCGCGTCTGCTGCTTGCCGGACAGCCCAATCTGACCCGCGCCATCCGGAACCTGGAGGCGGCGCTGGGCTGTCCCCTGTTCACCCGCAGCAGTCGCGGAATGCGTCTGACTCCGGAGGGGGAGCGCCTGTACGCGCACATCCGGGTTGCCTTTGAGCATATCGAGGCGGGCGAGGCGGAGCTGGCGGGCAGTCGCAGTCCGGAGAGCGGGACGGTGTTTCTTGCCGCCAGCGAGGTGGCGCTGCGCTGTCTGCTCCTGCCTGTCCTGCGGGAGTACCGGCGGCGGTTTCCCGGTGTGCATCTGCGTATCAGCAACCACTGCACGCCGCAGGCGGTAGCGGCACTGCGGGCGGGCAATGCCGATCTGGCGGTGGTGACGACGCCAACCGACGCGGGCGCCGCTCTGTCCGAAACGCCTCTGCGCGAGGTGCGCGAAACGGCGGTCTGTCCGCGCAGTTTCTCCGATCTGTTGGGGCGGCGGGTCACGCTGGCGGATCTTGCCGCGCACCCGCTGATTTCGCTGAGTGCCGACAGCGCGTCCTACGGACTGTACGCGGCGCTGTTTGCGGCATCCGGGTTGCCGTTTTGCCCGGAGATCGAGGCGGCGACGGCGGATCAGCTTTTGCCGCTGGTAGAGGCGGAGCTGGGCGTCGCGTTCCTGCCGGAGGCGTTTCTTTCCGCCGCCGATCCTGCCCGCGTGGCGGTGCCGGAGCTGGAGCAGGCTCTGCCGCCCCGGCGCATCTGCCTGCTTGCCCGGCGGGAGCAGCCTTTGAGCGCCGCCGCGCGGGAGCTGGAAAGCATGATCCGGCAGGCGGCGGACATACGGTAAAGCCGGCGTGCGTGGCGTGCGCCCTGCGTTGCCGGAACGGCAGATCAGTCGATGCCGCAGGAAAGAAATCCCGCCGCACACACGATATTTTTATATCCCCCCCTTGCAAAACGCGGGCGTTTCCTGTATAATGGAAACAAATCATGGTCAGGAGGTTTTAATGACATGAAAAAAGCAGGGCTTACCGCGATCCTGTGCCTGCTCGTGTGCGTCCTCATTGCCGGACTGCTCTCCTGCGGAGACAAGGAAACACAGACCGAACAGACCCGGGAAACCACGCAGACCGAGCCGATCAGTCAGGATACCCCGACGGACACCGACAGTGAGACAGTTGCCGACAGTCAGCCTGACAGTCAGACCGACAGCCAGACAGAGCCGGAAGACATGGACAGCTTCTGGACACCGATCGTGTAAGGAGGAACCCCCTATGAAATGCATGAAAACCGTAAGGAAAGCCGCGCCCTGGGTATGTGTCCTGCTTGCCGTGCTGATGCTGGTGCCGACCCTGCCGGTCGCAACGCGCGCCGCCGACAGCGGGCTGGACGTGAGCTACATGAAAACCGTTCACACGGAAACCTTCGACGGTAAGAAGCTGCCGGCACTGCAGGCAGGCAATCCCGCCCCCCGCGCGGACGGTCTGTACCCGCTGAACAGCCTGTACGAGCCGGGCATCACGCCGGACGGAACCGATACCCTGCAATCCTTCTCTGTCGTCTCCAAGGCGCTGGTCCTGCTGGGCAGGCACGCGTCCGAGACGCGCTCCGGGGCACTGCTGGGGATGACCGCCGCCAAGGGAAAGAACGTGCAGGGGCTGATTACGCTGTTCCCTGCCGGGAGCCTTGCCGATACAGACGAGTTCACCGTATCGTATATCGTGCGCGTCCACAAGCCAGCCGGCGGACTGCTGGGGCTTGCCCTGTTCTATGACGGCGGCACCGAGCAGGACGGCGTGCCCTACTTCGGCGGCTACGACAATTACGCTTTCGCCGGATATACAGGGAAAATGCTCAATTCCGGCGCCGCCTACACGGTCTACGGCGGACAGCAGACCGACTACCCCTGCGCCGAGCCGGAAACCAAGCACCCCGTCAGCGAGAGCGGGTATGCCAACAATTCCGTGCATACCGCCGTGCGCTGTCTGAAGGGCGAATTTGAGCAGGACGGCAAGACCTACACGGCAAAGATCGAAAGCTACATTGACGATCAGCTGATCTCCACCTCCTATGCCATGTGGAAGGACGCGCCGATCATGCTGCTGTACAAGTCCGACAAATCCACCACATGGGCTGTTCAGGTGACGGACATCAGAATCAGCAAGCGGGTCACGGAGCGTATGTCCCCCGACGATGCCGCCGCGCTGACTCAGCCGCTGACCGTGGAGGGAACCTCGGCGCGATACAGCGGCACGCCCGGCATCCGCGTTTACACGCGTCTCGCAGACAACGAGCTGACCCGCGCCGCCTCGGAGGTTGCCTGCGGGGTTCTGCTCTTGCCGGAAGGCAGCTACACCGGGCAGCTTGACGCCGACACGCCCGGCGTGACCGACCTGCCTGCGGAGCGCATCTCCGGAGACGAAACCGGCAGTACCTACCGCGCACAGCTGACCGGCGAGGCGGCTACGCAGGCATTCCTGTGCCGTGCTTACGTCCGGTATACCATCGGCGGGCAGGTGTATACGCATCTTACCCAGCCGGCACGGGTCAGCCTGGCGCGCACGGCGGCGCTGGTCGTCAAAAAGTGTGCCGGATCCGATGATGCCGCCATGCTGGAAGCGTGTGCCACGCTCAGCCGGGGCGCGCTGGACATCCGCGCGATGTCCTTCAATGTGCTGGTTTCCGGCACCAAGACCGAACAGACCACCGAGCTGTACGGTTCGCTGACCTTTCAGGAGCGGATGGAGGCGGGCGTTGAAATGCTGCTTGACCTTCTCCCGGACGTCTGCGGGCTGTCCGAGTGCCGCGTCGTGCAATACAAGTACCTGACCGGTATGAGGAAATTCACAAATGTGTTCGGCATCGTCGGTTCGGACGAGGTGCCCGGAACCGGTGAGGAGGGCACCTATGTCGTATACCGGAAGGATCGGCTGGAAGTGGTGCGCACGGAGACCCGATGGCTGTCCCTGACGCCCGGCGAGCAGGGATCGCTGTTCCCGGAGGCAGAGGAAGCCATGCGTCAGCACCCGGGCGAAGCGCGCTTCTACCCGCGCAAGGCTGTGTATGCCCTGATGCGGGACAAGGCGACCGGTGTGGAGTTTGTATTCTGCTCCACGCATCTGGCATACAACGCCTGCGACAAGTCCGTCGCGGCGATCATCCGGAAAAAGCAGGCTGCGGTAATGGTGCAGCAGCTGCAGGAACTGTTCCCCGGCGTGCCCTATCTCCTCACGGGTGACATGAACTGCGCCCCCAATTCCGCGCCCTATTCCGTGCTTCTGGAGGGCAGCGAGGACGCGCGGTATGCCTCTGCCGTTACGGTTTCCGGCACGCAGGGCACCCTGCACAAGTTTCTGAAGACTCCCGGCTCCGGCATCATTGACTACATCATCGTCCGTGCCGACAGCGCCTTCTTCTCCAAATTCCAGGTTGTCACTACCGAGTATCCGACCCGGCGGAACAAGAACATTCTGCCCTCCGACCACTATGCGATCTACGCTGACCTGACCATTCTTCCCTGAGCGGAAAATTTCGGAGACTCCTGAGAAAGAGTCCCCGATCGACGCGACCGCCGCCCCGGAGTATTCCGGGGCGGCGGGATTTTTGTTGCAGGTTGAACCGGATGCCCCACCGGAAAAGCCCGGAACGGGCACGGGTGCCGGTTCCGGGCAATTATACAGAGGGGGGAAGAGACGCCTCACTTGGTCCGCATCTCGCCGCCCAGGGTTTTGGTCAGCCGACGGATGACAGAGGCGGCGGCGGACTCGATCTCCTGCGAGGTCAGAGTCTTTTGGTCGGAGCCGATGGACAGACGGAGCGTCACGGACTTTTTGCCGTCCGGAACCTGCCCGCCGCGGTACTCGTCCACAAAGGCAACGTCCCGCAGAGTCCGGTCGCTGTGCTGAGCCTTGGCAAAAGCCTCGGAGATCTGATCCCACTTGACGTCCGCATTAAACAGCATGGATACGTCATAGTCGGTCACCGGGTACTCCGCAAGATGCGTGAACGTGTTGGTACGCGAGCGGAACGGAACCAGCGCGTCGCTGTTCAGCTCAAACAGCACCACCGCCAGATTCCGGATGCCGCAGGTCAGGGATACCTTTTTGGACAGCAGGGCAAGGTCGCCGATGCGCGTATCGCCCAGGTACAGATTGAGCCAGACCACCTCGTCTGCCCAGACCGGCTGCTCTACGCGGCGGAAGGTGTACGCCTCCATATGCGTGTAGCGCGGCATGGAAGCCAGAACGCCTTTGGCGGTGCGGAACAGTCCGGTCACATCGTTTGCCGCGCCGGCAAACGCGCCTGCGATATGCCGCCGCTGAACAGGCAGCATTTCCTGCGGATCGTAAGCCGAACCAAACGCATCACTCCGGAATATCTGCGCCTCCTCAAAGAGGTTGAAGCTGTCATAAAACCGCTCGTTTTTCGCAACAGCCTGGATCAGATTGGGCAGGAGCGAGGAGCGGATGTACCGGTTCTCCGGCGCGGGCGGCGTGGACAGCGCCAGCACACCCTGGTCGCCGCCCAGAACGGCATTCATGACCGCCGTGTCCATCCATGGATAGGTGAATATTTCCTGCATATTGCACCGGAATGCCAGATACTCCTTTATGCGCCGCAGAAGGTCCTTGTCCAGCTGATTGATGGCGCCGGTAAACGCCGTGACGATGGGCGTCGGCTCAAAGTTCTCGTAGCCGTACATCCGCGCGACCTCTTCCATGATGTCCGCCTTGATGGACACATCGCCCGTGGCACGCCAGGCAGGCACCGTCAGGTGCATGGTATCCCCCTCAAAGCAGACCGCAAAGCCCAGCAGCTCCAGCTTGGCGGCAATCTCGCTGTTCGGGATGCGCTTGCCCAGCCGGCGCTCCAGCCACGACAGCGATACATCCAGCTGTTTGCGCTCCGGCTTGCGGAGATACCGGTCGGAGAAAGCGACCACGCGCATCTCCGGGAACTGCTCTGCCAGCAGTTGCATGGTCAGTGCAAGCGCCATGTCGCACCGCTCCGGATCAATAGCCTTCTCGTAGCGGGAGGACGCCTCGGTGCGGTTGTCGTAGCGCAGCGCCGTGCGGCGCACCCCGGTGGACTCAAAGTTCGCCACCTCCAGGATTACTCGGCTGGTGTCCGGCAGGACGGAATCCTTGTCGCCGCCCATGACGCCTGCCAGCGCCACAGCGCCGGCGGCATCGGCAATGACCAGATCGTCCGGCGTCAGTGTCAGCTGTTTGCCGTTGAGCAGGGACAGCTTTTCGCCTTCCGCGGCGCGGCGCACCGTGATATGATCCGCAATATGATCCGCGTCGAACATATGCGTCGGCTGACCGGTCGCCAGCATGACGTAGTTGGAAATGTCCACCAGCGCGTTGATGGGACGCATACCTACGCGCCAGATGCGGCTCTGCATGGCGAAGGGAGCGGGTCTGACCGTCACGCCCTCGATCTGCGCGCCGATGTAGCGCGGGCAACGGTCGGGGTCGGCGATTTCCACGGGGTACTCCCGACCGGCATCGGGCAGGCAGGGCGTGAACGGCTTGAGCGGCAGGTTATAGAGCGCGGAGATCTCCCGCGCGATGCCGTAGTGTCCCCACAGGTCGGGGCGGTTGGTCATGGACTTGTTGTCAATCTCCAGGATCACGTCATCCAGATCCAGCACCTGCGCAAGCGGTGTGCCCGCCGGCGCGCGGAATGCGGTGATGTCCATGATCTCGGCTTCCTCATGCGCCGGGAACAGGTCGGCAAGTCCCACCTCTACCGAGGCGCAGATCATGCCGAAGCTGGCTACCCCGCGCAGCTTGGCGTTCCGGATCTCGACCGGCTCGCCCTCCCCGTGCCAGCGCACGAAGGAGCCGGGGCACGCCACCACGACACGCATGCCCGGCTCCAGATTGGAGCCGCCGCAGACGATGTCATGCAGTTCGCCGTCGCCGATATCAACCCGGCAGATGCGCAGCTTGTCCGCGTTGGGATGCGGCAGCACCTCCCGGATGTCACCCGACACGATGCCGTCAAAGCGGCGTGCCAGCTCGGTCACACCCTCCACCTCCACGGTGGACATGGTCAGATCGTATGCAAGATTCTTCAGATCCATGTCGGCGGGTATCTGAACATAATCCTTTATCCAGTTCAAAGACAGTTTCATAGCAGTACAACACCCTCCTTCCTATCAATGGAACTGACCAAGAAAACGCAGGTCTGCGCTGTGGAACAGGCGCACGTCATCCACACCGTAGCGCATCATGACCAGCCGGTCCAGCCCGATGTTGACGTAGAACCCGGTGAATTCATCGGGGTCAAGTCCTGCCGCGCGCAGTACGTTGGGGTGCGGTGTGCCGCCGGGCATGATCTCGATCCAGCCGACGTGCTTGCACACCGAGCATCCCTTGCCGCCGCAGACGAGGCACCCCATATCAATCTCAAAGCCCGGCTCCACGAACGGGAAGAACCCGGCGCGCATCCGTACCGGCACCTCGCGTCCGAACACCTTGGACAGGATGCTCCGGATCATGACCTTGCCGGCAGTAAAGGTGAAATCGTGATCCACGACCAGCGCCTCATACTGGAAGAAGGCACGCTCGTGCCGGGCGTCGGTCGTTTCGTTGCGGTAGACTCTGCCGGGGTACACGAAGCGGTAGGGCGGCTTGTGCGTCTGCATATACCGGACGCTGCCCCCGGTCAGATGGGGGCGCAGGCAGAGCTTCTCGCCTGCCGCTCCCCTGTCGTGCCCCTCCAGCCAGTAGGTATCCATGCTTTCGCGGGCGGGGTGGTTGGGGGGGAAGTTGAGCTTGTCAAAGGCATACAGCTCGCTGGTGATGTCGTCCTCCTGGAAGATTTCAAAGCCCATGGAGCGGAAGGCGTCATCCAGATCGTAGCGCATCTGGGTGATGGGGTGCAGTCCGCCCGACAGCGGGGGCAGACCGGGGACGGTGCAGTCAAAATCCGGCGGGACGGCGGAAGCCTTGAGCTTCAGCTCCTCGCGGCGCGCGTCGATGAGGGCAGACAGTTTGTTCTTTGCCTCGTTGACCACGCGCCCCATCTCCGGGCGCAGGGACGCATCCAGTCGGGGCAATTCCTTGAGCAGCCCTGTCAGACTGCCCTGCTTGCCCAGAATGTTGGCGCGCACCTCCTGCAAGCCTGTTTCGCTCCGGGCATCGCGGATCTTCTGTTCCGCGTCGTGCAGGAGCTGCTCGATTCTCTCTTTCATGCGGCAAACCTCTCTTTATGTGAAAATTGTTCGGAACCCGGTTTCCTGTCGGGGGGGGGGGGAAGGAAAGAAAAAACCGCCCCCGGCTATCGCCAAGGGACGGGAGAAACCCGCGGTACCACCCTGCTTCAGCCCCGACGGGGCTGCACTTTTGCTCGCGCGTATTGCCGCGCGCGGCATCCGGTTTAACGCGGGCGGGGGCACACTGCCTTGTCGCTTTTCGCCGGAAACTCCCATACTGAACCTTCGGAGGATCCTCCGCCGGGCGCTTCCAGCCGCGTCGCCCGTTCTCTGGAGCGGATGCCGTCCTCTTACTCACGTATGCTCATCGTTTGAGGGTATTATACCCGATTGCACGGGATTTGTCAAGGGGGACATTGAAGAAACGGGGGGCAGGGGCATTACTTTTTTGCGGCTCCGGCTTTCCTTGCCGCCGGCTACTCCCCGATCCATAAGTTGAGAAAAGTTCTGGGGGGCTTGGGGACTCTTTCAAGAGTCCCCAAGAGTCTCCCTTCCGCGGATCAGAGCATATCGGCGATCTCGTAGATCAGGCGTTCGGTTTTTTCCCAGCCGAGGCACGGGTCGGTGATGGACTGACCGAAGACTTCCCCGTCGGTTTTCTGACAGCCGTCCACGAGGTAGCTTTCGATCATCAGTCCCTTGCAGAGTCGCCGGATATCGGCGTTCTGGCGCATGGAACCGAGCACATCGCGGGATATCCGGATCTGCTCCTCATAGTGCTTGCCGGAATTGGCGTGGTTGGTATCAATGAGGACGGCGGGGTTTTCCAGTCCGGACTTGGCGTACCGCTCGTACAGACCGGCAAGATCCTCGTAGTGGTAGTTGGAAACCGTCTTGCCGTCCGTGGTCTGATAGCCGCGCAGGATGGCGTGCGCCAGCGGATTGCCGGTGCTTTCCACCTCCCAGCCGCGGTAAATGAAGGTGTGCGGATGGTGCGCCGCCGTGATGGCGTTCATCATGACCGACAGATCGCCCCCGGTCGGATTCTTCAGCCCGACCGGAATATCCAGACCGCTCGCCGTCAGGCGGTGCTGCTGGTTCTCCACGCTCCGCGCGCCGACGGCAACATAGGAAAGCAGATCGGACAGGTAGCGGTGGTTGTCCGGATACAGCATCTCGTCCGCGCTGGACAGTCCGTAATCCCGCAGGGCGCTCATGTGCAGCTGCCGGATGGCTATGATGCCGCGCAGCATATCCGGATGTCCGTGCGGATCCGGCTGGTGGAGCATTCCCTTGTAGCCGTCGCCGGTCGTGCGCGGCTTGTTGGTGTAGATGCGCGGCACGATGAGAATCTTGTCCTGCACCTTATCCGCCACGCGGCGCAGACGCCCGATATACTCCAGCACCGACTCGCTCTTGTCCGCAGAGCAGGGTCCGATGACCAACAGAAACCGATCGCTCTGCCCGGTAAAGATGTCCCGTATCGCCTCATCCCGCGCCCGCTTGACTGCCGCCATCTCCGGCGTGACCGGGTACCATTCCTTTGTCTCCTGCGGGATGGGCAGCTTTCTGTAAAATTTCATGTTCATATGCAGGTATCCTCCTGCTTCCGCAAATGCGAAAGCCTTTCCTCCTATTTCATTTTTCCCGGCTTTCCGGCTGTTCTGCCCGACTGCCGGCTACCGGCTTGTCGAACTTTTCCCGCCGTTCGCCGGACAGGCGCATCATGTCGCGCATGGTCTCCCTGTCCCCGTCCGCCAGCGTCCCGCGCAGCCTGTCAAACGCCGCGCTGAAGCGATCCATCTCCTCCAGCAGAGCATCCCGGTTGCACAGGAACAACTCGCTCCACATCTCGTCGTTGATGCGCGCAATCCGCGTCAGGTCGCGGAAGGAGTCGCCTGTGAACGCCTCCAGCCCCGGCTGGTCGTTGGCGCACATCAGCGCCACGGCAATGCAGTGGGTCAGCTGGGACAGGAACGCAATCATCCGGTCATGCTCCCCGACCGACAGGCGGCTGATGCGGTGGAAGCCGAGCAGCTCGCCCAGCCGGACGCACAGCGCGATTGCCTCCGGCGTGTTTCGGTCGGTCGGCACCACGATGTAGTTCGCGCCGCGGAAAACGCTGTCGTCGCTGTGTTGCACGCCGCATTTCTCTCTGCCCGCCATCGGGTGCGCCGCGATAAACTCAACGCCCTCCGGCATCAGTGCCTGCATCCTGTCCACAATGCCGCCCTTGACGCCGGTAACATCCGTGACCAGCGTGCCCGGCGTCAAAAGATGCGCGTTCTCCTCCGCCCATGCCAGCAGGGTGTGCGGGTACAGGGCAAGCACCACAAGGTCCGCCCACGCGAACAGCGCCGGCTCTGCCTCCGTACTGCCCCCCGCAAGGAAGCCCTCCCGGACGGCATAGGCGATATCCGCCTGCTCCTTCGTAACGGCGCGGACGGAAAAGCCCTGCTTTGTCAGCGCCTTGGCGTAACTGCCGCCGATAAGTCCCAGACCCACGATGAGCACGTGGGCACGGCTGTCCAGTTGTTTCAGTCTGAGTCCTGCTCCCATTCCCTATGTCTCTCCCTCCGTGCGCACCGCTATCCCCAGCGACCGCAACGTATCAAAAAATTCCGGCATACTTTTGGCGACGCACTCCGCGCCGTCGATGCTGCCCCCGGTGCGGCACAGCAGAACCGCCAGCGACATGGCGACCCGGTGGTCATTGTGCGCGCACAGTGCCCCGTCCGGTGCGTGTACGCCTGGCTCCACCGTGATTTCGTTCTCCCCGACCGTGATGCGCACGCCGCACCGCCGCAGTTCGGCAGCCATTGCCTCGCCGCGGTCGCTTTCCTTGAAGCGGAGCCGCGCCGTATCGCACAGCGTGCCGCCGTGGTGCAGCGCCGCCACCACCAGCAGGATCGGGGCAAGGTCCGGGCAGTCCGCCACGGACAGCCGGCACTTCTCCCGGCACAGGCGCTCCATGTACGCCCCGAACACGCGGTCGCCCTGTGCGCCGTCATCGCGGAAATCCGCCAGCGAAATATCCCCGCCCAGCGTCCGCATGGCACCGAAGAAGGCGGCGGCGGACTGGTCGGTCGGCACGCAGAGCGTCTGCTCCGGCGCCCGCCCCGTCTGCCCGCCGGGTATGCGGTATGCCTGCACGCCGTCCGCCCCGACCGTATAGCCGAACAGCCGCAGGGCGTCCAGCGTCAGCCCGATGTAGGACGCGCTCCCGACCTGCCCGGTCAGACGCAGGGAGCTGTCCCCGCGCAGGTGGGGCAGGGCAAGCAGCAGTCCCGAAACAAACTGACTGCTGATGTCGCCGGGGAAGCAGAAGGCATCCGGATGCAGACCGCCCCCCACCGTGACGCCTGCTTCCGTCCGTGCGAAGAGCACACCCTGCGCCCGGCAGATGTCCTCATACACGGACAGCGGGCGTGCAAATAGGCGCGGTGCGCCCGTAAAGGTCATCCGGGCGCCCGCCGGCTGCAGCAGGGCGAACGGGAGTAGCAGGCGCAGGGTTGTACCGCTCTCGCCGCAGTCGGCAACGGCGTCCGGCGGAAAGCCGACCGGCACCCGCCCGCAGATCGTTGCCCCGGTGCCGTCCTGCCGGATTGCGGCGCCCATGGCGCGCAGACAGCGCAGGGTTGCCCGGATATCCGCGTTGTCCGGCAGATCGCGCAGGCGCGTCTCCCCCGGTGTGAATGCCGCCGCGATCAGGTACCGGTGCGCGACGCTCTTGGAGGTCGGCACCCGCACGGTTCCCTGCGGGATGCCGGGCGTGACGGTCACACGCATGGCGGTTCCTCCCCCTGCGCCGGCTGTCCCAGCGACAGCAGCAGGTCGATCGCCTCGCAGTACCCCGCAAAGCCGTGCCCCTTGATGCAGGCTACGCAGGCGGCGCGCACATAGCTGACGCGGCGGAACTCCTCCCGCGTATCCACGTCCGAAATATGCACCTCCACGGTCGGGATGCCGACCGCCTTGAGCGCGTCCAGCAGGGCAACCGAGGTGTGCGTGTAGGCGGCAGGGTTGAGCACGATGCCGTCATACACGCCGAGCGCATCCTGCACGGCGTCTACCAAAGCCCCCTCGTGGTTGGACTGGAAAAATCCGATCCCGACTCCTCGCCGCTCCGCGTGCCCGCGGAGCATATCGCACAGGGAGCGGTAGGTCTGCGTACCGTATATCTGCGGCTCCCGGAGGCCGAGCAGGTTCAGGTTGGGACCGTTGATGACCAGTATCCGGCGCATCGCAGGCCGTTTCGTGTCTGTATTCAAAGCAGATCGCTCCTTTCTTTCTGTTGCACCGCCAGTGCCGCCAGCAGGCGGTCGGCGCAATCCTCCGGGGCGCCGGAAACGGGGAAGCGCAGATCGGCTGCCTCCCGGTACAGCGCCTCGCGCGCCCGGAATACCCGCTCCAGCGCCGCCCGGTCGCGCGTCAGCGGGCGGTCATCGGACGGTTGGATCCCGCTCAGCGGGCGATCCAGATACACCAACCTGCCGTTGCGGCGCAGTGCCTGTATGTTTTCGTTCCGCGTGACCGCGCCGCCGCCCGTGGCAATGATACAGCCCGTCCCTGCGGCAAGCTCCCGCAGGACAGCGCTCTCCTCCTGCCGGAACGCCTCCTCGCCGTGCGCGGTCATGTACGCCGCCGGCGTCATGCCGACACGCTGCGCCAGCAGGGCATCACTGTCGGCAAAGGGCTTGCCGGTCCGCGCCGCCAGCAGTCTGCCGAGCGTGCTTTTGCCGCTGCCCGGCATCCCGATCAGTACGATGTTTTCCTTGCGCTCCCGGATGGCGGCATATACGTCGTCGGTTCTGTCCGGCATATCCGGGCGATCCAGAAACAGTGCCGCCGCATACGCCGCCTGCGCGACCAGCATATACAGCCCGCCGGCGGCGGGAATGCCACACGCCCGCGCACGGCAGACAAATGCGGTCCGCAGCGGGTGATACACCGCGTCCGCCACGCCGCGCAGGTGCGGGAAGTCCGCCGGGTCTGCGGGTATATCCTCATCGTGCGGGAACATCCCGACCGGAGTCGTGTTGAGCAGGATTCCGATGTCCTCCCGCCGCCCGTACAGGGCATCATACCCGACGGTATCCTCCCCGGCAGGTCTGCGCGACACGCGGATGACCGATGCCGCTCCCTCCGCCCGCAGGACGGCGCAGGCGGTCGAGGACGTGCCCCCGGTGCCCAGCACCGCCGCGCACTGCCCGCGCACGTCGATCCCGGCGCGGCGGAGCAGCAGGCGCATCCCGTCAAAATCCGTGTTGTAGCCGATGAGCTTTCCGTCCCGGCACAGCACCGTGTTGACTGCGCCGATGGCACGCGCCGATCCGTCGATGCTGTCCAGGTACGGTATGACCGTCCGCTTGTAGGGAATGGTCACATTGATCCCCCGGAAGTCGCGGGCGCACATAAAATCCCCGACCTCCTCCGGCTTCAGCTCGCAGAGCCTGTAATCGTATTTTCCCAGCATGGCGTGGATCTCCGCCGAGAAGCTGTGTCCGAGATGCTCCCCGATACAGCCGTACTCCGTTATTTTCCGCTCCATACGCGCCTCCTCAGACCCGCAATGCATCGTTGCCGAAGCGCATCAGCAGCAGATCCGCCACGGTCAGTGCCGTGACCGCGTCAATAACCGGGCAGGCACGCGGCGCCACGCAGGGGTCATGCCTGCCGCGCACGCGCAGCGTCACGTTCTCGCCCCGGACAAAGTCCACGCTGTCCTGCGGCAGTGCGATGGACGGAGTCGGCTTGACGGCACAGCGGAACACCAGCGGCATTCCGTTGGTGATGCCGCCGCCGATGCCGCTGCCGCGGTTGCCGACCGTGACGACCGCGCCGTTCTCGGTGATCCGGTAGGGATCGTTGGCGGCACTCCCGCGCATTCCGGCAAGCGCAAAGCCGTCGCCGAACTCCACGCCCCGGACTGCCGGAACCGAAAAAAGCCCGTGCGCCAGCATTCCCTCCACCGTATCAAACCACGGCTCGCCCAATCCCGCGCAAAGCCCGGTCACAGCCGTTTCGGTCACTCCGCCGACGCTGTCGCCGTCCGCCTTGGCGGCAAGGATGGCTTGCTGCATCCGCTCGCCCGCCGCCCGGTCAAGCACCGGGAAGCCCGGCTCGCGCAGGGCGTCCAGCTCACCGTCCGGGATCTGCCCGTCCGTCTGCCGGAAGGGTCTGTCCTGCACGCCGGCGCAAGCCGCCAGATGCGTCCCGATCCGGATGCCCCTGCCACGCAGGGCGCCCTCCGCGATCGCACCGGCAGCCACCAGTGCCGCCGTGATGCGTCCGCTGAAATGCCCCCCGCCGCGGTAGTCGGAATAGCCGTGATACTTGCAGAACGCCGGGTAATCGCTGTGCCCGGGGCGGGCGCAGTCCTGCATCCCGGCATAGTCGCCGCTGTGCTGTCCGGCGTTGGGAATCCGGATGCAGAGCGGCGTTCCGGTCGTGCAGCCGTTGAACACGCCGCTCTCAATCACGAAGGGATCCTGCTCCACGCGTGCCGTCGCCGTCTGCCCATGCGGGCGGCGGCGGGTCAGCTCCCGCGCGATGTGTGCCTCATCCACCGGTATACCGGGCGACAGCCCGTCCAGCACGGCACCGATGCTGCTTCCGTGACTCTCGCCGAACAGCGTCAGAGTCAGTGCGTTTCCGTATACGTTCTTCATAGGAACGAGATCACCTCCCCGCACGAACCGAGGATGTCGTCCGTGCTTTCCTTTTGCAGGGTAAACCGACCGATTTCCGGGACGCGCACCGTTGTGATGCCGTCCGCGCCCGCCTTCTTGTCGTGTGCCAGAACCGCGCAGAGGTCGTCCCGCCCGCACCGGAAGGCGGTCGGCAGGTCGTACCGGTGCAGCAGGCGCGTGAGCCGGCGCCGCACCTCGCCGTCCGTCATGGCAAGCATCCCGATGCTGACGCATTCGCCGTGCAGGAGCGGGTACGGCTGGCGGGCGCTGATGCTCTCAACGGCGTGCCCTACGGTATGCCCGAAATTGAGCACGCGGCGCAAGCCCCCCTCCCGTTCGTCCGCCTCGACAACTGCCATCTTGATGCGCAGTGCCGCACAGATCAGCTCCTCCCGGGAAATACAGGCGCTCCTGTCCTCCAGCCGCGCGAACATGGCGGCGTCCGAGGTGGCAAACATCTTGATGATCTCCGCCATGCCGCAGGCGTACTGACGCGCATCCAGCGTCTGCAGTACGCAGGGGTCAGCCAGCACCGCCCGCGGCTGGTAGAAGGTGCCGACTATGTTCTTGTACCCGTCAAGATCCACGGCGACCTTGCCCCCGACCGAGGAATCCACCATGGCAAGCAGGGTGGTCGGCAGGTTGTAAAAGTCGATCCCGCGCATATAGGTCGCCGCGACAAACCCGCCGAGATCCCCTATCACGCCGCCGCCGACCGCCACCAGCGCATCGCCGCGGTCAAAGCCTGCCTTCAGCATGATTCTGAGGACGGAAAGCCATGTATCGGGGCACTTGTTCGCCTCGCCCGGCTCCAGCGTGACAAGGTGCGGCTCGGCGCACGCATCCGCGACCGCCTGCGCGTAGGCAGCCGGTACGCCGCTGTCGGTCAGGATCAGGACGCGGCGGCGGAGCGAAAAACAGCTTCCGACACGCGCCAGCGTGCCTTCCTCCACTGTGATCGGGTAGCTGTGCGCCCCCAGATTCATAGTCAGTACGCTCATTCTGTGATCATTCCTTTCTCACCAATGCGGAAGTTTCGGGCGGTTCCGGTTTGCCGGGGCGCAAAACTTCCTGTCTGAAAAAATAGTCTCAGGCATCCGCTCGGTTCAGCATCCGCTCCCCGGAAAAGCTCCCCAGCACGCGCACGCTGTTGCAGACCCGCTCCAGCTCGCGGCGCATGGTCTGCCCCGCCTCGGTGCCGAGGTTGCCTTCCCCCTCGGCGTAGAAATAGTATGCCCAGTTTTCCACGCCGGTCGGGTGGCTTTTCAGGCACTTGAGGTTGTAGTCATGCCGGCTGATGACGGATATGGCATCGCCCAGTGCGCCGGGCTGGTTCTTACAGCTGAACAGCAGGACGAAGTGATTGTCGGACGGCTTGATCTCGCACGCCGCCGGGGAAAACACCGCAAAGCGCGTGGTGTTGGATTTCTGCTCGTTGATGTCGTTCTCCAGCACCTGCAGACCGTACAAATCCGCCGTCTCCCGCGCGGCGATGACAGCCACCTCGCGCCGCTCCCCGGCGGCGACCGTCCGGGCGGCGACCGCCGTATTCACGGCTGTCGTCTGTATCCAGCCCTGCCGCCGCAGGTAGGGCTGGCACTGGGCAAGCGCCTGCGGGTGGCTGACCACCTCGCGCACCTCCGCCAGCGTAACGCCGGGCTTGGCGAGCAGGCATTGGGACAGCGGCAGGTCGTAGATCCCGCTGATGGTCAGGGATCCGCGCCACGCAAGGTCCATAACCTGCCCGACGTCGCCCGCATAACTGTTCTCGATCGGCAGGACGGCGCAGTGGCACGCGCCGCTCTCCACGCTCCGGTACGCCGTGGCGAAATCGGGGCAGGCGACTTTTTCGCCGGGCTCTCCGAATATCCGCATGGTTGCCACGTGCGCGAACGCGCCCTCCACCCCGCTGTACGCCACGCGCAGTCCGCTGACGAGCAGGCGCTGGTAGCGCTTGGATTCGGTAATCGTACCGACCAGAAAATTCCGGTAGTAGGGGCGGTACGCCGGGGGCAGGCGCTCGGTGTTGCGCGCGATCATCTCCGCCTCCCGCGCCTTGTCCTCCACCGGCAGTCCGTGCTCCTCCTTATAGGCTGCGACCACGGCAGCCGCCTGCATCCGTTCCGCAAACAGCTCCGCCATTTCCCGGTCGATCCGGTCTATGTTTTTGCGCGCCTCCGCGATGTCAGACCGCGCGCCCGGTTCCGCCGCGGCGGTTCTCTTTTCCTCGGTTCTTCCGTCCATGCCCTTTTTTGCATCCTCTCTTGTTTTTTCGTTCTGTACAACAAAAAGGAAAGCCCGCGCGGATTCCGTTTCGGGATCTCCATGCGGGCTTTCCAATATGTCGGGACCTATCCGGGCGTTCCAGCCGATTTTACCATCAGAGGGAAACGCCGTTGATCACGAGCAACGGACAGAAAGACCGCCTTGATGGTAATAATAAAATCGGGATGTCATCTGCATCATGGCGTTTACCTGCCCCTTTCCTTACTTTTTGTCTTTGCCCTTTATTATACCTCGTTTGCGGCGGTTTGTCAAGTGTAGATTGTATTGTATTTTTATTTTTTGGAAGAAGTAAAATCACGCAGCAAATACCGCAAGTAGCCTTGACATTTGATACGACATCCGATATAATAATATTGGTATAATTTGCTATATTGACCGGATGTGTCAAAACGGATAGGAGAAAAACAATGGCTGAAAAAACAACCGCCGACATCGGCTTTGAAAAACAGATATGGGACGCCGCGTGCGTGCTGCGCGGGAATATGGACGCCTCGGAATACAAAAATGTGGTGTTGGGGCTGATTTTCTTAAAATACATCTCCGACCGCTTCGAGGAAAAGCACCGTGAGCTGGTCGCGGAAGGCGACGGCTTTGAGGAGGACATCGACGAGTACACCTCCGAGGGGATTTTCTTTGTGCCGCAGGGCGCAAGGTGGGGAGACATTGCCGCCAAGGCGCACACGCCGGAGATCGGCACGGCGATTGACGAAGCCATGCGCGCGATCGAGAAGGACAACAAGCGCCTGAAGGACATTCTGCCGAAAAACTTTGCCCGCCCGGAATTGGACAAACGGCGGCTGGGTGAGGTGGTCGATCTTTTCACCAACATCCGCATGATCGAGCACGGAGACGAAAAGGACATTCTCGGCAGAACCTACGAATACTGCCTTTCCAAATTTGCCGAGCAGGAGGGCAAGCTGGCGGGCGAATTCTACACGCCGTCCTGCGTGGTGCGCACGTTGGTAGAGGTTCTGCAACCCTATCACGGGCGTGTGTATGACCCCTGCTGCGGGAGCGGCGGAATGTTTGTGCAGTCGGCGAAATTTGTCGAAAGCCACAGCGGCAACATCAACGACATTTCGGTCTACGGGCAGGATTCCAACCCGACCACATGGAAGATGGCGCAGATGAACCTTGCCATTCGCGGGATTGATGCCGACCTTGGCAAATTCAACGCCGATACCTTCTTCAACGATTGCCACCCGACCCTGCGCGCGGATTTCATCATGGCAAACCCGCCGTTCAACCTCTCGGACTGGGGCGCGGACAAGCTGGCGGGCGATGTGCGGTGGCAGTACGGAATGCCGCCGTCCGGCAACGCCAACTTTGCGTGGCTCCAGCACATGATCTACCATCTGGCACCGAATGGGCGCATCGGCATGGTGCTGGCGAACGGCTCGCTGTCCTCGCAGTCGGGCGGGGAGGGTGAAATCCGCAAAAACATCATCAATGAGGATTTGGTGGATTGCATCGTTGCCATGCCGACGCAGCTGTTCTATACCACGCAGATTCCGGTCTCGCTGTGGTTTCTCATCAAAGGCAAAAAGCAACCGGGCAAAACGCTGTTTATCGACGCGCGGAAGCTGGGCACGATGGTCTCGCGCAAGAACCGCGAGCTGACCGACGCGGACATCCGGAAGATTGCCGACACCTACAACGCCTTTGCGGACAGCACGCTGACCGACCAAAAGGGCTTTTGCGCCGTGGCGACCACGGAGGACATCGCAAAGCAGGACTACATCCTCACCCCGGGGCGGTATGTCGGCATTGAGGAGCAGGCGGACGACGGCGAACCCTTTGACGACAAGATGAAGCGCCTGACCGGAGAACTTGCCGGGCTGTTTGAGAAGTCGCACGAGTTGGAACAGGAGATACGCGAGAAACTGGGGGCGATTGGGTATGAGGTGTGAGTGGAAGCAAGTCAAACTTGGAGATGTTGCAACTGTAAAAGGTGGAAAAAGATTGCCCAAAAATGTTAATCTAATCAATACACCAAACACACACCCATATATTCGCGTTCGAGACCTAAACGACCGCGTAACGCTGGAACTGAATGACAGTTTTTTATATGTTGATGACGAAACCCAAAAGGGAATTTCGAGGTATGTCGTTAATTCTGATGATATTGTCATATCTATTGTTGGAACCATTGGACTTGTTGCTAAAATAGGGAAAACATTGGATGGCGCAAATTTAACCGAGAATTGCGTAAAGATTACCAACCTTCAAAATATAGATAAGGAGTATTTGTTTTACTACTTGAAATCTGTTTTTGGTCAGCAAGAGATTATGCGCGGTATCGTTGGGGCTGTACAACAGAAATTGCCCATAAAAAACATACAGGAAATAACAATAAAATGTCCTGAACTAATCGAACAAAAGCAAATCGCCGCCATTCTTTCCGCACTGGACGAAAAAATCGCAATAAATCGGGCGATAAACGATAATTTACAGCAGCAAGCGTTCTCGGTATTTGATAATCTCATAGCTAATACCGAAAATAACGATTGCACTGTGTTCGACTATGCTTTTCTTAACCCCAAACGGACATTGGCAAAAAATCAAGTGGCGAGAAGCATAGATATGAGCCAGCTATCAACAAGCGGGGCTTTTCCTTCCGGCTGGGAAATGAAGCCGTTTAACGGGGGCATGCGGTTTACAAACGGAGATACGCTTTTAGCTCGCATAACCCCCTGCCTTGAAAACGGAAAAACTGCTTTCATTGACTTCCTTGATGATGGTGAAGTTGCTTTTGGCTCGACGGAGTATATTGTACTCGCACCGAAAAATGACACACCACCCGAAATGCTATATTGTTTGGCTCGCTATCCAGCATTCGTCGATTATGCAGTCAAAAACATGAACGGAAGTAGCGGGAGACAACGTGTTTCTGCCGAAACTGTAGGGCAATACCGACTTCCCTTGTTTGACAAGCACAGTCTGGTGCTATTTAAGGAGGTTGTCTCACCAATGTTTTTGAAGATGCGCTACAATTCCCTTGAAAATATGAGACTGGCTGAACTGCGAGATGCGTTATTGCCTAAACTCATGTCCGGCGAGATTGATGTCTCCGCCGTCCAACTCTAAGCCGCTAAATTATCGTTTATGGGAGGATAAAATGAATTTCTTGTTACTTGGAAATGGTTTCGATCTTCATCACGGGTTACCGACCAGCTATATTGATATGATACGCATTTTCCGGCATTTGACGGAAAATAGCGATGTTACCTATAAGAATGTCGGCGAGATCTTAGACTCCTATAAATCTTCCACATCTGACGATAATAACAATAGACTTTTAGACTACTGCCAAACTTACGATGAGGCATTAAAAAACATTAACTGGACATCTGACTTTTCGTGGGCAAAATTAGCGCAGAATCGTTGGTATCAATATTTTTGCTACACAAATGATAAGGATTTGACGTGGATTGATTTTGAGTTAGAAATTAAACATGCCTTAGAGTGTATAGAACAGGAATACTCTTGTGAAAAACATAAGGACAACAATGATGGCGGCAATGCCGTCGTGGAATTTCTGATTCCTTCAGAGAAATTGAGCAAAGAAAAGCTCGTTTCACTTTTGTATGAGGAATTATGCGTTTTCAAACAAGCAATGTGTGAGTATTTGCACTATTTTGTCGATGAAATGCTCCCGAACTTAAAAGCATCTACCTCGTTTGATTCCGTCAAAAATGCAGGTATGATAATAACAATGAATTATACTTCCACATTTGAGAAGTTGTATCTTCCCAAAGAAATACATAGTACGCAAAGAATTGTTCATTATCACGGACGAGTAGCAGACGGAGAGGGGATTGTTGTTGGGATAAATTCCGATGACTCAGATGAATACAGCAACGGAAAAAAGCCTGATACAACGTACAGTCACTTCAAAAAATATCATCAAAGAATCAACCATAATTTTGATAATGAATACATAAAAACGCTACAGTTTCAAGCTTACATAGATGAACAATATAAAAATGATCTCTATTATACGCAGTCCTATATCAGCAATAAACTTTTCATAATTGGGCACTCCTTAAACGAATCGGATGCCGATGCAATTAAAAAACTGTTTTCAATTTGTAGCAATCGCGTTGTTTATTATCATAATCCGCAAGCGCTGGGTGAATATATTTGCAATTTGACAAGGATTTTCGGCAGATGTGAACTTGAAGATATGCGCCAAAAAGGAAAATTGACTTTTACCCTCTTAGAAACCAAATTATAATTAAAGCACAGGAGAATCTACCATGTCTTTCACCGAATCCACCTACGAAAACGCGGTCATTCAACTGTTTGAATCCATGGGCTACACGCATATCTACGCGCCGGACATGGGGCGGGCGGACTTTTCCGACCCGCTCATGGGTGGCGTTTTGCGTGACGCGCTGGTTCGCATCAATCGCGGCTTGCCGGTGGAGGCGATCGGTGAGGCACTCTCCAAAATCCGCAATTTTGAGGGCGGCAGTCTCGTGGAGAAGAACCGTACCTTTACGGGATATTTGCAGGACGGCGTGGAGGTAAACTATACCGTGGGTGGCGAAACCAGCGCGGCGCTCGTGCGTCTTTTGGACTTCGAGAAGCCGGAAAACAACGATTTCGCGGTGGTCAATCAGTATACCTACATCGAAAACGGCAACAACCGCCGCCCCGACATCATCCTGTTTGTCAACGGTCTGCCGCTCGTTTTGATGGAACTCAAAAGCCCCGCCAAAGAGGACGCGGGCGCAGAGGACGCCTACAACCAGCTGCGCAACTATATGCAGGACATCCCGTCCCTGTTCATCTACAACGCCGTCTGCGTGATCAGTGACCTTTCCACCAACCGCGCGGGCACGATTACCTCCGGCTTTGACCGCTTTATGGAGTGGAAAACCAAGGACGGCAGATACGAAAACACCGCCTATGCGCAGTTTGACACCTTTTACGAGGGGATGTTCCCGAAAGCCCGCCTGCTCGACATTCTGAAAAATTTCATCTGCTTCTCGGAGGACTCGCAGAAGCCGATCAAGATTTTAGCGGGTTATCACCAATATTTCGCCGTGCGCAAAGCCGTGGAAAGAGCCGTTGTCGCAACCAAAACCGACGGCAAAGGCGGCGTTTTCTGGCACACGCAGGGGAGCGGGAAATCGCTTTCGATGGTCTTTTACGCTCACCTTCTGCAGGAGGTCTTACATAGCCCGACCATCGTCGTCATGACCGACCGCATCGACCTTGACGATCAGCTTTACGCGCAATTCTGCAAATGCGCCGGCTTCCTCCGGCAGACTCCCGTGCAGGCGGAAAGCAAGGAGCATCTGAAAGCCCTGCTTGCGGGGCGCGAGGCAAACGGCATTATCTTTACCACCCTTTTCAAGTTTGAGCGGGGCGAGGAGCCGCTGTCCGAACGCCGCAACATTGTGGTCATGGCAGACGAAGCCCACCGCGGGCAATACGGTTTTGACGAGCGGGTGGTCATGTCCGAGGATGCCGACGGAAACAAAGAAGCCCGCGTGACGGTCGGCAATGCGCGGATTCTGCATGACGCACTCCCGAACGCCACCTTTATCGGCTTTACGGGAACGCCTGTTTCTGTCAAAGACCGCAACACCCGCGAGGTGTTCGGCGATTACATCGATATTTACGACATGACGCAGGCGGTGGAGGACGGCGCGACACGACCGGTCTACTACGAAAGCCGCGTGATTCATCTGAAACTCGATCAGAACACACTCCGCCTGATTGACGCGACCTATGACGCGCTGGAGCAGATGTCCGACAGCGCAACCATTGAGAAAAGCAAGAAAATGCTCGGTCAGATGGAAAGCGTGCTCGGCGCGGATGCCACCATTCAGTCGCTGTGCGAGGATATTGTCACGCACTACGAGCAGAACCGCGCAAATCTTCTGACCGGAAAAGCCATGATCGTGGCGTATTCCCGCCCGATTGCCATTAAGATTTACCGCAAAATCCTTGAACTGCGTCCCGCATGGAAAGAAAAAGTCGCCGTTGTGATGACAGGCGGCAACAAGGATCCCGAGGATTGGAAAGACATCATCGGCACCAAAGCGCACAAGGAAGAGCTGGCACGCCGCTTCAAGGACAACGACGACCCGCTCAAGATTGCCATTGTCGTGGATATGTGGCTGACCGGTTTTGACGTGCCGTCGCTTGCCACCATGTATGTGTACAAGCCCATGTACGGTTACAATCTGATGCAGGCGGTTGCCCGCGTGAACCGCGTTTTCAAGGACAAAGAGGGCGGACTGATTGTCGATTATGTCGGCATTGCTTCGGCGCTGAAAGAGGCGATGAAGGAGTATTCCGCCCGCGACCGGCAGAAGTACGGTGATATGGACATCGGAAAGACCGCCTACCCGAAATTTCAGGAGAAATTGCAGGTCTGCCGCGACCTGTTCCACGGATACGATTTCAGCAAATTCTACACGGGGTCGCCGCTTGAAAAAGCACAGGCGATCACCGGCGGCGTGAACTTCGTCCTTGACGCAAAAACGCCGAAACGCAAAGAATTATTTGCAAAAGAAGCACTTCTGTTGCGGCAGGCGCAGTCGCTTTGCTCCAGTATGACCACCGAAGAGGAGCGGCACACGGCGGCATATTTTGAAGCGGTGCGTTCCGCTGTGATGAAGATCACCATGGGCGGCGGAAACGGCAAGCCGCTGTCGCTGAAGGAGATCAATTCGCAGATCAACGAGCTGCTCAAGGCGAGCATTCAGTCCGAGGGCGTGATCAATCTGTTTGAAAGCGCGAAAATGGGAGAGAAATTCTCTCTGTTCGATCCTGCGGTACTGGAAGAAATCGCCCGCATGAAGGAGAAGAACATCGTGGTGGAAATCCTGCGCAAGCTGATGGCAGAACAGATCGCCATTTATAAGCGCACCAATGTGGTGCAAGCCACTACATTTTCGGATAAAATCACCCTGCTGATGAACACCTATTACAACGGGTTGATTACCAACGAGGAAGTCATCAAAGAGCTTCTGAAAACGGCGGAGGAAATTAACGCTCTGCGCAAAGAGGGCGAAAAGCTCGGCTTATCGGAGGAGGAACTGGCATTTTATGATGCGCTGACCAAACCGGAGCATATCAAGGATTTTTACGAAAACGAGACGCTGATTGCCCTGACGCGGGAGCTGACCGATATGCTCCGCCGAAACCGCACCATTGACTGGCAGAAGAAAGAAACCGCCCGCGCCGGAATGCGGAAAATGGTCAAGCGGCTTCTGAAAAAGTACAAATACCCGCCGGAGAAATACGAGGACGCCATCGAAACCGTCATGAGCCAGTGCGAGCTTTGGACGGATCAGGCGGAGATGTGAGATAAGAAGAACATCAAGGGAGTAATTTATATTCTGACCAATCCGTCATTTCCCGAATACCGTTGGGTGTGTATGTCCCGAAACCTTAAAATTTGGATTTTTTGAGGTCCTTTCAGACCTTTCGAGATAACAGAAAACCCTTGAAAACGCAGTGTTTTCAAGGGTTTTAATGGCGCCATAGTATAAAAATGCAACTTTGACCCTGCGGATTTCCCGTTTTTTCTTTATATCGCACTCAGGCGCGGACATTCCTTTTCCTGTTTTATTTCTTCCCTGTCTTCTTTTCCCAGAAATCCGCTTTGTTTATGTAAATATCATATAGTTTTTCGTATGACAAAATATTATTTTGGCGCACACCACCGTTTCGCGTAGGCACGGGCGGCTGCACTACGCCCATATATATTCCGAGGGTGCAGATAACAAACCAATTCGGGAAATAAAACAATATAAGCATTACCGCAAAAAATGACAGATAATAAATTCCGAGTATGATATAGGAAAGCCATTTTTTCGGAAGGATTTTGTGCCAGAAACGATAGCCGACGGCATATTTATCAAATATGGGCATGAGTATAATGTCGAGCACAACCCATATCGCCGCAAAAACCGCAAACCGCGCGACAGAAATACCCGGCGCATTGCAAAGCAACACCACATAAAACGGAACAGCAAGAATTATCGCCGCTACAGCCGATATCACCGAAAGCAATGATTTCACGCCCGTGATTTTTATATCGGTTCCCTTTACACATGCTTTTATTTTCGATACGGCGCAGAAATGCACACCGGAAAGGACTATATGCTTTCCGCCGTTTGTATAAATAATCAGTCGGAAAGGCTTTGCGATATCGCTTTTGAATTTCGGTCTTGAATCCATAGCATATTCGATTTTTTCTATGGTTTCATAGCGGATTTTGCCTTTCGGATAATAAATTCCTTCTTTTGCGAGGACACATGCGATCCTGCCGAAAAACCGCTTATTCAGCGCCCGCAGGATAATAAACGGCAGAGAAAAGCCGACGCAGACTAAAACCGATGTGCGAAACGCAGACAGCCACTCCGCAAAATCAAATTTCCCTATTCCCCACGAAATCACCAAAATAGCATAAGGAACGGCAAGCATCACGGAATACAGAAAAATCAAAGGGACATCAAAATATATTCGGCGCAACTTTTTCCCTTCAATATTTTTCAGACTGCGGTTTTCTTCCGATGCCATTTTTTCATCCCTTTCGCTTTTTCGCAAAGAATTTATTTTTTATTGTCACCGCTATCACGTTCGCTGTCGCATTCCAGCTTTTCACTTACAAAATACGCCTGTATTTCGCTTTCGGTAACAAGAACGGATTCCTGACGGAAAAAGGCGCAAAGATCTTTTGCAATATCGTTCACAACGGCTTTTTCAACGTCAATAAGAGTAAGCACAAGACTTGTTTCTCTGGCATATTCCCCGTTTTCATAAATGTATCCGCCTTCCTGTATGCCGAACGAAAACGGCACCTTATATGAATGGCACACATTGCGAAGCACCCTGATATATTTTTCGTTTTCAAAAAGTTGTGTTTTCGTAGTTGAATCGTGCAGTCCTATATAAATTTCCGATTTGACCATGCTTCCTCCTCCGCTTCCGCGCACTTTTCCGATGCTTCATTATACCATAAATCCACGCGGTTTTCAATCTCAATCACGCAATTTGCGGATGAAGCGCCTACAGCAGGGTATATAACCGAAAAAAGCACTTGCGCCGCAAGTGCTTTTGTGTCTACAGGTCATTTCAGATGCCGATTTTGTGTTAGCCAATTTAGGGAAACACTGATTAATGTCAGTCTTGCAAAAATATTCAAAAAGTAGTATAATAGAGGAAA
>ERZ1673738.1732-NODE-1732-length-31348-cov-6.742530_pt1 | contig 31348 bp, 40 predicted proteins | sample MGYA00580198_ERZ1673738 | MGnify/ENA primary metagenome ERZ1673738 (study PRJEB41218, sample SAMN15661784) | gut metagenome | host: Homo sapiens | place: Canada: London | collected 2015-08-20/2019-03-30 | study: EMG produced TPA metagenomics assembly of...
TTAACGGGCATTTTACACCAAGTCAAGTTGTCCAGTTTTCGGGGCCAACCGCACACAATCAAACGGACCGTATCGGCGGTTTTTCAGCACTGCGGCTACGAAACAAGTATTTTACTGCCGGGCAGGAAGTATAAAACAAGTGTGATCGGCTTCTATTGTTTCCGCGGCTCCCTGGCAACAAATCTGCTGAATCGCGGTATCCCGCCTTCCATTGTTGCGGCGATCATCGGGGACAATCTTACGACAATCCAGAAACATTATGTCAAGGTATCCGAAAAGCACATTCATGACGCGTTCCGGAAAAAATTAAAGGCGAAGTGAATATATCATCAAAATGTGAATTCTTCGAAGAACCTGAATTGCAGTAAAAATAATATGTATATAAATGCCCAGGGCAATTGCAATCACAATATCTTCTTGCTGCAAGTATAAAAATATTGTGATCAATATGGTGAATAAGGCTATTGCAATACAATAATTCAGATTATGAAAAGTAATATCCAAGAGTTTGCAAAAACTTTTTTTTGTATTCCGTTCCCCTATTGTAGTTGTTGATAGACCTTTGACTTGTTGTTTTAAGGTAATAAAAGACATGGGAAGGGCAAATAATAAAGCCCCAAAAATAGAGAATGCAGAAATTACAGCAGTTATGATACACTCATTTATTCTTATATGAAAAAAGAATGCCAAAGGAAAAGATAGACAAAAGGGTAAGATATAAAAAAATAAAATAGCCTGAATGTCAATTTTCCCTTGGTTAGTCCGAAATGTTTTCAGATGGTTTACCACAACCTTTGATAAATCAATCTTGGATAACATTTTCTTGCCTCAATAAATCAGTGGTTAGCTCTTCTGCCAAGGATGCAATATCCTTCTCATTGGGTAATCCTGTTGTTTTATTAAGATACTTCTGTTCTACTTCTAAGTCAATACCAGTCTCTAAAATATTTGCCGCTTTGAAAGTAAACGTCCTTCCATTCAATTTGCATTTGAAGCGTATATTATTACATTCAGTTCCATAAAGTTTTGTTGTTCCCTTGTTTTTCTGAAAAAACTCTACCAACTTTCGATCCCACGTCCATAACGGAATGGATATTGTAGCCTTAAAACGCTTGGGACGCTGATTTTTATCTAATTGATTTTCCAGTTCAGCAGGGAATTTATAAACATCCATTGCAACGGAGGATATCTTTGCTTTTTTGAAAAATTCCTCAACAGTACTTGTTTGGAGTTTTGCAATAATATCCAATGAATAATTACTATGTGTTCGAAGCATAAATTCCTCAAAATCTTGAGAAAATGCAGTTTTTATTCCATTGGCTCCAATTTTCTGTAAGATCAGAATTGCATGCATTCTATCGTAACAGTAAATACGATAGTAATACAGATAAGTCATAGCATCTTTGAGTCCTTGCTTTGCAATAAGATCTCCCGTTTCAGTATTTCTTAATTCTCCGGTAATCCCATATTCTCCGGCTTTTACATAACCTTCATATATCGTTTTTTCTTTTTTTGACAAGGGTTCGAAATGTAGATATTTTTGGACTAGGCTGGACGTTTTTTCTTTTTTGTCAAAATATTCAGAAAGAATAGTGTCCAAACGAATATTTTCATCGTCAAAAAAATCATCTTTTGATTTTAATGATATCTCATAAGAAGTTAAAAAGTGATTTACCATTTTTCTCCTTTATTTTTTCATATTGACTCATACGACCTATGAAAAGATTTTAGTTTGAAGCCCTAACTTTTGTTTTGTGGTTAGATTGGATGAAAGGATTGCATTCATGATTTTCTCATGTGGAACATCTCCCACTATTGTTGCAATTTTAGTAATCGGCCCTAAATCCATAATAAAATACTCCTTTCAACAGTAAGCGTTTGCTCAATCTTGTTGTGTGGGGTCGTGAGGTTCTATTCCATCCATAAAAATGATTGAGGATTTATCATTTTCTACTTTTTTTGATGTTTTTGAAATTACTCTTGAGGTTGGTATGCTCTTAAATAATTTGGGTTGACCAGCAAGAGGAATACCACAATTCTCCCATGGACATTTCATTGCTCGTGGAGGTAATTCCCTATGACAACGCGGACAAATCTTGATTTTTTTTGAATTAGACATTTTGCCTCATACGACCTATGAAAAAATTTTAGTTTGAAGTTCTAACTTTTGTTTTGTGGTCAGATTGGATGACAGGATTGCATTCATGATTTTCTCATGTGGAATGCCTACGTATATTACACCCGTTACTATCTGATGCCCGGGGGCAAGCTGTTCTAATGTTGATGACAAATTTTTAATTAAAACAGCTTCTTTCTCTGAATCCGTTTTCTTTTCCAAAGAACCCTCAATAACGGCAACATTTGAGAAACTGTTCCCTGTTCTATCCGGAACAGGAAGATATGGCTTCAAATAGGGTGGAAGATTATTATAATCCTCTTTTGTCATACTTTTTATTTTACCGCTACTCCATTTTGACAGCCTGTCCTTTGGAATATTATGAGCACGACCAATCTCTGCTGCTTTTCCATGTTCTGTCTCAAGCAACTTATTCAGTGCCTTTCTGAAATCAGGTGTAATAGGTATTTCATTTATTTTTCCCATATGGAAACTGCCTTTTTCCAGGTTTGTGTTTAACAACAAAATGCGTTAAGCATTAATGAAATCAAAAAAGTTGCTTTAATATTGCTTGAAAGTTGCTTTATATAAGCTATTTTATTGCAACAACAACTTATAGGAGGCATTATGACAAACAAAAAACGAATTTTTGAAAAAGAGAAATCAAGAATCCAAGTCCGTATTGATTCAGATGTTCATAAGGAATTGAAAGATTTTGCAAAAGAGACTGGGATTGAACTATATCCCATGATCAACCGTGCATTACGTCGGAATTTAATTACAAATAGAAAAATATTTCTTCCATGAAAGGAAATAAATCATGACTTGTAAAACATCCGCAGAAAAAGAAACCCCTAAGGAACCGTCACTTCGAGAGCTGTTGGAAAACATGGCGGGGAAAGGGCAGCTGATTTATCAGGAGATCAACTGTACAGGTGTTCCGCATAAGAAAATTCTGTCTGTCATCATGAATACAGGTTTGACGGACAAACAAAAGCAGCTCTTGCTTGAAGCAATTTTTTCCTGAACTCAGTTTCAAAGAGCATTGATCCGGTCACAGGAAAAAATATTCCGGATTGACCGGATTCTCAAACTGAAAAGAACGATGAAGCATCATCATAAGAGGTGAACCATGAGCGAAGAACGAACCACAACAATAGAGTTTCAAGGAGAACCGATTACCGTTCTCATCGAAAATGGCCGTCCCTATGTCGCAATCAGACCTGAAGCAGATAGCAAGATTGCGAGACTGCGAAGTTGCGAGATACTGATCACTGATCACTGAATCACTCTTAACTCTTAACTGAAAAAGAGCGTTATCATGAACACAAATAAAGTTTTGAAAGAGGCGCTGCTCGGCTGCGACCGGGCGGAAGTGGCGAAATATACTGGCATGACGCTGGGATCGTTGAACAATCAGGTATCCGGCGAAAAGCCATACTGTCCGAAGGGACAGACGCCGAACATGCTGGATCGTGTTTACCGCCTGATCGATATCACCTATACCACGACCGGCAACATGGTCATTATGGAAAAGCTGGCGGAGGAATTCGGCTTTATGCTGATCCAGAATCCCGCGATCCGCGCGGATCAGTCGCCGGCGATCGAGCAGATTGCCAAAATCCTGCATGAGTTTTCCGGCATGATCGAGGAAATCGGGGACGCGAACGCGGACGGCAGAATCGAACCGTTTGAAGCGGAGAAAATCCGCCTGAAATGGGAAGTCCTGAAACGCGTGATCGAGTCGTTTGTGACCGCGTGTGAAACAAATCTCTACAATAAAGCGGAGGGCAGCCATGTATAACCGGCATGAAACGCGAGATTGCGAGATTGCGAGATTGCGAGATAGTGGGCAGGGTCAGTGGCTAGTGAGCAGTAAGAGGGTGAAAGGGATTCTTCCCTTTCCTTCTCTCGCAACTTCGCGATCTTGCTATCTTGCTATCTGACACTGACCACTGATCACTGACCACTCTAAACTCTTAACTATCAGGAGGCTTTCATGTATAATCAGCATGATATAAAGCAGGTGTCTGAATTCATCCGGCCGGTGGCGAAAGCCGGTTTGATTTCCGATCCGGATGCGATCATAGAAACACTGGAAAAAGGTTTGCAGTCCGACCCGGCGCCGGACACATATATGACGAAACAGGAGATACTGAAACTTTTCAACATGCACGAACAGACGTTTTATTCCTGGATACGCCGCGGCTGGCTGACTCCATACGGCAAAGGCAGGAAACAATGCTTTTTACGTTCGGAAGTGCTGGCGGTAAACAGCAGAAAGGCGTCAAGAAGTGAATAACTATTCAGATGAATTGCTGGACGAAATCCGCGCGGCGCTGATCCGGGACCCGCTGTTCCGGTTCAAACAGGCGGGCAGGAATCTGCGCCACGGGATTTGCCCGAACTGCGGCGAACCGGAATGTTTCGTTGATCTTGACAAACCGTTCCGCGTGTCATGCGGCCGCCTGAACAATTGCCAATGGAGCGAAACGACGCGGAAACTGTATCCGGAGATTTTTGAAAATCTCTCGAAGCGACATCCCGCCACGGAGCAGAATCCGAATGCGACCGCGGATGCGTATCTGTCCGAAATCCGCGGCTTTGACCTGAACAAAATCAGGGGAATGTATTTTCAGTCGAATGTCAAGCACAGACGGAAAGAGGAATATTACCCCGCGGTAAAAGTCATTATCTCGCAATCCTGCTACTGGTGCCGGCTGATTAACGCCGACGATGTCAGGCGGAACGGCGCAAAATCCAAAATCATCGGCGATTATCAGGGAACCGGATGGGTTCCGCCCGGTATGGAGTTCAAGGAAGGCGACGAGATCTGGATCACAGAAGGAATCTTCAAGTCCATGGCATTCCTGCATATCGGCAGAAAAGCCATTTCCGGGCTTTCCGCGTCGAACCTTCCGCGGAAAATCATCAAGGCGAATGCGGGCAAGGGAATCACGTGGATCATCGCGGAAGACGCCGACGACGCCGGACAGAACGCCGCGCGGAAGTTTGCAAAGGAAATCCGCGAAATGAAAGAGGAATGCCGGATTGCTTTCCCGCAGTCCGGGGAAGACTGGGACGATGCGTTCCGGGACGGCCGCCTGAATGACGCCTATCTGCAGGAATCCTTCTGGCGCGGGTATTACATGCTTGCGGAAACAGCGCTTGCAAAAGCGTTTTTCCATCATGCAAAAACGAAACAGACTCATCATGTGTTCGATCATGCGTATTCGCTCTACCGTTATAAGCTCGCGGATAAACAGGACGAGGAAACGAAATATCTCTATCCCGATCCGGAATACGGCTGGAATCTGCCGTCCCGTCAAATCGGCGACTATATGACAAAATTTTCCAATCGCGTGGAAATCAGGGAAATATGTCCCTGCAAACCGCAGTTCCTGTATATCGAACAGGATATCCTGACCGGGGAACGGACGAATACATTCTACATCGAATTTGCAAATCATACGCCGTCCATGCTGATGAGTTCGGACGGGACGCTTTACAAGACGCCGGACAATTTTTCCAATGCCCTGCTGAAATATACCGGCTTCGCCCCGTTTACCGGTTCCGTTGCAGATCTGCAGGCGCTGCACAGGCGCTGGTTCCGGCAACGTGTGAAATTTGTCCGCGCAATACCGTTCATCGGTTATGAAGCGCAGTCCAATATTTATATTTTTCCGGATTTTGCCTATCAGTCCGGGCAGTTTCAGAAAGTCAATGAATACGGATTCGTGACGTTCAACCGCAATTCCGTGAAGTCCAATCTGGCAGGACTGACGATCCGCAGAAATCCAGATGAATTTTCCGGCGCATGGCTCCAGGATTATTATCATGCGTTCTCCCTGAACGGCATGGTTCTGCTGTCCTGGTGGCTCGGATCGCTGTTCGCCGAGCAGATACGGATGAAACAGGATTCCTGGACTTTCCTTGAATACACCGGCGCGCCGGGCGCCGGAAAATCCACACAGATCAAGTTCTGCTGGCGGCTGCTTGGCGTGGACAATTACGAGGGGTTCGATCCAAACAAGACGACTCCGGCGGGGCGGGCGCGGCAAATGACGCAGCTTTCCAATTTCCCCGTAGTGCTGCTGGAAGCGGACCGGCAGGAGGACGGAAAGAAACTGAATCTGAAAGCGTTCGATTTCAACGAGCTCAAGGACATGTTCAACTACGGGGCGCCGGTCCGCACAATGGGCGTCAAGACCGGAGGTTCGGAAACATTGAAACTGATTTTCCGCGGCTCGATCCTGATTACGCAGAACGCGGAAGTCAAGGCGTCTCCCGCGGTGCTGTCCCGTATTGTCCACTGCCATTGCACACAGGATCACTTCACCAGGGAAAACGCGGTCATGGCTGACCGTTTAAAACAGATGAGCAGCCAGGAACTCGGCGGTTTTCTCCATGCGGCATTGCGGAACGAAAAGACGTTATTAGACGGCTTTTTCCGTGAATATGAAAAGATTCTGGCGGATTATGAGGCGCGGAACAGGAATATGGAAGTCAAGGAATACCGTCTGCGGCACTGTCATGCGCAGATCGCGGCATGGGCGCGGCAGCTTCCGAAACTTTTCGGAAAGAATATTCAGCCGCGGCAGGTGGAGGAAACCGTGGATTTCCTCTGGGAACGCGCGAAAGACCGCCAGAAACGCCTGTCCGGCGATCATCCCGCCCTGAAACAGTTCTGGCAGGTGTATGAATATTGCCATGAGGCCCATGACGGCATCCATACAAAAGAGATACTGAACCATTCCGGCGATCCCGCGCTGATCGCGATCAACCTGCCGCAGTTTATCGAAGTCGCCGCGGCTCATCGGCAGCAGCTTCCTCCGGTTTCAGACCTTACCACGCTTTTCAAACAGAGCAGGATCAGGCCCTGCAGGGGCATGGCAAGCGTCCGGTCGAAACTGCTGAACCGAGTCATCCGCTGCTGGATCTTCGAGAGAGGAGCGGAACAGGGGATGGAATAATTTTTTTGAGGCTGAATTCCGGATGCATTCCGAAAATCAAGGTGAGTACCGGAAACGCGTTACAAAAGTTACAAACCTTGATTTTATGATATAAGTAATTGAAAATCAATATTTTAAAAGGCAGTATGAAAAAGTTACAAATGCGTTACAATAGCGTTACATGTAATCTGAAATCAATGTTACATCACGTTACAACTTTTGAGGCTGATGTAACGCGGTGTAACGCGATGTAACGCGGATGACGTTACACGCAAGTCGTTGATAATCAACACTCGTATGTTTTAAAAAAGCGGTTGTAACGTTTGTAACGCGTTTCCGATGCGAGGAGGGAATTACGATGCGGAAAATAGATGAAATCGGGCGGCGGTATCCGTCCCTTGACCTGGCGGCGCTGCGGATTCTGACGCAGATCGACGCCACGCCGGGCATGTCGATCCGGGAAATTGCGGATATCCTGCAGCTTGACCGGAAGTTCGTGCAGGACTCTGTAGTACAGATGCAGAGCCGCGGCTTGATCAACAATGATAAAAATCTGGCGGACAAACGGAAACGTTCGCTTGATCTGACAACCAGCGGCGAAAACGTCGCGGAATACTTTGAACAATTAACAATGAGAAATGAGAAATGAGAAATTTCAGTGATCAGTGGACAGTGGATAGTGATCAGGAACTCGCAGCGGAGAGAAAACGGAAAGCGAGGGGAGAGAGATGAAAAATGAAAAATCACCCGTCCCGCCTGATGCTTACATACACTCTCGCTATCTTGCATTCATACAATCTTGCCATCCTGAAATCTTTCAACCCTTCACAGGAGCAATGAAAAACGAAACGCAAGAAGAAAAACGGGATCGGATTATCAAACGTTTGAAGGAACTGGAAAACAGTTCCGACACGGAGATTGTGCACCTAGAAGCCGACAGGCTGCTTTTGGAACTGATTGATGATTCGGAAATATCCGACATTTTTAACAATCTTGAAAAATGGTATGCATAAGGGGAAAATCATGCTGAAAAAAACTGATGTCGTCTATCTGTCCGGTCCCATGTCCGACTTGCCGGACTGCAATATTCCGGCATTTTACGCCGCTGAAAAAATATTGCGGAACACTTACGGCTGCGAAGTGCTGAATCCGGCGCGGCAGCCGAAAGGTCTGAGCTATTGCGAGTATATGCGCCGCGCCCTGAATGATCTGGAATGGGCGACGGCCGTTGTTGTTCTGCCGCGGGCGCTGGAATCAATCGGCGCCGGATTTGAAATCGCGGTGGCGTGCAAAAAACTGAATCTGTCTGTTTACCGTCTGGATCAGAAAGATTTGATCCTGCTCTGGCATGGAAAGAATAGTGATCAGTGATCGTGGGCAGTGGTTAGCGAAAAACAGGTCAAAGGGCGGCAGCCCTTTCTGCCATTGCTCCTTACTGTTTACTCATTTCTTATTAAAAAAAATGGAACAAAGTAACTTGAAAATATGTCTTATATGGCATATATTGCAAAAAAGGAAAGGCAATATATGAGGAAGAAATATATTGAACTGCCGCAGGTGGAAAATTTTTTCACGGAACAATCGCAGGATATTGCAGACGAATACGGCGAAATCGTGGAAATGTTGGAAACGCAAGGGCGTTTATCAATGCCGTTCGGGGAAAAGATATCCGGAAAGAATTTGTTTGCAATCCGGGTGATTCAGGCGGGAAATGTCCGGGTCTTTTATGTATATGGCATAGAGAACCGGATTTATGGATTGTATGCGTATCATAAGAAAACACAGAAAATTCCATTGTCTGAAATGAAAAAAGCGGAGAAAACAGTGAAGATATTGAGAAAGGCGGGGCAGGTGAAATGAGAAAAAGAAGTGAAACTGTATCCGAAACTGAAATTATGAACTTTGTTGCAAACCAGGATGAAATCTATCAGAGACAGTCCGCGGCACGCCATGCACGCCGGAATGATCCGGCGAATACGGCACGTCTGGAAAAAGTCCGTTACCGTATGGCGCTGTCAAAAGTGTTGTATGACGCAAGGAAACAAGCGGAACTGACACAGATGGAGATTGCCGAACGGATGCAGACGACGCAAGCTTATATTGCAAAAATGGAGCGGGGGCAGATCAATATTACTTTGGATACTCTTGACAAATATGCGAAAGCGTGCGGCAAAGAGCTGGTTATTTCTTTTGGATGAGAGTGCAAGACTTGAATCAGTTAATAGTTAAGAGTGAAACAGTTAAGAGTGGTGGAAAGGGCTGCGCCCTTTGACCTGCTTTTCAACTATTCACTGACCACTGATCACTGACCACTGAAACTCTTAACTCTTAACTCTTAACTCTTAACTGAAAAAAACTCTGCGTTTTTTTCTCCGCCCACTTGAAAAGACGGAATATGCCGTGTATCTTTTATCCCGTTGCCCCTAGGAAGGCAACAAGGCTTGATCTCAGTCAGAAAGAGGGGACTCAATCTGATAAATCCGCAGGGTGCGGAGAGCCGTTCAAAGAGTGTTTTTTTATTTTGGGCAATTGGCGTTTGCGTGAAGTCGGACTATCCATCCGGCAAGGTGTCCTAGCACCGACCGCAAGCGCCTTTTTTATGCCCGGAAAGGTCTCTCATCATGAGCAAAATCAACAGCAACAACGAAGCCGGAAGTGTCGCCAAACGCAGTAAGAAAATCATCATCCGCATTACAGCGGAAGAACTCGCGCATAAAGTCTGGCTGACAAAGGCAAAAATCTTTCCTTACAGGCCATTTACAAAGGAAGAATACCGTACCATCAGTGTATGTCTCCGGGGGTTCCTCAAAGACGTGAAACAACTCCCCGGAAAGGAGGCGTGACCATGAAAAAAATAGCCGTGGAATTGCAGCTTCCCGAATTGCCGGACTTTAAAAACGACAGCCTGGAAGATGCGCTGAACGCCACATTTCAGTTCATGCGCATGATCAACCAGTGCCGCTGTATCCGGGGGATGTTTGATCATCTCGACGACGATAAAGAGGAGATCGACAACGCGCTTGAAGTGCTCGGCAAAGCGGGAAATCGCTGGTTCCAGCTCATGCTCGGGGATATGGAAATACGCAAATGCGCGGGAATGGAGATAAAGTAATGACCAGACATCCACTTGTGAAAGGCGGCTGCGGACACTCCGACCGGGAAATATATGAGTCGGGTCTCTGCGTTCTCTGGACGTTCGGCGCGCTCATCGGAACGGGCGTCCTGTCCGTGATCACGATCTGCGCACTGGCGGTCTGATTATGACAATATTTTAATAAAAAGTGATAATATCACTTGAACATCAAATAAAAAGTGATATTTTATCACAAAACAAAGGAACATCCGCAGATGTGGAAGGTCAATATCAAAAGAAAGTTACAACGCAAAATAGAGTCTTTGCCCGGCAATGTGCAAAGTCTTTTTGCTGATTTGAAAATGGACTTGGAACATGATGGTCCGGAGCAACCGGGATGGCCGAATTATTCAAAGCTGGGCAGGGAGAAATATCATTGCCATTTGAATTATCACTATGCCGCGTGCTGGACGGTGAATGATGACAAAAATTTAATTTTGGAGGTGTATTATGTTGGCAGTCGTGAAAATGCCCCATACTAATACTGAAATGGTTCTGAACGGTGACGGTTCTGCGGAAATTATTGATTTTCTGCGTTCCCGTTTTTCCGTTCAGGTCTTGAATCCTGTTGAGAGTCTGCCGGATGATGAGGATGAGTTGATTGATATCAATGAAACTGACTGGTGGAAGAAGAATAAACATCGTGTCCTTGCCGGGGCGCGGCTGAAAATCGGCCTGACGCAGAAGCAGCTTGCAGAAGCCGTTGGAATCCGCCAGACGGTTTTAAGTGAATATGAGAACGGCAAACGCAGAATTACGCCGAAAATGGCGGAAAAGTTTGCAAGGGCGCTGAATACGTATCCGGAAAAGTTTCTGTCCTGATTCTATTTTTCATTTCAGGTCAGAAGATTGATTTTGTCAGATATGGCTGAAACAGTTCATGCCGTTCCCGGGGATCAAGATGGGCGATTTGTTCATGAAGCGAGTCTGTCAACGTTTCCAGGGGCGGCGTAATTGTATGGGCGTAATAGGCACGATAGATAAAACGTGCCTGGCAATGTCTGTTCATACAGTTGCAATACAATTCCTCCGCTTTTTCCGTTGGTCTTGTATGGTGACTGATATATGACTTGCTTCCGCAATATGGACAATGAATACGCATATATAGTGGATGCTCCATTTTATAGACAGAGAATATACTATATGTTGTGTGATTTTTCAAAGACAAGAAGGACAAAAAGCAAGATTGCGAGATTGCGAGATTGCGAAGTTGCGAGATTCTGCCCACTGCCCACTGCCCACTGACCACTGACCACTGACCACTAAATAATACAGCAGCCTTGTTCTTCTTCCGGTATCAAATCCTCGTGGATCAGGGCGTGCATGATTGCCCATGCGCTGTCGGCGTGTCCTGTTTCATCCGAACGGTCCGCGATATAGGTGATCGTTCCATTCTGCGTATTCGTCCGGCGAATGAGCATGAAACCTGCCGCGATATCGGAGTATTTTTCATCCCATTCGATCCGCTTTTCTTTAATGACCTGCTGCGCTTTCAATACCAGTTTTGTCTTGACTTCAAGCGAATAATTGATTGCTTCCGCATAGGGGAAGAATTTCAGAACCATTTCATATACGCCGCTTCCCGGTCCGGTGATATCGATCCCGATGTAATCGACGTTATATTTTCCGCATAGGTCCTTGATCGTGTTTGCCTGATATTCCCATGACGCATTATGCAGCGTGATTTTTTCCAGAACATAAAATTTTCCGCCGAAGTCCGCAGGCGGTGCCAGAACGGCAATACAGGCGCCGTCGCGTTTTCTGGACGGATCGTAGCCGATCCAGACCGGTCCGGAAAAAGACGGTTTTTCATCCGGGCGGTAGAACTCCCATTTGGAAGAATCGGCCAGGCATTTTTCAAGGTCGTTGTAGCGGAAGCAGTTTCCGGCTTCCTCCTGAAACTTGCACATGAACAGACGGTTGAAAGAATCTTCGGGGAATATTGTTTTCAGTTTTTTGATGTCGAACAGATTGCATCCCTGGCGCTCGGCATCCTCGATCGTGATGACCTTCCGCCATTGGGTATCGGGGCAGAGAATGCCTTGCTTCTGCAATTCTTTTTCTTCTGGAAATTTGACGATGGGCTGATTTTTGCGTTTGCGTTCCGCGTTGAATTCGTCGCCGGACCAGAATTTATACGCGTCGCTGACCTTGGAACGCGGAGTTGAGAAAAACGTGATCCGCCACTGATCCTGGGAGGCCATTCCCATTGCAACCTCTTTGAGCTCGGAAAAACCGCGAATCCAGAAATATTCGTCGATATACAAATCACCGCTGTAAGATTGCGCGGTGCTGGCATTGGTGGCAAGAAAGTCAAGCGTAACGTCTCCATGTTTCGTATTCAGAACAATCTGATCCTTGCCTTTCAGGTCCACGCCGAACCATTCTTTTGCGAAACGGCGGATATATTTCCTGAACTGAAAAGCCTGCTTCTGGCTGGCGGAAATGAACATCTTGCTATGTCCACGCAAAAGGGCATCCGTGAACGCTTCACGCGCGAAATACCACGTCATGCCGATCTGACGCGCTTTCAGGATATTCCGTATCTGTTCGTCCCGGTGGCTCCACATTTCAAGCTGATATTGGAACAGCCCTTTGGTGAACTTTTCCAGAAGCTCTTTTTCATCAATGTCTGTAAAATCATTCCTGCCCGTTTTGCGTCCGCGTTTTTCTCCGGACTCCCTGCTTTCCTTCTGGGGCTTCCGGGCATCTGCAAATTTCAGGATATAAGCCAGCAGTAATTCAAGCTCTTTCTGCTCCGGATCCGTTTTGTTTTCCCGTTCCAGCAGCAGCGCGATCCGTTTTTTGATCGAGAAAAAAACATCGTCCTTGTTGGCGGCCTTGTCCCAGTCTTCGGATTTTGCCCACAGATAGAGCGTCCGGCGCTCTATCTTGAGGGCGTCGGCTATTTCCGGGACCGTATGTCCCTGCAGGAACATGATTCTTGCTTTTTCTTTTTGATCCGCATTGTAAGCCATGCGGATATTATACTTGTTTTTCCGGCGATCATAAGCAGGATGTTTTGTGCTTTTTTGTGGAATCCGCAAATCCACAAAAATCCACAAAGAACAGATGTGGATGACAGGAAAAAATCAGATATAATAGGTTAGTGGCTAGTGGTTAGTGGCTAGTGGTTAGTGGCCGGCGGGTCAAAGGGCGGCAGCCCTTTCCTTCACTGATCACTATTCACTGATCACTATTCACTGAAAAGGAAGGAAGCTTATGAATCCTGTTTTAACCGACTGGCTGACAGTCGCAACCGCGGGACCGACCGTGGACGGACGCGAGATCAAGGAACAATGGCTGAAAGATGCTGCGGAGACTTATGACCGTGAAGAATATACTGCGTTCCTGAATGTGGAGCACTGGGCCGGGAATCTCGGAACCGTCTGGGAAGTGCGCCTGGCGAAAGACAAGAAAAACAGAACCATATTGCAGGCAAGGATACGCCCGAATAAATATTATCTGAATCAGAATGCAGAAGATTACAGGCTTTGTTTCTCCGTTGAACTGACGCATAATTTTGCGCAGACGGGCAAAACTTATCTGACCGGACTTGCAACGACCGATTATCCCGCCAGCCTGGGAACTACGGAAGCACGTTTTTCACGCAAGGAAAATGATCCTGATGTATTCCGTACGGAACCCGTGGCGATCGATATGGGAAAACCCGTGGAACTGCCTGAATCACGTTTCGTGGCGTGCCTGATGACAGCAATCGAAAATATTTTCACAACCTCCAAAAAAAACAAAGAGGAAAACAACATGACAGCAGAAGAAATGACAGCCGCTTTTGAAAAAGCGGTCAAACCGCTGGCCGAAGGCATTGCCGATCTCGGCCGGAAACTGGACGATTTTTCAGAAAAAGGCTCGAAGAATGCGGAACCGCCGAAAGATGAGAATTTTTCCGCAGAAGACACTCTCAGGGAAATTGCCGAAAGCGTCAAGGGGCTTGCCGCTGAATTCGCGGAACTGAAAAAAGGCCAGGGGAAAAATCTCCCTCCCGGAACCGGCAAGGAAAATGAAGAACCGCTGATCTGAGCAAGATCGCAAGATCGCAAGATTGCGAAGTTCCATTACTCATTTCTCATTTCTAATTTCTAAAAAAGGTTTTTTCAATGAATAAATTTGCAAAAGAAAAATTTCAGTCCCTTTGCAGCCGCCTTGCGGCTTCTTACGGGGTGCAGGATGTATCTGCCGACATGTTCGATGTTTCCGTTCCTATGGCGATCCGCCTGATTTCGGAGATTCAGCAGAGCAACGCATTCTTTCAGCGTGTGAGTTCCATCCCCGTAACCGATATCAAAGGGGAAATCATCATGCTGATGGCGCCATCGTCCATCGCCGGCAGAACCGACACCGACACGAAAGACCGTGTCCCGCAGGTGGTCGGCGATATGACCGGGCGCACTTATGAATGCAAAAAGACGGATTACGACGTGGCGCTCAAATACGCGACACTTGACGCGTTCGCCCGCTTTTCCGACTGCGACAAACGTATTCTGAATCTTGTCTATGCGCGCATGGCGCTGGACTTGCTGACAATCGGCTGGTATGGCGAAAGCGCCGCGAAAGATACAAACCGCACAACTTACCCGCTGTTGCAGGATGTCAATTGCGGATGGCTCCATGACCTGAAAACCAACAAGGCGGCAAACTTCATCAAGGCTTCCGAAGGCGCTAAAATCAAGCTCGGAAAGGGCGGCGACTGGAAAAATCTCGATCATGCCGCCTATGATCTGCTGAGCCTGATCCCGGTGGAACACAGAACCGGACGCGAAACGGTGCTTGTCGGCCGTGAAGTCGTTGCCTGGGAATGCGGAAAGATGTTTGAAACCCACGGTGGAACGCCTACTGAAAAATCCCAGTTTGCCGTCATGACGAAAACTTATGGCGGTATGCCCGCCACGACTCCGGCATGTTTCCCGGATAAAGGCATCATGGTGGTTGATCCTGCGAACCTGCAGTATTACTTCCAGAATTCGAGCATCCGCCGCCAGATGAAAGACAATCCGAAACGTGACCGGATCGAGCATTATCAGTCTGTCAATGACTGTTTCCGGATCGGCGATCTGGACGCCGCGGCTGCCGTCAACTATGCGGATATCGAATTCATCGATGAACCGGCAAGCGTTCCGGGGTCGTCCGCTGAAAATCCGCTGTTCACGAAGACCGTGACCGACGCTGCCGGCGTGTGAGGTGAATCATGTCGCTCGCATGGGATTACCGGAACAGGATCATGGCTGAACAGCAGCGGGCTGCGGCAATGGATGCCGCCCGGCGCGGTGATGCGGTCACGGCTGCAAAGGCGGCCCATAACAGCAGATTTGAATTGCTGTTGACCGCAATCAAAACGGAATGCGACCGGATTTCCGCAATTCCGCGCGGCGCAGCCAGGCTTGAGCCGAAGCGCGAGGCAATCAAAACATACCTGCCTGAAATCAATCAGTATATCAATGACGGCAAAGTTTTTGAAAATACCGCGCTGACTCAGGTCATGATCTGGTGTTTCGATGTGGGCGACATTGAAAATGCAATGCGTCTTGCACGTGTGGCAATCGAGCAGAAGCAGCCGCTTCCGGAACGTTTCAACCGCAACATCAAAACCGGTGTTTGTGATTTCCTGTATGACTGGTGCCGCTTGCGGCAGGTGGAAAAAAAGACTCTGGAACCTTATTTTTCCGAAGTTTACAGCCGGCTTTTTCCAGAGTCCGGCGTCGGCTGGCAGGTCTGCGATGAAATCCGGCTGAAATACGTCAAGATGAAAATCACGGAAACGGGCGATCCGCGTGAAGCTCTAACGCTCTGCGAACTTGCTGAACGCATCGATCCTGTGAATGCGAAAGTGAAAACACGGAAAGAAAAGCTGTTGAAAGAGATTGCGATTCTTGACGAGAAAGCAAAATACGGTGCGAGATAGCAAGATCGCGAGATTGCGAGAGTGCGAGATAGTGGCTAGTGGTCAGTGGTCAGTGGTCAGTGGCTAGTGGTTAGTGGGCAGTGATCAGAAAATCTCGCAATCTTTCAATCTCGCAATCTCGTAATCTTGCATCTTACCGCCCCCCCGCGGGCGGAAGAACGCTTTTCCCGGCGGTTCTCCGGAACCGGCATCCGGACAAAAGCGTTTTTCCCCCGCCTTTATAACAGATGGCAAGATAGCAAGATTGCGAGATGGCGAGATGGCAAGACTTGAATTAGTTAATAGTTAAGAGTGAAATAGTTAAGAGTGGAGGAAAGGGCTGCGCCCTTTGACCTGCTTTTCAACTATTCACTGACCACTGATCACTGACCACTGAAACTCTTAACTCTTAACTCTTAACTCTTAACTCTTAACTGAAAAAGGCTGTTGCAATGGGCTGGATGGAAAAAGGAAAGACGCCTGATAATGTTGTGATTGATCTGGGCGGTTTCTGGCCGAAAATCGAAAGCGGAAAATTTTTCGAGCAATACCGGCCGCCGTCTGAATTGCCCGTTGATACTGTGCTTGACCAGTTGAAACAGGCGGCGGCACGTGTGCGGCATGATCTGCAATATTGGCGTGATTTGCAGTCGGCTCCGACACTTGCGGAAGTGGAGCAGGAAACAATAGACGGTATGCCGGAAAAGGTCATGCTTTTCGAGCGTGCCGTATATTGCGAGGCAAAAGCGGAACTGTTGAAAGAGACGCAGACCGCCGACCGGCGCCCGGATGCGGAAAATGTCGCAAAAACCGGAGCGGAGACGGAAGATAAATACCGTGAATTCGCCGCGGATGCGGTATCGCTGATTGTCGGCGATGACAGAATACATGTTGGAGTGATTTAAAATTGCGAGACTTGAATCAGTTAAGAGTTAAGAGTGAAATAGTTAAGAGTGGAGGAAAGGGCTGCGCCCTTTGACCTGCTTTTCAACTATTCACTGACCACTGATCACTGACCACTGAAACTCTTAACTCTTAACTCTTAACTCTTAACTCTTAACTGAAAAAGGCTGTTGCAATGGGCTGGATGGAAAAAGGAAAGACGCCTGATAATGTTGTGATTGATCTGGGCGGTTTCTGGCCGAAAATCGAAAGCGGAAAATTTTTCGAGCAATACCGGCCGCCGTCTGAATTGCCCGTTGATACTGTGCTTGACCAGTTGAAACAGGCGGCGGCACGTGTGCGGCATGATCTGCAATATTGGCGTGATTTGCAGTCGGCTCCGACACTTGCGGAAGTGGAGCAGGAAACAATAGACGGTATGCCGGAAAAGGTCATGCTTTTCGAGCGTGCCGTATATTGCGAGGCAAAAGCGGAACTGTTGAAAGAGACGCAGACCGCCGACCGGCGCCCGGATGCGGAAAATGTCGCAAAAACCGGAGCGGAGACGGAAGATAAATACCGTGAATTCGCCGCGGATGCGGTATCGCTGATTGTCGGCGATGACAGAATACATGTTGGAGTGATTTAAAATTGCGAGACTTGAATCAGTTAAGAGTTAAGAGTGAAATAGTTAAGAGTGGAGGAAAGGGCTGCGCCCTTTGACCTGCTTTTCAACTATTAACTATTAACTAACCACTGATCACTGACCCCTGAAACTCTTAACTCTTAACTCTTAACTCTTAACTCTTAACTGAAAAAAGGTGAAATGTCTGAATCTGCGATACAAGTGATTGCACCCGATTTCCGGGAAGTAATCAAGGCGGCGAAACTGATGATGCTGCCGCCTGTGCAGAAGCGGCTGTATCTGTCCCGTCTGGGACGTATGGCAATAGCGCAGGCGAAGAAAAACGTCAAAGAACAGGAAACGATTGACGGCAGTGCGATGGAACCGAGAAAAAACGGAACCGGAAAGATGTTTCCAAACCTGACAAAAGGGCGTTGGCTTGGAATGAAACTGGTTTCAGAGGAAAGCGCCTTGCTTCATTTCTTCCGGAATGCCGGCATTGTCGCATACAAACATCATCATGGCGGCCGGGCGATCGGACTGAAAACAAGGGGTATCAATTATCCCGGAACATTTGACGTGGCTAAAATTCCGCAACGCTTGAAGCAAAAACGCTTCGATGTCTGCGGACAGACCGGCTGTTCCGCAAATCATGCCGCGATGCTGATTCGTCTGCAATATCTCCCCCCGATGATTTTATCCGGATATCCGGGCGGCGGTATCGCCGGACTTGAATATGTCATGCAGAATGTTACGCGGAAACAAGCGCTTTTCCTGATTGCAAAAGCAACGGCGCGTGCAGGATATACGGAAATACCGGATAATACTCCGGCACGGCCGGTGCTCGGCGCAAGCAGGGAACAACAGGAAAAATGGGGTGCGGCAATTATGCGTGATCTGCATGAAAAATTCAGAGCAAAAAACTATAAGACATTATTGGACTGAAAATAAATGAGGAATGAGCAATGAGAAATGAGGAATGAAGGAAAGGGAAGAATCCCTTTTACCCTCTTTTCATTACTCATTACTAATTTCTAATTTTAAAAAAGGAGTTTTTGTATGGCAATCGGAAAAGTTACAATCGTGAAAACGGACGGGATGCAGGGCAGTTTTGCCGAAGCGGAACGCGTGTTCCTCTACATGGGGAAAATCGGTGATCCTGATCTGGCGGGAGAAGTCATTGCGATCGGCGGCGCGTCTGATCTTGACGAGGTTCTCGGCGCCGGGGAATCCGATCTTAAAACGCAGATTACAGCCGCGCGGCAGAATGCGCGATCGGAAAACTGGGTTTGTTATGCTTACGGCCTTGAGGACGGGACAGACTGGAAAGAGGAACTTTACAATCTGCTTGACAAACCCGCCGACTTGAACATCGAAGCGGTGGTATTGTGCACGCCGTTTGAAAGCAAGGCGGAAGTTACCGCAGCATACGCGGCGGCTTCGGAAGTCCTGTCCCGTTTCGCCAAATTCATTACCGTGATCGGCTGCTGCTCCGGCATCGATGCGGAAACGGAAACATGGGGGACTTATGTTACGCGGATTTCCGCACTGGCTGACGGCGTCGCAGCGGAACGCGTCTGCATTGTCCCGCTGCTGCACGGCAATAATCTGGGCGTTGTCTGCGGCCGTCTCTGCGATCCCGGCGTATCCATTGCGGACAGTCCGATGCGTGTTGCGACGGGGGCGCTTGTCGGTCTGGGCGATGCGCCGGCGGACAAGAACGGCGCCGCTCTTGTCATGGCGACAATCGAGCAGCTTTCCGGAAAACGTTTCTGCGTTCCGCAGTGGTATCCCGGATACGACGGCGTTTACTGGGCGGACATGATGACGCTGGCGGCGGAGGCGTCCGATTTCCAGGTATGGGAAAATCTGCGTGTGCTGGACTATTGCGCGCGCCGTGTCCGCATTCTGGCGATTGCGCGGATCGCGGATCGCCGGCTGAACAATACCGCGCAGAGCATTTCCGCAAACCAGACGTATTTCATGCGACCGCTGCTGGAAGCATCCCATCCGATTCAGATGGGGAAGACGGAACTACCGTCCATGATCCAGCCGCCGAAAGACGGCGATATTACAATCACGTGGACCAGCCGGACGGAAGTCGCCATTGCGATTACCGCGCGTCCGTATCACTGCCCGAAGAAGATTACCGTCTATCTCGGACTGGATCTTGCACAATAATGAGAAAAGAGTAATGAGTAATGAGAAATGAAAATACTGCAATTTCTCATTACTCATTGCCAATTACTGATTAAGGAGAAAAAACATGGCTGAAAAAATCAGATTCAACGGACTTTCCTTTGTGTTCGATCTCGGCGATTTTGCCGTTGAAGCAAAGAAGTTTACACTTGACATTACCGACAACACTACACAGGCGAAACGGAAAGGGCGTCCGGACGGCGTGTTGATCGGTGACGTGGAAGCCAGCGGAACGATTACTGTTGACCGGACCGGGCTGAAAGCATTTTCGGACGCTGCCGCAAAGGCCGGAAGTTTTCAGGAAATTCCGACATTTGATATCAATTCCCACGCACAGGCGGGGGATGATGAATTCAAGGTGGAAGTATTCGGCTGCAAAGTCAAACTCTCGAAACTGCTGGATGTGGATACATCCAGTACCGATGAAACGGAATTTGAACTGCCGTTTGTCGTGACAAGTCCCGATTTCGTCAAGATTGACGGAACACCCTATAACCGTATTATCGAGAATGAGAAATGAGAATTTTCAGTGATCAGTGGCTAGTGGTCAGTGGTCAGTGGTCAGTGGTCAGTGGCTAGTGGTCAGTGATCAGTGATCAGTGATCAGTGATCAGTGGGTAGTAACTCTTAACTCTTAACTCTTAACTCTTAACTCTTAACTCTTAACTGAAAAGGTGATTTATGGCTGAAAAAAAAATTACTCTGGCAATCGGCGGTGTTGACTATGGATTCAAGGTTTCAACACAGGATTTCAACAATTTCGTAAACCGTGTGGGGCAGGAATCGAAAGTTGTTCCCGCGATCAATCTGGTGCGCGGGTGTCTGGTGAATAAAGAACAGAAAGACGCCTTGAACGATCTGATTGACCGCGGTTATGCTTTGGATATCGCCGGAAAGCTGATCGAAGAATTTCATCCGGAGCTTGAGATTGAAGTAAAAAAATAGTTGCGCGGCTCTGCGGATTGAAGAAAGACAAAGGCAGTATGCACATTCTTGAGATTTACGCCAGGAAATACTTTCCCGGCCGCCCTCTGGATGCGGACTGCCTTGCAGAAGCCGCGTTCCTGGAGTGGGATTACTGGGAGAAAATGGGAAAACTGCTGAAAAGCTCTTTTGGCGGTTGAATCAATGTTTTATTGCCGGAAAGCGTTTCCCCTTCGGCATAAGCCAGAACTGAAGCCAGCCGAAAACCAGAAAAATGGACATCGGGACAGCCAGAAGATAAGTAAAAAATCCCGGTTTGTTGAATGTGTCCGGAAAAATAAAAACAAGCGGAATCGAAATCAGGAGCAGGATGCAATAATAACCGAATGATTTGACTACTGGCCAAAGCAGGAACGGCAGAAGAACCATTGCAAGAAACAAAGGAATCAAAAGAATGATCAATATCCCGGCGAAGATCGCACCCATAAAGTATTTTCTCCTGAATTATAGTTTAATATAGCATTTGAAGAAGGTAATGCAAATGGCAAGTAACGCTTTAGAAAAACTTACTTTTACAATTCTGCTGCTGGATAAGGTCAGTCAGCCGGCACAGGGTGTCTGCAAATCCATTCAGAAAGTGCAGCAGATTACGCAGGGGGCTTTTCGGAATATTAGTAAAGGTACCGCAGGTATTGCGGGAACTGCCATGCTGTTTCATTCCTTTTCCGGTCCCGCGCGCGAATTTGAAAAAGCGCTTGGAGAAGTCGCTTCCCTTGATGTTGCTCCGGAGGAACTGGATCAGCTTTCCAAAGCCAGTAAACAGTTTGCCATGCAGTTCGGCGGAGACGCCACGGAAATCGCCCGATCCGCCTATGATATCCAGTCCGCCATTCCGGGACTTGCAAAAGGTGCGCTTGCCGCGTTTACCTTGCAGGGCAGTCTGCTGGCGAAAGCCACGAAAGCCGATGCCGCGACGATTACGAAATTTCAGGGAACGATGTATAACATCTTTGAAAAGTCCGCAAATCAGATCGGGCAGGCAAAGTGGGTGGAAATGCTGACCGGGAAGACCGCCCATGCTGTTAAAATTTTCAAAACAACCGGCAATGATATGACCGCCGCATTTACAAACCTGGGATCAATCGGAGAAAAAGCCGGCGTGTCCCTGGATGAGCAGTTGGCTGTTCTCGGAACTTTGCAGGGAACGATGGGCGGCGCAAATGCCGGAACTGCATACAAGGCATTTCTGAATACGGTCGGACGGGCGAAGCTGACCACGAAAAACGGAGAAACGCTGAAATTCACCGATGAAAGCGGCAAGCTGCTGCCGATGGTGAAAATACTTGAAAAAATCCGTGCCGCGGTCGGTCCCGGACAGTTGAAACTTGCGGATCAGACAAAACTGATGCAGGCATTCGGAGACGAAGGCGGAAAAGCAGTTCTGAACCTGCTGGATAAAACGGAGAGTCTGAAAGGATCCATCGGGCAATTGAATAAAATTCAGGATGCAGGCGGCGCCGTAAAAATGGCAAAAGCCATGACGGACCCTTACGATCAGTTCGCCGCAACCCTCAAGGTTCTGCGGATTTCTCTGGGGCAAGGAATATTACCGTATTTAAATTCCGCATTAAAGGTTTTCTCAAAATTTTTAGGCGGAGTCAATTGGATTGTCGATACTATTCCCGGATTAAAATATGCGCTTGGCGGAATCGCGATGCTCCTTGCGTCTGTTGCGATAGCTTTCGGTTCTTTATTTGTCATGCGCGGTATCATTTCATTTTTACGTGTCATAAAATTTGAATTTACCGCAATCCGGCACTGGATCATCATGACTACCGGAGCAACAAACGGTTTGACAATGGCGCAGCGCCTGAATATGCTTGCACAAATGGGATGGGCGAAAACGGTAGCGGCAGCGAATGCAGCGCTCGGTTTTCTGCAAAAAAAATTGCTTCTCTCGGTTGCAGGATTGAAAATATATACAGTATGGACTCTGCTTTCCGAAAAGGCGCAATGGCTTTGGACTGCGATTACGAAAAAGGGAGCGTTTGCCGCCACGTTGCAAACTGTCTGGACGAAAACTCTTGCACTTTGTAATATGCAACTTGTTTTTTCAACGAATGCCGTATCTGGTGCAACGCTGAAACAAAGTCTGACGGCAAGTCTGGCAGCAGCAAAAATTATTTTCCTGAAAGGGGTAATGATTGCCTGGAAAATTGTAACATGGACCTGCCATGCGGCACTTGTAGCGACGAAAGCCGTATTGCTTCTCGGCGCTATTCCGGCTGCGATTGCCTGGGCGTCCACTTTAGCAATTGTCAAGGGGGCGGCTCTTGTCCTGTCAGGTGTCATGTGGCTTCTTACTGCCGGCATTGGCGCCGCTGCCGCTTCCGCATGGACATTCGCCGCGGCATTGTGGGCTACGGGGATCCCGGAAATCGTGCTGGCGATTGCTGCACTGATCGCCGGGGTGGTGCTGGTTTACCGCAATTTCGACAAGCTGAATTCCATTCTGCCGGGACTCGGTGACGGTTTGCTGATGATGCTCGGCCCGATCGGATGGATTGCGGAACTGATAAAAAACTGGGACAATCTTCCCGGAATCTTCACGCGCATGGGAGAGGGGATCAGGACTGTTTACAACTGGCTTGCCGGAAAACTGGTTCCTGTTTTTGATAAAGTGCGCCAGTTTTTCGCATGGTCCGGCAAATGGATTTCTAAAATTCCGGGGCTTGGTTTTCTGAATCCTGATGTTACCGCGGGAACCGGAACGCAGGAAATCAATAAGGTGATCAAGACGGCGGAGGAAACTGACAGAGCCGCGGCGCCGGTGGTGCAGAACATCATTGCGGACAATGGGACGGACAGCGCTTTTACCGATGTGATCGCGGCGCGGCGCCGGAATGACAGTGATATTCCCGCCGGCGGCGTCCGGAGCAGTTCAAAGGTCAACCACTGGGGCGGCGTCAATATCTTTGCGCCGAACGGCATGGGACCGGGGCAGCTGGAAGAATGGGCGCTCTTACAGGGATAGATTGCGAGATTGCGAGATAGCGAGATTGCGAGATAGTAAGATAGTGGTCAGTGGTCAGTGGCTAGTGGTTAGTGAGCAGTAAAGAGGGTTCAAAGGGATTCTTCCCTTTCCTCATCTCGCAATCTTGCAACTTCGCTATCTTGCGATCTGACGCTGATCACTGATCACTGAAAAATAACTCTTAACTCTGGACTGAAATATGATATACAGTGATATATACATGGTATCCGATGATCTGGCGATTGATGAATACCAGCAGGCCGTAATCATTGAGGATCGTGATGTGATTATACAGGATTTGATCCATGCGATCCGGGAAAGCGGTTTTCTGGTGGAAATGATCGCGGAGCGGAACGCTGATAAACGGCGTCTGCTGATGAATAAAATCATACTGCTTGCCGAAGATGATGAAAGAATTATTCCGGGAACCGTGGAACTGTCCGGCGATCCGGGCAGTATGACGTTGACCGGCGACACGTATGAATTCGGAACAGTGAAAATGATACTGAATCAAGGGATGGAATCATGAACTACGAACAGGAATTTAAGCGCTCACTGGAAGCCGCGGGAATACCGACGACGGAAGAAAAGCTGAAAACGGAATGGCAGAATATTGCGGATGAAGCAAATCTGCCGATTGCAAACCCGTCTAAATTTTCCGCATTCTGGGTGTTCGTCACAAATGCGGTCACGAGCCCGGCGAAATGGCTGATACAACATATGTATCAGACCGTCATGCCGAATATGTATGTCAAAACGGCGTCCGGTTCTTTCCTGGATCTGCTGGGATGGGCGTATGACGTGGAACGGAAAAGCGCGGTCAAGGCGCGGGGTATGATGACTTTTTCCCGTAAAAACACGGCGCAGGCAATCCATATCCCGGCAGGATCATGCGTTCGGACAATCCCGATCAAAGGCACGATCTACCGCATGTTTACGGATGAGGAAGCGGTGATTCCCGCGGGCGTCGAAAGTCTTGAAGTTGCGTGCACGGCGGAAAATTCCGGCAGCGCCTACAATCTGGCGGCGGGATATTACTGCTGGTCGGACTTCGATGTCCCAGGCGTGCTGGAAGTGACGAATAAAGCGGATTACCTTACCGTGCTCGGCGCGGACGAGGAATCAGACGATCAACTGCGTTTGCGGATACGGTATCAGTTCGCCAGTGCGGGCGACTGGCACACGGATGCAAAGTATAAATCCCTGATCGCGTCGAACACGGGGTTCCGCCCGGACCGGATCTATTTCAAGCGTTACGATGCGAATAATTATCCCTGCCGGGGACCGGCGTCCGCGGATGCGTTTGTGCTGTTCGATGCGGGAGTCACGCCGGACAGGGTGCTGGAAGACGTCAATTATTACATCAATACGCAGGGGAACCACGGTCACGGGGATGATCTGCAGGTAAAAGCCATGCCGGAAAGCACGCATGACGTCGAGCTGGAAGTCATATTCCGCGAAACCACGGCAAAAGAACGGCGCGCGGAAATCCTTGCTGAAATTGAACAGGTGATCCGATGCGCTTTCCGGGAGAATCAGGATTATCTGGACAATGTGACGCAGACCTGGCCTTATGCGCGTTTCGCGTTTTCAAACCTCGGGTACGAACTGCATGATCTGTTTTACGAGATTGAGGCGTTGGAGTGGGGACAGGATGATATTATCTCTGATCTGGACGTTCCGCGGCTGGGGACTCTGACCGTTACGGCGCAATGATTGCGGGAACGCGGATGAAGGACTGGATGGACAAAAATGACGGGGAAGGACAGCGCGCCAGCAAGCGAAGCCACTGACCACTGATCACTCTTAACTTTTAACTCTTAACTCTTAACTGAAAAAATGGCACGGGATAGAATACAATTGAGGTTCTGGCAGAATGGCGGCGTCACGCTTGCGAAAATCGCAAAAGCGGCGGATATCTGGTACGATAAAGTTACGGAATATCTCTCCTGGCTGAACAGCCAGATTGATGCGGATAATGCGCCTTTGGAGCTGCTGGACCTGCTTGCCTGGCAGCGTGACATTGACAGGCTGCCAGGGGAGGATGAAGCATTATACCGGAAACGCGTGAAATATGCGCTGGCGAATGCGAAAGACGCAGGAAGCAAAGGCGGTTTTGAAAGGATATGGAACCGGCTCGGGCTCGGTGAAATCGTGCAGACGGAACGGTTCGACATGGAAAACTGGGACGTGATCCGGTTGCAGATTGATGAATATGTTTTCGGGAAATACGTCGGTCTGTTCGATACGCTGCTTGCCCAGTATGGGCGGACCTGCCGCCGGTATGAGTGGACTTCCCGCGCGCCGGTTACGCTTGGAATGCGGGCATACGGTTTTGAATGTCATGTGGAAAACATCATTGCGAGATAGCGAGATAGCGAGATGGCGAGATTACAAGATTTTCTGACCACTGACCACTGACCACTGACCACTGATCACTGAAAAAGAGGAGTGAGGAATTGAAAAAGAGAGATAACACAAAGAACGGCGCCGGCGAAATGTATTTTACATTCGGTGATCCGGAGGAAGTTCAGCAGGGGCGTCTGCTGGATTACCTGGGCGTTTTTCCGGAGGGCGGAGGGGAATATTATATCCCGCCGCTCAGCTTGACGGGGCTTGCAAAAATGAAACGTGCAAACTGCCATCACGGAAGCTGTATTCTGTTCCGGCGCAACATGGCGGCGAACGCATACAGGAAAGGCGGGCTTTCCGTGTCTGATTTCTGCAAGGCTGTCACGGATTACCTGACATTCGGGAATGCGTATATAGAGCTGCTCTACAATACGTTCGGCAAAGTTGCCGGGCTGCGGCATGTGCCGGCACTGAATATGCGCGTCCGGACGGATCGGAAAGGGTTTCGGCTGCTGCAACCTTACGGCAGGTATATTGATTTTGATCCCGATGAAATGCTGCAGGCGTCTGAATATGACGAAATACAGCAGATCTACGGAATGCCCGACTGGCTGGGCGGTCTGCAATCCGCGTTATTGAATGAGGCGGCGACATTGTTCCGGCGCCGGTATTATGTGAACGGCGCTCATGTCGGGTATATCCTTTACACGAATTCCGCAAAAATGAGGCCCGGAGTACGCGAAAAACTGGAACAGGCTTTCAAAGAAGGCAAAGGCGTCGGCAATTTTCGCGCCGCATATATTGATATTCCGAACGGCGATCCGAAAGCTGTTCAGATTATCCCTGTCGGCGATTTTTCGCACAAGGACGATTTTGAAGCAGTGAAAAATATATCGGCTGCCGATGTTTTTGTGGCTCATCGTGTGCCGTTGTCCCTGATGTCCGTCATGCCGCAGGGCAACAACAGCAATCTGGGCGATCCGCAGAAATATGTCGGAGTTTACAACGTTACGGAAGTGAAAGCGCTCTGCCGAAATTTTCTCGCGCTGAACGAATGCCTGCCGGAAAAGCTGAGGTTTGAATTTGATTTTGAACTGAAAATACCGGCTGCGGGAGGGAACGCGGGCGAAAGACAGGAAGGACAAAAATGACGGGAAGGACAGCGCGCATGGCGATGGGGATGGGCGAGAGGAGAGATTGCAAGATTGCAAGATTGCAAGATTGCGAGATTACAAGATCTTCTGACCACTGACCACTGACCACTGACCACTGACCACTAAAAATAACTCTTAACTAAGGAAAAATCATGAGTTGTTCCATTATGACAAATGCGGGACTTGCGCTCTTTGCGCGGGCTTTGCAGGAGGGGTTCACCGTTCCGGTTGACCGGATGCTGTTTGCCGATATTCCGGGGCTCGATACGGATGCGGAACCGTCGCCGGAAACGACGCGGCCGGCGGCGGAAACAATCGTGCATGAAGGTGTTATAACAAACGCCGGCAAACTCGATGCGAACCAGGTAATATACAGTTATGTTCTGCCGGCAACGCTCGGACCGTTCTACATCAACTGGATCGGGCTTTATTCGACGCAGTATGAAACCCTGATTGCGATTTATCATGTCCCCAGGCATTACAAGAGCAATACCAGCGGTTTTCAGGTCGGCAACACCCTGTATAAGAACTTTGCGATCCAATATGAAAATATCGGTGATCTGTCCGGCATTACGGTGCCTCCGGAGTCCTGGCAGTATGATTTTGACGATCGTTACGCGCTGAAAAATCATAATCATGACACGACGTATGAACCGCTTGGAAGTGTCTCGACGCATAATCAGGCCGCCGCTGCGCATAAGACTCTGTTTGACCAGAAGGCTCCCCTTGCCAGCCCGGCATTTACGGGAACTCCGACAGTCCCCACGGCTGCGGCGGGAACAAATACGACGCAGGCGGCAAGCACGGCGTTTGTCACGACGGCGGTTAATAATGCGAAAATCACGGTTGACAGCGCATTAAGCAGCACGTCGACAAATCCGGTGCAGAACAAGGTCATCAATACCGCGCTGGCGGCGAAGGCTCCCCTTGCCAGCCCGACATTTACGGGAACTCCGACAGTCCCCACGGCTGCGGCGGGAACCAATACGACGCAGGCGGCAAGCACAGCGTTTGTCACGACGGCGGTTGACAATGCAAAGATCACGGTTGACAGCGCATTAAGCGGCACGTCAACAAATCCGGTGCAGAACAAGGTGATCAATGCTGCGCTGGGCAAATACCTGCCTCTGGCGGGCGGGACGATGACGGGCAGTATCACGCGGGACGGTCTGCTGGCGCAGAACGGAGTGTCCGGCAGCAATATCAGCATCAACGGCGGTACAGGCGGAATGAACCACGGCGGCACGCTGGGGCTCTACGACAAGAATCATACCACAGACGGCGGATGTTTCATCCTGCGGGCGGCGTCGGACGGCACGAACTACAAGGACCTTCGGGGCGCGCCGGACGGAACGCTGACATGGATGGGCATAAGCCTGCTCGGTACATCCGGCAAAACCGCCAACGGCTATATAAAACTGCCGGATGGTCTGATTATCCAGTGGGGGCGCGGGGCGTCTGTCAGCGGTGAAACGACCGCAGAGACAACATTCCCTATTGCGTTCCCCGCTGCCTGTCTGCGCGTCATTGCATCTCCGTTCTGTTCCAACGCCCATGTAGGCGTTGACGGGTGGGTACAGGTAAAATCTTACACAAAAAGCAGTTTTGTATATTTTGGCCAGTTTAGCGGCGATGTCGCCGGCATTGCATGTGATTACATCGCCATAGGCTATTAAAGGAGACGGGGTATGAAATATTATTATCTGAATGAGGATATTTACACTGGTGACGACATACCGGATGGCGCAATCGAAATCACGGAGGAGCGTTACCGCGAACTGGAAAGCGCAAAGATGAGCGGGAAGCTGATCACTGTTGACAACAACGGGAACCCGGTGGCGTATGACCCGATTTTTTACAAGGACCGCAAGTTCTATGTTTACAGCATGGACACCATACCGGAGGGGGCGCTTGAGGTTTCCGAAGCGGATTACCGGGCGCTCATGGAGGCAGTCCGGAACGGCGGGAAAATGATTGATACCGGGGCAGACGGAAAGCCGGTTGCGGTTGACCCGTATATGTTTTACGGCCAGGGCGGTTTTTATGATCCTGAAATCCATACAGATATCCCTGCGGGTGCGGTAAAAATCCTGAAAACCTATTGGCAGGAACTGATAGATTCCCAGACGGCGGGAAACACGATTGAAGCCGATGCAGACGGAAATCCGGTATCCGTCGCTCCGCCGGCCCCGACACTGGAAGAACTGAAAGCGGATGCGTCAAATACGCTCTGGCGGAATTACAAGGCATACCAGCAGAAGTATGTTGACGCGGAAGATTTGACGCTTGCGACAACCTGCGCCGCAAACGGGTCCGAAAAAGGTTCGGCGGTGCAGTTGTGGGTCATGCAGTTATGGGCGCAGTATTACACGGTCAAAGACGCGGTCATGGCGGCGGAGACGGCGGACGCTCTGGCGGCGATCAATCTGACGGCGGACGCATTCGGCGAACCGCCTTACACGATCAGGGAGCTGAACGAGGAAGCAGCGGCGTTTCTTGCGAGATAGCAAGATTGCGAGATTGCGAGAGTGCGAGATAGTGGGCAGTGGGCAGTGGCTAGCGGGTTAAAGGGCGGCAGCCCTTTTCTTCATTGCTCATTTCTAATTTTTCATTACTCATTAAAAGAAAGGTGCATATGAATCCTTATGCGAGTGAGTACCGTTTGACGGGACTGGATTGCGCGGGACTGAACGATACCGCGTTTACAGTCGGTTACGGTTGTGTCGCAGGCGGGCATGTCCTGCGATTCGACGCTTATGATGCGGCGTATCGGGCGCTGCATGTCTGCGGCGGCGAAATCGGTAAATGCGGCGCAGGAACGGAACTGTTTCTCTGGACCGCCGCGGAAGACGATGCGGATCTGCCGCGGCGGCTGAAAATCGTCAAAGTCAAGCAGGAAACGAATGAAATCATCCTGAACAATGATCTGGATCTGAAACAGGAAATCCTGGATCAGATTGCGGACTGGATCGGCAGCGTTTACGACGTCAAACGCATGACGCCGGCGTTCGCGTCCGGGGAATACTGCTTCGCTCCCGGCGAATATGCGTTTGCATCCGGATCGCTCTGCGTGGCTTCCGGTGTCGGAGCCCATGCGGAAGGTATCTTGTGCCAGGCGCGCGGCGATATGTCTTTTGCGATCGGCAACATGACGATCGCCAGCGGTGCCGGCAGTTTTGCCAGCGGATCGAATACTGTGGCGTCCGGCATGTTCTCCCATGCGGAAGGCAGTTCGACAAAAGCGGGCGGCGACAATTCGCACGCGGGCGGACTGGGGACGGAGGCAAGCGGCGACGCCTCCAGGGCGGAGGGGTTCCAGACAAAGGCGCGCGGCAGATTGAGTGTCGCCGGCGGCACGTTGTCCGAAGCCAACGCGGACTATTCCCGCGCGGACGGATATCGCGTGACAGTCAATGCAAAAGGCGCACACGTTATCGGGCGTGACGGCACGCTCGATGATGCTGCCGAAAACGAACAGGCATTCGGCGTGGCGGGCGGCGACAAGGATCATAAAGTGATCGGCTTTATCCATCGTTCGCGCAAGGCTGTTTTGAACCCTCTCTACAATCCGTCGAAGGACACGGGCAACACCGGCAAGGACAGCGATGGTGAAAAGCAATATCTGCCCGAAATCGCATACAGCACACGGTATCGCGGATGTCTGATTGCGGACAAACTGGAAATCGAGGTTTCGGGCTCGGCAAGCGCGGTGCTGGATGCGGATCAGTATTCCCGCTGGACCTTGACCGGCGCCGGAACCGCGGTGCTGCAGCTTGCCAACTGGGGTGACGGCTGCCGCGGAGAGCTGGTGATCGATACGCGCAAAATCACGCCGGTAATCCCGTCCGTCTGGCAGACGTCAAGCGGCGACATTACAAGTGTGCCTGGCGTATACATTCTCGAGATTGAACAGGCGCTGGATACGATATTTTATCGCCGGAAATACTGAACAGATAGCGAGATTGCGAGATTGCAAGATGGCGAGATGGCGAGATAGTGGTCAGTGGTTAGTGGATAGTGGTTAGTGGTCAGTAAAGGAAAGGGCTGCGCCCTTTAACCCGCTTTCATTATCTCGCAC
>ERZ1673738.1765-NODE-1765-length-30900-cov-132.763625_pt1 | contig 30900 bp, 23 predicted proteins | sample MGYA00580198_ERZ1673738 | MGnify/ENA primary metagenome ERZ1673738 (study PRJEB41218, sample SAMN15661784) | gut metagenome | host: Homo sapiens | place: Canada: London | collected 2015-08-20/2019-03-30 | study: EMG produced TPA metagenomics assembly of...
CATCAATCTCAAATGATTGATGTCTTTTGGGGATGTTATGTTTGACATAATCAACAACACAAGCAGGCTATTAGGTGACGATCTCAAAAAAGAGTTGATGGACGGAAGTAAGGTGCGCATTGCAGCATCTTGTTTTTCGATATATGCATACGCAGCATTGAAAGGCGAACTTGAACGAATTGACGGGTTGAAGTTTTTGTTTACGATGCCATCGTTTGTTGATGAACAAATAAGCGACAATGTCAAAAAAGAGCAAAAAGAGTTTTACATTCCAAAGGAACTTTGCGGAACGGACTTTGAAATTAGGCTGAAAAATCAAATGACACAACGTGCGATTGCGCGCGAATGTGCCGATTGGTTGCGCAATAAGGTGCAAATAAAGACTCTCAAAGACCCTGTTGCGACGCAAAGTATGATAAATATCGAACGCGGCGGAGAGTTTGTTCACTATACGCCTATCGGTGGATTTACAACGACCGATCTTGGTTTTGAGCGTGGGAAAAGCAATTTGATAGGAATAACGAAATCCGATGATGCAACTCAAAGTCGCTTTTTCATAAATGCATTTGACAGTTTGTGGCACAACGACGAGGCATTGAAAGATATAACGGATAGCGTAATCGATTATATCTCGACGTGTTATAAAGAAAATGCGCCGGAGTTTATCTATTTCATAATTTTGTATAACATCTTCAAAGAATTCCTTTTGGATTTGGACGAAGACCATATGCCGAACGAGGCAACCGGTTTTAAGAATAGCCTTATTTGGAACAAGTTGTACAATTTTCAAAAAGACGGTGCGGTGGGCATAATCAACAAACTCGAACGCTACAACGGTTGTATTTTGGCGGATAGCGTCGGACTCGGCAAAACGTTTACTGCGCTTGCGGTTATGCAGTATTATTCTTTGCGCAATAAGTCGATTCTCGTACTTTGCCCAAAGCGTCTCGAACAAAACTGGACGCAATATCAAGGCAACAAAACGACAAATGTGTTTTACAAAGATCGTATTCGTTTTGACGTATTGTTCCACACCGATCTCGGAAGGACGAGCGGAAAGAGCGGGAATATGGATCTTGCAACGGTCAATTGGGGCAATTACGACTTGGTTGTTATCGACGAAAGTCACAATTTCCGCAACAATCGCTCCAACTACAAGAATAAAGACACTAGATACGATTTTCTTATGAAGCGCATAATGCAAGACGGCGTAAAAACAAAAGTTTTGATGTTGTCTGCAACGCCTGTCAACAATCGATATAACGACTTGAAAAACCAACTTTTGTTGGCATATGCCGGGGATATGGGCGAGATGAACAAGTCGCTTGATTTGTCAAAGTCGGTGCAAGTGGTTTTTGCCAACGCGCAAAAGGTTTTCAATGCGTGGAGTCAACTGCCTTCAAGCGAAAGGCACGCAAAAGACTTGATTGAGAAACTCGATATCGATTTTTCCATAATACTTGACAGCGTGACGATTGCGCGCAGCCGCAAGCATATTCAAAAATTCTACGATATGAACGATATAGGCACTTTCCCAAAGAGATTGCCCACGCGTTCGTGTTATCCGAAACTTACCGAAAATCCGAGCGTGATGAAATACTCGGACATTTATAGAAAACTGCTTTCGACCACGATGAGCGTATACTCACCGCTTGCTATGCTTTTTCCGTCAAGAAGAGATGAGTACGAGGCGAAATACGAGATCGATTTGCAAAAAGAAGACAAAAATGCAAATGCTTTGGGACAAGGGCTCACTCGTCAAATAAACCGTGAAAGCGGAATAAAGAAGTTGATGACAATCAACTTGTTGAAGAGACTTGAAAGCAGTGTGCAAGCGTTTAGAATCACGCTTAAATCGCTCATTAAGACAAATCAAGAGATGGTTGATTTGATAAATCGCTTTGAAAACGGCGAGAAGTCTTTGTCAATAACGAGGGAAGTGTCGTCGTTTGTCATCGAAGACGAAGATGAGGACGAAATGTACTCGTTTTCCAAAGAGAATACGGGCAAAATTATTGATATTCGCTTGTCGGATATCGACGTTTATACGTGGCGTCGTGATATACAAAACGACATTGCAATATTGACAGAAATCTACGCCGATATGCAAAAAGTCACGCCCGATCAAGACGAAAAACTGTCTCAGCTCAAAGCAATCATTGACGAAAAGATAAACAAACCCATAAATCAATGCAACAAAAAAGTCCTTGTGTTTTCCGCATTTGCAGACACGGCGGATTATCTATATCAAGAACTTGCGCCGTATATGCTCAAAAAGTACGGCTTGTATTCTGCAAAAATCGCCGGCGGACACAACAACAAGACGAACGTCGGCGGAAATTTGCAAACTGATAGATTGCTTACGTTGTTCTCGCCCGATTCAAAACAAAAAGACGTTATTTATCCGAGTGAAAACAGCGTTATCGACCTTATGATCGGCACGGACTGCATATCGGAAGGTCAAAACTTGCAAGACTGTGACGTATGTGTAAATTACGACATACATTGGAATCCCGTGCGCATAGTGCAAAGATTCGGAAGAATCGACCGTATCGGAAGCAAGAACGACAAAATTCAACTTATAAACTTTTGGCCGGACATTACGCTTGACGAATATATCAATCTGCAAAAACGCGTATCTGCAAGAATGACCATAGTCAACCAAGCCGCAACTGCCGACGACAACATCATCTCCGACGAAAACGAAGAGATGGATTATCGCAAAGAGCAACTAAAAAAACTGCAAGAAGGCACGCTTCAAGACCTCGAAGACGTGGACGGCAATATATCCATCACCGATCTCGGGCTCAACGATTTTGTGATGGATCTTGTCGCATACAAAAAAGAACACGGCGAGCCAAAAGGCGTGACGAAAGGATTGCACGCAGTCGTGGCGGCGGATAAAGAAAATGGTGTTGAACCCGGCGTTATATTTGTGCTTTGCAATCGCAACAACGGCGTGAATATCAACAAACAAAACCGTTTGCATCCGTTTTATCTCGTATATCTCAAAGATAGCGGCGAAGTTGTATACAACCACCTTGACGTCAAACAAATTCTTGACGTTTTGCGTACTACGTCAAAAGGCGTTAGCGAGCCTATTGCTACACTTTGCCGTGCTTTCAACAAAGAAACCAAAGACGGCTTGAAAATGGACAAATACAGTGCGCTTTTGGAAGACGCGGTTGCGTCAATAATCCAAGTGAAAGAAGAAAACGACCTCAATTCGCTTTTCAAAGACGGGAGCAAAGTGTTGTTTCAACAATCAATAAGCGGACTTGACGACTTTGAACTTGTCGCATTCGTAGTTGTGAGGGAGTGAGAGTATGTTCGTTTTCAGCAGTAAAACCCAAGTGAACAAAAAGTTCCGATTTCAAGAACTATTCAAACTTATGCCGGCAGACAAAGCGGTAAGGGCGGATGCAAAAACCGTGCTGTCCGTGACTCTTTCAAATGTACTGTCAAGTGACACGCTCAATTTGCCGGCAAAGGGGAAAGTCAAAGAGATTTACGTCTTTGACATAGAACTGTCGTCAAAGACTATTCCTGCTTTGTTTATCTCGGCGCTCGACAAAGCCATCAATCTCCACACGATATTTGTCCTGCATCACGACGGAAAAGAAATGTTGTACGGCGCATACAAAGAACGTACGGAAAAGGGTGTGAAAATAGGCAAATACTACGGTACGGACTGGAAAGACCAAAGCGAGCAAATCACCGTACCGCTCAATGTCACAAGCCTTGACGAGATATACAAAGCAATGATAGACACGCTGATACCGCTCGATGCCGTCGATGAAGAAAACACAAGCGATTTTGTAGCGCGATACGAACAAGTGACAAAGCTCAAGAAGGATATAGACAAACTGCAACGCCAAGTGGATGTCGAAAAGCAATCCAAGAAACGCTTTGAACTCAACGAGCAACTTAAACAAATGAAAAAGGAGTTAGATGAAATATGTTGAATCCAGATTTAAAAAACGAAATGCAAGATGATATAAGAATTTGCGAAGAATGTTTAAAAAATAAGTCAAACGATAGTGGAAAACTATATCATATTTTAGTTGCGAAGTATTTAATGATAGATAAGAGTTTTTGCGATGGCATTCCTAATTATGCTAAAACATTTTCTTCTACATATTTTTCAGAAATTGAGATCATTTTAGAGAAGTTGAAGATGTATCTTCTTCTTGATGAAATACCTGTTCAATATAAAGAAAATGCTGCTCAAAATGCAGTTATTATTAATGGCAATAAAAACAAATTTAACAGCAATGTTGGACAAGGCAATAGCAGCGAAAAACAAAATAATATTTCTGCCAGTATTGAAACAGAGAAAAAAGGTTTCTCATCTTTTATAAAAAAACTATTCGGGAGATAAACTTATGGATAAATTGAGAATGATGTCGATGGACAATGTGCAAATGAATGTGGAAAAGATACAGAAATTGTTCCCAAATGCAGTGACCGAAGTGTTGCGTGACGGCAAACCTACGTTGGCAATCGATTTTGACGTCCTCAAACAAGAATTGTCTGCCGAACTCATCGATGACAAAGAAGAGCGCTATCAGATGACGTGGCCGGACAAGAAGAAGTCAGTTCTTCTTGCCAACACGCCCATTTCTGCCACTTTGCGCCCTTGCAAGGAAGAAAGCGTGGACTTCGATCATACTCAAAATCTGTACATTGAAGGTGACAACCTTGACGTGCTTAAACTGTTGCAAGAAACCTATCTTGGCAAAATCAAAATGATATACATAGATCCTCCGTATAACACCGGTAATGACTTCGTTTATAATGACGATTTTGCAATTGATTCCGACGAATATGCCGATGCCAGCGGACAATATGACGAGCAAGGCAACCGCCTTGTGCAAAACACCGAGAGCAACGGACGTTTCCATACCGATTGGCTGAATATGATTTATTCAAGACTGAAAGTCGCAAAGGACTTACTTGCAGATGATGGTGTGATTTTTATTTCTATAGGTGAACAAGAATTAAATACGCTCATTACTTGTTGCGATGATATGTTTTCATCTCATAATCGCATAGCCTTATTTAATAGAGTGACAAAAAAATCAAGTAATAATGGAAACAACTTCTCCCCTTGTGTGGATTATGTTGTTTTATATGCCAAAAACAGTGAATTTGTTCCTGAATACATTGTTCCAATGCCAGATGAAATTGTGGCAAGATACAATAAAAAAGATGAATACTATAACGAACGTGGACCATATCAAGAAGTTGGTCTATTTATGTCTGCATTAAAACATGGTGGCTCAAATTACCCAATCGAATGTCCTGACGGAAGCTGGGTATATCCGCCCAATGGCCAACCTTGGAGATGGAATGAAAAAACATTTTTACAAGGGAAAAAGGAAGGTAGGATTGTTTTTAAGAAATCTAATGGGAGTCCATTGCTTGACACAAAAACAAACAAGCGTGGAGAGTGGAATATTTACACAAAAGTCTATTTAAATGAACGTGAGGAAAGCGGTATGCATCCCAAAAATTTTAGCGACGAATATCAAAATACAATTGCAACTAATGAATTACGCAAGTTAGGTATTCCTTTTGATTTTGCGAAGCCTGTCGAGTTGATAAAATTCTTTGCTTCATTGCAAACCACAGATTCCGACATCATTCTCGACTTCTTCTCGGGTTCAGCAACTACTGCCCATGCAGTTATGCAACTCAACGCGGAAGACGGAGGAAACCGTAAGTTCATTATGGTGCAACTGCCCGAAAAGTGCGATGAAAAAAGCGAGGCATACAAGGTGGGATATAGAACAATTTGCGATATAGGCAAAGAGCGTATTCGCCGTGCGGGCAAAAAAATTAAGGATGAGAATCCGTCCGCAACCGGTCTTGACGTAGGTTTCCGTGTGCTTAAACTCGATTCTTCCAACATGAAAGACGTGTATTACAAGCCGGAAGATTATTCTCAAGGCTTCTTGGAAAGCCTTGAGAACAACATCAAGGCGGATAGAACACCGCTTGATTTGTTATTTCAAGTTATGCTTGATCTTGGCAAACCATTGTCTGCCAAGATTGAAGAAAGAGAGATTGCCGGCAAGCACGTTTTTGTCGTTGATGACAACGATCTCGTTGCGTGCTTTGACAGCAACGTCACCGAAGACGTGGTGAAGACCATTGCGCAACTCAAACCGCTTTATGCCGTATTCCGTGACAGCGGTCTTTCTTCCGATTCCGTCGGTGCAAACTTCGACCAAATCTTTGCAACCTATTCACCAAATACAACAAGGAAGGTGCTGTAAGTATGACAACGCAGGAATTTGAAAAAACGTATTGGAAGTATTATCTAAATCTTGAGAACGATTTTTTAGCAACAGAAAAATATGTCGCAATTGATGTAGACAATAAGGATGCATTTTCTATTGAGTATATGAAAATTTTGCAAATGGTTTGTGCTGAGATAGATGTTGTCACAAAGAGTTTTTGCAAAGAGATAGATGCCTCGTTTAAAGGTGACAAAATAAATCATTATTGTAAAAAAATAACAACGGAATATACTGTTTTTCCAAAAGACAGTGTTCGCCTTTTACTGTGTAAAATTGATTTGAACCCGTGGGCTGGTTGGACTTTCGTTGATAAGGTCACCAAAAATGGGAATAATAAAGTTGATAGTCAAAATCCATTGTGGTGGAAAGATCACAATGAAATCAAACATGACAGGACGTCATTTAAAGACGGAAAACAAAACTACAAAAAAGCAAATCAGAACAACATTATAAATGCATTAGCCGCATTGTTTCAAATGGAGATGTATTTTTATAATCGTTTAGCAGATAATGAGAATCTAAAAGAAAAGACGCCATTGCCAAAATCGAGGTTATTTAGCATTCCTAGATGGACAGATACTGTGATTGATGGGAATGAGATTACTCTTACTGTACAAGGTACCACAATGGATATTAAAACCAAATAAAATATTGGGTTAAAAAATGAAATTCAAATTTAAGATACAAGATTATCAAACAGATGCGGTAAACGCGGTGGTCAATGTCTTTGACGGGCAACCTTTCAAAGACAGGGTGTCCTATTTGCGTGATTTGGGCAAACAGCAAACGAGTGTGCAAACTTCATTGTTTGAAGAAGATCTATACTACGTGGACGGCGACGGAAGCGGATTTGAAAATGCAAATATCGAACTTTCGGACGCACAACTTTTGGACAATATTCGTGCATTGCAACTTGCGGGCAACATCAAGCAGTCTTCCGATTTATCAACGCCGTTTGGCAAAGCGTGTCGTTGCAGTCTCGACATCGAGATGGAGACGGGAACTGGCAAAACGTATTGCTACATAAAGACCATCTTTGAACTCAACAAAAAGTATGGTTGGAGCAAGTTTATCGTCGTTGTGCCGTCCATCGCCATTCGCGAGGGTGTAAAGAAGTCGTTTGAGATGATGGAAGATCACTTTTTTGAGTATTACGGCAAGAAAGCGAGATATTTTATATACAACAGCAAAAACCTTAATCAACTGGACAATTTCTCGGCGAGTAAGGACATTTACGTGATGATAATCAATGCGCAAGCATTTGCGTCTTCGCTCAAAGAAGGCGCAAAGAACGAGGCTGCGCGCATTATATACAGCAAGCAAGACAGTTTCGGTTCTCGCCGTCCTATCGACGTTATTGCGGCAAACAGACCTATCGTCATTTTGGACGAACCGCAAAAATTGGGCGGAAATGCAACGCAAGAGAGCATAAAACTGTTCAAACCATTGTTTGCACTCAATTATTCGGCAACGCATAAAGACGTACACAATCTCGTATACGTGCTTGACGCACTTGATGCTTACAAAAAGAAACTTGTAAAGAAGATAGAAGTCAAAGGCTTTGAATTGCGCAATTTGCGCGGTACGGACGGATTTGTGTACGTGTCGCAGATTTTGCTCGACCCCAAAAAGCCGCCTATGGCACGCGTTGCGTTTGAAATCAATTATGCCAAAGGCATAAGCCGTGAAACTCGTATCGTCGGCATCGGCGACAATCTTTACGAGATGTCCGCAGGCGGGAATATGCCGCCTCTCGAACAGTATAAAAACGGATACGTCGTCAAAGAGATCAATCCGATAAACAACACAATTACGTTTTTGAACGGGCAAACCATTGGCGTGGGCGAAGTGCGCGGTGATATATCCGAGCGTGATATGCGCCGTATTCAGATCCGCGAAACAATACTTTCGCACTTTGAGAAAGAAGAGAGGTTGTACAACAAGGGCATAAAATGCTTGTCGTTGTTCTTTATAGACGAAGTTGCGCATTATAGACAATACGACGAGGACGGCAACGAGGTTTTAGGCGACTTTGGTTTGATGTTCGAGCAAGAATACACCAACATCCTTAATGATTATATCCGCCTTGAAGATACGCCTTATATTCGTTATCTCAAAAGCATTGACGTGCACGACACGCACAAGGGCTATTTTTCCATAGATAAAAAGACCAATCGAGTGGTAAATTCTGTCGAGAAAAAGGGCGTTTGCGACGATATTTCGGCGTATGATTTTATATTGAAAAACAAAGAACGCCTGCTTTCGTTTGAAGAGCCTACGAGATTTATCTTCTCGCACTCGGCTTTACGTGAAGGGTGGGACAATCCAAACGTATTCCAAATTTGCACGCTTAAACAGTCAAATAGCACTATAAACAAACGTCAAGAAGTGGGGCGCGGTATGCGTCTTTGCGTCAACCGTTTCGGCGATAGAATGGACGCGAGCGTATCGAGTATAAAAGTTCACGATATAAACGTGCTTACCGTCATTGCGAGCGACAGTTACAAGGATTTTGTCGGAGGATTGCAAAAAGAAATCAAAGATACGCTTTACGAAAGACCGACCAAAGCCACAAAAGAGTATTTTGTTGGCAAGGTTATCAAAACGGCAGACGGGCAAAATCACGAAATCAGCAAAGAAGATGCCAATAGAATCGAGTTTTATCTCATTCAGAACCACTATATCGATTATGATGGAAACGTTACCGATACATATAGGGACGACCAAGAAAACGGATCTTTTGCGCAACTTCCGATAGAGCTTCAATGTATCGCAGACGGTGTTCACAAACTCGTTCAAGGCGTGTTTGACGAAAAGGTGTTTGACGAGATTATCGAACAGGCAAACAAACCCAAAATCACCGAAAATGAGCTCAACGAGAACTTCGCAAAGAAAGAGTTTCAAACATTGTGGAAGTATATCAACCACAAGTATGCTTATACCGTGTCTTTTGACAGTGATGAATTAATTCAAAAGGCAATCAAGGCGATTGACGAGCAAATGTACGTTACTGAATTGACGTATGTGCGTACAATTGGTTCGCAAAGCAAGGATTCGTTTGATTTTGCGGAAGGAAAGACCAAAACGACGACTTTGCGCGGTACGGGCGGATCGAACGTCCAATACGACCTCGTTGGGAAAATTGCTCAAGGCACAAATCTTACGAGAAAGACCGTGGTTAGAATTTTGCAAGGCATCAGGCCTGACGTTTTTGCGATGTTCAAAGTCAACCCTGAAGATTTTATCACGCGCGCCACTCGTTTTATCACCGAACAAAAAGCAACGATGATTGTTGACGAAATCAAGTATAACGTGACGGAAGAACAACCGTATTCAAGCGATATTTTCACCGCAGAAAAGGGCGTTATCGACTTTACGCGCGCAGTGCAAGCCTCAAGACACATTACGCCTTATGTTGTAGCTGATAGTGAAACTGAAAAGAACTTTGCCATAAGTCTCGAACACGACGATGGCGACGTTTGCGTGTATGCAAAACTTCCCAAAACGTTCAAAATCCCGACACCCGTGGGCGATTATTCGCCGGATTGGGCAATCGCGTTTTATGAAGGAAAAGTAAAATATATTTACTTTATTGCCGAGACGAAGGGCAGTATGAGTTCATTGCAACTTAAAAAAGTAGAAAACGCAAAAATCCATTGTGCCAAACGGCTTTTTGAAAGCCTAAACAATGGCACGGTTCATTACGGCGTCGCCGACACATATCAACATCTTATGGATATTATGAATAAATAAACTTCATAATTTACGCAATGTGTATGCAAAGTTATTGATTGTTGCACTCAGGTGTTGAAAAGTCGGGCTGTAAATGGTATAATAAAAATAAATCATATGATTTAGGATGTGCTTGCGTGATCAAAACATCAATTCGCTTTTTTGAAGATATACCCGTAAGAGCTGTTTGGGAAGATGATACTTCCAAATGGTGGTTTTGTGCTTCCGATATAGCGGAAGCACTCACAAAAAGCTCGAATCCGCGCTCGTACTGGAACGCTCTCAAACGCAGAAAAGGCGAGTTGTCGACAATTTGTCGACAACTGAAATTGACCGCTGCCGACGGCAAGAAATATATGACCGATGTCGTTGACGATGAAGGCGTAAATACCATTATTGCGCTTATTCCTAGCAAAAAATCACTTGTATTCGAGAAGTGGTTGAAGGGAATGGGGACGTCACTTGACGATAAAAGCAAGCAGAAAGCGTACGAATTGTTTGAGTCGGGAATGATAAACGAAATCGAAGTCGGCACTGTAAAAGGTTTGCAACAAATACACTCGTATATTTTCGGTGGTTTGTATGATTTTGCAGGACAAATCCGCACAATGAATATAGCGAAGGGCGGTTTTGCATTTGCACCGGCAATGTATTTGCAAGAAAATTTGCGCCAAATTGAGAATATGCCCGATGATACGCTTGAGCAAATTGTCGACAAATACGTCGAGATGAACATTGCGCATCCGTTTATGGAAGGCAACGGCAGAAGCACACGTATTTGGCTCGATTTGATTTTGAAAAAACGTCTCAAAAAATGCACCGATTGGAGCAAAATCGATAAGAAAGCATATCTTTCCGCAATGCAAGAAAGCCCCGTCGATTCAACTGATATTTTCAATTTAATCAAGAATGCGCTGACCGAAGATATAAACAATCGTGAAATTTTTATGAAAGGTATCGACTATTCATATTATTACGAGCAAGTCAACGAGTAAAATTAATTTCATTTTTTAATACCAAATGGCCAGTCGGTTTGAGTTTAGAATTTTTATAAGATGCATGAAATAGAATGAAGTTGTATTCCGTCATTACCTATAAAACGAAACATAGCGTTGTCGCATTTTGATGAAGTATTCAAACACGGTGGATTGCGCTCGTTCAAGTATAGCGGCGATTTCGGGATAACTCAACCCGTTTTGCCGACACTCGAGCGCAATTCTCATGTTGTCCGTCAAATTAAGGCTGTCAACGATTGAATCATAGATGGTATAGTCTTTGACAACATCTTCTTCAATCTCGCAAGACGGCTCGCTGGCGGGCGTTAAGGCTTCCAAACTTACACTGCGGAAATAATCGCTTGTTTTGCGGGTTATAAGTTTAGACATTGCTCTAAGGCACGCAATCTTGACTGTTATTGCCTTGCCCTTTTTATCGTATGTCAAAATTCCGTTTAATCGCCTTCCATAATGATTACAAAGGAACAGCGCGCATTCTTGCACTAAATCATAACTGTCGCTGTAAATGTGGTTAATATCTTTTTTACGCTTTATATCAACGCATAGGTCTGCATATATCTTTTGCATTCTGCTACCCATATAACCGATAAGGAATCGTGTTTCATACATAGCCAGTTGTTCTGCCATTGCAAGAACGTTGTTTTGAGAGATTGTTTCTTTGAAAACGTCATAGTTTTTGATGTGTTTTTCCATTTTTGATATACTCCGAGTTTTATTTGCCTTTCGGCAACCAAACGGAGCAGCACCGAGAAAACTAAAAAACATATCATTTCAAATCACAAGATGCCTATGTCAACGACCAGCGTAAATTATTGCGCTTACAATAAAATAGCCCATATCGAACAAGCAATAATTTTGCCGTTGATATAGGCTTTTCTCTGTGCCAAAACGTCACGCCGAAAGGCAATAGAAAACTCGGAGTAGTTAATCAAGATATTATATATTTTGGTTGTGCGCAAAATTTGTGCGCAACCTCTTTAATCTAAAAACATGGCATAATAGACATATTCTTTTATGCCATTCTCACTCCCACCATATGCAAATAATACGAACCCTGAAAACAAATCGGAGTTCGTATTATTTTTTGCAAAGGACTTCTTCGGCGTAAAAATACCGAGATAACACCATAATAAGACCGTAATTGCCGGGCGTTTAATCGCTCGGCTTTTTCTATGCTCAAAAACAGGTGATTGCTATCGGCGGACAATATTCAACGTATCGGAGAGATAATTGCAATTTCATTAATTAAAACGGTTATGTCAACGAACAGCATAAAAATATTGTGTAAAAGTCCATATACTTGTATCAAGACTACGGCACGTCTAATCGCCAACGCTTAAAAAATCGGTTAAAATGTGTATTGAAATTGAGGCAATTTTGAGAGTAAAAAAGCAAGATTTTTATGCCGTTGATAAAGGCTTTTCTCCGTGCTAAACCGCCGTGCCGAAAGGCAATAAATCGGAGCAGGTATTTTTTATAATTTGGTTTAATCGCTAATTGAATATGGCACTTTAACGAGCATGAAAGATGTTACGTACAAAATTTGTGCGTAAGCAGATGTATAGATAAATAGGGTGGTGTCTTAATTGCCTAAAATCAACAATAAGAGATTTTTATAAATTCAAAGAATTTATAAGCGTAGTTTTGTAGCAAAAAATTCTCTAAGAAAAAATAATACGAACCCATTATCTGAGTTCGTATTATTGGCTTGTGGTGACCCACCGGAGATTCGAACTGTGCAAAAAATAGTTGTTTTGCGTGATATGTACTGATAATAGTACATTCAACCGCTTGAAAAATATCGCCGTCAAGGCGATTTAGCTATAGCGTAGAACAAGCGCACCGGGGTGCGCAACTGCCGTATGGTTATTGCGTGGAAGATGTCCTTTGTAATTGTACGTGATAGCCGTTGCAGGTGTCTTTGTTGCAAAAGAATTTGTCGGGGGATCGGGGGTGCTTCAAGCACCCCGTCACCGACAAATACTTAACTTGATTATAGGTATTTAACTTTCCGCAAAATGCCTACAAATAATCCCCTTGAAAATATCAAAAGTCGCATAATCGTGTCGGGCAACGTTGTTGAGATTACAACGTATGAGCGTGGATATTTTAAGAATTATCACGATGCAAAAAAAGTTGGTCGTTCTAGCAAAAACACCACTAATGAAGATAAATCTTTTAACCGTGAAAAAGTGTTGCAACGTGCAAGGGCGCGTGTGCGCCGTCTTGCGTGCGCTAACCCTCAATTAAATAAGTTCTTTACACTTACATTTGCCGACAATATCACCGATTTGAAATATGCAAATAATCAGTTTTGCAATTTTATCAAACGTCTAAATAGATACCTTGCGAAAATGAAAAAAGATAAAATGCAATATATTGCGGTTGTAGAGTTTCAAAAGCGTGGTGCAATTCATTATCACTTGCTTTGCAATCTTCCATTTATATCCGCAAAGATGTTGCAAGAGATTTGGCAAAATGGTTTTGTCAAGATTAACAAGATTGATGACGTTGACAACGTGGGTGCGTATGTAACGAAGTATATGTCAAAAGACAATGAAGACGAAAGACTTGTTGGCAATCGTTGTTATTTTACGTCACAAGGCTTGCAAGAGCCTACAACGATAGAAGAAAACGGCATTGAAAACACAATTGCGCATTTGTTGCTTGCTGGTGACATCGAATTACAAAAAGAGCCTTACAAAAACACGTTTTATAATGAGCATTTCGGGATGATAGAATATACCCAACTAACGCTTGTAAAGCCTTTTAGCATATCTTTGTTAAATGTACAAGATTAGAATCCAAAACGCTTTTTGTATTCTTCATAATATTTGTCATATAAGTTTTCTATCTCTTTGCCGAAACCGTCTTTGTGTTCGAGAGATATTTTGAGTTGTTCTTTTTGAAAGTTTTTATCATTGCCAACAATATCTCTGATTAACTCGGGAGCAAGCATTGCTTTTATTTTGTCATATCCGAGCATTTCGTGCGGAGATACATTAAATATTATGCAAATCTTTATAAATGTATCAAAATCGGGTTCACGTTTTCCGCTTGTCCATTGGCTCACGGTATTTTGTTTTACTCTCAAAGCGTAGGCTAATTGTGTTTGAGATATCCCACGTTCTTTCATTATTGCCGATAGTTTTTTTGCAAATTGATTATACATATTTGTAGCTCCTAATTAAAAAATATCTCATTTTGAGAAAATTTTCAACTTAATATTTCAAAAAATACTTGACTATCTCAAAATGTGATGATAATATAATCTCAACAACACGTTGTGTTGTGGGGTGTAATCGAATAAATACTAATAAATCCTAGTATAAATCTTGATTATGTCGTAAGCCTACACCCCTTACGGCATTCTCATATAAAAAGGAAAACTATGTCGCAAATGGAACAATACGTCCAATATCTTTTTGAACGTGAAAAGAGTAGGGAATTGCATTGCACCTACACGGTTTCAACGTGGGCAGATAAATGGCTTAACGCATTCAAAAAACAAAACTTGCGAGATTCTTCCATTGATAAGTATAAACGCACGATAAAGCATATCAAGGCATTGTTCGGTGATATGCAGATTGCAAATCTTGAAGTTGTAGAGTGCCAAGAAATATTCAATAGCATTGACAAACCGAGCGTGAAAGACGATTGTTTCGCTTTGCTTAATGAAATGTTGGATAAAGCCGTGAAATGCCGATATATCGAGTCTAATCCATTTGGCGCAATCGAGATTAAGAAACACAAGAAAAAGCACGGAAAAGCCTTTACACGAGAGCAAGAAGCACGCTTCGTTGAAGCCTGCAAAACAAACTATCGTGGGCTTGCGTTCTTAATTGGTTTGTATTGCGGTTTACGTCGTGGCGAGATATTAGCACTTACTCCCGATGATATACATATCGAAGAAAGATATATCGTTGTAAATAAGCAAATGCAAGAAGGGAAAACTGTTCCACCAAAGACGGAAGCAGGCATTCGCAATGTGCCGATTTTGGACAATCTCTATCCGTATTTGAAAGATATTGATTTTTCAAAACACGATAGATTGTTCCCGATAAAAGAACACGCATTGCGTGAGCATTTCCAAAACGCATTGAAAGCAAGTGGCTTGGACGGTATGGGTTTTACAATACATTCACTTCGTCATACTTATGCAACTAGATGTGCCGAAAACGATGTTAGTTGTTACGTCACGCAAAAGTGGGTTGGACATTCGACACCCGATATGACGCAAAGCGTGTATACGCACGTCAATGAAGACTTCGAGAAAGAAGAAATCGCAAAATTTAACAAGGGGGTAAACGATACTTATAATCAAGAAAAAAAGACCATTCGAGAATAAAAAAATTAGACTATATACATAGTATATAGTCTAAAAGTGTGGTGACCCACCGGAGATTCGAACTCCGGACCATCGCATTAAAAGTGCGGTGCTCTACCGGCTGAGCTAGTGAGTCATTGGCAGGGGTAGCTGGATTTGAACCAACGAATGCCAGAATCAAAATCTGGTGCCTTACCGCTTGGCGATACCCCTACAACGCAGTCTATATTATCACCAAAACAAAGTTTTTGCAACAAATATACTGCACTTTTTCGGCAAATGTAAAACTTTTTTACATTTGCTCGTTCGAATCCGATGAAGTAATCTTCGGAATCAAACTATATCGACTCTTTTCAGAGTGACGTAACAAAAGTGGGGTGAATAGTGGGATTCGCGCCGTTTGACCTGTGCCGAGCGACTCGCGCTACACAGGCGCACATTTTTATGCGATTCCGTACGACTTTGCGAAGGTCTGCACTATCACGCCGGGGCAGCCAAACAATTCACCGGATTGTTTGATTTTCTGCCTGTTCGAATCCATACGATTTTGTGATGAATTCGAACTCATACAACTCCGTTCGGAGCTTTGTATCAAAGTGGGGTGAATAGTGGGATTCGAACCCACGACCTCCAGGGCCACAACCTGGCACGCTAACCAACTGCGCTATATCCACCATAATGGCGAGCCTGAAGAGATTCGAACTCCCGACACACGGCTTAGAAGGCCGTTGCTCTATCCTGCTGAGCTACAGGCTCATTGCATCGTCAAGACGCTTTTTAAACGCTCTTTGAGTTGTGGAGCGGGTGATGGGAATCGGACCCACGCAATCAGCTTGGAAGGCTGACATTCTAACCATTGAACTACACCCGCACGGACTCAAATTACGCTGTGAAAGAGCAATCTACGATTCAATGCTTGACAATATTATCACATCAAAGGTTTGATGTCAACAAATTTGGGCTAGATTTACGATTTTGACGGTAAATTTTCCGTCGTGCACGACTGCGTAGGCGTATGAGGGCGTGCCGTATGTCGAAGAGCAGACTGCTCCGGGACATACGAGGGTAACTCCGTCGCGTTCGTCGATTTGCGCAAAGTGCGTATGTCCGTAGAAAACGAGGCTGCAACCGAGTTCCGTTGCGCGCAAATACAGCTCCAAAAGCCCGCGTTTGACATGGTATTTGTCACCGTGCGTGATAAGAATTTTCACCTTGTCGATTTCGATGACTTCCTCGTCCTGAAAAGCGAAATTGTCGCAATTTCCTTTTACTCCGTGAAAGCCTTTATGGCACAAAAGGTCGCCGAGCGCACTTATGCCGTCGCCCAAAAAGAACACGAATTTACTTTCGTTTGCGACTTCGACAAGACGATCCGGAAGAGGGTAATTATGGCTGTCCGAAAATGCTACGATAGTGTTCATAACGTTAGTTTTCGGAGTTGAGTTTTTCAAGCATTGCATGCAAAGCTCTGCCGCGGTGGCTTACTGAATTTTTTTCGTCTGCGGACGCTTCCGCAAAAGTTTTTTGAAGCTCGTCGCTGAAAAACAAAGAGTCGTATCCGAAGCCTTCCGTACCCCGTTCTTCGCGCAAAATCGAGCCTTCGACACGTCCTTTTGCGGTGATAAAGTCGCCGTTCGGATAACAAATTGTTATAACCGTCGCAAAATGGGCGCGACGATTTTGCACGCCTTCGAGGTTTTTTAGAAGCAGTTGTCGGTTGGCTTTATCGTTGTGAGCTTCGCCTGCGTAACGCGCGGAATAAACGCCGGGCGCACCGTCAAGCGAGTCAACCATAAGCCCTGTATCGTCTGCAAGCGTGGGCATGTTGCAAAGCTCGCAAATCGTGCGTGCTTTAAGAAGAGAGTTTTCTTCGAGCGTAGTGCCCGTTTCTTCGACGTCAACGTCGATGCCGAGGTCTTTCAACGACAAAAGCTCCTCGAACGAGTTGCCGAGGATAGCTTTGATTTCGGTGAGTTTATGCTGATTGTTGGTTGCGATTGCAAGTTTCATAAATTAGTCCTTTTTCTTGGTTGTGCCGTTTATGGATTTGCCGACGTTTATGAAGTGGTCCGCAACACGCTCGGAGTTGGACGCAAGCGAGAGATACTGTGCTCCGACGTCGGGAGTACAATCGCCCGCGCGCAATCTTTCTATATGGTTTGCGCCCATTGCTTCGGTGATGTCGTCGATTTCGTCTTCGATTACGTTTGCCTCGTCAAGCGAAGCCGCGTCGCTGTTTACGTATGCTTTCATGACCTTTTGAAACAAATCGTTTATGCGACTTTGCAAGTTGCGCACTTCCGAGATTGCGACGTCCGAAAACTTTTGGTCGGATTCTTTGAGTTTGTCGGCGTATTCGATGATGTTTTCCGCATAGTCGCCGACGCGTTCGAGATCGGTGATCGTGTGGAACGTGGTTGCAAGATAGTTGTGGTCGGCGTCGTTCATTTCGAGCTTTGAAAGTTTGACGACGAATCTTGCGATTTCTTTGTTGAGGAAGTTCAGCTCGTTTTCGTTCTGACGGAATTTTTCGATTTGAGAATAGTCGAGAGTGCAAATCACGTCGCAAGCGAGGTCGTAGTTGTGCAATGCGATTTCCGCCATATTGACGATTTCGTTTTTGGTTTGTTGCACTGCGATAGGCGGAGTTGAGAGCATATGCTCGTCGATGTAGTAAAAATGTTCTGCCGGTTGTTCGTCTTTCTTCTTTTTGTCGGGAAGGATTTTACATACAAGCTTAACCGACAAATTGGTGAGCGGTAACATTATGATAACCGTAATGACGTTGAATATCGTGTGGAACATTGCAAGTTGAGTTTGCGGAACGCCGGGGAACATTTTTCCGAAAAGGTAGCCGAAAGTTATAATCTTTGTGGGGTTTACCGCCTTTGAGATTTCGCGCATCATCATTGCTACGAGCATAAAAATCACAACGCCCGAAACGTTGAAAAGAAGGTGAAGGAGAGCGGTGCGTTTTGCGTTTGTGCTGGAAGTCAAACCTGCGATGATTGCAACAACACACGAACCGATGTTCGAGCCCATAGTGAGATAAATGCCTTGATCGAGGTTAATAAGCCCCGTAAAGACCATCGTGATGGCGATTGACGTCATGACGGACGAGCTTTGAATGATTGCGGTCAAAATCGTGCCGATGAGGACGATAAGAAGCGGATTGCTTATGGATGCAAGAAAGTTTTTGACGGTGTCGAGGGATGCGAACGTATCCATTGACGCACTCATCATGTCAAGACCGACGAACAGCATACCGAAGCCTGCAAGGATACCGCCGATTTTTTTGACAAGATCTTTCTTTGCAAAAGCCATCGTAAATGCGCCGATGCCTGCAAAAGTGGCAAATACCACCCCCGTTGAGATGGAGTTTTCAAACATGCCGAGGGCGGTGATTTGACCGGTAATCGTCGTACCGATGTTTGCGCCGTAAATGACGGTTGCCGCTTGCATCAGCGACATAATGCCGGCGTTGACGAAACCTATGACCATAACGGTCGTTGCGCCCGACGACTGTATCGCCGCCGTTGCAACCGTACCTATGCCGACGCCGACGAGCTTACTCTTTGACGTACGCGCAAAAAGTTGTTTGAGTTTGTTGGAGCTTACGGATTCCAGATTCGAGCTCATCATCGTGCAAGCGATAAGGAATATACCAATGCCTGCAATGAGAGATAAAACTGCCGTTGCGATTTGAACCGGTGTCATAAATATTGTTTTTGCACGCCTGTACGTGCGTGAGGAGCGGATGCTCCATAGGCTTGTGCCAGTGTCTTCTTACAATCCCAATTATCACTTGATATCAATTATAAGGTAATTTGACGCGATTGTAAAACGGAAACGAAAACTTGCTCCTTTTTTCGACAAAAATGCCTAAAAGCACGAAATGTGTTATGCAATTATACAACACGACAAGTGTATTGATATAAAATTGTACGTCCGAAAAATGGTGATATGAGGCTAAAAACGTTGATTTTTAGCAAAACAAAACACGATATGTGTTGTAAATCGTGTTCGTGCCTTGTGGTTTTATGGAAATTATGCAAATTGTGTTCGAGTTGGGTTTCAGGTTGTTTTGCTTTGATGAAAAGGTCTGAAATCGTCGTCCTCGTGCAAGTTGCCCGTGAGATCGTTTTCAAGCAAGATACCGCGCTGCACCGAGTGATAGCCGTACTTTGCGCGTATATCGTCGATTGTTTTTTCAAGTTTGTCGGCTTTGTCGTTCGGCTCGTCGAAAAGGCTGATTTGCACGCCGTCTTTGTTTTCCAGCCTGATTGCAGACACGGTGATTGCGCGAAGGGGATCGTTGAAATTGTGTATTTTTTCAATCAGACTTATCGCGGATTTTGCGATTGCGCCCGAATTTGCGCTTGCCGGTGAAAGCGGAATTTGTTTCGACGTCCATTGCAAAGCGGGATTTTTGATTGAAAGTCCGATGCCGTTTGCAACGAGGTTGTAGCTTCTCAATCTCAACGCAACCATATCCGCAAGAGCGTAAATTACGATTTTGGCTTCGTCGAGGGTTTTTATATCGCGAGGAGTGGTCGTGCCGTTCGACACGCTTTTGGGGATGCGAATATCGTAGTAGTGCTTGACCTCTTCCGTTTCGACGCCTTGCGCGGCGTTTATCATATTGTCGGCAACCACTCCGAAAATGTGACGCAAAGCGTCACGGTCGGCATTCGCCAGTTGCCGTATGGTGCGGATGTTGAGCTTTGTCAGCTTTTCGGACGTCTGTTTGCCTATCATAATCATCTCGGAGGGCGACATATCGCCGATGACGTCCATATAATGCTCTTTGTCAAGCACGGTCGTCGCGTCGGGCTTTTTTAGGTCGCTGCCGAGTTTTGCGAGCGTTTTGGTGAAAGACACGCCCACGGATATGGTCAGTCCCGTTTTTTCTTTGACGAGCTCGCGCAATTTGTTTGCGATGGTCACGCCGTCGCCGAAAAGTTTTTCGCTGCCCGTCACGTCGAGCCAACACTCGTCTATGCCGAAACTCTCCACGCGGTCGGTGAATCGAGTGTAGATTTCAAACACTTGCTTTGAATGTTTGACGTATTCGTCGAAATGCGGAGGAACAAAAATTATATCCGGGCATTTTTGCCTTGCTGACCACAACGTTTCGCCCGTTTGAACGCCCGCTTTTTTTGCAAGCTGGTTTTTTGCAAGCACTATGCCGTGTCTTGCTTCGGGATTTCCACACACGGCAAGAGGCATCCCGTCGTATTCGGGATGCAGCTTTTGTTCCACCGATGCGTAGAAGTTGTTTAGGTCGCAATGCAAAATTGTTTTTCCCACAATTTGATTATACACAATTTTGCCTTGCAAAACAAGTGGTTCTAGTTTATAATATTTCATAGAATAAAATTCAGCGCGCCCGACGTGCGAGGACGTGCGAGGAGTGATATATGATTTTGGTTACGGGCGGAGCAGGCTACATCGGCTCCCATTGCGTGAGAGAACTCAAAGAAAGAAACATGGACGTCGTAGTTTACGACAATCTTGTCACGGGACATATCGAATCCGTGCCGTCGGACGTGCCGTTTGTCAAAGGCGACATCTTTGATGTCGAGCTTTTGCGCGAAACGTTCAGAAAATACGGCGTAGATTCCGTCATTCACTTTGCGGCGTACTCTCTTGTCGGAGAAAGTATGGTCAATCCTGCGAAGTATTATCACAACAACGTTGCCGGCACGCTTGCGCTTTTGGACGCTATGATTGCAGAAAACGTCAAGTATCTCGTGTTCTCGTCCTCGGCGGCGACTTACGGAGATTGCGGCGACGGCCTTATCACCGAGGAAAGTCCGCAGCATCCCACCAGCGTGTACGGTCAAACCAAGCTCATGATGGAGCAGTTTATGCAAGATTACGACAAGGCGTACGGACTCAAATACGTTGCTTTGCGCTACTTCAATGCGGCGGGCGCACACAAGAGCGGTGAAATCGGCGAGGCGCACAAGCCCGAATCCCACCTTATCCCCATTATTTTGCAAGTGGCAAACGGCACGAGAGATCACATCGGCATTTTCGGCGACGATTATCCCACACCCGACGGCACTTGCGTGAGGGACTATATTCACATCACCGACCTTGCCGACGCTCATATCCGTGCTCTCGACTATCTCAAACACGGCGGAAAATCCACCTACTACAACCTCGGCAACGGCAACGGATTCAGCGTCAAAGAGGTTATCGACGTGACCGAAAAAGTGACGGGACGCCATATCGAAAGGACAATCGAAGGCCGTCGTCCCGGCGATCCGGCAACCCTTGTCGCATCCAGCGAAAAGATAAAGAGAGAGCTTGGCTGGAAGCCTCGATACGACAGCCTCGAAAGCATCGTGTCGTCCGCATGGAAGTGGCACTCGACGCATCCGCACGGCTATGAAAAGTGATTTTCATTTCACAGAAATGACTTTTTGAAAATAGCAATCGAAGTCGCAACGAGAATATCGCGTTGCGACTTACGAATATATTGTACAAACGATTATGCGGCGAAAACGTCGCATAGAAAAATCCGTCGTCGGAATTTGACGACTTAGGACAAATTCGACGCTTGAAAAGAGGGGGTGCTTATGCAAGTCAGAAAAGCAATAATACCTTGTGCGGGGTTCGGAACGAGATTCCTGCCCGTCACCAAGGTTTTGCCCAAAGAATTGTTGCCCATCGTGGATACGCCTGCGCTGTGCTACATCGTCGACGAGGCGGTGAAGAGCGGCATAGAGGAGATCATGATCGTCATATCTCCGCAAAAAGAAAGTATAAAACGCCTTTTCGAGCCGAACGTTCGGCTCAACGAGCATCTTTTGTCGCAAGGCGAAAAGGAAGCGTACGAGCTTGCCAACGCAGAAATCGGGGCAAAGGTGTCTTTTGTCACGCAAAAGACGATGGACGGCAACGCAAACGCAATAAAACTTTGCAAAGACTTTGTGAACGGCGAGCCGTTCGCCGTGCTTTTCGGCGACGACGTGATGTACGTAAAAGAGGGTGAAAAGCCGGTTACCAAGCAACTTATCGACGCATATTACGCCACGAACGGCGCGTCTATAGTGGGGTGTCAGCGCACGAGCGAAGAGGTTGCAAGACGTTGCGGCGTGATGATAACGAAGTCGGCAATAGACGACAAAACCACGCTTATCGACGGCATAATCGAAAAACCGCAAAGCGAACTTCCCAGCGCATTGGTATCTCTCGGAAGATTTGTGCTTGCCCCTTCGATATTCGACGCAATCGAGCGCACGCCGTACACTCACGGCGAGGCATATTTGACGGATTCGATAAGCATTCTTGCCAAAGAAAAAGACGTATGCGCCTACGAATTTAGCGCAAGACGCTACGATATAGGCAACAAAGAAGGTTATTTGGAAGCAACCGTCGAGTACGCTCTGCGAGACAAGGATCTCGACTGCGAATTCAAAGAGTATTTGAGAAATATAACAAAAGAATTATAAAACGGTGAACGGAAGAATTTGCGACATATGCGGCGTAAGAGAAGCGACTCTTTTTGAAAGCGTGGTTGTTGACAACAACCCCGTTGAATACGCATATTGTCAAAGTTGCTACGAAAACGCTTTGAAATGCGGCAAAAGTCCGCACGAAGAGGCGGATTATAGGCTTTCAAGACGCACCAAAGAGTGCAAATATTGCGGATATACTATTGAGGATTTTGAAAAGAATTTCCTTTTCGGTTGTGCGAATTGTTATTCTCAAATGCGAAAAATCGCACTCGACGCGGCAAGCAAATCGCAAGGCGTAAACGCCGAACTTTTGCAAGCTCGTCCGCCGCAAAACGTCGTTCACAGCGTTTGCGAACTTGAAAGCGAAAACGGATTGAGGTTGCAACAAAGCGGTTTGAACACTCTCAAATCCGCAAAGGATTGCACGGTAAACGAGCTTGTCAAAAACAACGTCGTATCGTCGAGAATAAGGCTTGCGCGCAACGTCGTGGGGCTTGAATTTCCTCGCAATTTGAAGGTTACGGACGAAAGAGTCGTCAATCTCATAAACGGCGCGTATTCTGCGGCGCAGGGCGTGTTCGAGGCAAGATTGTTGCCTATGAACAAACTTGACAAAGAACGGAAAAAAGCTCTTATTGAAAGGCATCTCATCTCGCTTGCGCTTGCCAACAACACTCAAAACGGAGCGGTTATAGTCGAGGGCGACAAGAAATTCGGCATCTCGGTTATGCTCAACGAAGAGGACCATATAAGAGAGCAGTGCGTGGAGGAGGGATTCAACCTCAAAGGCGCGTACGAAAGATTGCGCGAATACGACGAAAGGTTGTTGCATGCTTTGCCGATTGCCTACGACGCTCAACTCGGGTTTTTGACGGCGTGTCCAACCAATCTCGGCACGGGAATGAGAGCGTCGTGTATGCTGTTTTTGCCGGCATTGAAGAGGGCGGGAGCAATCGAGGACACGCTCAAAACGTTCAAGAGCGAATTCGGCTTGACGATACGCGGAGTGTACGGCGAAGGAAGCGACGCCGCATACGATATGTACCAGATTTCCAACTCTCGCACGCTGGGAGTGAGCGAGGGTGAAATTATATCTCACGTCGAGCAAGCCGTGGCGCGTATGTGCTATTGCGAAAGGGTTGCGCTCGAAAAACTCGTCAAAGAAAAGCAAACCGAGCTTTTGGACGGCATATCGCGCAGTTACGCCGTGCTGAAAGGTGCGTATGCACTCACCGCGCAAGAACTTATGAAATTGCTCGTCGACGTAAAAATCGGCGTAATATTGGGCATTTTGCCTATAAAATCAACTGCGATAACGGACGAAATGATATGGGCGTGTTCCGCCTCGTCCTTGCAGATTATCACAAACGGAAGCAGCGAAGAGGAGCGTGACAAAGCGCGCGCTCGCATCGTTCGCAAACTTTTGACGGAGGAAGAATGATAACGTATTCGGACAATGCTCGACTCGTGCTTCAAAGAGCCAACGAACTTGCCGTACGCACGGGCGGACTTGTTTGCACCGAACACATTTTGTTCGGCCTTTTGGATGTGGACGGCTCGGCGGCGCAAAGACTTTTGAACGGTTGCGGAGTGTACGAAGAAGACGTGATACCCGTGTTTTCGCCAATGCCCACTCGTCCCGTGGTGGAGATGTCCGCAAGAGCATCCAGGGCGGTGCAAAACGCAAAAGAGGTCGCGGCGCGCCTTGGTTCGCAAGTGGTGGGCACGGAGCATATTTTATATACGATTTTGGACGAAACGTCCTCGGTTGCAAGCAACGTTTTGCGCGCAAAGGGCGTTGATCCCGAATATTTGCAACGCCTGACGTACAATGCGATAGTTTCAAGCGGCGGCGGCAGAGCGACAATGTGCCTTGCAAACGGAAATGAGGAAAGCATAAAGGACGTTTTGAGCGGTTACGTGTCCGATTTCTTCGGCGAAAGCGAACAAAATACGCACAAAAACGGCGGCGCAGCGTTTGAAAACAGCGAAAAAATCGCAAAAAACAACGATAATTATTACGAAAATTCACGCAAAAAAGAAGACGATTTCGACTTGTCTAAATTCGGCACGGATTTGACGCAAAAAGCGCGCGACGGCAAGCTCGATCCCGTCATCGGAAGGGGCAAGGAAACCGAAAGAGTCATTCAGGTGCTTTGTCGCAGGACGAAAAACAATCCCGTGCTCATAGGCGAGCCGGGCGTGGGCAAAAGCGCGGTTATAGACGGACTTGCTCAACGAATAGTGGCAGGCGACGTTCCCGACGCGTTGAGGGGCAAAATCGTGTTTTCGCTCGACCTTACCTCGCTCGTTGCCGGCACGCGATACAGAGGCGACTTCGAAGAAAGACTCAAAGCCACTCTCAACGGCATAAAGCAAAGGGGCAACGTGCTTCTTTTCATAGACGAAATTCACACCATACTCAAGGCGGGTTCGAGCGAGGGCGGTCTGGACATAGCAAACATATTGAAGCCCATGCTCGCAAGGGGCGAATTGCAGACGATAGGCGCGACCACGCTTGAAGAATATCGCAAACAATTTGAGCAAGACAGTGCGTTAGAACGCCGATTTCAGCCTGTTTTGGTGGAAGAGCCCAGCGTGAGCGACACCATTGAAATTTTGCAGGGATTGAAGCCGAAATACGAGGCGCATCACGGCGTTACGATAACAGACGAAGCGATATCTTCGGCGGCGATTTTGTCGGACAGATACGTTGCGGACAGATTCCTTCCAGACAAGGCGATAGACCTTATCGACGAGGCGGCGTCGAGAAAGAAGATTTTTTCCTTTACCACTCCCGGCGAAATTCGCGATTTGGAAAACAAAATCAAGCAAGCCGAACTCGATTTGAGCGAGGCAAAACGCAGAGAAAACTACGAACTTTGCGGAAAATACAAGGCACTTCGCGACGATTATATCGAGCAAAAAGAAAAAGCCGAAATCGAGTGGAAAGAGGAATGTAAAAACACCGATTTGTCCATAGGAGAGGACGAAATTGCCGAAGTCGTGGGCAATTGGACGGGCATCCCCGTAAGGCGAATAACAGAGGGCGAGAGCGAAAAACTCGTCAATCTCGAAAAAACATTGCAATCCAAAGTTATCGGACAAGACGAGGCTTGCTCTGCCGTTGCAAAGGCGGTGAAGAGAGCAAGAGCGGGGTTGAAAGACCCCAAACGCCCCATAGGTTCGTTCATTTTCCTCGGCCCGACGGGCGTCGGTAAAACCGAACTTGCAAAGGCACTCGCTAGTGCGCTTTTCGGCGACGAAGATTTGCTCATCCGCGTGGATATGAGCGAGTATATGGAAAAGGACAGCGTGTCGAGGCTCATAGGCTCCGCACCGGGACTGGTAGGCTTCGAAGAGGGCGGACAGCTCACCGAAAAGGTGCGCAGAAAGCCGTATTCGGTTGTGCTTTTCGATGAAATCGAAAAAGGACATCCCGACATTTTCAACATCTTGTTGCAAATTTTGGAGGACGGCATACTCACGGACAGTCACGGCCGCACTGTAAGTTTCAAAAACACGGTGGTGATTCTCACTTCCAACATCGGCGCAAAAGAAGCGTCTGCGCCGCAACGCACGTTGGGATTCGCAAGCGAAAAAGCGGTTGAAAACGAAAGCGAAAGAGTGCGTCAAAGCCACGTGCAAGCACTCAAAGGCGCAATGAAACCCGAAATCATCAATCGTATAGACGAAATCGTCGTGTTCAAAAAACTCGACAAGGCAAGTCTTCTCAAAATTGCCGATTTGATGTTTGCGTCTCTTGAAAAACGCTTGGAAAGCAAGGATATATCGGTGACGATAACGCAAAGCGCAAAGGATTATATCGTAAGCGAAGGCTACGACGCCGAATACGGCGCAAGACCGTTGAGAAGAACGCTCCAAAGACTTGTCGAGGACAAGCTCAGCGAAAAACTTATCAGAGCGGAAATCTCGTCGGGCGACAAAGTGAAAATAGACTTCGACGGAAACAACCTGGTGTTTGAAAGCAACGCTTGATATTGCAATTTGATTGGAAGAATGGCATGGCATCCGCCCCGATTAAGTTGCATTCTTCCCATTGTCATTCCGAGCAACGTTGAGGAATCTAGGCACAAGCCGCATTTCGCTACGCTGGATTCTTCACTACGTTCAGAATGACAGTATGGGTGGGACACCCACACCCGATTAGAATGAACGGCGATGTGGGCAGCGTTAAACAACACATCCTGTGAATGTGTTGTAGCCAAAGCGAACGAGGCGGATTGCTTTGCAAACGCCGAAGTTCAAACACGTGAGGAAGGGGGAAAATTGCAACTAGAGTTGAATGGCAAACACCTAAAAACTAACCTAAAAATAAGTTTTCTATTGAAATCTATTTTTATACTTGCTATAATAAAGGCACAAAGAACTTTGGAGGTTACTTTATGAGAATCGAAATTTTTGGCAAGAACTACAATCCAAGTGATTCACTCAAGGCAATCACCGAGAAAAAGTGCGCGAAACTCGAAAGACGTTTCGAGGACGAAAATGCGGAAGTGAAATTCACCGTGACGTATGAAAACGGCGATTACACCACCGATATGGTCGTCACAAGCAAAGGTATTTCCTACCGTGCAAGCGCAATTAGCGACTCTCCGTTCGACAATCTCGACGAGGTTATTCCCAGACTTCTCGGACAGATGAGAAAGCAAAAAGACATTTGGGGCAAAGACAAAAAAGGTACGCCCAACGTCTACGAAGAAGAAGTAGAGGGCGAAGAAGAATAAATGAAAGTCGGCATTTCGACAGCAACGTTTTTTTCAAAAGTATTGACCGAGGACTCGTTCTCGGTCATTCAACGCTGTGGAGGGGACACCTGCGAGGTGTTCCTTACCACTTTTTATGAGTATGCGTCCGCCTTTGCGCAATTGCTAAAACAACGCAAAGGCGATTTTGACGTATATTCCGTCCATTCGCTCAACACGCAGTTTGAGCCGCAACTTTTCAACAAAGTGCCAAGGACGTACGCCGATGCCGAAAGCATATTCCGCTCGGTGCTCGACGTTGGCAAAACGATAGGCGCGAGGGCGTACACTTTTCACGCTCAGGCAAGACTGAAACAAAGCGTGTATATCGACCCGAAATTCGTGGGCGACAGGATGAGCAAACTCGGAGATATCGCAAGCGAATACGGCATAAAACTTTGCCTTGAAAACGTGCATTGGGCGACTTTCGATTCACCCGAGTTTTTCAGGCAGATGAAACCGTATGCGCAGAATATAGGCACCGTTCTGGACATAAAGCAAGCAAGGCAATCGGGCTATGACTGGCGGGAGTATCTGGACGTTATGGGAAGCAGCGTCACAAACGTGCATGTGAGCGACGTCAAAGACGGCAAAATAGTGATGGTCGGCAAAGGCGAGTTTCCCTTTAAGGAGCTTGTGGCAAGGCTCAAAGACGTCGGCTACGACGGACCGCTCATCATCGAACAATACGCCGGAAATTACGATTCTATTGACGAAGTCAAGGAATCGGTTGAATACCTTAAAAACATTTTGGAGGCATAAAGATATGCAAATCAAGTTTGATTTCAACAATATGATGGAATCCTCGATCGGCGAGCAAGGCATCACCGAAAAAGAAATAGAAGCGGTGCTTGACAAGGCAGGCGACAGCTACGCTTATTTCGAAAAGAATCGCGGCACCGGCTGGATGGGTTGGTCGGAACTTCCGTACAATCAAGAAGAAATCGTGAGAGATATCATCTACACGGCGGCGGAAGTGAGAGCGCATTACGACAATTTCGTGGTTTTGGGCATCGGCGGCAGCGCACTCGGTCCTATGGCTGTGTTCAACGCGCTTTGCCATTTCAGATACAACGACCTCGACGCAAAAAAACGCGGAGTCAAATTCTACGTTGAGGACAACGTAGATCCCGAACGTATGCTTGCTCTTTTGGACGTCATTGACGTGGAAAAAACCATGTTCAACGTCATCACAAAGAGCGGCGCAACGTCGGAAACAATGAGCCAATACCTTATCATCACCGACATTCTCAAAAAGAGATGCGGCGACGATTGGGCAAAACACATCATCGCAACCACTTCCCAGAGCAAGGGCAACCTCATAAAACTTGCAAAGAAAGAAGGATTTAAGACCTATTATATCCCCGACGGAGTTGGCGGACGTTTCAGCGAACTTTGCCCCGTGGGACTTCTTCCGGCGGCAGTGCTCGGCATCGATATTATCGGACTTTTGAGAGGCGCGGCGGAGATGGACAAAGCGTGCAACTCCTCAAATCCCTACAAAAACCCCGCTCTTATGGCGGCAACGCTCCAATATATTGCAATGGAGCAAAAAGGCAAAAACATTTCGGTTATGATGCCTTATGCGGACAGCCTCAAACTTATGGCGGACTGGTATTGTCAACTTTGGGGCGAAAGTCTCGGCAAAGCGGTCGACTTTGACGGCAACGTGGTGCACAAGGGACAAACCCCCGTCAAGTCGCTCGGCGTGACCGACCAACACTCGCAAGTGCAACTTTACACCGAAGGTCCGTTCGACAAAGTCGTGACTTTCATCGGCGTGAAGAAATACAGAGGCGACGTGGTCATCGCAAACGGCGCGGAGGAATTTGCGGATGTAAACTTCCTTTGCGGACATACGATGGGCGAGCTTATCAACACCGAAAGAGAAGCAACCGAATATGCGCTCACTCGATCCAAACATATGAATCGCACCATTATGCTCGACGAAGTCAACGCAAACACAATCGGTCAACTTCTGATGTTCTTCCAACTCGAAACCGCATACTGCGGCAAGATGCTCAACATCGACACATTCAATCAACCGGGCGTTGAAGAGGGCAAAAACGCAACCTATGCTATGTTTGACAGAAAGGGTTACGAACAAAAGAAAGAAGAGCTTGCAAACGCTCCTAAGAAATTGACGAAATACATCATTTGAAAATGATAAAATTAGACGGCGTAAGCAAACAGTATATTTACGGAGCGAGAGTTTTCGCTCCCGTGGATATGACTATAAACGACGGAGAAATTGTCGCTCTTCTCGGTGACGAGTTGAGCGGCAAAACCACGTTTTTGAAGGTTGTCGCAGGTGTGACCGATTCGGAAGGCAAAGTGCTTTTCGACGGTGAACCGCTTGCCAAAAAGCCCGACGACGTGATTATGATTTTCGACGATCTGGCGTTGTTTGCAAACCGTTCCTGCTATTATAATCTTGCCTATCCTCTCAAAATAAGAGGAGCGAACAAAGACGAAATCGACAAGAGAGTCAAAGCGGCGGCGGAAAAAGTCGGCATAACCGCTTCGCTGTATTTCAAGGCGAGAAAACTCGATTCGATAGACAAAAAGCGTTTGGCGATAGCAAGGCTGTTTTTGCGCGATTTCAAAGTTGCGCTCGTTGACGATATTACGAGAGGACTTAAAAAAGAAGATGCAAAGACGCTTTGGCAAGAGGTTGCTCCGGCTCTCCAAGATTTTGCAAAAGAAGGCAAAATAGTGATTTTCGCAACACGCGACAAGGACGAGGCAATTTCGATTGCGGACAGAATCGTCGTGACGCACTATCGTCAAATCAAGCAAATAGGCACGCTCGAACAAATCTTGCAAAATCCGTCGAATATATGGGCGGCGCAGGCGTTTGACGAGGACTACGCTTTTGAAAAAGCGAGGCTGGAAATTGGGGACGGCAAACTTGTCGCAACCACGGAGGACGGATTTGAAATCGACCTTTCGCACCTTGACGGCAAAGTGGTAAAATCGTATATCGGGCAAGACGTTTACGTCGGCTGGGCAAGCGATTGCTATGACGTGCAAGGCGCGCGACAAGTCGAAGTAAGACACTCTTACAAAACGAATGACGGATATATTCTCGTCTGTGAAAATTGCAAAATCAAGAGCAGACTCAATCTTGCCCGAGTCGGAACGTTGCCTCTTTTTGGCAAGGCATTGGTCTTTGACGACACAAACGAAAACTCGATATTGTCCTACGGACAGTGAGATTGTTGCCGACTATTCGAAGACGGAATTGGAGTCGCAAGGCGACGACCGTAGCGAGCGCCGAGCTTG
>ERZ1673738.1774-NODE-1774-length-30766-cov-11.197747_pt1 | contig 30766 bp, 30 predicted proteins | sample MGYA00580198_ERZ1673738 | MGnify/ENA primary metagenome ERZ1673738 (study PRJEB41218, sample SAMN15661784) | gut metagenome | host: Homo sapiens | place: Canada: London | collected 2015-08-20/2019-03-30 | study: EMG produced TPA metagenomics assembly of...
CGGCTGGCGGTGGTGCCGTTTTTCTTGGCGATTTCCGGGTACAGGCGCTTGGTCACGGCATTGATGTAATCCGGTTCATCCATCGTCAGGAGGATGGCGTCCCGCAGGAATTGGTAGCCCTTGATGTGGGCAGGGACACCGATCTGGTGCAAAATCTCGGTAACGGTCAGCTCGTCGCTGTCCACGCTGGTCTGCACCAGAACGCGCTTCTCGTGGCCAAGGGCCACCTTGAGAACCCGGCTGGCCAGAACATTTTCGTCAAACGGCTTGACGAAATAGTACGCGAAGCCCTCATCCAGCAGTTCCTGCACCATTTCTTCGCTCTGGAACGCACCTGTCACAAAAAACGCGGTGTGGCGCTCCCCGGCGGCATTGTACTTCTGTTTGACGGCCAACGCGTCCAGCCCCGGCATAAATGCATCCAGCAGGACCACCTGCGGCCGCACGGAGAGCATTTTCTGCAGGACTTTCAGCCCGTCTTTCTCCACGACCGTCACCTCGACGCCTTTGAGCTCCAGCGCCTCGCGGCAGGCTGCCGTGACTTCTGCACTGGTATCCGACATCAAAAATTTCACTTTATCCATCGTACTTTCCTCCAATGTGTGCTTCAATCTGTGCAGTTCCCTTAACGATTTATATTTTACCATATTATTCCATTCTTTTCAATGGTTATTTTTGACATATTTAGGAAAGTAATGTCGTTTTGGATTTATTTATTTTGCTATAAATTCCCAGATTTTACTCGGTTACCCGTTCTGCCTGTTCCAGCATGGTCTGCGCAAAGATGCCGTACCCCCGGGTGGGATCGTTGACCAGCACATGGGTGACTGCTCCCACCAGGCGGCCATTCTGCACGATGGGGCTCCCGCTCATCCCCTGCACGATGCCGCCCGTCTGGGCCAGCAGTTCCCGGTCCACCACCCGGAGGACCATGTTGCGGCGGGGGTCCGCATCGCTGATCTTCTCAATTTTGACCCGGTAAGCCCGGGGCGTCTCGCCGGAGGTGGTCGTCCAGATCTCAGCGTCCCCAGCCTCCACCTCCTGCGCAAAGGCCACCTCCATCTTTTGGCCTGCAAACTGGGCGCGGGTGCTGCCGTAGACCCCGTTTTCCCCATTGATCCGGATGGTGCCGATGGCGTGGGCACTCAGGAAGCGGCCTTTCAGCTCTCCGGGACTGCCTGCCGTCCCCTTGCTGCATCCGGTGATCTGGCAGGGCACGATCTCGCCGCTGCGCAGGGCGATGCTCTCCCCGGTATCGCTGTCACTGATGGGATGGCCCAACCCCGCGAACACGCCCTTTTCCTCGTCGGCAAAGGTCAGGGTCCCCACCCCTGCCGAGGAATCCCGCACCCACATCCCGGCCCGCCACTGGCCTGCCGTGGCGTCCCAGGCAGGGGTCAGGGTGGTTTGCAGCTGTTCCCCGCTGCGGATATAGATGACCTCCACTTCCGCTCCCTGCGCCGCGTCCAGCGCAGCTTTCACGGCGTCATTGTTTTCCGTGGCGGTTTCTCCGATGCAGACCACCCGATCTCCCAGGTGCAGGCCCGCCGCCTTGGCGGGGTTGGCGGTGCCGCCATCTGCCCGGTCCACATCGGAAAAGCCCACGATGAGCGCCCCCTCGGAGAACATCTTGACCCCAAAGGGCGTCCCGCAGACGGTTACGCTGGGGCGTGTTGTCACCACCGTGCGGATGGTCTTGACGGGCAGCCAGCCGCCCAGGGCCAGTGTGGTCTGGTAGCTGCCCACTGCGCGGGTGCTGACAACATTCTGGCTCCCGTGCAGGCGCAGCGGCTCCACCCAGCCAAACCGGGGCAGCACAAGGGCCTGCTCAGGTTCCAGGTACACGCGGTCCGGCAGGCAGGCGTTCAGCCAGCCCAGCGCGGCGGCCAGCGCCGCCAGCAGATACACTGCTGCCAGCTTCACCCGCCGTCCTCTTCCGCTCCTGCGGTTCTGCTCTTCCACGCGTTTTGCCCCCTTTTGCGGTTTGGGGGTAGTATGTGCAAAAGAAATGCGAATTATAAACAAAAAGAGCCCCTCAGCCAAAGCTGATGAGCTCATCTGTCTTTATGCGGAAGAAGGGACTTGAACCCTCACTCACGAAGAACTGGTGCCTAAAACCAGCGCGTCTGCCGTTCCGCCACTTCCGCACATACCAACTTGATTAGTTTAGCAAGATTCATGTAAAATGTCAATCATTTGCCGCACGATTCCCCTATTTCCCCCGGTAGACGTTCCTGACTTTCCAGAACCCGCGCACTCGTAAACAGCCCACTGGGCTGTTTACTGCCCCGCCTACGGCGTGGCCGTGCTGTTCAAATCCTCTCCTCCGCACAACAAAAAAAAACCAGAACACAATGTGTTCTGGTCTTTAGTGCGAAGGAGGGGATTTGAACCCCCAAGGATAAACCACACGCACCTCAAACGTGCGCGTCTGCCAGTTCCGCCACCTTCGCATACATCGGTGGTGCGTCCTGCGGTTTTGAGGTGGAAACCGTTGTGCGGACTGCTTGAGTATATTATCATATTGCTCCTGGAAAGTCAAGCTTTTTCATAGATTTTTTTGGTGCTCATATCCTATAAAAGACCCTTTGAAACAAGAAACAACTTACAAAGGAGGATTTTGGAGATGCGGTTTTCCAAAAAGAATTTTCTGCTCGGTGCAGCACTGTTGTTCTTGGGCACGGCGCTTGGGTTTGGCCTCGGGAATTTCTTTGGTGCGGCGCCGCTCATTGGCTGCCGGGAGAACGATTTGACCCCGGTGCCGGACACGGAATTCCTCACACCTGCCCCCAGCTCTGAGCCCGCTGTCTCACAGCCGCCTGCACCACCTGAAAAATGGGTCTGCCTGACTTTTGACGACGGCCCCAGCAAAACAACGCCCGCAGTGCTGGAGGCTCTGAACAATGCAGGGGTCAAAGCGACATTTTTTGTCGTTGCCACGGGCTACAACGAAAAATATCTGCCATTGTTGGCGGAAGCATCCGCCGCCGGGCACCAAATCGCGTTCCACTCTGCCTCCCACGAATACAGCGACATCTACCGCGGCTCTGATGCCTACTGGCAGGACATCGCCCTGCTGAAACAGCGCGTCAGTCCTTACATCAACGCCGAAAGCATTCGCTATCTGCGCTTTCCGGGCGGAAGCACCAACACCGTCAGCCGCCGTTATGGCGGAAAAGGGCTGATGAAACAATTAAAATCCGAAGTGGAGCAGAAAGGCTACCAGTGGGTAGACTGGAACGTCTGCGCGGAGGATGCTGTGGGCGGCAAGCCCAGTGCCAGCACTATTTTTCGCAATGTCGTGCGGGAAACGGGGGAACAGACACAGTGTATTGTTCTGATGCACGACTCCTCTTCTACCCGCACCACGGCGGAAGCGTTGCCGGATATCATTGCATGGTACAAAGATAACGGGTTTGCATTCTGTACGGTGGAGCAGGTCGTGCCGCTGCCATAGCGCAAAAACGCCCCGGAGGGTCTGCAGTGCAGACGTTCCGGGGCGTTTTCATTGAGCCTTATTCTATTAGAATCAGATCACTGTGCTGCCTGGTTGAACAGGACGAATGCACGGTAAGCCATGTACAGGTCGGTCTTGTGGATGACCTCGAACGGAGAGTGCATGGAGAGCACGGGCACACCGATGTCAATGACGGGGATGCCACGGTTTGCCACATACTTGGCAATGGTGCCGCCGCCGCCCAGATCCAGGCGGCCCAGCTCACCGATCTGCCATGCCACGTCGTTCTCGTCCATCATGCGGGTAACATAGCCCACCAGCTCGGCGGAAGCGTCGTTGGCAGCGCTCTTGCCGCGGCTGCCAGTGTACTTGAACAGGGCGATGCCGCGGCCTGCGTAGGTGCCGTTCTTGGGCTCAAAGGCGCTGGCCCAGGACGGATCGTAAGCGGCGGTCACGTCGGCAGAGAGGCAGACACTGTTCTGGAATGCAATGATGTCATCCTGACCGGCGGCGCGGCAGAGCTGCTGCATAAAGTGGAAGACGTACATGCTCTGCATACCGGTCACGCCGTCGGAGCCGATCTCTTCCTTATCGGTCAGGACGCAGACGGTGGTGAACGCGGGGTTCTTGGTCTCGATCTCCGCCATCAGAGCGGGGTAAGCATCGACCCGGTCATCGTGGCCGTAGGCGCCCAGCAGGGCGCGGTCAAAGCCGACGTCACGGCACTTGTAAGCGGGCACGACCTCGATCTCAGCGCGGGTGAAGTCTTTCTCGGTGATGCCGTACTTCTCGTTGAGGAGGATCATCGTGTTGAGCTTGACAGCCTCCTTGATGTCGGCATCCTCCACAGCCTCGGAGCCGATGAGAATGTTGAGTTCCTCCGCCTTGATGCCCTCGCTCAGCTTCCGCTCGTTCTGCTCAGCCCCCAGATGAGGCAGCAGGTCCGTGATGCAGAAGACGGGATCAGACTCGTCCTCGCCCACATTCACGCTGACGGTGGTGCCGTCGGCACGGGAGAACACGCCGTGGATGGCCAGCGGCATGGTGCCCCACTGATACTTGCGGATGCCGCCATAGTAGTGGGTCTTGAAATAGCTGAAATGGTCGGACTCGTACAGCGGATTGGGGCGCAGATCCAGGCGGGGGCTGTCGGTGTGGGCAATGACCAGGTGGAAGCCCTCCTCATAGGGACGGGTGCCGATGGTGGAAGCCACGACAGCCTTGTTCAGCTGGATGAAGTAGACCTTATCACCGGGGGCGTAAGTCTTTTTGGGGTCAAACAGCTGGTAGCCAGCGTCTTTCAGCATCTGCTCGCTCTCAGCGGCCACCTCGCGCTCGGTCTTGCCGTTATCGAGGAACTTGCGGTAGCCCTCTGCAAAATCGGCGGCTGCCTTTTTGACATCTGCGGATTTGTCCGCCGCGTAAGCGGGGGTATAGAGCAGCTTTTCGGCCAGCTGCTGGGTCGGAGTTTTTTCTGCCATAGAATTTCTCCTGCCTTTCTGTTTTCTATCCTAAATATTTGAAACCAGCGGGTCTTCCCTGCCGGTTTTACCAAATTTTGTCCGGCTCACGGCGTGCCGTAAAGCCGGGTGTACACGCCGTAGCAGGCGGTGATCTTTTCCACATAGTGGTGCATCTGGTTGTACGGGAAGCCTTTCAGGGTCTGCCCGTCGGAGGAATGCTCCTCCATCTGCAACAGGGTGTCCACCGTGCCCCAGCCGCTGTGGTAGGCAGCCGCTGCCGTGGCTACATCGTTGCTGTAGCGTTCCATGCACAGGTGCAGGTAGTAGCAGCCAAACCGGATGCTCACGGCAGGGTCGTAGAGGTCACCAAATGTCAGGTCCTCGTCCGGGGCGATCTTGCTCCGCAGCCAGAGGAATGTTTCCTCCGTCATCTGCATCAGGCCCCGGGCCTCTACGGTAGAGGTGGCATCCGGGTCAAACCCGCTCTCCGTGCGGATAAACGAGTAGACCAGCAGCGGGTCCAGCTGATAGACCTGCGCCCACTGCTCCACAAGGGCCTGATATTTGCGGGGGTAGAACTGCTGCTCCACCTGATCGCGGACCGACGGCACCGAGAGCACCACCATCCCCACCAGCGCCAGAAGCACCAGGGCTTTCATCAATTTTTTCAAAATGGACGCGCCACCCCGTCTTTCCCGGCCGCCTCAGCCAGCAGCTGCTCACACAGTGTGTTGGCGGAAGCTTCCAGCGCCTCCAGCGCTCCGTCGTTGCAAAGGACGTAATCCGCATGGGCACGCAGTGTTTCTTCGGGTGTCTGCGCATTCAGGCGGCGGGCAGCCATCTCCGGTGAAATGCCGTCCCGGGCCGCAATGCGGGCCACACTGGTAGCAAAGGGAGCGGTCACGACCGCCAACCGGTCACATTCCGCTTCCGCCTCCGTGCCCACAATGACAGCCCCATCCAGCACAAAGAGGCGGTTTCCAGCTTCCTGCGCCGCCTGTTTCGCTGCCCGGATGCGGCGGAGGATTTCCGGGTGGGTCAGCGCGTCCAGCGCCCGCTTGCCCTCCGGCGTTGCAAAGGCCCGGTCTGCCAGCAGGCGGCGGTCCAGCGTGCCATCTGCCCGGAGGATATCGTCCCCGAACCGCTCCGCCAGCTGGGGCAGCAATGGCGAGCCCGGGAGCAAGATCTCCCGGGACATCTGATCGGCATCGGCCAGCGGGACACCGTGTGCAGCAAAAATAGACGTGACCGTGGATTTGCCGCAGCCGCTGCGGCCCGTAATGCCCAGCGTGATCATAGCTTGATCACCCGGAATGCCGCCGCCCGGATCAGGCGGTTGTAAACAGCCATGGAGAGGCCGTCTTTCCGGGGGCAGCGGGCATAGACCACGGAATCTCCCTGCTCATCCAGTGCGCGCAGGCTCCGGAAGATGTGCTTGGCCTGGTCGGCACCATCGCCCTCGCGGCCATACTCCACGCAGGGCACTCCCAGCTTTTCGGCCTCGCCGGTAAAGCAGAGGCAGCTGGGGTTCTCGTCGGCGTGGGCGTCCACATACGCCTTGAACTGCTCAAAGCTGCCCTCCAGCAGGGTCACATCCGCCTTGGGGGCGTAGTGCTTATACTTCATGCCGGGGCTGCGGACCACAGCGCCCTCCGGCAGCTTTTCGAGGATGGCTTTGGAAACTTCCACTTCCTCGCCGAGGGCGCGTTCCAGCTCTTCCAATGTAATGTGGCCGGGGCGGAACAGGGTGGGCTTCTCGCCCACCACCGAGATGACGGTGGATTCCACGCCCACCGCACACTCGCCGCCATCCAGGATCAGCGGCAGGCGGCCATCCATATCGGTAAAGACGTCCTGCGCGTTGGTGGGACTGGGCTTGCCGGAGAGGTTGGCCGAGGGGGCTGCAAAGGCGCAGCCGCTCTGCCGGATGATGGCCTGCACCACCGGGTGGCTGGGCATCCGGATGCCCACGGTATCCAGACCGGCACAGCACTCCGCTGCCACCTCCGGGCCGCGGGGCATGATGATGGTCAGGGGGCCAGGGCAGAACGCCGCCATCAGCAGCTGGGCACGCTCCGGCACCTCACTGACAAGGCCGGGCAGCATGTCCGGGCCTGCAATGTGGACGATGAGGGGGTTATCCTGCGGGCGTCCCTTTGCCACAAAGATTTTTTTGACGGCTTCCCCGTTGCGGGCGTCGGCTGCAATGCCGTACACCGTTTCCGTAGGGAGAGCCACCAGCTCTCCCTGCCGCAGAAGCTCTGCACCGCGGGCGATGCCTGCCGCATCCGCCGGGCGAAGTTCCGTTTTTATTTTCATACAAATCATCGCTCTTTTCTACTGTAAAGTATAGTTTCTTTACACCGTTTCGTGCGTATTATCTATCGCTTTGCGTGTCCAGCTGGCGCAGCTTTTCAGCCTGCTCGCGCATGGCAAGCGCATCGATGATCTCATCCAGATTGCCGTCCATGATCTTGTCCAGATTATGGACCGTCAGGCCAATGCGGTGGTCCGTGCAGCGGTCCTGCGGGAAGTTGTAGGTGCGGATCTTTTCGCTCCGGTCGCCGGTACCCACCTGCCCCTGCCGGTTGGCATTGATGGCGTCCTGCTGCTCTTTCTGCTTCTGGGCCAGCAGGCGGCTGCGCAGAATTTCAAGGGCCTTATCTTTATTCTGGAACTGGCTGCGCTCGTTCTGGCATTCTACCACCATGCCGGTGGGGAGATGTGTCACACGGATGGCGCTGGAAGTCTTGTTGATGTGCTGGCCGCCGGCACCCGAAGAGCGGAATGTATCAATGCGGAGGTCTTTCATGTCCAGCGCAAAATCCACTTCCTCGGCCTGGGGCATTACGGCTACCGTTGCCGTGGAGGTGTGGATGCGGCCCTGCGTCTCCGTTTCCGGCACTCGCTGCACTCGGTGGACACCGCTCTCATATTTGAGGCGGTTGTAGGCGCCCCGCCCGTTCACCGCGATGATGGCCTCTTTCACGCCGCCCAGCTCGGTCTCGTTGAGGTTGAGCACTTCCCACTCCCAGCCCCGGCTCTGGACGTACATGCTGTACATCCGCATCAGGCTGTGGGCAAACAGGGCCGCTTCCTCGCCGCCGGCTCCGCCGCGCAGCTCCAAAATCACGCTTTTTTCGTCATTTGCATCCTTGGGCAGCAGCAGAATTTTGAGATTATTTTCCAGCTCCGCCACATCTTGACTCTTTTCGCTGACTTCCTGCTGTACCATTTCCTTAAAGTCCGCGTCGAGGGTCTCCCCCTCCAGCAGGGCTTTGGCCTGTTCCAGATGATCTTTGGCGGTAGCCAGCTTCCGGTAGGCGTCCACCACAGGCTCCAGCTCGTGGTACTCCTGCATCAGGCGGCGGAACAACGCCGGGTCTGCAGCCGTTTCCGGCTGGTTCAGGCGGATGGAAAGCTCCTCAAACCGGTGGCTGACCGCCTCCATTTGGGAAAACAGTTTTGGCATATTGGGCAGTTCTCCTTACAACAATTTCCGAATGTGCTGACAGCTGCAAGGCGCTACACCGTGCCCGGTTTGATGACTTTTTTGATGTTCTTTTCAATTTTTGCGCGGGGCAGCATGACCTCGCGGCCACAGCCCGTGCAGCGGATCCTGAAATCCATGCCCACGCGCAGCACCTCAAAGCTTGCAGCGCCGCAGGGGTGCTTTTTGCGGGTGAGGATGGTATCTCCCACTGCAATGTCCATAAGTGTATCCCTCCTGCTTGTACAAAGTGGTACAGGCCGTATGGGCGGGGCACAACCCCACGCATACAGATATAGTATAAACCAAACTCGTGCAAAATGCAAATATCTGCTGCCGGCTGCGCATATGGTGTACCAGCCTGGTGCCACCAGCCGGACCGCAGGCAAAACACAAGAGAAAGAGGAATGAAAGATGATGCAAACATTCAGAACCGAAAGCAACTACCGCAGTGCTAACCGCCTCTCCCCCGCGGAGCTGCGGGCCGCCATGGCCAACCGCGAGATTTTGCAGAGCACCGCCCTCGCCTTTGATACCCAGCGGCAGCTCCGCTTTGAGCTGGGCGGCACCAAAGCGGTGATGCCCTTTGCCCAGTGTGCCGACGGAGCGGAAAACGGCTCGGTGCGGGATATTGCCGTGCTGACACGGGTGGGCCGCCCCACCTGTTTTATCATTGAATCTCTGGATACCGATGAAAGCGGCCAGCCGTTCTACCGGCTCTCCCGGGCTGAGGCCCAGCGGATGTGCAAGGCGGAGTATCTCGACACCCTGACGCCCGGCGATATCCTGCCCTGCACCGTGACCCATATTGAACCCTTTGGCGCGTTTTGTGATGTGGGCTGCGGCATCAGCGCCCTTTTGCCCATTGATTGCATGTCCGTCAGCCGCATTTCTTCCCCCGCTGACCGGGTCAGCGTAGGGCAGCAGATTCTGTGCGCCATCAAGAGCCGGGATGTACAGGGGCGGTTCGTGCTCACCATCCGGGAGCTGCTGGGCACCTGGGCCGAGAACGCCGCCGCTTTTACCGTAGGGGAAACGGTCGTGGGCATCGTGCGGAGCGTGGAGGAATACGGCACCTTTATTGAGATCGCGCCCAACTTGGCCGGGTTGGCGGAAAGCTGCCCCGACCTGCACCCCGGCCAGCCTGTGAGTGTCTACATCAAAAATATCCTCCCGGACAAAATGAAGATCAAGCTGGTCATCGTCAACCACAGCCTGAGCCAGAGTCATCGGTTTGAGCTGCGGTATTTCATTACGGAGGGGCACCTGGATCACTGGCTCTACTCCACCCCGGAGAGCCACAAACGGATCGAGACGGATTTTGCGGTTGCGGCTTGCAATCCGGCCTGAAACCCTTTATACTAGGGTGGAATAGAAAATAAAACCAGAGGAGATGTGTGAACGATGGCCGCCAACGATGCTTTTACTGCCGGAGTACGTCCCGGCGGGCTGACGAACAGCACCGAGATCCGGCTGCTGCTGTGCTATCTGGTCAAGAATGCCGGGCCCATTACCCGGACGGAGATCGAAAACGCCCTGATGGAGGAAGCGCTGGTCAATTACTTTGAGATCGGCTCCTGTCTGGACGATATTACCCGGCAGAGCCTTGTCACTTTGCAGAACGACCGCTACGCCATCACGGAGAAAGGCCGCAAGGTAGCGCAGGAGCTGGCCTACGATCTGCCCCGCAGTGTGCGGGAGCGGGCCGTGGCTGCCGTCTTTCGGGCCCAGACCTGGGCCCGAAAGGAAGCGGAATACAGTGCCCGCATTACCGAGAAAGCGGACGGCCACTGCTCCGTCCGCTGCACGGTCAAAGCGCTGGACCAGGAGCTGTTCTGCCTGGATTTGGGCACCCCGGACCGTCTGAGCGCCGAGCTGGTCAAAAAGCAGTTCATCCTGAAAGGCAATGAGATCTATCAGATGCTCATTACCAAATTGACCGAAGAAAAAAACTGACCTTTTGCAATTTTTACAAAGAGAACGTCCCCTGCCCCAGCGGCCATTTGTGGCCACACGGGTGCAGGGGGCTTTTTGTCTTCCCCCAAACAGCCTCGTTATTTTTTCTACTTTGGCTAAGAATCTTAACAACGGGCAGGCTTTATGGTATGCTTATCAGATGTGAGTATTTTTGACACAGCCGTGGGCGTGATCGTGGCGCTGGCCGTCAACTACTACCTGCCCCGGGAAAAAGTCGTGCCCCTGTGGGAGGGGTTCAAAGCCAGAATTTCCGGTAAGAGCGCAAAATAACCCGTTTTACTGTTTGCCCAGCTGCCAGAACGCCACGGCGCTGGCTGCCGCCACATTGAGCGAATCCACCCCGTGGGACATGGGGATCTTGACCGTGTAATCGCAGGCGGCAATGGTGGAGCGGGCCAGGCCGTCGCCCTCGGTGCCCAGCACGATGGCAAGCTTGGGTTCCTTGGCCAGCTGTTCGTCGTCGATGCTGACAGAACGGTCACTCAGGGCCATGGCAGCCGTTTTGAAGCCCAGCGCATGGAGCTGCTCCATTCCCTTTTCCGGCCAGTCGGCGGGCGTCTGGCCAATCTGCGCCCAGGGCACCTGAAAGACAGTTCCCATGCTCACCCGCACCGCCCGGCGGCAGAGCGGGTCACAGCAGGAGGGGTTGATGAGGACGGCATCCATGTTGAGGGCCGCTGCACTGCGGAAGATGGCCCCCACGTTGGTAGAATCCACAATGCCCTCCAGAACAGCCACCCGCCGGGCATTTTTGCAGAGTTCTTCCACGGAACGGGGTGCCGGACGGCGGAATGCGCAGAGCACGCCCCGGGTAAGTTCAAAGCCCGTCAGAGCCGCCAGCAGCTCTCGATCCGCCGTGTAAACAGGAGCATCCCCGCAGCGGGTCAGGATTTCTGCCGCCGGGCCGGTGATCTGTTTGCGCTCCATCAAAAGGGAGAGCGGCGGATAGCCTGCATCCAGCGCCCGGGAAATAACTTTGGGGCTCTCGGCAATAAAGATGCCTTTCTCCGGCTCCAGACGATTGCGCAGCTGGTTCTGGGTCAGCCGGGCGTAGGGGTCCAACTCCGGGGCGTGAAAATCGGTGATCTCGATGATATTCGGCATAGGATGCTCTCCTTTGGCATTGTTCAGAATTGTGTGGCCTTATTCTAGCACATCCGGCTCCAGAATGCAAAAATGCAGAGTCCGCCTTTGGCTGGCATATCATTTCTACATGTCAGCCATATCCCGGAATCCATCTTGTGCTTTTTGCCGAATGTGCTTATAATAAAGGAGCTGCCTTTTGCGGCGGCAGTCTTTGAAATTCAAGAGAGGTGGAATACTCCATGCAAACAAGCTCGGCGTCCAAGCGCCTGCTGCACGGCCAGATGTCGGAATCGTTCGTCACGGCCATATTTTTGTCTCTTTCAGGCGGCTTACAGGACGCATATACCTACTTTTTCCGCGGCAAGGTTTACGCCAATGCCCAGACGGGCAACATCGTGTTGCTGAGCCAGCACCTGTTTACCGGAGATTTTCTCAAAGCGCTTCATTACCTGATCCCGCTGGTCGCTTTCGCTTCCGGCATTCTGGCGGCGGAACTGTTCCGGGAACACTTCCAGAGCCTGAAAGCCCTGCACTGGCGGCAGATGATCGTTCTGGCAGAGATCCTGCTCCTGTTCAGCGTGGGATTTTTCCCGCAGGAGCTGAACCTGCTGGCCAACGCCGTCGTCTCGTTCTCCTGCGCCATGCAGGTACAGACGTTCCGCAAGGTGAACGGCTATGCATACGCCAGCACCATGTGCATCGGCAATATGCGCGGCGGCATGGAAGCTCTGGCTGTCTGGATCGTCAGGCACGACCCCAAAGCCCTGCGCAAAGTTTTCCATTATTTTGGCATCATCTTCCTGTTTGGCGTGGGTGCGGGCCTTGGCTGGGTGGCCGTGGAGCATTTTGCCACCCGGGCCATCTGGTGGTCCTGCCTGCTGCTGCTCATCTGCTTCGCGCTGATGTTCATTCGGGAAGATCTGGAGGACAACCCCGCCATTGAGCAGGACCTTGCCGAGATCCGGCAGGAAGCAGGCGAGATCGACCACCTGCTGAAAGAGGAACTGCACGAGGAGCACGAGGCTCTCCGCGATACGCTGGAACACAAAAACTGAATCTATTTTTCAAATGGCCGCTTTTTTCCTCCCGCCGGGGGATAGGCGGCCTTTTTGCATCCATTCTTCCGGGGAATGGATGTGATGAAAATTCCGTATTTTACAAATATCATACTGGATGTCTCCAGTCCCATCGTTCTGGTGCGGGCTGCCACAGAAACCGAGTGTGAAAACGGCCCCGTGCAGTCTTCCCTGCCGAGGCTGTTTTCATTTGCCGAATCATCCAAAAATAGAATGGTTCACGATAAAAACCAGCTATTTTACAGAATGATAAAAGTGCGGTATTCTATGGTCAGAAAGAATCTCCCCCACGGGATGAAAGAGAGTATACGTACCACCCGGTTTTAGAAAGGAAATATCTGCTATGATCAAACTGTATGAGAACGGCATCTACCTGGTCAACGGCGAAACGATCTGCTCCTGCCCCGAGGAAGCGGCCCAGAAGTCCGGCCGCGCTACCACCAAAGAGGAGGCCACCAAGGGCACCATGGCCTACGGCATCCTGCAGGCTCACAACCAGAGCGATGACCCCGACGCCCTGCGCCTGAAGTTCGACTCCATGACCAGCCACGACATCACCTATGTCGGCATCATCCAGACGGCCCGCGCTTCTGGCCTGAAGCAGTTTCCCATCCCCTATGTCCTGACCAATTGCCACAACAGCCTGTGCGCTGTGGGCGGCACCATCAACGAGGATGACCACAAGTTTGCCCTCTCCGCTGCTCACAAGTACGGCGGCATCTATGTGCCCACCAACATGGCCAACATTCACAGCTACAACCGTGAGACGATGGCCGGCGGCGGCAAGATGATCCTGGGCTCCGACTCCCACACCCGCTACGGTGCACTGGGCACCATGGCCGTGGGCGAGGGCGGCGGCGAGCTGGCCAAGCAGCTTCTGGGCCGCACCTATGACTTTGCTCGTCCGCAGGTCATCGCCATCTACCTGACCGGCACCCCCCGCGTCGGCATCGGCCCCCACGATGTGGCCCTGAGCATCTGCGGCGCAGTCTACAAGAACGGCTACGTCAAGAACAAGGTCATGGAGTTCGTCGGCCCTGGCGTGGCTTCCCTGCCCATCGAGTACCGCAACGCCATTGACGTGATGACCACCGAGACCACCTGCTGGTCATCCATTTGGGTGACCGATGAGGAGACCCAGCGCTACTACACTCTGCATGGCCGTCCGCAGGACTACAAGAAGCTGAACCCCGCTGAGGTCGCTTACTATGACGGCTGCGTCTACATCGACCTTTCCACCGTGGAGAGCACCATCGCCATGCCCATGCATCCCTCCAACACCTACACCATCCACGAGCTGCAGGCCAACGCCAAGGACATCCTGCATCTGGTACAGGAAGAAGCCAACAAGCAGATCAAGGGTGCCAAGATGAACCTGGACAGCAAGTACCACGATGGCGCTGTCTGGGTGGATCAGGGCGAGATCGCAGGCTGCGCCGGCGGCACGTTCGATAACATCTGCGCCGCTGCCGACATCCTGCGCGGCAAGAGCTGCGGCAACGGTGCCTTTACCCTGAGCATCTACCCGGGCTCCATGCCGGCTCTGGCCGAGCTCATCCGCAATGGCCGCGCCTCTGACCTGGTGGACGCCGGTGCCATCATGCGCGAGTGCTTCTGCGGCCCCTGCTTCGGCGCAGGCGACTGCCCGGCCAACGGCGAGTTCTCCATCCGCCACACCACCCGCAACTTCCCCAACCGTGAGGGTTCCAAGCCGGGCGAGGGCCAGATGAGTGCCGTGGCGCTGATGGATGCACGTTCCATCGCCGCTACCGCTGCCAACGGCGGCAAGCTGACCGCTGCCACCGATCTGGACATCGAGTACACCAAGCCCGAGTACCACTACAACGCAAACCTTTACGCAAAGCGTGTTTACAACGGCTGGGGCCATGCCGAGCCGGAAACCGAGCTGCGTTTCGGCCCCAACATCAAGGACTGGCCTGAGATGCCTGCCCTGACCAACGACCTGCTGGTCAAGGTCTGCTCCTACATCACCGACCCCGTGACCACCACCGATGAGCTCATCCCCTCCGGTGAGACTTCTTCCTACCGCTCCAACCCCGAGCGCCTGTCCGAGTTCGCCCTGAGCCGCCGCGACCCCCAGTACGTCTCCCACAGCAAAGAGGTGCGCCAGATCGAGCGGGACCGTGAGGCGGGCAAGGCCCTGCCCGAGGAAGTCCTGAATGTCTATGCTGCCCTGACCAAAGCCGGCATCGCCAACGATCCTGCCAACACCGACATCGGCTCCACCATCTTCGCCAATATGCCCGGCGACGGTTCCGCCCGTGAGCAGGCTGCCTCCTGCCAGCGCGTCATGGGCGCTGCCGCCAACTTTGCCAAGCAGTACGCCACCAAGCGTTACCGCTCCAACTGCATCAACTGGGGCATGACCCCGTTCCTGGTGGAAAACCCGGAAGTCTTTGCTCTGGGCGATTACATCTTCATCCCCGGCCTGCGGCAGGCTGTACTGGAAAATAGGGCCAGCTTCTCCGCTTACGTCGTCAAGGCAGACGGCACGGTCACTGAGTTCCCGGTCTCCACGGGTGCCCTGACCGAGCCTGAGCGCCAGATCATTGCCGACGGCTGCCTCATCAACTACTACCGCAACAACCAGTAAGATGGAGCGGCATGGGCTTGCACATCCGTCCACAAAACGATATACTGAAAAAAAGACCGAAAAAAGGACGGAACATGCTATGGATGAAAAAGATCTGCAGATCTTCCTGACCCTTGCCGAGACGGGCAACCTGACCCGGACGGCGGAGAAGCTCTATCTGGCACAACCTACCCTGAGCAAGCGGCTACAGAACCTGGAGTCCGAACTGGGTGCCACCCTGTTCCTGCGCAGCAAACACGGCGTGACCCTGACACCCGCCGGGGAAGCGGCACGAGAGACGTTCCTGCACACCACCAAGGATTTTGAGGACCTGCGGGAGCGGCTGCAGAAAGGCCGCGGCATCGTCAGCGGTACGCTGCGCATCGCTACTTCCATTGATTATTCCACCTACCGCCTGCCGGAAGTGCTGGCGCAGTACACCACCCACTACCCGGAGGTCAAGCTGCAGATCTACAGTGAGCACAGCCGGGAGTGCGTGCGGCAGATGCAGACCGGCCGCCCCCACATTGCCATCATGCGGGGCGAGTGCGAGTGGGACGAGGGCAAACTCCTGCTGGAGCGGGAATCCGTCTGTCTCATCCGGAACAAGGCCAATGCGGACACGCCGCTGAAAGAGCTGCGGTACATTGACCGGGACGCGAATCCCGAGCACCAGAGCATGAAAGCCCGCTGGCTGATGGAGCACAAGCTGGAGCCCTCCAGCATCCTGAATGTGGAGGGCCTTTCCACCTGCGTGGCCATGGTCAAGGCAGGTCTGGGCTGGAGCATCGTGCCGGAGATCTGCCTCTCCTACTTTGACGGCATTGCCGAGCCGCTCTTCTTTGCGGATGGCACGCCGCTCACCCGCTCCACCTACCTGCTCTACCGCAGGCGGGAAACGGAGCTGCCCCAGGTACGGGCATTCATCCAGACCGTCTGTGAGCGGGAGAACATCCCCTCCCCCGTGCCGCGCGTCTGACTGATTTCCAAAACCGCAGTCCACTTGCAGTCTTATGCAGGCAGGCTGCGGTTTTTGTCATTTTCTCGCAGAATCCAATTGCAGAGCCGTAATTGGTGTGGTATACTATTAACATTGTGTTATTGAAACAGGAAGAGGGGTCAACGAATGAAAAAAGGCTTTGACAACGATAAATATCTTCTCATGCAGTCCCAGCACATCCGGGAGCGCATTGCCCAGTTTGACAACAAGCTCTACCTGGAGTTTGGCGGCAAGCTGTTTGATGACTACCACGCCTCCCGCGTGCTGCCCGGCTTCCAGCCGGATTCCAAGCTGCAGATGCTGCTCCAGCTGAAAGACCAGGCGGAGATCGTCATCGTCATCAGCGCGGAGGACATCATCAGCAGCAAGGTTCGCGGTGATTACGGCATCACCTATGATCTGGACGTGCTCCGCCTCATCGACGCGTTCCAGGGCGTTGGCCTGTTTGTGGGCAGTGTCTGCATCACCATGTACACCGCCGCCCCCGAGGTGGAGCAGTTTGAGCAGCGGCTCAACGGGCTGGGCATCCGGACGTTCCGCCACTACAAGATCCCCGGCTACCCCAACGATGTGGCCCGCATCGTCAGCGACGAGGGCTACGGCAAGAACGATTACATCGAGACCCAGCGCCCGCTGGTGGTCATCACGGCCCCCGGCCCCGGCAGCGGCAAAATGGCCACCTGTCTGTCCCAGCTGTACCACGAGTACAAGCGAGGCGTCAAGGCCGGTTACGCCAAGTTTGAAACGTTCCCCATCTGGAACATTCCCCTCAAACACCCGGTCAACCTGGCCTACGAGGCCGCTACCGCCGACCTGAACGATGTGAACATGATCGACCCGTTCCATCTGGAGGCCTACGGCAAGACCGCTGTCAACTACAACCGCGACATTGAGATCTTCCCGGTGGTCAACGCCATGTTTGAGCTGATCGCGGGCAAGAGCCCCTACCACTCTCCCACCGACATGGGCGTGAACATGGCCGGCAACTGCATTGTGGACGATGCTGTCTGCCGCGAGGCTTCCCGCAATGAGATCGTCCGCCGCTACTTCAAGGCCCTGTGCGACCAGAAAGTCAGCGGAAACGCCAGCAGTGAGCTGTTCAAGCTGGAACTGCTCCTCAATCAGGCAGGCCTCACCGTGGGCAGCCGCCCGGTAGAGCAGCAGTCTCACGCTGTCTCTGAGAAGACCGGCGGTGCTCCCGCTGCCGCCATCCAGCTGCCGGACGGTACCGTTGTCACCGGCAAGACCGGCCCTCTGCTGGGTGCTGCTTCCTCTGCCCTGCTGAATGCCCTCAAGAAGCTGGCCGGCATCGACCAGGAAGAAGACCTCGTCTCCTGCCGCGCCATTGAGCCCATCCAGACCCTGAAAACCAATTATCTGGGCAGCAAGAACCCCCGCCTGCATACCGACGAGATCCTGATTGCCCTTTCCAGCTCGGCTGCCGAGAACGAGACTGCCGCCAAGGCCCTGCGTCAGCTCTCCATGCTGAAAGGCTGTGACATGCACTCGACCGTCATCCTGTCCAGTGTGGACACCGATACCATCAAACGGCTGGGCATGTACCTGACCTGTGAGCCGGTTTATGAGGAAGAGGACCGCAAGTACCACAAGCGCTGATTTTCCTCCCCTATGACACAAAAAGCCCGTTCCGCGAAGCTTTCACGGAACGGGCTTTTCTGATGCGTTTTATTCGGAATAGTGTGCCAGGAACTGTTTGGTGCGCTCCTCCTTGGGATGGTCGATGAGCTCTTTGGCAGGGCCCTCTTCCACCACCACGCCGCCATCCATAAAGAGGATGCGGTCTGCCACGTCGCGGGCAAAGTGCATCTCGTGGGTGACGATGATCATCGTGGTCTTCCGATCGGCCAGGTCTCGCAGCACCCGGAGGACTTCGCCGGTCAGCTCCGGGTCCAGCGCGGAAGTGGGCTCGTCAAAACAGAGGATGTCCGGGTGGAGAGCCAGCGCGCGGGCAATGGCCACGCGCTGCTGCTGGCCGCCGGAGAGCTGGTGCGGGTAGTGGTTTGCCCGCTCCGAGAGGCCCATCTGGGCCAGCAGCTCTCTGGCCTGTGCTTCCAGCTCGGCGTGGATGGCCTTTTTGTTGGCCTTATAATCCGGCCGCTCCTTTGCCAGCAGCTCTCCGGCCAGCATTACATTCTGCAGGGCCGTGTACTGCGGGAAGAGGTTAAAGTTCTGGAATACGAGGCCGAAGTGGAGCCGCTTTTTGCGGATCTCGCTCTCCCGCTGGGTGGCGGGGTCGGCGGCATCCCACATGGTCTCACCGTTGACCTTGATGACGCCGGTATCCGGCCGCTCCAGAAAGTTGAGGCAGCGCAGCAGCGTGGTTTTGCCAGAACCGGAGGAGCCAATGATCGCCAGCGCCTCGCCTTTTTCCAAAGTCAGTGAAATGTCCTTGAGGACCTTGGTGTCCTCAAAATTTTTCCCGATGCCGGAGGCTTCGAGTAATGCCATAATGTTTCGCCCTCCTCAGCAGCGGAAATAGTCCATCTTCTTCTCGGCCCAGTTGAGCAGGAGCGTGAGAGCTCCCACAAAAACGAGGAAGAAGATCGCGGTGGAAAACAGCGGCCAGATGAGGCCCTTTGCGCTGTATTCCTTTGCCATCATGATGATCTCTTTGTTTGCAATGGTGTTGGCCAGCGAGGTATCCTTGACCAGGGTAATGATCTCATTGCCCATGGGAGGCAGGATACGCTTGACCACCTGCAGCAGTGTGACCTTAAAGAAGATCTGGGTCTTGGTCATGCCCAGCACCTGCCCGGCCTCCGTCTGGCCCTTGGGCACCGCCTCGATGCCGCCGCGGTAGATCTCCGAGAAGTAGCAGGCGTAGTTGATGGCAAAAGCCACCACCGCCGCCACCAGACGGCCATTGGAGCCGGAGGGCCAGGGGTTATTGAAGCCCATCAGGCCCGGGCCTAAATAGATGACGATGATCTGAAGCATCAGCGGGGTGCCGCGGATGATCCAGACGAACGTCTTGACCGCGCCGCGCAGGGGGGCGCAGCGGCTCATGGAGCCAAACGCCACCACCAGCCCCAGCGGCAGGGAGAACACCAGTGTCCAGAAAAAGAGCTCACAGTTGAGCAGAAACGCGCCGGAAAGGCGCTCAAGAATCACAGCCACAAATACACACCCATCAATTCAAACGTACGTTCGGTTTTTACTCCGCCAGAGTCAGACCATATTTCTCGGCCAGAGCGCCCATGGTGCCCTCGGCCTTGAGCTCGTCAAAGGCGGTGTCCACAGCGGCGGCCACATCGCTGCCCTTGCGGAATGCCACGCCGTACTCTTCCACGTTCAGCTCGTCCACCATTTTCAGGTTGGCGTAATCGGTGCCCTCGCCGATCATGGCCGAAGCCAGGGTCAGGTCCAGCACAGCAGCGTCGGCGGTGCCGGCGGCGACTTCCATCAGGCAGTCCGTCTGGACGCTCTTGGAAACGTAATCGGCCTGTGCCAGGTTCTCGTCCTCCTGGATGGTGGTCTCACCGGCGGAACCGGCCTCGGCGACCACGGTCTTACCCACGAGGTCCGCGGTGGAGGTGTACTCGGTGCCATCCTTGACCACAACAACCTGTGCGTTCTTGACGTAGGGCTTGGTGCAGGCCATGTTCTCCTCACGGTCATCCGTCAGGGTCAGGCCGTTCCAGATGCAGTCGATGCTCTTGGCGGCCAGCTCGGTCTCCTTGGTGTCCCAGTTGATCTCCACGAACTCCGGCTCCACGCCCAGCTTCTCGCAGACGGCGGTTGCCAGCTCGGTGTCAAAGCCCGTAAAGTTGCCGTCAGCATCGGTGTAGTTCATGGGCTCATACACGGTGTAGCCAATGACCATCTTGCCGTTGGACTGGATGTAGGCCAGGTCGCTGTCCGCGTCCGAGACAGCGGAAGCAGCGGCCGAACCAGCCGCCGCGCTGGAAGCCGTGGAAGAAGCAGCCGTGCTGGAAGCACCACCACAGGCAGCCAGGCTCAGTGCCATGGCACCGGCCAAAAATGCAGATACGATTCGTTTCATAAGATACTCCCCTCTCATGGTCCCATGGCACCAGCCCCGTACCGATCGGGGCGGGCGGCTTCGTTTCACCGCTTTACCATGCTAAATTGTTAAACTGTGACTATAGAATAACGCGTTTGCCTCCGTTTTGCAAGAGGCAAACGCGTTTTTTCGCAGTTTGACGGTTTGAGAGGGACATTCCGCCCTTATGGCGGTGAATCTGCACAAGAACCGCGGGGTTACTCTGCCAGCGCCGCCTCAATGTTGGCCAGCACTTTGATGCCGTGCTGGCGGGCATATGCGATATCCCATTTCTTTGGCTGGCATTCTATCCAAAGAGCACGCCGCAACTTCGAGCATTCTGCCAAAGTTTCCTCCAAAACATCGCAAAAAGCCGCCCTTTGCAGAGCGGCTTCAAAAACCATCCTTTATTTTGCTTCTTCCAGCGCTTTGGCGGCGGCTTTTTGCAGATCGGTCACATCAATGGTGCACAGGGCAGCCAGGTCCGCATCCGAACCCTCCGCCGGGAGCTTTGCGATCTCTGCAGCGGTCTTTCCCTTGAGGTAAGAGCAGAAGCCCTCGCTGTGCTCGTACCATTCCTTGCCCAGAGAGGAAGCACCCCGCATCCCGTAGCTGTCGCCCTGCTCCAGCTTGGTTTTCACGGCGTCCGGAGCCATGACATTGCCGTCCGACATCACGGTCAGGGCGGGCTCCGCCATATCCCCGATGGCACTGGTCACCCGGCCATCGGAATCGGTGGTCAGGGCCACGATCGTCACATCCACCTGCGCGTTGACATCTTTGTCATCGGTGGCCGTCACGTCCGAAGAAGCGTTGGCTGCCTCAATCCCCAGCGAGACCCGGTCGCCTTTGGCGGCACCCAGCGCCTCGGCGTTGGCGCAGGCCTTCGCAACGGCGTCCCGGTAACCGTCAATGGCAATGGTGCAGCTGGAAAGCAGGTCGGCATCCTTGGGCTTCCCGTCTTCCTCCGTCTCCAGCTTGGCAACTTTTTCGGCTGTCATCCCTTTGAGGTAGTCGGCAAAGGCATCCGCCTGCTCCGTCCACCCTTTTTTGATGCCGGAGGCCGCCGCCAGCGGGTAATCGTCCCCTTTCTGGCGCTTGGTGCGGTAATCCGTAGGCATGGAGAGCACCCCGCTGCCATCGGCAGAGATGGTGCTCTCCAGCTCATCAAAGGTCACGTCGATGATCTTCCCCTCACCGTCCAGCAGGACAGCCGCCGCCACAAGGTTGATCTTGCCTGTGCGGTGGTCGTCCGTTGTCTCGGTTAGGACTCCCAGGCCGGTTTTCCAGGCCCCATTTTGAGCCGTGCTGGCGGTGCTGCTGCTCATGCCGGACGAGCTCATACTGCCGGAGCCGGAATTCGATTTGCCGCAGGCCGTCAGCAGCAGCGCCGCTGCCACCACTCCGCTCCAAAGCGCCGTGTGTTTCAGTTTCATTTGTTACGCTCCCCTTTCCATCCGCCCTGATCAGGCGGAGGCTTTTGGGGAAAGTTTACCCGGAGGCTCCCAAGAATATTCATGGTTCAGAATCCAACCGAATCACATCAGGGGGCTGAGCAGGCGGAGCACACTGTCCAGCAGGGTGCCCAGCAGGTTGGTGCGGCAGTCCGAGAGCTGCACTTCCCGGCATTTGCGCAGGGTGTTGAGGGCATCGTCCCGCAGGGCCAGGATCTGGCTGTTGCGGTAAAGCAGGGTGCCGCACTCAAAGTGGAGGAACAAACTGCGGTAATCCATATTGATGCTGCCCACCACGGCCACATGGTCGTCACTGACATAGCACTTGGCGTGGAGGAAACCGGGCGTGTACTCGTATATTTTCACCCCGGCCCGGAGGAGAGGCACGTAGTAGGAGCGGGTCAGCCGGAAGACCAGCTTTTTGTCCGGGATGCCGGGCAGGATGAGCCGGACGTCCACGCCCCGCTTGGCCGCGCCTTTCATGGCCCCCAGCAGCTCCTGCCCCACGGAGAAGTAGGGCGTATAGAGATAGACATAGCGCTTGGCCTGGGCCAGAATGTTCAGGTAAACCGTCTCCGCCACGTTTTCCTCGTCCAGCGGGCTGTCCGCGTAGGGCTGCACCAGCCCGTCCGAAGTCTCGGGCAGCTGCTCCGGCGTTGGGGCAAAGGGGGTATAATCCGTCTCACTGGGGCGGAACGCGTTCCAGACGTTGAGGAATGTGACCGTAAAATTCCAGGCGGCGGCTCCTTCCAGCCGGATGGCGGCATCTTTCCAGTAGCCAAAGCGTTTTTCCGCGTTGATATATTCATCCGCCAGGTTGACGCCGCCCGTGTAGGCCACACTGCCATCCACCACCACGATCTTGCGGTGATCCCGGTGGTTCATCACCACGGAGACCAGCGGCACCACCGGGTTGAACGGGATGCAGCGGATGTGATGCCGCTCCATCCGGACCACAAAATCCTTGGGCAGGCCCAGAAGACTGCCAAAATCATCGTAGATCAGGCGGACATCCACCCCCTGCGCGGCCTTGCGCATCAAAATCTCTTCCACGCCACTCCACATTTTGCCGGAGCGGACAATGAAGTATTCCAGAAAGATGAATTTCTCGGCTTTTTCCAGATCGGCCAGCAGATTCGGGTACATGGCCTCTCCGCAGGGAAAGTACCGCGCCTGTGTCTTATCCCATACCGGGAACGGACCGTACCGGGCCACATAGCGGCTCAGGCCAGAAAAATGATCCCCCGCCAGCTGCCGCGCCGGCCCGGGCTGCTGGGCCAGATCTCCCGTGTGGGCTTTCTCCACGCTCTGCATCCGGCGGCGCATCCCTTTGGAGGGTGCTTTGTTGCCAAACACCAGATACAGGGCTCCGCCCAGCAGCGGCAGCAAACCGATCAGAACGATCCAGATGATCTTATAAGAGCTGTCCTCATCCTTGCGGACCAGATACAGCACGATGAACAGACTGAGCAGCCGGAGTGCCGCATTGACCCATATCCGGCCTGTGGTCAGGTAGCTGAACGCCCAGAGCAGCCAGCCCGCCTGCAACAGAACAAGGGCCACCGTAATGGTAGCCCTGTTGAGAAGTCTGCTGAAAAATTTTACGATCGGCAGTCGAAAGAACATCCGCGCCACCTCTCTCCCCGGTCAGTTTCTTTGGAATGAAGATAGTATAGCGCGTTTTTCTAGTTTTATCAAGCTCAGGCTTCGCCGTCCTCATAGCCCACCAGCAGGCCGCCCAGCTCTGCATAGTAGCTGCACAGGCCGCCGCAGGGCGTCACCGTTACCTGAGCCCCGTCAAAGACCGCCTGCACCATGTGCTTGAGGCGCTCGGCCGCCGCAGGGTTGTCGCAGTGAGAGATCTGCAGTTTGCCGCCGTTGTAGCCGTGGTCCTTGAGCTCCAGCACGATGCGCTCCAGAGCACCGTGCTCCCCGCGGGTCTTGCAGAGAACATCCAGCTCGCCGATCTCGCTCGCCTGCCCGATGACCCGGATGCCCAGCATCCGTGCCACAGCGGCCACGGCGGGCTTCACCCGGCCATTGCGGGCCAGATTGGCCAGCGATTCCAACGAAAAGAGCAGATGGGTGTGCTTGTGGTAGCGCAGCATCTCCTCACAAACGGCGTCAAACTCGTGCCCGGCGGCAAGCTCGCTCTGCAGGTGCTCCGCCAGCAGGTACTGCTCCGGGCCGGTGGAAAGGCTGTCCAGCACGAACACCCGCTTGCCGGGGTTCTCCTGCTGGTACTCCTCCGCCGCCAGCTGGGCGGCATTGTAGCTGCCCGAGAGAGTGCCCGTGATGGTGATGGCATAGACCTCATCGGCCCCCTCATAGGCGGCCAGCCAATCGCTGACATTGGGGCAGGAAGTGGACGTTTTGCCCTTATAGGTGCGCAGGGTCCGGGCCATGCCCACAGCATCCAGCGTGCCATCGTCCAGATATTCGGCATCATCAGTGATGATCTTGAGCGGGACGCAGGCAAAGTCCACACCTTTCAATGCGTACAGGCTGGAAGCCGAGTCCACAACGATCTTGGTTTTCATAGCAATTCTCCCTATCTTACAAGCGGACGTCTGCCGCGTTTTTCTCTGGTTGTAAAAACACTATATCAGTTTTTCAAAAACCTGTCAACAGATTTCAAAAATTATTTAAAAAGTTTTTGTTTTCCCGTTGACCCTCATTTTAAAATGCGCTATACTGACAGCATGAAACAGGAATTGAACCGCCGCGTTGCGGCCTGTGCCGCAGGCTTTGCCCTGCCCCGGTACAGTGACCTGCCCCAGGTGGGGCTGTATCTGGACCAGACCGTCCAGTTCATCAACGGCTATTTCCGGGATTTCCCCGGGGTGGAGCTCACCCCCTCCATGGTGAGCAACTATGTGAAGAAAGGCATCATCAGTCACCCCGTCAAAAAGAAGTATACCCGGGAGCAGCTTGCTTCTCTCATGTATATTGCGGTTTCCAAGACCGTGCTCTCGATGGAAAACATCGACGCGCTGTTCCAGATGCAGCGCGCGCACTGCACCGCCGAGGAAGCCTACAACTACTTCTGCGACGAGATGGAAAACTGCCTGCCCTTTGTGTTCGGGGCGCGCAACACCCTCCGGGACCTCGCTGTGGATGCCGCCACCGAGAAACGGCTCCTCCGCAGCACCATTCTGGCCGCTGCCAACAAAATGTATCTGGACTGTTTCTTCGCGGCCCAGCGGCAGGAAGAAGCTCTCTGGCCGGATATTCTGGCAGACCTAGCCTAAAGGAGTTTTGCTCATGCGTGAATTGCAGATCGGGCGGGTATACCGCCACTTTAAAGGGGACTATTATCTGGTGGAGGGGGTCGCCAACGACTCCGAGACTGGGGCCCCGTTTGTCATTTACCGCAAGCTTTACGGCGACGGCGGGCTCTGGCTCCGCCCGCTGGAGATGTTTTTGAGCAAGGTGGATCAAGAAAAGTACCCGGATTGCCCGCAGGAGTACCGTTTTGAGTTGCAGGAGATTCCCAGCAAAGCGGGACACTGAATCATAAACAGCAGAAAAACCGCCCATGCAGTCTTCGTGTGAAGAACGCATGAGCGGTTTTGTGATTTACAGGGATGATCAGGTGTCCTGCAGCTCGCCACGGGAAGCGGCTTTCAGGTAAGCGAAGATGAATCCGTCGAGGTCGCCGTCCATCACGGCATCGACGTTGCCGGTCTCGTAGTTGGTGCGGTGATCCTTGACCATGGTATAGGGCATGAAGACATAGCTGCGGATCTGGTGACCCCAGGCGATCTCATTCTGGACGCCCTTGATGTCCTCGATCTTGTCCATGTGCTGCTGCTTTGCGATCTGATACAGCTTCGCTTTCAGCATTTCCATCGCGTAGTCACGGTTCTGGAACTGGCTGCGCTGGGTCTGGCAGCTGACCACGACGCCGGTGGGCTTGTGGATCAGACGGACTGCGGAAGAAGTCTTGTTGATGTGCTGGCCGCCGGCACCAGAGGAGCGGTAGACCTGCATCTCAATGTCCTCGGGGCGGATGTCCACCTGGATGGTGTTGTCCAGCTCAGGCATCACTTCCAGCGAGGCGAAGCTGGTCTGGCGGCGGGCGTTGGCGTCAAACGGAGAGACGCGCACCAGACGGTGGACGCCGTTCTCGCTCTTGAGCAGGCCGTAGGCGTTGGCGCCCTTGACCATCATGGAAGCGCTCTTCATGCCGGCCTCGTCGCCGTCCTGATAGTCCAGCACTTCCACGCTCATGCCATGGGCAGCGGCCCACTTGTTGTACATACGGTAGAGCATCTCGGCCCAGTCCTGTGCCTCGGTGCCGCCGGTACCGGCGTGGAACGTCAGGATGGCGTTGCTGTGGTCATACTCGCCGTTCAGCATGGTCATCAGCTGCAGCTCGTCCACAGCCTTGCCCACGGCATTGACAGCTTCCTCCGCCTCGGGCACCATCTCGGGGTCGTACTCCTCGTCCAGCATCACCAGCATGGTCTCGGCGTCGTCGTACAGGCCCTGCAGTTTTTCAAAGCGATTCAGCTTGCCTTTCAGGTCGCCGACTTCGTCAAACACCTTTTTGCTCAGCTCGGCGTCATCGTAAAAGCCGGGGCGGGACATGGTATGCTCCAGCTCCTGCACACGCTTGCGGGAAGCATCAATGGCCAGAGCCTCTTCCAGATCCTTGACAGCGGTACCGTAATCGGCCAGCTGCACTTTCAGTTCGTCAGTGGTAATCATGGTCTAGTCCTCTCCTATATATTGAAACCGGTAAAAGATACAGTTTATACACAGATACTTCATTAGTATACCGAGAATTCATGGTAAAGTAAAGGGGAAAATTTACTATCATGCTGGAAATTTGAAGATTTTCACCTTTTCTTTTCCCTTTTGGGGGAGTATAATAACAGCAACTACCTTATTTTATGGGAGGAACTTATGCCGAAATATTATGGCTGCCCGTGTGAGGGCTGCGGCCAACCGCTCACCCTCCGGGACGACATCGTTGTCTGCCCCGACTGCGGCGCGCCTTATCACCGCACCTGTTACGAGAAACTGGGCCGCTGCATCCACAGCCCGGCCCACGCAGCAGGGTACGAATGGAAATTCCCGTACCAGGAAAATGAGCTGCGCACCTGCCCCAGCTGTGGCGAGCGCACCCTGCGCAGCGAAGAACACTGCCGCTGCTGCGGGGCCAAGCTGCCCCCGGAGGGTGCAGAGCAGCCCAACGACCGCGCGGAAGAAGAGCAGAATTTTGATTATGCCAGCTTCTACCGCCAGTTTGAGGAGGGCAATGTGCCCGACCCGCTCAAGGAGGCTTATCAGGCCGCCTTTGGCAAGGAAGAGCAGATGGACGGTATCTCCTGCAAGGACTGGAATTCCTACATCGGCCGCTCGGCTCCGTCTTACATGACGACCTACAGCCGGATGGAGCTGACCCACAGCAAGATCGCCATGAGCTTTTCCGCTCTGCTGTTCGGCCCGTTCTATTTCTTCTACCGCAAGGCATGGAAGCCCGCCTTTGGTTTCCTGTTTGCCGAGCTGCTGCTCTCGGCCCCTTACTTTATTGATATGCTGCAGATCACCGGCAGCAGCCTCTCCCCCGGCCTGAGCAATTCAGCTTTGCTGATGCTCTCGCGGGTGTGCTCGTTCCTGGGCTTTCTGCTGATGGTGCTGCGGGGCATGTACGGCAAATGGCTCTACCGCAAGAGCGCGGCCGCCCGCATCCGCCGCATCCAGAACGAATTTCCGGATGCCGAGCAGCGTCGGGCCGTTCTTAGCGCACAGGGCGGCACCAGCCTGGCCGCCGTGTTTGGCAGCCTGGCTCTGCTCTTCGTTCTGGGCAGCGCTTTCACCCTGTTGCTTGGCCCCAATATGCAGGCCCTGCTTGACATCGTTTCCGGCTGAGATCTCAGCTGCGCATTATAGAGAATTGTGAAGGAGTCCAAATCATGAAAAAAGTCACGAAAGCCGTCATCCCGGCTGCGGGTCTGGGCACACGCGTGCTCCCCGCCACCAAGGCAATGCCCAAGGGGATGCTCCCCATCGTGGACAAGCCTGCCATCCAGTATCTGGTGGAGGAAGCCGTGCGTTCTGGCATCACCGATATTCTGATCATCCTGGGCCGCAACCAGAGCATCATTGAAGACCACTTTGACCGCAGCCCTGAGCTGGAGGAAAAGCTGGCCGCTCCTGGCAAGGAGAAGATGCTGGAAGAGTGCCTTGGCATTGCCAACATGGCCAACATCTACTTTGTCCGCCAGAAGCAGACTCTCGGCCTCGGCCACGCTGTCAGCGTCGCCAAAGCCTTTACGGGCGATGATCCGTTCGTGGTCATCTACGGCGACGACGTCATCTGGGGCGAAGACCCGGTCTGCGCCCAGCTCATCCGTGCTTACGAAGAGTTTGGCCGCCCCTGTGCCGGTGTCAGCGCGGTGCCCTGGGCTGATGTGAGCCGCTACTGCAGCCTGAAGACCACCCCCATCCACGACAACTACTTCTTTGTGGATGACATGATCGAGAAGCCCAAAAAGGGCCAGGAGTTCAGCAACTACTCCATCCTGGGCCGCGTGCTGCTCACCCCGGAGATTTATGACATCCTCGCCCATACCAAGCCTGGTGCCGGCGGCGAGATCCAGCTGACCGACGCCATGGCCGAGTACGCCCGCAACCACGGCGGCATGACGGCAGTGGAGTTCACCGGTAAGCACTACGACATGGGCAACAAGCTCAAGGTCGTGGAGGCTCAGGTAGAGCTGGCCCTGCAGCACCCGGAGATCGGCGAGGCATTCCGCGCTTACCTGAAAGAGTTCTGCAAGACGCTGTAAAATTTCTGATATCGAAAAAATCCTCCGACACGGGTCGGAGGATTTTTTCTTATGCTTCTTCTTATGCTTCTGTTATGCCTGGCTCGGGTGGGGCTGCGGGGGCATTTTGGTAAAGAGGGCCTTGAGCACCAGCGGCGTCAGGACCGAGGAGACCACGATGAGCAGGATGACGGCAGTGAAATAGACCGGGTCCACCACGCCGACCTCCAGGCCTTTCTGGGCCACGATCAGGGCCACCTCGCCGCGGGTCATCATGCCGACACCCACCTTGAGGGAATCGCCCCAGCTGAAGCGGCAGAGCTTTGCGGCCAGACCGCAGCCGATGATCTTGGTGATGAGGGCGATGACCACAAAGCAGACGCTGAACAGCAGGATTTCTGCCGTCAGGCCGCTGATATCGGTCTTCAGGCCGATACTGGCGAAGAAGACGGGCGCAAACAGCGTGTAGTTACTGATATCCACCCGGCGCTCCACATAGGGGGCATCCTGAATGGAGCAGAGCACGATGCCTGCAATGTACGCGCCCGTGATATCCGCGATGCCGAAATACTGCTCCGCAATATAGGCCATCGCAAAGCAGAACGCCATGCTGACGATGGTGATACGCTGGGTGTGGGGGTTGCGGTTGTCCAACCACTTCATGGCACGGTGACACACCACACCAATGATGATGGCTGCCACAAAGAAAAGCACCGTGTTCAGCAGCACCTTGCCAAGGCCTGTGCCCGTGCCGGAGCTGGCCCCCAGCACACAGGTCAGCACCACGATGCCGATGACATCATCAATGACAGCGGCACTGACGATGGTGGTCCCGAGAAAGCTCTTCAAATGGCCCAGCTCCTGCAGGGTGGCCACCGTGATGGACACGCTGGTGGCTGTCATGATGGTACCGATAAAGAGTGCCTTATAGAACTCCGGGCTGCCCACGGCAGAAAAACCGTAGAACAGGCTGTACAGCAGCGTACCGCCGCCCAGCGGGACCGCCACGCCCACACAGGCGACGAGGGTCGCAATGGGGCCGGCCCGCAGCAGCTCTTTCAAATTGGTGCCAAGGCCCGTGGTGAACATCAGCAGCACCACGCCGATCTCCGCAAAGATCTCAATGGTATCGCTGGTGTGCACCAGGTTGAGCAGACAGGGCCCGATGAGCAGGCCCGCGATGATCTCGCCTACCACCTGCGGCGCTTTGCATTTGCGGGCCACCAACCCGAAAAACTTGGCGCTGATCATGATGATGGCGAGGTTCCGGAAGACAGAATACATGGATTTAACCTTCTTTCACACACTTTTACTCCGGCAGGGCAGCCCGGCCGCGCGCCGGTGGAGCACCACTCCTCCCTGCCCTGCCGATTCCTTATTATAACGCTTTTGTTTGTTAAAATCAAAACAAATTTCAAAAATCCGGCAAAAAGGCAGCTAAAAATTGCATCGTGCAGGTTTCTCTATTTTTATGCAAAATTATGATACAAAACGCTTGACAATTCCGTCCGTACTTGCTATAATAAATTGCTGTCTGAACAGACACGCCGCACGGAGCGCGATGCCGCGCTCCGTGTACCCTTGGCCTCAGGACCCTGAGGCCCTCAAGTCCAAAAGGAGGTGCTACAAAATGGCAAAGTACGAAACCATGCTGATTACCAGCGCCGCTCTCGACGAGGAGGCTACCGCCGCTCTGGTTGGTAAGTTCAAGACCCTGATCGAGGCTAACGGTACGATCGATTCCATCGACGAGTGGGGCAAGCGCCGTCTGGCCTACCCCATCAACGACGAGGAGGAAGGCGTCTACACCGTGATCAACTTCACCAGCGAGCCCAGCTTCCCCGCTGAGCTGGACCGTGTGTACAAGATCACTGAAGGCGTTATGCGCAGCCTGATCATTGCTCACGAGGAGTAATCCTTCCGTGACAGAAAGGGAGACCGTAGTATGTTGAATGTTGTTGCCATCATGGGCCGTCTTGTGGCGGATCCCGAACTGCGCACCACCCAGCAGGGTACCAATGTGTGCAGTTTCCGCATTGCCTGTGACCGCAATTTTGCGCGTCAGGGCGAGCAGCGTCAGGCCGATTTCATCGATATCGTTGCATGGCGTCAGCAGGCCGAGTTTGTTAGCAAGTATTTCCAGAAGGGCAGTCTGATCGCCATTGAAGGCAGTCTTCAGACCCGCCAGTATCAGGACAAGAACGGCAACAACCGCACCGCTGTGGAAGTGGTAGCCAACAACATCAACTTTGCAGGCCCCAAAAACAGCAATGCAGGCGGCGGAGCAAATTATCAGAATAATTCTGCTCCCGCCTACCAGAACGCAGCGCCTGCCCGCCCGGCTGCTGTGGAGGCAGCTCCCAGCTA